>Ga0315902_10007881_pt1 | contig 14485 bp, 11 predicted proteins | sample LakEriMetagenome_9_FD_203523 | JGI IMG/M metagenome (GOLD analysis project Ga0315902, IMG submission 203523) | Freshwater fungal communities from buoy surface, Lake Erie, Ohio, United States - Buoy 12 MA117 | ecosystem: Environmental > Aquatic > Freshwater > Lake > Lake biofilm | place: USA... | reverse complement strand
TATCGGGAGCAATATGACTGACGCGTCCCTCGCGGCGTCGCCGCACACCAGCCCCGCCAACGCGTCGGCCAACGCGAATTCGGTGCATATGACCGATGCCGCCCGCGCGCGGCTTCGTCGCCGGTACGCCGCCGACCGCCGCTTTCGCCGCGTGGGTCTGGCGGCTGTGCTCTTTGGCGTGAGCGCGCTGGGTTTCCTTCTGTTCACCATCCTCTCCAACGGCTTCACGGCCTTCCGTCAGACCGAGCTGCGCCTCGACATCGTGTTCAGCCGGGACATCATCGCGACGGACGGCAAGACAGACTCGCGCGCGGTCAGGGCGGCGGACTGGGCCCGGCTCGTGCGCGAGTCCCTCCAGGCGAAGTTCCCCGATGCGCGCGATCGTCGCGGCTCTCGCCTTGTCGAGGCGCTGGTGAGCCCCGGCGCCCAGGGTCAGTTGATGGATATGGTGCTCGCCGATCCGTCACTGATCGGCCAGACGCGGACCGTCTGGGTGCTCGCCGCCTCCGACATCGACATGATCGTCAAGGGCCACGCCGACCGCGGCGTCGCACAGGAGGCGCGACGGGTCAATGATCGCCAGCTCGCCTGGATGGATGCGCTGCAGAAGGATGGCGCCTTGCGCCTCGCGTTCAACACCCGGTTCCTGACGGGCGCGGACAGCCGCTACCCGGAGCTTGTCGGGATCTGGGGTGGTATCCTCGGGTCGCTCTACACCCTCGCGATCACGCTGGCGCTGGCCTTTCCGCTTGGCGTGATGGCGGCGATCTATCTCGAGGAATTCGCGCCGAAGAACCGGTTCACGGATCTCATCGAGGTCAACATCAACAACCTCGCGGCGGTGCCTTCGATCGTGTTCGGATTGCTCGGTCTTGCCGTCTTCCTCAATGCATTCGGGATGCCACGCTCGGCCCCGCTCGTCGGCGGCTGCGTCCTGGCGCTGATGAGCCTGCCGATCATCATCATCGCGGCACGCGCGGCGCTGCGGGCGGTTCCGCCGTCGATCCGCGAAGCCGCGCTCGGTCTCGGCGCCTCGCGGCTGCAGATGGTCCTCCACCATGTCCTGCCGCTCGCGATGCCCGGGATCCTGACCGGAACCATCCTGTCCATGGCGCATGCGCTCGGCGAGACCGCGCCGCTGCTGATGATCGGGATGGTGGCCTTCATCGTCGACATACCGTCCGGGCCGCTGGACGCGGCGACGGTGCTGCCGGTGCAGATCTTCATGTGGGCGGACAGCCCGGAGCGCGGCTTCGTGGAGAAGACCTCGGCGGCGATCCTCGTCCTGCTGATCTTTCTTCTCGGCATGAACGCGGTGGCCATCTGGCTGCGCAAGAGATTCGAGAGGCGGTGGTGACGATGACGACGAACCCGGCAACCGAGCCCGCGCCGGCGTCGGCGCGGCGCGCCAAGCTGACGGCCAGCGGCGTGGACGTGTTCTACGGCCCGAAGCATGCGATCAAGAAGGTGTCCATAGACATCGCCGAGCGCGAGGTGGTCGCCTTCATCGGCCCGTCGGGCTGCGGGAAGTCCACCTTCCTGCGCTGCCTCAACCGCATGAACGACACGATCGCCGCGTGCCGCGTGACCGGCGACATCCGTCTCGACCGTGACGACATCTACGCGCCCGATGTCGACGTTGTGCAATTGCGCGCACGCGTCGGCATGGTGTTCCAGAAACCCAACCCTTTCCCGAAATCGATCTACGACAATGTCGCCTATGGTCCGCGCATCCACGGGCTTGCGGGGTCCAAGAGCGAACTCGACGGGATCGTCGAGCACGCGCTCAAGGGTGCCGCGCTCTGGAAGGAGGTCGCCGACCGGCTCGACTCGCCGGGTACGGGCCTGTCCGGCGGCCAGCAGCAGCGTCTGTGCATCGCCCGCGCGATTGCGGTGAGCCCCGAGGTGATCTTGATGGACGAGCCGTGCTCGGCGCTCGATCCGATCGCGACCGCCCATGTCGAAGAGCTGATCGACGAGCTGCGGGCCCGGTACACGATCGTGATCGTGACACACAACATGCAGCAGGCCGCGCGTGTCTCGCAGCGTACGGCCTTCTTCCATCTCGGTGAGCTCGTGGAGGAGAACGACACCTCCGTGATCTTCACCAATCCCCGGGACGAACGTACCCAGGGCTACATCACCGGCCGCTACGGCTGAGACGCGTCCGGACAGGGAGGAGCGACGGCATGGCCTCGCATATCGTGAAATCCTACGACGAGCAGCTGCGCAAGCTGAACGACACGCTGGTGCGCATGGGCGGGGTCGTCGAATCCCAGATCAGCGCGGCGATGCAGGCGCTGACCCGTCGCGACCCGGATCTCGCCCTTGCGACGGTGGCGGGCGACGCCCGGGTCGACGAACTGGAGCGGCAGGTCGACGAGCAGGTCGTGACCCTGCTGGCGCTGCGCCAGCCGATGGCGTCGGATCTCCGGCTCGTGGTCGGCAGCCTGCGTATCGCCTCCGATCTCGAGCGCATGGCGGATTACGCGAAGAACGTCGCCAAACGTTCGGTCGCGCTGTCCCAGATGACACCGGTCTCGATCGCCGCCACGCTACCGCGCATGGGGCGGGTCGCTCAGGAGATGGTGAAGGACGTGCTGGACGCTTATGTCGCGCGGGACGTCGACAAGGCGGTGGCGGTGTGGAACCGCGACGAGGAACTGGACGCTCTCCATGCGTCGCTGTTTCGCGAGCTGGTGACGCATATGATGGAAGATGCGCGCAACATCACGCCCGCGACGCATCTCCTGTTCATCGCCAAGAACCTCGAACGGATCGGCGATCACGCCACCAACGTCGCCGAGGCCATCCATTTCCAGGTCGTCGGGCGCATGCTGTCGGATGCGCGTCCGAAGGGCGACGAGGCGAGCGTGGCGGTCGTGGTTCCGGGTGCGACGGCGGGTGACGCATGAAAACGCATATCCTGTTGATCGAGGACGAGGCCGCCCTCGTTGAACTCGTCCGGTACAATCTCGAGAAGGAAGGGTTCCGGGTCTCGGCCGCAAACGATGGCGAAGAGGGTCTGGCGCTGCTGAACGAGAGCAAGCCGGACCTGCTGGTGCTCGACTGGATGCTGCCGCATGTTTCGGGGATCGAGATCTGCCGACAGATCCGGCGCAAGACCGAACTGCGCGACCTGCCGGTGATCATGCTCACCGCCCGCGGCGAGGAGGCGGACCGGATCCGCGGCCTCGAGGTCGGCGCCGACGACTACGTCATCAAGCCGTTCAGTCCGTCGGAGCTGGTGGCGCGGATCCGTGCCGTCCTGCGCCGCGCGCGCCCGTCCGGTGCCGACGAGATGTTGACCTATTCCGGCATCGCCATGGATCTCGCGGCGCATCGCGTGATCCGTAACGGGCGCAACATCCATCTCGGGCCGACGGAATTCCGGCTGTTGCGCTTCTTCATGGAGCGGCCTGGACGCGTCTTCACGCGCGAGCAGCTGCTCGACGGCGTCTGGGGTCGCGACCTCTATGTCGAACTGCGGACCGTCGATGTCCATATCCGGCGGCTGCGCAAGGCGATCAACGCCGACGGCGAGCGCGATCCCATCCGGACCGTCAGGTCCGCGGGTTATGCGCTCGACGACCAGCCTGATCGGGGTTGACGACCGGCGTAATCCAAACGTCATATCTTCGTCATGCGTGTACCTAGCCGGAAGGACTCCATGACGATGCACCCTGACGACCTGCCGCACGTTGCCGCGTGCGAACCCGAGGATATCGGTGTCAACGAGACGGTCGCCCCGGATATCCAGACGATCATTTCCCGGCGTCTGCTCCTGACGAGCGGCGCGGCCGCGGTGGCAGCAGCGACGATCGGCGCGGACGAAGCGCAGGCCCAGGCGTCGCGCAGCGCCTCGACCCTCAAGTTCAAGGATGTCAAGCATGGCCTCGACGGCACGCATCATGTCGCCGAGGGCTATCGCGCCGAGGTGCTGATCCGCTGGGGAGATCCGATCGCGAAGGACGCGCCGGATTTCGCGCCGGGCAAGGTGGATGGCGCGGCCCAGGAAAAGCAATTCGGCTACAACTGCGACTTCCTTGCCTATTGGCCGCTGCCCTATGGCTCGCGCAATTCGACCCATGGCCTGATCTGTTCCAATCACGAGTACACCAACAACGAGTTGATGTGGCCGGGCATGAACGGGCGCAACAACGGCGCCGCGGGCCTGACCAAAGAGCAGGTCGAGCACGATCAGAGCGCCCATGGCCTGTCGGTGGTCGAGGTCCGCAAGCGCGGTGGCAAATGGAGCTATGTCAAGGACAGCCCCTACAACCGGCGCCTGTCCATGCGTGGCACCACGTTCCGCGTCGCGGGCCCCGCGGCCGGCCATGCGCGGCTGAGGACGAACGCGGATCCCGGCGGCACCAAGGTGATCGGCACGCTCAACAATTGTGCCGGCGGCTTCACGCCCTGGGGCACGGTCCTGTCGGGCGAGGAGAATTTCAACGGCTATTTCCGCGGCGACCGCAACAAGACGGCGGAGGCACGCAACTATGCGCGCTACGGCGTCCAGGCGAGCCGCGGCGCGCCCTGGGGCGCGCATGACGCGCGCTTCGACCTCGACAAGGAGCCCAACGAGCCGAACCGCTTCGGCTGGGTCGTCGAGTACGACCCCTATGATCCGAAATCGACGCCGGTGAAGCGCACGTCGATCGGCCGCTTCAAGCACGAAGGCGCGATGACGACGGTCTCGCATGACGGGCGCATCGCGCTCTACAGCGGCGACGACGAGCGGTTCGAGTATGTCTACAAATTCGTGACCAAGGGCAAGTTCGAGCCCGCGAAGCGCGCGCCGAACATGAACCTTCTCGACGAGGGCACGCTCTACGTCGCGAAGTTCAGCGAAGACGGCACGATGACCTGGCTGCCGCTGGTGCATGGCGAGGGACCGCTGACGGCCGCCAACGGCTTCAACAGCCAGGCGGATATCTGCATCGAGACGCGGCGCGCGGCCGACCTCGTCGGCGCCACGCCGATGGACCGCCCGGAGGGCGTCGCCGTCGATCCGAAGACCGGCAAGGTCTATGTCGTCCTCACCTATAACGAGCGGCGCAAGGCGGCGGGCGATGCCAACGCCCGCGAGCGTGCCAACGCTCCCAATCCGCGGGCCGACAACCGATGGGGGCAGATCGTCGAGATCTCCCCGCCCGCGGTGAAGGGGGCCGGCTACGACCATGCGGCGACGACGTGCCGCTGGGGCTTCTTCATTGTCGCCGGCAATCCGAAGGATCCCAAGGCGCAGGCGAAATACCATCCCGCGACGTCCGACGACGGCTGGTTCCAGGCGCCGGACAACATCACCTTCGATCCGAAGGGTCGCGCCTGGATCACGACCGACGGGATGGACAATTTCGGTAACGACATGGCCGACGGCCTTTACGGCGCCGACACCCGTGGACCTGGGCGCGCCTTGTCGAAGCATTTCTTCCGCACGCCGACCGGCGCCGAGATGACCGGCCCGGCCTTCACCCCGGATGGGAAGACCGTCTTCGTCTCGGTGCAGCATCCCGGCGAAGGCGAGAAGGCGAGCTTCGAATCGCCAGGTACGCGATGGCCCGATTTCAAGCCCGGCGTCCCGCCGCGGCCTTCGGTGGTGGCGATCACGAAGGCCGATGGTGGCGAAATCGGAAGCTGAGCGTCCGGCTGCCGATCATGGCGTGTCGCATACGCGCCTGTAGATCTGCGCAGGACGATTGGCGCCCGTGCGCAGCGCGCCGGCCACCGGTTCGACGAGCCGGCGGTCGGCGAGCTTGCGGCGAAAGGACGATTTGTCGAGGCGGCGTCCGAGCAGCCGCTCGCACAGCGTCTGAAGCTCGCCGAGCGTGAAGCTGTCGGGCAGGATCCCCTCCGGCATGTCGAGACGCTCGATGTCCAGGCGCGTTGCCGTCACGGCGCGCGCGATCAGCTCTCCATGATCGAAGGCGAGGCCCGAACCGGTCATCGCGTCGGCCACGGGACGCCAGGCAAGCGCCTCGATCCGCTTGCCCGCGGCCGGCGCGATCCGGTCCGCTGAAACCACCGCGCGGTAGACGACGCTCAAGGCCCAGGGCGCGCGCGGGTCGCGCGTCGGCCCGCCCGCCGCGCAGAGCTGTCGCAGGAACGGCAGGTCGAGGCCGAGTCGCTCGCGCATGACGCGCCGCGCGGCATCGTCCAGCGACGTATCGAGATCGATGCGCAGCGCTCCGCCGGGCAGCGCCCAGCGTCCGGCATGCGGTGCCGCGGCCCGTCGGGCCAGGAGAACATTCAGTTCGTCCCCCACCAGCCCGAGAACGGCGATCTCGAGCCGGGTGAAGGGCATCTGGTGACGCGCGGGCGTGCCGGGAGCATTCATGCGCCAAGTTAGTTGCACAGAACAACGAAGTATGGAAGAGTACTTCGTGGCACAGTGCAACGAAGTTAAGGAGGCCGGATTTGGGCTACGATGTGATCGGGGATATCCATGGCCATGCCGCGAAGCTGGAGGCGCTGCTCGAGCGCCTCGGTTATGCGCGCAGGGCCGCATCCTGGGTCCCGCCCGCGGGGCGGCAGGCGATCTTCCTGGGCGATCTTATCGACCGGGGTCCCGAGCAGACGAAGGTGGTGCGTATCGTACGGACGATGATCGATGCCGGACATGCGCGTTGCGTGATGGGCAATCACGAGTTCAACGCCATCGGCTACGCTACGCCGCGGGCGGATTCACAAGGCATGTTCCTGCGTCGCCACAGCCCGAAGAACATCGCGCAGCATGAGGAATTCCTGCGCCAGGTCGGCGCGGGCTCGCCGCTGCACCGCGACCTCGTCGCGTGGTTCGCGACATTGCCGCCGACGCTCGATCTGGGCGCGATCAGGGTCGTCCACGCCTGGTGGCATCAGCCGCATGTCGACCTCGTCGCGGGGCGGATCGGGCCCGGAACGCGGATGGACGAGGCGTTCCTGCATGCGGCCTTCACCCCTGGGTGCCCCGAATGGGAGGCGATGGAAGGGTTGACCAAGGGGCTCGAGATTCCCCTGCCGGACGGGCATTTCTTCCTCGACCATGGCGGCGTGCCGCGGCGGCGCGTGCGCACGCGCTGGTGGCTCCATACATCCCGAAGCCTTCGCGATGTCGCCATCGTCGGCGAGGAGCAGCGTGATCGCGTACCCGAGATACCGCCGCCGGCGGATTTCGCACCCGCACCGGTCTCCGGATCGCCGGTCTTCGTCGGTCATTACTGGCTCACCGGGGCGCCGGCGCCGCAGACATCGCATGTCGCGTGCCTGGATTACTCCGCCGCGAAAGGCGGGCCATTGGTCGCTTATCGCTGGGACGGCGAAGCGACCCTCGATCCGCGTCGCTTCGTGCAGGCGGGTTGAGCGCGTCCGGCCGCGCAAACGAAAACGGGCGGCACCCCAGGGCGCCGCCCGTCGCCGTTTCCTGAGGCGTCAGGCGCCGATCACGCCGCCATCGATGCGGGTGATCACCAGCGTGGCCGAACGCGGGATCGCGTTGCCGCCATCCGGCCAGTTCGAGGCGTATTTGCCGGCGGCGTAGTCCGCAGCCGGGGTCGTCGCGCCTGGATGCTGCACGTTCACGAACATCGTGCGGCCGTCCGGCGTGGTGATGACGCCGGTGATCTCCTGACCCTTGGGTCCGGTCAGGAAGCGACGGATCTCGCCGGTGCGGGGATCGGCGGCGAGCATCTGGTTGTTGCCCATCGGCTTGAGGTCGCCGCGGTTCATCTCGCTCTCGCCCATGTCGGTCTGGATCCAGAGCCGGCCATCGGCGTCGAACCACAGCCCGTCCGGGCAGGCGAAGATGCTGTCGGCGGCAAGCGCCCTGCCATTGGCGCCGCGGCTGGTGCCCACGTCCCCGGCGACCACGAACAGGTCCCAGCGGAACGTCGTCGCGGCATGCTCGCCGCGCGACTCGGTCCAGCGCACGATCTGGCCGAACTGGTTGCGCGCGCGCGGGTTGACGGGATCGACCTGCGCCTCGGTGCGCGAGGTGTTGTTGGTCAGCGCGAAATAGACCTCGCCGGTCCTGGGATCGACCGTGCCCCATTCCGGCCGGTCGAGCTTGGTGGCGCCGGCGCGATCGGCGGCGAGGCGGGTGTTCACGAGGATGTCCGCGAGGTCGGCGAAGCCGTTCGCCGGGGTCAGGCCGTTATGGCCCGGCGCCAGCGCCAGCCACTCGCCCGTGCCGTCGGCGTTGAACTTCGCCGCGTAGAGCGTGCCTTCGTCGAGCAGCGCGCCGCTCGCCGTCGCCGGATCGTAGGGCCTGGCGGAGACGAACTTGTAGATGTACTCGAAGCGCGCGTCGTCGCCCGAGTAGCAGACCACCGGCTTGCCGGGAACCGCGGGCGCGAAGACCACGCCCTCGTGCGCGAAGCGGCCGAGATGCGTGCGCTTGACCGGGACGCTGTTCGGATCGAAGGGATCGATCTCGACCATCCAGCCGAAGCCGTTCGGCTCGTTGCGATAATCCTCGGCCGGGCCGGCGCCGCGCGTCGAGGCGTCGAACCTGACGAATTCGTCGGCGCCCGAGGCGGCGAGTTCCCAGGCATAGCGCGACCGCTCGGTGGCGACGCCGTAGCGCGCATGCTCGCGCGGATGGTTGGGCTTCTGGTCCTGGCGGTCGGTGTTGCGGAAATAGCCCGCCCAGTTCTCCTCGGCGGTCATGTAGGTGTTCCACGGCGTGTTGCCGTGCGCGCAGTTGTTGATCGTGCCGCGGGTGCGCGTGCCGTCGGGGCTGTACTTCGTCACCACGTGTCTGCTGCCGCGCACCGGGCCGGAAAAGGTCATCGGCGTCGCAGCCGTGATCCGGCGGTTGCGCGGGTCCTGTACCACCTCCCAGTCGCCAGTGGCGCCGCGCCGCGCGCGGAAGACCGAGACGCCATGGGCGTTGATCTCCTTCAGGACCTCGTCGGCGTCGCGGCGGTCGTTCTCGACCCGCACGCCGCTCTCGCGCATCTCCTTCCCGCGCCACGTGGCGTGCAGGAAGCGTGCCTCGACATACTCGTGGTTCATGGCGACAAGGCCGTCGGTCGACGAGCCGCCGATCGGGAAGAAGTGGATCCCGTCATGGTGCATGCCCACCTGCATGCCCTGCTCGGCGCCGCTGTTCGCGCCAGCGCGGAAGGCGGGCATCGTGCCGGAGATCGGCGTGCCCCAGGGCGCGAGGACCTGGACCCTGTAGCCTTCGGGGACGACGACGCTGTCGGCCTCTGAGACCGTGATCGCCTTGAAGCCGAGGAGCGGCTTCGCCTGTGCCTTGGCCGGCGCGGCCGCGCCGGCGCCGAACAGGCCGCCGACCGCCGTGGCGAGCCCGCCGACCAGGATCCCGCGGCGCGAGGCGCGCGCGTCGATCACGTCGTAGAGCGTCGGGTTCGCGGACCGGTTGCAGGGCGGCTCGTCGCCATGCGTGTAGCCCGGCGTGCGCGTGTGGTCGGGATAGTCGTTCTCGTAGGCGCTCATCTCGGTACCTCCGGCGAAGGGATGGGCGATGCGGCCTGCACGCCCGGCTGCAACCCCTGTACCCACGCCGCGTGACGCTTCTCCGACACGCAGGAGACATCGCGGTTTCGCGGAGCCCCGGCATGCTGGAGGGGAAAGGGAGGCTGTCCGCCGCCATGCAAGGGCTCCAGACCCGGCATCCATTCCCGACGATCGCCCTCCACTGGATTGGCGCCGCGCTCGTCGTCGCGCTCGCCGCGACGGGCTATGCCATGACCCGGCTCGCGCCCGGCGATCCGGGCCAGTTCACGCTCTACCAGCTGCACAAGACGCTGGGCGTCGCCGCCCTGCTGCTCGCGGTGGCGCGACTTGCCGCCGCCGCGCGGCGCCAGCCGCGATGGGCCATGCGTCGGCGCGATCGCGGCGCGCGTGCCGTCCAGGCGGCCCTCCTCGCGCTTGCCCTCGTCGTTCCCATGTCGGGCTGGGCCCTCGTTTCGGCGAGCCGCCTCGACATGCCGATCCTGCTTGCCGGGTTCATGGAGTTCCCGCGGATCGAATCGCTGCGGGCCATCTCGCCCGAGGCGAAGTCCCTGGTCGAGCCGCGGCTTTCCACGATGCATGCTGCCCTGGCGTGGGCGCTCGTGGCCCTCGCCGCCGCGCATGCGCTCGCGGCGCTCCACCGGCACTTCGTGCTCGGCGACAAGGTGCTCCGGCGCATGCTGCCCGTGCTTGCCGCCGCCAGCGTCGCCGCCATGTCCCCGGCCGCCGCCACGACATGGATCGTCGATCCTGCGCGCTCGACGCTCGGGTTCGCCGGGCTGGAGACCGGCAACCGCTTCGCCGGCCGGTTCGGGCGCTGGAGCGCGGACGTGGCGTTCGATCCCGCGCAACCGCAGGGCATGCAGGTGCGTGTCGTCGTCGACATCGGCTCGGCGGCGACCGGCGACGGCCGCCGCGACACGCTGATGCTCGGCGACGACTGGCTCGATGCATCCGGCTTCCCTCGCGCCAGGTTCGAGGCGACGGGCGCCCGCGCGCTCGACGCGGGCCGGTACGAAGCCCGGGGCACGCTCGCATTGCGCGATCGCATCCGGCCGGTCGCGATCGAATTCACGCTCGAGGTCGCGGATGGCGAGGCCCGCGCGCGCGGCACGGCGAGCATCCTGCGCACGGAGTTCGGGGTCGGCAGGGGGATGTGGTCGGGCATCCAGGTGGTGGCGCCCGAGGTCCTCGTCTCCTTCGACCTCGTCGCGCGCCCGGCGCCCTGACGCGGTCCCCGCGGGGGCGCCGACATGGGCCTGCGCGCGGTTCACGCGGTGCGCGAAGCGGTCTAGCCTCCCGCCATCTCGACGAAGGGGACTGGCATGGCCGACAAGGACGAGCTGCGCATTCCGGTGGCGGCGCTCGAGGATTTCGTGACGCGCATCTTCGCGGCCGCGGGCTGCGACGCGGAGGAGGCGTCGCGCGTCGCGCGCTACCTCGTCGCCGCCAACCTGACGGGGCATGACAGCCACGGCGTGGTGCGCGTGCCGCGCTACGTGGGCATGCTGCGCGACGGCGGCGTGGTGGCGGGGCGCGTCGTCGAGGTCGTGTCCGAGAACGGCGCGATGGCCGTCGTCGACGGCCGCATGGGCCTGGGCCAGACCGTGGCGCCGCAGGCCGTCGGGATCGGGATCGCCAAGGCGCTCGCGGGCGGCTGCGCGGTCATCGCGCTGCGCAATGCCGGGCATATCGGGCGCGTCGGCGACTGGGCCGAGATGGCGGCCGCGCGCGGCGTGCTGTCGATCCACTTCGTCAACGCGCATGGCAGCGTGCTGGTCGCGCCCTTTGGCGGCGCCGAGCGCCGCTTCTCCACCGCGCCCTTCTGCGTCGGCGTGCCGCGGCGCGGCGCCGCGCCGGTGGTGCTCGACTTCGCGACCTCGCTGGTCGCGGAGGGCAAGGTCCTCGTCGCCTCGAATGGCGGCAAGCGCATCCCGGCCGACGCGCTGATCGGCCGCGACGGCGCGCTCTCCGGCGACCCGCGCCTGCTCTACGGCGAGACGGAAGGCACGCATGTGCGCGATGCGCGCCGCGGCGCCGGCGCGATCCGCGCCTTCGGGGGCCACAAGGGATCGGGCCTCGCGCTGATGTGCGAACTGCTCGGCGGCGTGCTCACCGGCAACGGCGCCGCGGGCCCCGTGCCCGCGGAGGCCGCGACGGGCCCGCGGCGCTTCCACAACGGGATGCTCTCGATCTACCTCGCGCCGTCGTTCTTCGGCTCGCCCGAGGAATTCGACGCGGCCGCCGCCTCCTACATCGAGTACGTGAAGTCGGCGATCCCGGCCGAGCCCGGCGGCGAGGTGCTCGTGCCCGGCGAGCCGGAGGAGCGCAACCGCGCCGATCGCTGCGCGCGCGGCGTGCCGATGCCGCGCGCGGCCTGGGATTCCATCCTGGAGGTGGCGCGCGGCCTCGGGGTCTCGCCGCCGGCCTGAGCGGGGCGGCTCAGCCGCGCGCGGCGCCTGCCGCGATGCGCGCGCGGACCATGGCCGTGGCGCCGGGCTCGTCCTCGATGGCGAAGCCCAGCGCGCGGGCCAGCGCGACCATGGCGACGTTCTCGCGCAGGATCGAGCCCGTCACCTCGCCGATGCCGCGTGCGCGCGCATGGTCGAGGATGCGCGCCATCAGCAGCCTGCCGATGCCGCGGCGCTTGAGGTCGCTGCGCACGGCGACCGCGAATTCGGCGCGCGCGAGGCCGGGCTCGGCGGAAAGGCGCGCGATGCCCGCGAACTCGCCCGGCGCGAGCTCCAGCGCCAGCGCGATCTCGCGCTCGCCGTCGAGGGCCATGAGCCGCTCGAGGGTCGCGCGCGGGACCGTGCGCAGCGGCGCGAAGAAGCGCATGCGCATGTCCTCCGGCGCGAGCCGCGCGAAGAAGGCCTCGACCGCCTGCCGGTCCGACTGGCGCACCGGGCGCAGCACGGCGCCGGCGAGGCCCTCGATGGCCTCGATCCCCTCGCGCGGCCCCTCGGGGCCACCTCGCGCTTCGTCCTGTTCCTTCATGGCGGTCGGCGCGAGTATAGGCACGCCCGCATGCGGGCGCGCCTGCGCCCGTCGCCGCGGCAGGGAGGACAGCCTGGACGTCGCCGATCTCGCCGAGATGCCCTTCGGCCATCCCATGCGCGCGCTCTTCGCGCTCGACCCGGACATCGCCTTCCTGAACAACGGCTCCTTCGGCGCCTGCCCGCTGCGCGTGCTCGCCGAGCAGGACGCGATCCGCCGCGAGATGGAGCGCCAGCCCGTGGCGTTCTTCGCCGACGCGGCGCCGGGCCGCATCCGCGAGGCCGCCGGCGCGCTCGCGCGCTTCCTCGGCGCCGCGCCCGAGGACACGGTCTTCGTCGAGAACGCCACCGCCGGCATGAACGCGGTGCTGCGCAGCCTTTCCTTCGCGCCCGGCGACGAGGTGCTGACGACCGACCATGTCTATGGCGCGGTCAGGAACGTGCTCGCCCATCTCGAGGCGCGCGCCGGCATCCGCGTCGTCGAGGCGCCGCTGCCCTGGCCGGTCCGCGGCGAGGACGAGGTGGTGGCGGCGGTCGAGGCGGGGTTCGGGCCGCGCACCAGGCTGCTGCTCGTCGACCATGTCGCCTCGCGCAGCGCGCTCGTGCTGCCGGTCGCGCGGCTCGTGGCGCTCGCCCGCGCGCGCGGCGTGCCGGTGCTGGTCGACGGCGCGCATGCGCCGGGCCTGCTCGAGCTCGACGTGCCCGCGCTGGGCGCCGACTGGTATGTCGGCAACTGCCACAAGTGGCTCTTCGCGCCGAAGGGCGCGGCCTTCCTCTGGGCGCGCCGCGACATGCAGGCCGGGCTCGTGCCGGGCGTGGTCTCCCATGGACATGGTGGCGGCTTCGCCGCGTCCTTCGACTGGGTCGGCACGCGCGACCTGTCGTCCTGGCTCGCGGTGCCGGCGGGCATCGCCTTCCTCGAGGGGATCGGCGCGCAGCGGCTGCGCGCGCGCAACCACGCGCTTGCCCTCGCCATGGCCGAGACGCTCGCCGCCGCCTGGGGCACGGAACTCGGCGCGCCGCGCGCGATGCTCGCGGCGATGGCGCCGGTGCGCGTGCCCGGCGCGCCCGAGGCCAGCTGGCAGGCCGGGCGCGCGCTCCGCCGGCGCCTGTGGGAGGAGCATCGCGTCGAGGTGCCGGTGATGCCGGTGGGCGACGCGCTCTGGGCCCGGATCTCGGCCCAGGCCTTCAACGTGCCGCAGGACTATCGGCGCCTCGCCGCGGCGCTCCCGGCGCTCGCCGCCGGCGCGTGACATGGCATGATCGGCGGCCAGGGAAGCAAGACCGACCGGGAGACGACGCCATGACCCGCCAGCTGCTGCTCGCCATCGACCAGGGGACGACCTCGACGCGCGCCATCCTGTTCGGCGCCGACGGGCGGCCGCGCGCCGCCGCGCAGGAGGAACTGCGCCAGTCCTATCCGCGCCCGGGCTGGGTCGAGCACGACCCCGAGGAGATCTGGCGCGCGACCGTCTCGACGCTCAAGCGCGCCGTCGCCTTCGCGCGCGCGACGCCGGCCGACATCGCCGCGATCGGCATCACCAACCAGCGCGAGACGACCGTGGTCTGGGACCGCGCCACGGGCCGGCCGATCCACCCCGCCATCGTCTGGCAGGACCGCCGCACCTCCGAATGGTGCCAGCGCATGAAGGCGGAGATCGGCGACGAGGCGCTGGGCGCGCGCACCGGCCTGCTCTTCGATGCCTATTTCTCGGCCTCCAAGATCGCCTGGCTGCTCGACAACGTGGAGGGCGCGCGCGCCGCCGCCGAGGCGGGGCGGCTTGCCTTCGGCACGATCGACAGCTTCCTCCTCTGGCGCCTGACCGGCGGCCGGGTTCACGCCACCGACGCCACCAACGCCTCGCGCACGATGGTCTTCGACATTGCGCGCCAGGACTGGGACGACGAGCTGCTGCGCGCCTTCCGCATCCCGCGCGCCCTGCTGCCGGAAGTGCGCGACAGCGCGGGCGCCTTCGGCGCCACCGAGGCCGCGCTGCTCGACGGCGCCGTCGCCATCGGCGGCATCG
>Ga0315902_10007878_pt1 | contig 14486 bp, 17 predicted proteins | sample LakEriMetagenome_9_FD_203523 | JGI IMG/M metagenome (GOLD analysis project Ga0315902, IMG submission 203523) | Freshwater fungal communities from buoy surface, Lake Erie, Ohio, United States - Buoy 12 MA117 | ecosystem: Environmental > Aquatic > Freshwater > Lake > Lake biofilm | place: USA... | reverse complement strand
TATAAAGTTAAACAATGTCAAACCTTTTCATCTAACAGTCCATCATGATGATAAACTAGATCAACTAGTTTTTGATCGACAACTTAAACCGGGATCTGGTGATAGAGTATATGGATATACTGTTGCTAGATATATTATCGATGATATTGAATTTATGAAAACAGTTCAAGAGATTAAAAATGATCTGATCGGTGAATCTAATTCATTAATACCGGATAGAACATCTAGATACAATTCAAAATTATATATAGAATCTTGTGGGATATGTAAAAAAAAAGCATCTAATAGTGATGAAATCGGATTATTTGATACTCATCATATTAATTTTCAAGAAAACTGTGAAAATGGATTAGTAAAAGATAAAAAACATATCAGAATGAACAGTAAATCTAATTTAGTTGTATTATGTAAAGAGTGTCATCATAAAGTACATCAAAATATTATTAAGATAAACGGATATAAAGATACTAGTAACGGTCTTATCCTTGATTTTAATGAAGTAAATTAAGATATAAAAGATTAATTTTTATTATTTATAATATTATTATGGATACTAATTATCATAATTTTGAAGACATGAAACTAAAAGAAAATCTACTACGAGGTATATTTTCTTACGGTTTTACTAAGCCATCTGAAATACAAGAAAAAGCAATACCGATTATATTATCTGGCTCTGATCTAATCGCTCAGTCTCAGTCTGGTACTGGTAAAACAGGAGCATTTACTATCTCTATGTTAAATATTATAGATGAAAAAGTAGAAGGATGTCAAGGTATGATATTAACTCCGACTAAAGAGCTGGCTATACAAATATATGATGTATGTAAGAGTATCGGACAATATTTAACTGGAGTTAATCCTGTATTATGTGTCGGAGGTGAGGATATTCGAGAATCTGCTGCAAAAGTTAATACTGGATCTGTTATTATTATCGGAACTCCAGGTAGAATTATTGATATGGCGGATAGAAAAATAATTAAATTAGGTTGGATGAAATTATTAATACTAGATGAAGCGGATGAACTATTAAAATCTAATTTTTCAGATCAAGTAAGAAAAATTATCACTAATATAAATGAAAATACTCAAATCTGTATATTTTCGGCAACTTTTCCAGATTCTGTATTAGAACTAACTAAACATTTTATGAATAATCCACAAGAATTATTAATTAAAACTTCTAACATCACTCTAGACGGAATTAAACAGTTTTATATTGATGTCGGATATGATAATCATAAATTTGAAACTTTTTGTGATATTTATTCTATGATATCTGTTAGTCAATCTATAGTTTATGTTAATAGTAAAGCCAGAGCCGATGAATTAAAAAGATGGTTAGAGGATAAAAATTTTACAGTATCTGTTATTCATGGTCGGATGTTTTCTTATGAAAGAAATAATATTATGAGAGAGTTTAGAAACGGTAAAACTAGAATATTAATATCCACTGATCTTCTTTCTAGAGGAATCGATATCCAACAAGTATCTGTCGTTATTAATTATGAACTACCATTATCTCAAAATAAAGATGTATATATCCATCGGATCGGTAGAAGTGGCAGATATGGTCGTAAAGGTGTCGCGATAAATTTAGTTTCTAGAAAAGATATGTATAAGATTCGGGAGTTAGAAAAATATTATACTACTATTATCGAACCAATGCCAGAAAATCTCGATAAATATTTATGATTTATTTAACTTGTAAATTATTGATAATAATGAATAATTTACTAGTATATAATACTAAAGATAACTATCAATTATCTCTGATAATCGCTATGTTCTACAATAAACAATGTATGATCACTGATAATAACTTATTATGTCTTTATCTTAATGAATATATTAAAGACAAAATAATTAACAAAATAAAGAATAATATCCCATTATATAATAAGATTCATACTGACCTAAATAAAATTTTATATAATAGTGGATATTACGAAGATAATATATTAGACTTGCATAACTTTTTTTTTGATAAGTTTAATATTACTCATGTTGCTCTTTTAATTGATGATGTGATCAAATCTGTTAAGTATATATCTGTAAATATCCCTGAACATACTTACGTTATTAATCTATCTAGCTTGATATATGATAAAATAGGTATATTAACCAATACACCTGATATAATTACTATTTATCTAGGCGTCCATCCTAATGTTAGTATTAATATACAAAAAAGAATGGCATTTACTGGACAAAAAAGATATTTAGTTAATTATATATGGTATTTTTATTCGGTAATCTGTTATAGTCCAAAAACCCTAAAATACTATGTTATATTCATATATCATAATGAATATTATATTTTTGATGCTGATAATATACCATGCATCTATAAAGCTGATATGACTGATGTTCATCTAGTCGAGAGAATTAAAAGGGAGTCTGTTCTTATCTATTATAGAAAAAATTAATCTATCGATTATATTTATGTTTAAATACTTTAAAAGGAATATGAGTCGCGATAAAGATAAAGATAAAAAAAAAATAAGCCGATTATCTTTGAATTTATCTCTATTAAAATCATCTGAACAGTTAGATATGAGTAATAATAACTCAAGTAAAAATTTTTCATACAGATGTAATTATAACTATAGTCCAGGTAGTCCTAGTTCTCCTAATCACAACCGATTTAAATTACATGATAAATATAATATTATCAAATCTATCTATGAATCTTCTGATGCTGGAATATATATAGTTAATAATTTAGATGATAGTAATACTAAATATTTTATTAAAGTCAAAACATCAAGACCTGCAGAGTTAGATGTATATAAAATTTTAAAAGAAGTCAAGAGTGATTATTTAGTCACTTATATTAATTTTGAAATTATTAATGCAAATTATGTTTTTACTTACGAATATTTTGAATCAAATAATTTAAAACAATTCATTAAAAACGATCAGTTAGATAATAAAAACAATAAACAAATATTAAATATTTTTAAACAGATTATTTATGGTTTATCTGTGTTACATAATAATTTTATTATTCATGGAGATATTAAACCTGAAAACATATTAATTAATGATATACAATCTGTTAAGATAACTGATTTTGATCTATCCAGAGTTTGTTATAATAATAATGGATATAAATCTAACGATATGTTTGGAACAATGAATTATATGGCTCCTGAAAGTTATGATTTAAATATTTATTCTACTAAATCTGATATGTGGAGTGCTGGTATAGTATTATACAACATGATTACTAATAAATATCCTCATAATATGAATCTAACTGATTGTAACTCCGGTAGTAATTTGTATAGATATAATGAATTCAAACACTTCGAGATTAATATCGAAAAAGATTCTATGTTCTATGATATTATTATTAATCTTTTGAATTTTGTTGATAACAAAAGATATAGTGCTGATGAACTATCCATTATACTCGAAAAAAAAATTGATTTTTAAAATACAAACATTTTAAGCTCATTATATATTAAGTATATATACTAATATATAATGGCCGCGGTTGAAATCTCTAAGAGTTGCTTAAAAAGATTATTAGCTGATTATAAGCTTATTACTACTAGTAACAGTACTGATGTTGATGCTGTCCCTGATGACAATAACATGTTAATCTGGTATTTTTTAATTATCGGACCGGATGACTCCGACTATAAAGGTGGTTATTATCTCGGTAAATTAATGCATAATCCAGAATATCCGATGAAAGCTCCTGATTATATGATGCTCACTCCTAGTGGTAGATTTGAAATTGATAAAAAAATATGTATGACTAATACTGGTTATCATTCTAATGACTGGAGTCCTATGTGGAATATCTTAACTATATTACATGGGTTCATATCTATTATGTTAGATGATCAAGAACACGGTATTAGTCACATTAAAGATAGTAAAGTAAATAGACAAAAAATGGCATACAACTCTATGGATTTTAATCGAAAATATTATCCTGATATTATTAAAAAATTTACTAGGTTTATAGACGAAAATGGTTTCGAACGAGATAAAAAAAATATTATTATGATTGAGAAAAAAGAAAAGAAAAATAAAAAAAATAACTCCACTACAAATGTTGAACCAAAAAATACACCTGAGGAAATACCTGAAAAAATAACTGAACTAGAAGATACAACTGATCCAATTAAAAAACAAGAAAAACTAGAAGAAAATGAAGAAGAAAAAGAAGAACCAGTTAAAAAAACACCTGGTAAAAGAGTATATAAAAAGAAGCAAGTTGAACTGGAAGAACCAGTTAAACCAGAAGAACAAGTTGAACCGGAAGAACCTGTTAAGAAAACTCCCGTTAAGAGAGTTTATAAAAAGAAAGAAACAAATGAACTAGAAAAACAAGAACAACCTGTTAAACCAGAAGAACCTGTTGAACAGGAAGAACCTGTTAAGAAAACTCCAGTTAAGAGAGTTTATAAAAAGAAAGAAACAAATGAATTAGAACAACAAGAACAAGTTAAGCCTAAGCGAAAATATGTTAGAAAGACTAATAATTAATAATGCTAGACAAAAATAATAATATATAATATATTATATATTATTATGATTAAGATAACACTATTGATTATTTTCTTGTTATTCTTGTATTATCGAGAATTGAATTATATAGAAAACTTTTCATCGAGTGGTCTTGCTCTATCTAATCTAGACTGTGATAAACTCGCGTATATTTATAACAGACCTTATATTATAGATCCTAAAAAGAGAGCTATATATAAAAGTGATTTTTGTGATGTATCTAGAAAAAACAGTCCATACTATGAAACTAGTGATTTTGATACTAGTTATGGATATTTTTTGTAAATACATATAAAAATAATTATTATTAATTATAATTATTTAGTCATGCCGAAAAATTTACACGGTGGTAATAAACATAAAAAACATAAAAACACTAAACAAGATGATGGCCATAAAAACTTAGAAAATATCCTATATGCGAATAATAATCAAGTATATGCATATATAGTTTCTAGATTAGGCGGATCAAGAATATCCGTTAATTGCTCAGATGGTAAATCAAGAAGTGCAATTATATCCGGCAAATTCAAAAATCGTGTATGGCTTAATAAAGATGATATTGTATTGTGCGATTTATATACAACTGGTAATGACAATACTTGCACGATTGTTCATAAATATAACTCTGACGAGATTATGACTCTTAAATACAAAAATTTACTCGGATTTTGTTCTAATAACTGCGATGAAGAAGAAAATTATATCGATGATATGATCTGTAATCATGATAATAATAAACAAGAAAAATCAGAATCAGTTGAATCAGTTGAATCAGTTGAATTAGAAGATTTATAAAAAAATTGATATTATATATATTATAAATTGATTATTACTATTATAATTATAATAATAATAATTATGTCTGATTCAGATAAATATATCAAAAGTATATTAGAATTATTAAAAACTCCATGTAATAATAAATATCTTTATGTAAGATATACAAATTGCAATCAAATATTAGATTTTATAAATAAAATACATAAAAAATATGATAAATTAACTATGGCCGATATAGATGGAGAAATATCTATATGTGAAAAAATCTTAACATATATATTACATGATAAAATATGTTATAAAAATTGCGATGATAATTTTTTCTATATGTTTTCTTATTGGATTCCTCCAGATAATATTCTGGATTTTTTATTCAATAGAATAGATATAAAATCTGATTTTTTTCTAATATTAAAAAATTTAAGAATAAATCCAAATAAATCTACAGTATCTCTTGATAAATCTTATTTTTTTTTATTTATAAATTGTTACAAAAATTATACTCATGGATGCCATATTCGCGAAATCCCCCAAATACTAGATAACAATTTTATACAAACATTATTTTATTTTCTTGAATTTACTGATCTAGATAGTATTTTTAAGGATAATTTTCCAGATGAACTTATTGGTATTAGATCATCACTAGTTTATGATATTCTCGTTAATTATATGCGACCAGGTTATCCGATTACTGTTTTAGAAAAATCTTGTTTATATGTTGAACATATGCAACCTATTATAGAATATATGTTACAGTATTATGAATTTAATCAAATCTGTTTTAAGAATGCATGTCAGTTTAAAGATTTTTATTATATGTCTAACATGTCTAACGTGTATAAATTAGATCCAATGAATTATATTCTTAGTAAATCCAGAATATTATTTACACGAGAATATTTTCAATCTGTTTTTGAAAATTATGATGAACAAAAACTAAATATTTTACTCAAAAATGGTTATGAACCAGATGTTACTGATATCATTTTTATGATACAAAAAAAAATAGAACTAAAAGATATATCAAGATATAATATTATTTTAGATCAAAATGTATTAGAAGAATGTTGGAAATACGATTTTTATCCTAAAAAATATAAATTTTCAGGTATTAACCCTAAATTGATTAATTTAGAAGAAATGTGTAAGTATAATAATAATCATCATATTATAAAAAATTATATCAAAAAACATAAATTGGTACCTGATAAAAAATGTATGGTTAATGCATGTGGTATCATAAATAATCATAATGTTATATCAGTCTTACTTAAATATGGAGGTGTTATTGATCAAGAATGTTTAGAATCTTATATTAAAGTCTTAAATAATTATACTCTCGATATGATATTCCGTAATTGTAATAAAAAACAAGAACAAATACAAGAAAAAGAAAAAGAACAAGAACAAGATAAAGAAAAAGATAAAGAACAAGATATTATTTATCTAGAATTAGATGACCGGACTAGTAAGATAAAAAGCATGAACAAAATTTATAAAACTCCATTAAAATATAAAAAACTAGTATCAGGTAGTAAAATAGGCGATACAGCCAGTTACATCCAGATTAGAAAAGATTACATATCTTACTTGAATGAAAATAATCTACTAAAAAAAATAGGTAATAGTACATATATAGATCTACCAGATAATATTAGAAAAAAATTAAAGATAGATCTAACAAAAAGATATATCAAACTAGAGCATATAGATAAACTAATAGCTTATTATTATTAAAAAAAATTGATTTGTTAAATACAAGCGATATAACGCATTAATATAAACAAGTATCCTACTAAAATTATAAAGTTTATGAACATTTACTCGAGTAAAAAAAATAATTGCTAGTAGGATCAAAAAATAAAAAAAAGAAAGTTAATAATATCTAGTTAGGTCCAGTAAATAACAAACTATATTATGAAACTGAATTCAATATAATCAAGTTAATGACGTATATAATCTCTGGTTTCAATATTTTAGTCATGAAACTTTGAATAAATAATTTTTTTATTACAAAATTATTTATATTTAAAAAAAAATTTACTTGCGAGACCTGGATCGTCGAGATCGTTTCTTGCTGGCTTTCTTGCTAGCCTTCTTGGATGCACGGCGTCTGCGACCTCCATCTTGTTCGACCTTACAAGATCCACCAGATTGTTTCTTGGATCGTCGTCGTCGGACTTTCTTGCTAGCTTTCTTGCTGGATCGTCGGCGCTTACCACCAGATTGGGACTTGTGGGATGCCTTCTTGCTGGATTTTTTGCTGGCCTTCTTGCTGGCTCGTCGTCGGCGGCGCTTGCCTCCTTCTTGGTCTTGGACAGGCACGACCTCCTCCTCGGCTAACTTTAAAAGATCTTGAATATGATTGCTCATTATACTATTAGTTAATATTTTTATATCAAAATTATTTTTTTTATTTTTTTCTAACTAACCATACGTATTTTTCGTGTTTTAGAATTATCTGATGATAAAAACGGGTAGGATTTTGTATCAAAAATATTAAGCTTTATTCCGTATAACTTCAAAAAGTAGTAAAACGATAAAAACTGCTATGATTAGTTTTGTTAATTTTTTATCATCTAGTGGATAAAACGCGGCACATCCGACCAAGAATAATATTAAGAATTTGAACAGTTGAGAATTATCGAATAAATTATTAAGCACAGATGGTACTGGTTGTAAAGTATATCCAGCCATAACAGAAGTTAAAACAACTAGAAAATACCTGATTATATCTACCTCTAATAAATCATTTATTATATTGACTAAACCCGACATTAACTATATTATATATAATTATATATAATATAATTTTTTAGTCACATAATTTTTTAAGATCAACCGGCTGATAATAGATTGATTTTAATATTTTACTAGTTGATTCATTATATACGACAAAATATTCTTTATTTCCGATAATTCGAGATCTATAATTAGGAGTATCATATGGCTGAAGCCCTAATTTAAATTGTTCTTTATACCACTCTACAGTTTCTATTGCTTGTTTTTCTGTATCACATAATTTACTCATATTAGATTCATGAACTAATTTAAATGCATCATCTAGATTTACTCCGATAGCATCTCCCATTCCATAAACAACATATAAAATATCTGATAATGCATCTACAGTTTCTACATAATCTTTATTTTGGACGGCTTCTTCTAACTCTTTCATCTCCTCCCTAATTAAATCCATCCTAAATTTAATTAGTTTATTGTTATCTAATATATCTTTATTAGGAGTATTGTGCCTAATTGCACCAAATAATTCATTAAATTCTTGGACTTTTTGAAAATTGGTCATCTTTTCTATATTATAATGTTAATATATATAAGTATTAATGATATATAGTTTAAATATCAATTTTTTTATATTATTATAATATGTATGATATACTGAATAAATATTTTGATCATATATATGTATTATATATTGATCAAGATGAATTAGACAGAATACAAGCTAAGTTGATTGGAGTTAAAGTAGAATATTATATGGGTGTTGATGGACGTAAAGAATTAGATAGATACAATAAATATGTGCAAAATGCAAAAAATCGCGAATATGAAAAAATATTAAATCCAGGATCATATGGACATATTTTATCTTTTACTAATATTTTGAGAGATGCTAGAAAACATAAATATCAAAATATATTGATATTAGAACCAGATATATATTTTTGTAGAGATTTTACTAATAAATTAGATGATTTAATGAATAGTATTAAACATTATAAATTATTGTACTTAGGTGCATCTCAGTATAAATATTATAATGAACATACCTGGAATAATATAAAAGAAAAAGATAATTATTATCTCGCTTACAAAACTCTCGGGACATTTTCTATTGCGATAGATTCAAGTATGTATGATATTATTATTAAAAACTTGTTAGAAATAAAAGCTCCGACAGATGTATGTTTAGTTAATATACAAGAAGAATATCCGAATGATTGTTTAGTAAGTTATCCTAATATTATTTGTTGTGATATAACTAAATCAAAAACTGGAGTAACGCGTAATCAGTTAGAATTTAATAAACTTTTGAGATGGGATTTAATAAAATATGATTTTACAGATATACATACATATCAAACCGAATATAAGTCTTGGTATGAGATAAATTTGACTGTAAATTCTTATTATGATGATTACAAATTATTATTACTAGATAAATCAGATAATATACTGTATCCAGAGTTGAATATTAGTAACACGAATGATACAAATAATATCAGTATATTGTTCTTTTCTAATAATAATCATGCTATATTAAGATCGACTAGTATATTTATCAGTAAATCAATGATAAAAAAAGTAAATTCACAGTATATTAAACTAAAAATATCTAATAAAACAAAAAATCCTGAATTACAACATAATAACATCAATAATTTAAGATAAAATAATCTTCTGGTTTAATTAACTTGCCGGATGATAATTGAGATATTTGAGTAAATTTATTTTGTTTAAGCCATGCGCACATATTTATCAGTAGAGTCTTGACAGATATATTCTTTTTATAACAGTTAAGAAAACTAGCAGTCATTGCACCTTGGTATTTATTATCTATACAAGCATCTGCACTAGTCTGTTCATCAAGACATCCAGATATACTGATTACATTACATTTAGTTAATCTTTGATTTGGATTTTTTATTATATAATTATCTTTTCTAAAATCATAATTATATTGTAGATCAATACATGTCCCACTATGACATGCATCAATCATAATCGTTAGTTCAACATTAGAAGGTAGTAAATCGATAAATTTAGATTTTATATCATCATCGACTATAACTCCTGATTTACTAAAATCTATTGGACATAAGGCTTCATCATATTTATCTAACTCATCTTTATTATTATCACGTACTCTAATACCATGACCAGAGTAAGAAAAAAATAACTTAACTTGTTTATCTTTGTTTTTATTAGAAAAATCTACTAACTTTTGTAATTGATTTAATATATTTGATTTTGTTGGATATAATTTACTTTTCGTAAAATCATTCATAAAAGTTAAATCTTGTTCATCAAATATATTATTACTAATAAAAAAATCATATAGATTATTAGTATCGTTAATACAACCGCGGAGTTGATTTTCTGTTCCCGTATAATTAATCCCAATCAACAACCCTTTTTTTACTGACATATATATTTGTAAAATAAAAATTTTTTTATTGTTATGGATAAGTATATGGGAAATTTATTTGGATATCAAAAAACTAATAATCTTGATGAAATAGATGATATAATTAGTTCAGATGATTATATACAATTAAATAAAAAAGAGATAAAATATCTTGTTTTTTCTGGCGGAGGTGCTCGTGGTATCAGTTTTATAGGAGCTTTACAAATTCTTCATAAATTAAATATATTAGATGAAAAAATATTAGGATATGCTGGAACTAGTGTCGGATCTCTTTTTGCTAGTATATTAGCAATTGGCTATACTCCAGATGAAATGATGTTAATAATGAATAAAATGGATTTTAATAAAATAGCTGATAGTTCAAAAGAGTTAAATTATATTTATGATTTATTAGGTGATCTTATCAGTGTAAAAACAGGTAATCCTGATTATAGTATTAAAAATTTGTATTTGGACAAGAATATTAAATTAATTATACCTGTAACTAGTGTTCTTAATTCTAAATTAATATATTTTAATCAGAATTATGATATACCTATTCGGATGGCAGTTAAAATGTCAATGACCATCCCTCATGTATTTAATCCGGTTATATATGAAGGCGGTATGTATGTGGATGGTGGAGTTTTTGATTATTATCCGATTAGTGTTTTTGATGATGATATACAAGATACCAGTGAAGTATTAGGATTTAAAATATGCTCTAAAGATCAAGTGTTAAGTGATATCAATAATATCAATTTAGATCTAAAATATATCGATCTGTTTTTTATATCTAACGAAAAGAGAGAATTAAGTGAATATAATGAAATGAGAACTGTAAAAATATGGACAGATAATATAGATCTTGATAATTTTAATCTGGATGATCATAAAAAGATTGAATTGATATTAACTGGATCAGAATGCACCAGTAAGTTTTTTGAAATAAATATCAATTATGGAGTAGGATGTGAATTTACTGATGATGTTGATTGTCCTATTATTAATAATGATGAATCTCGTGTCGGTTTAGATGTAGGATTAGAAGATGAACTGAATTATGAATATTAAATAATATTATTATTAATAAATAATCATATTATTATAAATATGGCAGATTATTTTAGAATACCCGAAAATATTAATTCTTTTGAACAAATACATATACCTGAAAATATAACTCATTTAGATTTTTTAAATAGAAATTTTACTAGTTTTGTCGATTGTCCGGATTATATAATTACTTTATAGTATTTACCAATCTATAATTAATTAAAATTATCATAATAACTACCTGTTTTGAGCATTTACCTAATTTTATAACTTATTTAATTGTTTTTATTATCTGATTGCTTTTTTTAATATTTACTTAATTCCATGATGAGTTAGTTTGTTCATATAATCCATTTTACAAGGTTTATGATGAGTTAGGATTATCCGGCATACATGAACAGAATAATATACTAGATATTAAAGAGCGCGGATTGGATTAAAGAATAATATGATTATTAAATTAATTATTATATTATTTTTATAAATATGGCAGGATATATTTGTTCATACCCTACCATATAAGCAATAATATTATATATATAGTATATGTATAGATGGATTTTAAAACATTTTTAATCAAGTATAGTAGTGTTAATTCAAAATTTATAGAAGATTTTTATACTATTATAAAAGAAGACTACATCGAAAGGTATAATGAATTTTTAATAGATAGTGAAATATTAAGAAAATGGTTAAATATATCAAATAGACAAATTTTTAATGATACAATAAAAAGGAGTTATATTAAGAATGTAGATTATAAAATAATAACTCAAAAAAAATCTAAAGGCCAAGGTGGCCATAATTTTCAAGTTATCACGCTGACGCCAGAAGCCAGTAAGAAAATTTGTTTATCTACTAAATCAAACAAAGGTCCTGAAGTACGACAATATTTTATAGATTTAGAATTCGCATTGTATAAATATAAAGATTATATAATAGATGGCATGAACAAAAAAATAAAACAACTAGAGAACAATCAAAAACCGAAAATAAACAAAGATAAAAAAATAATATATGTATTCAGATCCTTAAATACAGATGCTACATTATATAAAATCGGAAGGACAGTAAATTCAAAAACACGATTCAATAGTCATAATTCACCATTAGCTAATGATATAGAAATATTATTCCAGTTTGAAACAACAAATGTAGAACAAGTCGAAACATGTTTAAAAAATAAAATGAAATTAGCACAATACCGTAAATATAAAGAAATATATCAAGTAGATTTAGATATCATAAAATCATTCGTAAAAGATTGTGAAAGTGAAATAAAAACATCAAATGCATTAATTACAAAACGTAATAAAAAACAAAAAGCCGGATCAAAAATAAAGCCATTAATCACATCAGATGATAAATTTTTTATATTGATCCCTAATTCAAAATATTGTGATTAAATGTTGGATATGATTTATAAAAATAATTATAAATATATATTCAATAAATATGGAAGATTATTTTATAATACCCGAAAATATTAATTCTTTTGAACAAATACATATACCTGAAAATATCACACATATAGATTGTTCAAATAGAAATTTTACTAGTTTCATCGGCTGTCCGAATCATATCACTCATTTAATTTGTTCTTATAATCAAATCACGAGTTTTGAGCATTTATCTAATTCTATAATTAAATTATATTGTTATCATAATCAAATAACCAGTTTTGAGCATTTACCAAATTCTATAATTGAATTAGATTGTTCATCTAATCAAATCACAGATTTTAAATATTTACCTAATTCTATAACTCAATTAGAATGTGTTAATAATCAAATAACTAGTTTTGAATATTTACCTAATTCTATATATTATTTAAGATGTCCATTCAATCGAATTACTAGTTTTAAATATTTACCAAATTCTATAACTGTATTAGATTGTGCTAATAATCAAATAACAGATTTTCAATATCTACATAACTTACTTGAAGAATTAGAATGTGGATCTAATAAAATCACAAGTTTTGAGCATTTACCTAATTCTGTAACTAATTTAAATTGTTATAATAATCCATGTTACAAGATTTATCTAGAATTAGGCTTAAAAGGAATACATGAACAAAATAATACACCATGGATTAAAGAGCCAGAATATGATTAAAAAAATAGAAAAAAATATAATATGATAATTAATTAATCATTATATTATTATAAATATGACAGATTATTTTAGAATACCCGAAAATATTAGTTTTTTTACACCCTTGAAGATTTAAAATGCCGATTTTACTCAACAAAAATAAAACTTCAAGGTTTGCCCGTTACAGAGAGTGTAAATTATGATTTTGTTAAGGCGACAACCTTAACTGATTTTTTGGCTTTCTTTTAATTTTTGTATGGCATATTTAACTTGTTCTTTAGTTATTTTGTAAGATTTTGGTTTTCTATTTAGTCTTTTAATTTCTTCTAACTCTTCATATCTTTCAATCCATCTTTTCAAACTTCTTTCAGAACACTTAAATATTTCACAAGTTTTTGTATAATTAGTATCATTTTCTAAATAATATTTAACTGCTGTTATTTTATAATCTTCACTTTTGTGTTTAGACATTTAATATATAATTATTTATATATTAAAAAAATCGGCATTTTAAATCTTCAAGGGTGTAAATATATGTCTAATCGTATAACTAGATTATTTTGTAGTAATAATAAAATAACTAGTTTTAAATATTTACCTGATTCTATCAATAAATTAGATTGTGGAGATAATCCATGTTATGTGATTTATGAGGAGTTAGGCTTAGATGGAATACATAAACATAATAATATACTAGAAATCAAAGAGCCTAGATAAGATAAGATAAGATTAGATTAAAAAAAATTGAAATATCGAGTTCAAGATATACTTTATATATCTTAAATAGAACACTCTGGAATCTAATCCACGTTGCTTTAGATGGCCGCTAAATCCGAGTTTAACGATTTACTTATTAAAGCTATACAAGATC
>Ga0315902_10007877_pt1 | contig 14487 bp, 25 predicted proteins | sample LakEriMetagenome_9_FD_203523 | JGI IMG/M metagenome (GOLD analysis project Ga0315902, IMG submission 203523) | Freshwater fungal communities from buoy surface, Lake Erie, Ohio, United States - Buoy 12 MA117 | ecosystem: Environmental > Aquatic > Freshwater > Lake > Lake biofilm | place: USA... | reverse complement strand
AGAACTATTAGATGTCAATGAATGGGGGCTGAATGAAGAGATAGACCTGTTCTACAATGCCAATATGGTGGCTAATGAGACTTTATCTAATCTTGAGTCAATGGATGCCATGACAAAGCAACAGAAGCAGATTAAGCAGCGTATAATGGAAAGGTGTATGTATATGCTTGACAAGTCTACCGAGTACTTTGTTGAGATGCTGGCGCAGCTTGATGTCATCAAGAAGGAGAGTGCTGAGTAATATAGATTTCAAGTATATCTTCTGACTTTAATGGAAGTCTAACGTATGAGGACTTAATGGAGGATATGAACTTTACATTGTCATCAGGAACTATCCCTTTCTGTTTAATCAAATCTAACAGCACTTTGAGCCAATATCCAGCTTTATTGTCTATATCAAAAGTATGTTTAGGTGAGTGATAAACTATCTCTATCTCTACAGGGAACTGGTCTTCGTCTATAGACTTATAGACTCTCATCTTACTTATCAGGTAAAACTTGCATAGCTCTACGAGCTTCTTTCTGATAGCCCAATGTACTCCTCCGTAGAAGATATTATTGGTAAGGTAGTATTTCTTACTTCCTATCGTCATGCTGGAAGGAACATCATCGCACTTAATATAGATTAATGGTTCAGTCATTAAATAGTTCTGTTATAGGTATAAGTACAAGGTGAGAAGAGTTGTTATCTCCACCAAATTTAATACGTTTTAGCTTATAGTATTTCCTTGCAAGCGTCTTAAGTCTATCTGTTTCAATAATGAACACCCCTTTGTCTGGTATTACGAACGCCCAATGCTTGGCTTTTGTAACAGCTATTCCTGATGGCCAACCCCTTGAGTAAAACTCTACTGCTATATTACCTGTTTTTGCAGCTAGATAATCGGTTTTAACTTCTATTGTGCTAATGGTAAGCATTTCTAAAAGCTTCTGTTCTCCTTCTATTCCTATTGACAGGTCCAGGTCAAAATCACTCGTGTAGTTCATTTGCTAATGTTTTATAGTAAGTGTATTCTGCGTCAAACTCTTTCATTGACTTGAGCTTTGCCTTTAATCTTTTGTGCAGTATAGGGGCTTCTGCGGCATCCCACATCCTGCCTGAGTTATGGTTGACAAAGGCATATATCTCCCATCTGGTGGTAGTTTCGCCTCTATCCATCTCAGGACGGAATATGTTAATGTTTACAGAGAAATGGTTATCGTCAAGTATTATTGGCTTAATTACCTTTACTACTGATGGTGGCATTTTAGTTGTCATAACTTTCTTTTTATTGTCTGAATAATGTAAGACGAATATAGTTAGAAAGCGTGACATCTTCCTGTTTGCATTTATCAACAAGTACTTCGTATTGCGGTCTGGTTAACCGAATAGATACTGTCATTACCTTGTCTTTCCTTGAACTACCTAGTCTTTGTCTTGGGTCTCTTCTCTGCTTTTTCATGTTATACTGGTTTATACTTGTTTAAATAATACTGCTCTGCATCCTTTATGCTGTTGCAGCCTCTGTCTTCATATCCTGCGTTATATGCGTCAAGTATTACGCTCTTGATACTTGACTCTGGGTCTACTGGGTCGTAAACTTTTACTAGTTCTGGTTGTTTTAGAATCCTAACCATCTCTCTCCCTTCCATTAGTAAGGCTTCTAGTATTTCGTCTTTCATCAGCAGAGAGCTTGCTCTACCATACCTTTGTTCATACTTGCTTACTATCCATTCGACTGGAGTCTTATTCATAACTATATATTTATATGTTGCGCTTCTGTTTTAAGGTAAGACAGCGTTGACCTTAGACTTTCTATTTGGTAGTGAGATTCCTTTACCATTATCTCCAGTGCCTTCGGGAAGATAGTAATGAGTCCTACCGAATCTCTGACCAGCGCCTCAAACTTCTTAGCAGGCATTGTTTCGTGGTCTATTTTCCTCATCTCGATTGAGGTAGCCTTGTCTACCAGGAAGTCAAATGACGCCTTTAATCTGCCTACAGATGCGTTATAGGCGGTTAATTTTTGTAACCGTCTGATGATGGCATGAGGGTCTAAGAAATCTGTCTCTTCTAAGAACATCTGGCGATAACCCTCGTATTCATCAAGGCATTCCCTTAGCTTTTTGTTGTAAGCTTCACTTTCAAATGTGTACATATTATTGGTTTAATTGGTTTACCATCTGTTGTCTAATCGTCCTAAATCTTTACCATCCGTAAGACCTGAGCTATAGGCATAACAGCTATAGTCATGGGTCTGCTGATGGATAGTTTTAACTAAATCTTTAAGGGCTGCTTCGGTAAGGATATAGCTATTATTCCTTCCGCTTTCGTCGTGAATAGTTGTCGATGACGAAATAATCGACGCTCTGATTTGTTCTTGTGTCATTGTAATTGGTTTAATGTTTAGCAAATATACTACATAGTTTTATGATATCAAATTATTTCTTTCTTTTGTTTAATAGGTGATAAACAGATGAGTGGCAATCGTAGCCTAAGAACCTTGCTGTCTGCGACTTGCTTGAGTGAGGGAATCTTCTGAATACCTTCCATACAAATTCTTGCCTTGCATCTACTAGTTCTATAGACCCAGACTTACCCTTCCTGTACGCCCAGCTAGGGCTGTTAGCTCTCAGTTGTTCAAGAGTAATGCTATGCTCTTCGCATATCTCCTCAGCTATCTTATTGAAATCTTTCTCCTGTGCGCAGGTTCCTTCTACGATTACTTCTCTGTCGATATAGATATGTCTTACTACTACCTTCTCCTTTATCCCTGAATGGTATCTGTCGAGCAGCAGGTTAACTCTTGATTCTGCTCCTGATGTCCAATCAATATCTGGGAAGTAACTTTTAAGTTCCCTCAAAAAATCTTTCTTCGTCATTGTTTTTATTTTATATGTGAAAATATATGTGCGATAACATCAATAGTCCATCCATTCCCAAGCATTGTATATCTGTGTATATCTGCAATTCCGCAGTCAGTATACCCAACAGGTACGTTTTGCAGCTTTTCGCACTCGCCTGGAGTAAGTTTTCTTATTCTTCCGTTATCAATAAGTCTTATTGAATTATGATGAGGAAGAGTAAGAGTAGGCGACTTCCTGTCAATCTTTACTTTTTTATTATAGACATCAATACATGCTACTTTAGGGGCTTGGGATATGTTTACTTTTTTCAGCAGAAGCATTGTATTTCTTTCCTTAAGCCAATACTTGCTGTCTATTGTGTCATCTAATATATCTTCAATAAATATATTTTTGTCCTCAATCTCTCCTATATTAATATTTGTCCAATATAATCTTTCCCTGTTTTGAGCGGATACAAGATTTGAGTTTAATTTTACAGGTTCACATCCTAGTTCTTTTGATATGACATCTTTCCATTCTTTTTTCATTTTAACGTTTTCTAATAAAAAGTATTTAGGCTTGCATTCTTTCAGGAGTCTGACATACTCATAAAACATACCACTTTTTCCGCTAAACCCTTCTCCTTTACCAGCGTTACTGAAGCTTTGACAAGGACTTCCGCCTATTAATAAGTCTATTTTTGGTAAATCAGATGCTTTAATTTCTGTAACATCCCCAAGTTGTATTGTATCAGGGTAATTGTATTGAGTTACTTTTATTGCGTAGTTATCAATCTCTGAAGCATAGTATTTATCGTAATGAATGCCTGCTCTGTTTAAAGCAATCTGTCCGCAGCTCATCCCATCAAATAAAGAAAGTACATTAATTCCTTTCGTCATAACTCATCCATTGTTTTAAATTAAAAATAATCTTCCTCTTTCTTTTCGTACTCCTGGTAAGTTGGCAGGAAATCTCTGTCAAATGGCAGCCTTCCATTCTCATCAACAAACTCGACAGCATGAGCCATCCTTAGTCTGACTGGCTTACCCTTAATAGTAGGCTGACCACCTGTATCCTTATTCCTTACCTTATCTACGCTAATCTCGGTGTACATCCAGTTGTCCTCATCCTTAATCTTTCTATGAAACACTACGAAGTTGTGGACTTTGTTATACAGCGCGGTACCACCTTCTGCCATCGTAGCGTGAGGCATTACCTGATTGCCATCCTTGTCTAACATCCGCTGGCCTTCTGTATTGGTATGTACACTCAGGAACAGCGTAATCTTAGTGCGACTTGTAAAAGCTAACATATCGCTATAGGCTTCATAATCATACTGCCATTTGCTTTTAGATGCTGTTACATTGCTTTTCAGTGAGTTGTAAGGGTCTATAAAGATTCCCTTCAGGCTCTTCCTTCTTGACAGCGTCTCAGCGAATACTAAAAGCTCCTTGTATTCGTAAGTTTTGTCATTTGTTATCAGGTAGAAATGGTCGTTAACAAACTGAATTGCATACTTTAACCAATGCTCAGGAACCTCTTTAATCTTTCTTCCTGTAAGATATTCAACTAGCTTCATCTTGATGGAAGCAGGGGTATTTTCTCCAGTATACACCATCCAGTTCCATCCATGATTGACAGCAGATACAAGCATCAGCCATAAGATACTGGTAGTCTTACCTACGTTGGAGTGGGCGAGGAATCCGTAGAACTCAGCCTCTTTAAGTACAAGATATTTGTCTAACTCCTCATACCCGAATCCTTTACCTGACTCAATAAGACCTTGCCTGAACTTACGGATATACAGCTCATCATCCGAAACGCTGCTCAAGAACTTTAGCTCATCATCTGAAGCCTGAATCATCTCAATGGCGTCTTGGTAAGCCTGCTCCGTTTCGTGGATAGGAATCATCATTCCGTAGGTAATCCCATCGCTAATGGTATGCTTTGCGGTCTCAAGGCTGCCTATATTTCTCTTTCTTATTTCATGCTCAAGTATTGACTCGGCTACCTCTCTTTCGACCTTTCCTGCCGCAATATAACCACCCATAAGAACAGCAGCCTTTAGAAGTATATTATGCTTCTCTCCGTCAGGGGCGTTTCTTACCATCTTGGCTGCAACGTGGACAATTTTGTAGTCAGTTTGCCCTTGTCCAGATATTGCTATTCCTCCTTCTCCTTGTGTCTTTTCTTCATCCTCAACATCGTAATAAATACTGCTACGAGGATTATAATAGATGTCTGGGTCGTATGACGCAAACAGTACCCTTGCTTCGTTCCTTGCTGTCGGGTCCAGGAATGGATACTTTTTGAGTAGTGCAGTATAATGTCTGCGGTGGGACTTGCCGTCACCAATCTTAATTAATCCGTGACAACCTCTGCCTGTAGGTGATTTCCATAAGGCATGAATAAACTGGTCTTGCTTAAGTTTTTCAATTATTTCGTTTATGTTGTCTACATCGTCAATGTCGATGGGTACAAGGTGGCTGTGTTTTGACAGGCACTCATCCTTTCTGCAAGTCTCTGTTCCTTTATCCGTTGTTAACTTTATAGTGAACTCTCCTGCATAAAGTATACAAGGGAGTGCAATTTTTATTGAATCTTGCTCATCAGGTGGTGCATTTCTTACTGCCTCTACCTTATCTTTCCATCTGCCATCACGAATATAGCCAAGCACTTTATCTACAGACTGAATAACTGGATTTGTCGTATCTGTAATGTCTTTGAACAGCGTTACATTTGGCATGCGTGATAGTGAATTTTGCTTTACGATTGCAGACGAAGAAGCCTGCGCTTAGGCAGGCTCTCGTAACTGCATTGACTCTGTGGGTTAAAACGGAAGACCGTCTTCTTTGGGTTCAGATTTTTTGTATGCTGGTTTCTCAGATTTAAACGCTCCTTCTTTCTTATAGGGTTCAGAGAATGTTATTGAAAGATAAGACGTGCCCTTCTCAGACTTCCTTACCCAAGCTGCAAGGTCTACATCTTTACCATTTACTTGTCCTTTGCCTTTGTAATCGGGTGCTTTCTCATTCCCCTTTTTGTCATTTGCAAATAATGCTGCGCTGTTTGAATTGTCGTACTTTGACATGATTAATTGTTTAAATAGTGATTTATAAGTTTATTGAATGTTTCCACTGACTTTCTATCAGGGTTTTTTCTGTAAATATAGAAGTGAATCTTACGGATAGCATGCAGGACAGACGTTCTATTCTTTTGATTGTTAAGCAGTTTTATAACGCTGTCAACATTAATAAGAGATACAGATGTCATCATGTACCAACACCAATGTCTTGGGGCTACAAAAGCATTGCTTTTATCATCATTATCAAGTTCGTAATAACCTACATTGAATATTTCGCAACAGGCGTCTCTCCATTTGTTATACTCGGCTACAACATAGTCGTCCATTCTAGGTTTTCGGTATACTATGAAGCCTTTTGATGTGAGTTGGGCTGACCAATTAACTCCTGTTTTATCCCTTAAAGAGGATAGCGTTTCTTCAATTGCATTTCCTATTGTGTACATGGCCTGATGATTGATTGTACTTCTATTACTTTATGCTCTTTGAATCGAAGCAGCAAGATACACATTTTATTTGTAACTTGTGAATAAAGTTTTTTGAGTATAGGATTCAGCACTGGCTTGTGGGTAGTATCCACCACTAATGAAGGTCTGCCTAAATTGATATTTGTATCACTAACCACCACGTTCATGTTGAAGCTTTCGTGGATGAGATACCCATCGTTATTGATGTAGTAGACTTCGCCATCTGTACCAAGGTCATTGGTGTAGAACTGAGCCTGACCAGGGCTGGCCCTGCCCTTGATGTCTACTGACAGAAGCTCAAGTGCGTTAAGTGGCAGCCATTCATGTGGAACCAGTACAAGGTCTTCATGTTTTTGTTTTGTCATTGTAGTTTAGATTTAATATAAGTGAAAAGGTTTGATATGTTTACTATTAGAAAACAAAGAGTATAGAATCCTATTATACCTAATCCAAGCTTATATGTTAGGCACACTAATGTTTTAATCATCTGCACCTCCCACCTTTACCCATCCAGGGAGTGTTAGTTCGAGTGGTTCCTTACCTTCGTAGAACTCATATCCTGCGCTGAAGTTATCCATATCAAGGCAGAACTTAAAGTCGCTCATTGCCTTGTTGAACAGCCTCTTACCTTCTGCTATGTAGTCGTCGGATGCTTTGAATACCTTGGATAGGTAGGGGTAATTGTTCTCTACCACCAAATAATATATGGGCTTTCCGTTCACCCAGTTGTATATGCCTGCTTGGATATGGTACTTCATCTTATAGAAATCTCTCATGATGTCATCAGTATCGGCAGACGATACTATCTTAATCTCAAGGTTATAGTCTTTACCTACCCCATCAATGTATCCGCATACTGGAAGACCAGTTTCGTGGGTTATATCGAATCTTCCTTCCTTGATTGTTGATTCGTATACATACTTTGCTGCATCAGATTTCATAACAGATTCTACAAGCGCAACTGCTTTCTCGTAGGTAGCAGGAGGTACAGCTGTCAGATTCTGCTCGGTAATCTTTGCGATGAATGCTGCGTAGTCTTCTTTGCCTTGCTTTGTGCGCTTGTCAAGCTCAGGCTCGATGATGTACTCATTGTTGAAGTCTTGCGGCTCAAGGATTAACTTGTGGCAGATTGCTCCAAAGAGCATAGCTTCAGTTTGCTTTCTGTCGGAATCAAGATACTTGACGTAGTGCTGAGGGGAGCGCATGAACTCCTTGAGTGAGGAGAACGACAGCGGTCTTTGCTGCAATAGTTCTTGTGTTACTTGCATTGTTTATTGGTTTAAGTGAAAAATTTGTTTACTATTTTCTTATTTGATTAAAAATGTAATGAATAGATAGACTTGAAACTGCTTATTTAGTTTCGCCTATTCAGCCATTTTTGGTATTAATGCGCATTGCGTGGATACGGTAGTTATATGCTATGGCTCGACCATCACATCCCTAACATATTTACCACAAGAAGGGCAATTATTTACCCTATACATATTTTCGTCTGAATGACCTTTTATGTAAGGCATACATCTCGTGCCATCTTCAAGTTTCATCCATCCAAGTTGCATTCGTTCCAAAACGCCACAGCATATAACAGCAGTCTTGCGTAATGCGGGGTTTAGTGTTTCATCAGTCTTTTGTGCCATTTTATTAATTTTTAGTTGTTAAACAAAGTGTAGTGCATTTAAAGCCCGCACTGCGCAAGGCTGCAAAACGTTATGCAACATCACCTACATAACATCGGTTTATTTCCGAAGCATTGAGTAAAATTGCTCAATCCAGTGAACAAAATGTCAAGTTTTGCGCACTAAATCGTTGACGTTTAGAACTTGTCACTGAATGCCTGGCGGAAGGATGCGTGGGTCTTTACGTTATCCGGTAATGTCTTAGCCCATTCGATAGCCTCTGCCTTAGACTTCATTCCGGACAGTTTACCTAGTGCATCCTGGAGCTGACTGGAGTCCTTTCCGTGCGTGTTGGTAGCGTCTGCATCCTTGCTATCATCCAGAAGGAATAAGCCTCCTAATGCGTACTTACGTGCGTATGATGATGATGCGCCGAAGCATTGCGCCTGTGACATACCCTTAGCGTTTAGGTCTATACCTGCTTGAGCTGCTACTGATATGCTGTCTTCTTCGTGATGGATGGTTGCCGTAGATTCTACGTAGATAATATCTCCTGCTGTCTTAATCTCATCTGAGATAGTAAGTGTACAGTTGTACTTTAGGAGCAGTGGTTTGAGTCCTTCAAGGATGTCCTCTGCGTTACGATAATGGTACTTGCCAAAGGAGTTGAATTGATTCTTTGGAGCTTTGAGTTCGCTCTGGATGCTGATTAACTGTTTCATATTTGATTTGGTTTAAATGTTAAGAAAATAACAGCCCCCTTTCCCTTTGTATTATAACTTACTAAACCGTTTTAAAGATTTAATAAATAGGAGGCTGTTTTATTTTAGTAAATCATTAGTAGTTTGCCGTCTTTATCTCTTAGCTCTATGCACTGAAGCTTCTCGTCGAAGTGCTGACAGGCCTTTTGGTAGGCTTGATTAAGCTCTGCATACATAGGGGCAAAGGTATCAAATTCTTTTCTGTTCAGGAAAGGTTTGTGTTTAAACTTATCAAACTTTTCCTTGTAGTACTCGTACACTATAGCCATTTGGTCATGGTTCTTATAGTCTAAGTATTCTTTCTTTGTCATTGCTTAGGTTTTAAATGATTCGCTAACTTATCCCAGTCAACAATCCTTGTATGCTGTTTAATGGGTTGCTTCTTATGTCTTAGCAGAGACTTTGCCAATATCTTTTGATAATATTTATCTCTCTTTTGCTTACCGTGTCCCATAGAAATCATTTATAATATCTTCTCATTAGTGTATTGGCTAAGTTTTTTACGCTGTTATAGTCGTATCTTCCGCTGTCGTATATGCCAGGTAGAGCGCCCTCGTATACTGTACACTTGTCTATTACATTTTCGTTAAGGTATACATACCTGACAAGGTCGTTAAGTGTAGGGAATATAACAGCTTCTCCTTCAGATACATATACGTGTATAGCATTGCCGCAGTTATCGTGCCTTACCTCGTACATTTCATCGTCTTTTCTTAAATACTCAAAGTGTATCATTGTGTTTGTTTTATAGTTTGTAATTTGGCAGGAGCCTCATAGTTTGCTTCTAAGAAATCGTAGAATCCAGAAAGACTTGTGTTCTTTGTTGAATTAAGATACCTGCCATAGATAAATATCCAGGGGTCTTTTTCTATTTCGCAGTACTTCTTATGTCTTTCGGCTTCCTCTCTCCATCCTATAGCCCACGCTTCCACGTTAGGTATGGTGGCTTGATTGTTCTTGGCGTTTGATTCTACAACCTGAATCATGTGTTCAATTAGCTTTTCCATTGTGTTTATTTTAGAAGTTATTGAATATAAAGTCTTTAGCAGCTTCTATCTTCTGTTCGCTGTTCAGCTCTTCGTCGTTCAGCAAGCTCATGATATGCCATGCGTCAGCATTTATACTGGCAGGAACTATACTATTGGGTATAACCTTTGCGTAGTTTAACTCAACATTGAACATACATTCAGCTCCTAACCATTCAGGATTTAGCTCTGCCCTGTCTTGTATTGACAGCTCAAATGCGTGAGCCAGTGTATCGCTGTATACGTGAGGGATGTTGTTTACTGAGATAAGTCTTCCTTTCATTTGTGTTAAGTTTAATAGTTAAAAATTCCAGGCAGGCGTAGAAACGCCACCTGTTGGGCTTATGAGAATATCTAAATCTTTCTTTTCTTTATTCGGCTTTCTTTTATTTCAAGTAACAGCGCCCACAAATAGCAGGCTGATGCTGCGAATCCTAATATGGCGAGAAGTTTAGTCATATAGTTTATTTTAATGCAATATAGTACATATAGTTTAAGATTCCAAATTTATTTCATTTCTATTATTGATTAGGTTATCTATTGTACCGAAATCTTCGTCTGACAAACTGTTAAACCACTCGTCACACACGTCGTCAATATGGACAAACTGATTCTTATCGTATCCTCCAATTGATAACATTGGATAAGTGAGTAACGTTTCTGTGTCGACGGCAGTGCCGACTGAATTTAAATTGTATATCATTTTATTTAAGTTTATAGTTTTACAATGTCTACATATCTTTTTAGTTCAGGAAGCGGAATCCGTCCGTACTTTACGGAGCTGTAATATCCCTGATGCTTGTACCTTTGCTTCCATTCATCGAATGCTTTTTCGGCTGACTTTACTGATGAGTAAGTGTCTGTTGGATGGATGCTGAATCCATCAGGAGACAGCACATCGTACTTTGTTGATGATTTTTTCATTTTGATTTGTTTTTTTGTTATTAAATTTGTTTATGCCTTCTAAATCAAAGAAATACTACGACTCTAATCCTGATGCAAAGAAGCGTAAAGCTGCATACGATTCACTCTACCATAGCTCATCTGAGCGCAGGAAGTACCGCTCCAAGCTGAATAAAGCTAACAGGAAGGCAGGAACCTACGGCAATGGAGATGATATGGACATGAGCCATACAAGGTCAGGAAAGCTTGTTAAAGAGCATCAGAGCCGCAATCGTGCCCGTAATGGGTCAGGCGGTAAGGCGAGCAAAAAGTCGTGATAGTGAAGCCTACCACCCATATACTTTCTCGTTGTGGCAGGCATAACACATTCCGTCATAATATAGTTTGCTGTCACCATTTATCTTAGTGGTCCCACATGATACGCACTTACTGTCTTTCTTATCTTTCATCAGGTAGTCTCTTTGCTTTTCAAGATAATTTGCATTTGCAAATACCACATCGTAAGCTTCGTCATCTAGCATGTTCCACAGCTCACTAAACTCTATATCCTTTTTGTTTATGTATGTAGGAACGCCAAGCTCTTCGTCTATGTATGAGTACGTATCATTGCCAACGTATTCATAACCAAAGAAATATGCTATGCAATAGTCTGCTATATCTTCATCACTCATACCAGCCAGCTCATCATCAAACGGGAAGTATATGTCAGCCAACTCGTTATCCTCGTACCACTTGTAACTCTTAGGCTCATAGAAGTCATCTAAGTAGCTCGTAGATTTGCCGTAGTATTCGCTGTTGAACTTGTATGTAGTGGCAGGGGGGGTGAACAGATACTTTTTAGTAATGGTTTCAATTATCTCGAATACCATACTCTTTGTGTTATGCACATCGTCCACTACTATAATCTCTTCAGGCTGATGTGGGTTGTAATATCCGCAGCTCATATTAGCACAGCTTACACCTACGTTTCTTTGGGTAAGCTTACCTACATCTGTAGTCATGCCCTTAGCAAACTTGTATCCGTGAGACGTAATGATACTACTGACAGCATCCTGAAAATCTTTAGATGATATGTCAGTGCCGTTTATATTGGTAACGAAGTCAGCATTACCACGTCTGTCACATTGCAAGACATACATGCAATCTGAAAAGAAAGACATGTCGGCAAGTCCACTACCTATGCAGCCTATCTCTTCGTCCCTGAAGAAGCATGCTTTGATATTGTCAAACCATTCAACAGCAGCAAGGGCTATATAGATACCTACCTTGTCATCACCACCGATACCTGTAAAGTTTTTAAGTACAGGATTGTATCCGTAGATTATTCCGTTTTTCCTGTCATAGCCTACGCTGAACTGATTGTCAGGTACAATATCGTGGACAGTATCCGTGTGAGCTACTATGCAAGGATAACCTTCAGATGTAGGATTACCTTTAGTAACATACACGTTGCCGTCTTTTACATTTACGATAGCACCTAGCCTGCGTGCCGTGTCTGATATTAGTTTTGTCATACGTTCGACTCTGCCGGAGCATGACTGCACCTCAAGGATGCTTTCAAATAAATTACTAATCATTGTATTTGTTTTATATTGTTATTGATTAAGGAGCTTCTTCTTCTTCCTCTTTGTTTTCTTCCATCCATTTATCATACTCTTCTTCTGTTACCGTACGTCCGTCAGGAAGTTGAAACTCGTCATTACGAAGCATCCAATCGCCTGATATTTCTGATTTAACACAATCTCTCTGATGATACCATGTGCCATCAATCTCAACAGCTACCCATGCAAGGTCTCCATCATTTACATACCCATAATCTTCTACGTATGCAAGTTCATCGTGAGGATAGTATTCTCCTGTGTATTCGCACAACCCAACATCGTCCAAATGATACCATTCTCCGTCTGCTGCGATTGTAATGTCTTCATCTTCAACCCACCACCAATTTCCTCTAACTTCAACAGCATTTTCTGACAGCACCCATTCATCTCTTCTTTGCCCTCTCTCTATGTATATACAGTCGTCAATGTTCCTGTATTCTCCAATGTATTCGCAGTATACATCATCTTCGTCATGCTCATCGTCATCATATACCTCCTCTTCAAGGAAGAACCTTCTGTAACTCGTTTCGTTTATGCAATCATCTTTTATCACAGATGACAAGTCGTCGTCGTCAATATTTTTATCTCCCTTCTGTATAATCCATTCGTGTGCCTTGTCGGACACCTTTACGTTATGCAGTAATGAGAACGCTACCTCCATGTGCAGCAGGTAGTCACCTTGAGGAATCCAATTATTTTTAGGACTTGTATCTGTAGACCTAAGCCGATATATTGAGCCATTGTCTTCATTAGAAAGGCAGTTAGTTACATAGTACTGCTCACCACGTTTAACCACAAAGAACAGCGTGTCCATGTATGGCACTTGCCATGACTCACTAAAGTTTATAGGTATGCTTATGACAAACGGGAGGCATGAAGCGTCTCCCTTCCTGTCGAATACACTATGGTGGCAGGATTGCTGTGACTTGTAGTAGTAGCCATGACGTTTGGCATAGTCAATAAGCATGTCCCTGAAATTATCTTTTGTGCTGTATACGGTGTCCATGTAGTACTCTCCGTTGTAGTTCCACACCAAAGCCCTTGCCATTACCCTGTTATCTTCGGACTTTAGCACCAGCATAGATACCACTTCCTGATTATCTTCGTAGATTCTGAAGGCATTTAAGCAGCTTTGATATCTCATACAGCTACCACCAAGGTTGCCACTATTCTCAAGGTAGTTATCCTCAAAGTAGTATGCACCTATCAGACCACCCTTTACCGCTGCCAAGATAGGTTGCCGAGCAAATTCTCCGTGCTCATCTCCGTATATTGCAATTACATTTTTGATGCGGTTTACTGCATCTTCAATTTCTTTATCGGTATATTCTATTTCTTCTGCTTCAGCTAGCTTCTTAATTAACTTGCCAGGTTTGATAAGTTGCAGCCCATCTTCAGGCCACCTGCAATCATCGTCAGTATATTTGTTACTATCTGGTTTGTAGTATCCGAACATACCATCTGCACCCCTCAGGTGCACGTTTTCGTATCCGCTTAGTTCTGTGCTTATGTAAGTGTTTGCCATACGCAGAAGTCCTCTTGTTTTACTTGTAAACATAGTTTTTGTTTTTGTGTTGTGAATGAAATGGCAGGGCAGTTGTTCCACCCTGCCGTTAAGATTTACAGTTGTGTGTAGCCTAGTTCAATTAGGTGCTGTTCAGCTTGGCTTCCTATATATACAGGAACTAAACGAACAGCCTTACCTTTCTTAGTATTAGCTGTATACCAAGCAACATCACCGCCTTGTCTGTGCAGATACAAACCTTTGCCTGCTTCGTCACCTGATGCTGTCATTCTGATGACTTCGATTAGGCGTGTATCATTGCAGGAGTCAACGCCTAAGCTGCGTACAAAGTCAGCGAGCCTGTCTTCGCTGATGTTAGGGAGCACCCATCCGCTTTCTACTCGTGGTGTTGCGAGCAGGTCGGGTTGCAGGTTTAGGATTGTTTGCTGTGTGTCTGCGTCTACCTGATTGTAGATTTGCTTCAGCAGGTCTGTTGAGATTGTTGTCTGTGACATAGTGAATGTTCAGTTTTTATTGTGGTGACTCCACGTTTGTTTGGTTAAATTTTTAATTTACGTCTTCTTTTTGTTGGTTTATCTTTTGATACATCCGCCATAAGCAGGAAACCTAATAGTGCGAATATAAAAGCACCATACATACAGCTTGGCTGCTCTTTAGCGTAATACAGCATAGCGAGTGATA
>Ga0315902_10007873_pt1 | contig 14492 bp, 9 predicted proteins | sample LakEriMetagenome_9_FD_203523 | JGI IMG/M metagenome (GOLD analysis project Ga0315902, IMG submission 203523) | Freshwater fungal communities from buoy surface, Lake Erie, Ohio, United States - Buoy 12 MA117 | ecosystem: Environmental > Aquatic > Freshwater > Lake > Lake biofilm | place: USA... | reverse complement strand
CTGGTGGCCCAGCGGCATCGCGCGCTGACCGGGCAGGGCCAGCATGTGGACATCGCGCAGGTCGAGTGCATGCTGCCCTTCGTCGCGCCCTGGGTGGCCGAGCAGTCGGCCAACGGACGGGTGGGTCCGCGGCTGGGCAACCGGCATCCCGATCATGCGCCGCACGGCATCTGGCGCTGCGCGGGCGACGATGACTGGCTGCTGATCGCGGTGACGGACGACACCGCGTGGCGCGCGCTGTGCGCGGTGCTGGGCGAGCCGGCACTCGCTGCCGATCCCGAACTCGCCACCGTGGCCGGGCGCCAGCGTCACGCCGACCGGCTCGACGCGCGCATCGCCGCCTGGTGCGCCACGCGTGGCGCCGAGGATGCGATGCAGGCGCTGCAGGCCGCGGGGGTTGCCGCCGGCGCGGTGCTCTCGCCGCTGTCGGTCTACCGTGCGCCGGCGCTGCAGGCGCGCGGCCTCATCCGCATGGTCGATAGGGCACACGTCGGCAAGCATCCCCTGGTGATGGCGCCCTACCGGCGCGACGGCGCGCCGCCGCCGGTGCACTGGCCGGCGCCCACGATGGGCCAGTTCAACCGCGACGTGCTCGGCGGGCTGCTCGGCCTGTCCGATGCCGAGCTCGAGCGGTTGACTGCTGCCGGGGTGATAGGCGAGTCGCCGTTGCCGCCGGCGCAGCGGCGGCGCACGCCGCGCCCCTCGGCCGCCGCGCGGTGAGGCTGGCGGCGCGGTAGCCCGCGCCGTCGACCCACCGAAACGCTTGTGAGCGCAACCACCGGACCCTCTTTCGCATGACCATCACCCGACTGCTGATCGCCAACCGCGGCGAGATCGCCATCCGCATCGCCCGCGCCGCCGCCGCGCTGGGCATCCGCACTGTCGCCATCCACGCGCAGGACGACGCGCTTACGCTGCACGTGCGCAAGGCCGACGAGAGCCGCGCGCTGCCCGGCACCGGCGTGCCGGCCTACCTCGACATCGACGCCGTGATCGCGGCCGCCCGCGACGCCGGCTGCGACGCGGTGCATCCCGGCTACGGTTTCCTGAGCGAGAACGCGGCATTCGCCGAGCGCTGCGCGCAGGCCGGGCTGGTCTTCGTCGGGCCCTCGCCGCAGACGCTCGCGCTGTTCGGCGACAAGGCCGCCGCGCGCGGCCTGGCGCAGCGCCTGGGCGTGCCGGTGATGCCGGGCACCGGGGGGCCGACCAGCCTCGAGCAGGCGCTCGCCTTCTTCGCGAGCCAGCAGGGCGGCGCGGGCGGCGAGGCGGCGGTGATGATCAAGGCGGTGGCCGGCGGCGGTGGCCGCGGCATGCGCATCGTGCGTTCCGCCGCCGAGCTGCCCGCGGCCTGGGAGCGCTGCCGCTCCGAGGCGCAGGCCGCCTTCGGCCATCCCGAGGTGTACGTCGAGCGGCTGTTCGAGTCGGCGCGCCACATCGAGATCCAGGTGCTCGGCGACGGCTCCGGGGCGGTCACGCACCTGTGGGAGCGCGAGTGCAGCCTGCAGCGCGAGCGCCAGAAGGTGGTCGAGATCGCGCCGGCGCCCGGGCTCGATCCGGCGTTGCGCGACCGGCTGATCGCCGCCTCGCTGGCGATGGCCGCCGATGTGGCCTACCGCAACGTCGGTACCTTCGAGTTCCTGGTCGATGCCGCCGGCCGTGGCGACGCGGGCTACGCCTTCATCGAGGCCAACCCGCGCCTGCAGGTCGAGCACACCGTGACCGAGGAGGTCACCGGCATCGACATCGTCCAGACGCAGCTGCGCCTGGCCGCCGGCGCGAGCCTGGTCGAGCTCGGCCTGGCCCCCGGGCAGGTGCCCGCGCCGCTGGGCATGGCGATCCAGCTGCGCATCAACATGGAGACGCTCACCGAGCAGGGCACGGTGCGGCCCGCGGGCGGTGCGCTCTCGGCCTTCGAGCCGCCCTCGGGCCCCGGCGTGCGGGTCGACGGTTTCGGCTACGCCGGCTACCGCACCAGCCCGCGCTACGACTCGCTGCTCGCCAAGCTGATCGTGCACGCACGCGCTGGCGGCCTGCCCGAACTGGCCGCGCGCGCCTACCGCGCCGCCTGCGAGTTCCGCATCGAGGGCGTGGCCACCAACCTGCCGGTGCTGCAGAACCTTCTGCGCCTGCCGCTGTTCCTCGAGGGCGCCTTCGACACCCGCTTCATCGAGCGCCACGTGGCGCAGCTGGTCGCCGACGCCGGCCATCAGCGCCTGTACCACGAGGCGCCGGGGCGCGCGGGCGCCGCGGCGCGGCGCGCCGGCGCGCAGGTCGATCGCAGCGATCCGCTCGCGGTGCTGCGCCACGGCCGCGAGGACGCGCAGGCCGGCGTGGCGGCGGTGATCGACGAAGCGCCTGCCACCGCCTGGGATCCGTCGGCCGAGGCCGACGCGCCGGCCGGCTGCGTGGCGCTGCCCGCGCCCATCCAGGGCACGATCGTGAGCATCGGCGTGGCGGTGGGCGATGCGGTCGCCGCCGGCCAGCCGCTGCTGGTGATGGAATCGATGAAGATGGAGCACGTGATCGAGGCGGCCACCGCCGGCATCGTGCGCGAGCTGCGCGTCGCGCCCGGCGATCCGCTGCTCGAGGGCCAGCCGCTGCTGTATCTGGAGCCCGCCGAGGTCGGCCAGGCCGCGGCGCGCGCCGACGAGGCCATCGACCTCGACCGCATCCGGCCCGATCTTGCCGAGGTGCTCGCCCGTCAGGCGCTCACGAAGGACGCCGCGCGCCCCGATGCGGTGGCCAGGCGCCGCAAGACCCGCCAGCGCACCGCGCGCGAGAACATCGAGGATCTGTGCGACCCCGGCAGCTTCACCGAGTACGGCTCGCTGGTGCTCGCCGCGCGGCGGCTGCGCATGCCGATGGACGAGCTGATCCGCACCACGCCGGCCGACGGCATGGTGATGGGCCTGGGCCATGTCAACGGCGCGCTCTTTCCCGAGACCGAGTCGCGCTGCGTGGCGATGTCCTACGACTACACGGTGCTCGCCGGCACGCAGGGCAAGAAGAACCATGCGAAGAAGGACCGGATGTTCGAGATTGCGCACCAGTGGCGGCTGCCGCTGGTGCTGTTCGCCGAGGGTGGCGGCGGGCGGCCGGGCGACACCGACCAGGTCTTCGCGGCCAACCTGATCACCGAGGCCTTCCAGCGCTTCGGGCGGCTGAGCGGCCTGGTGCCGCTGGTGGGCATCGCCTCGGGCCGCTGCTTCGCCGGCAACGCGGTGCTGCTGGGCTGCTGCGACGTGGTCATCGCCACCCGCAACGCCACCATCGGCATGGGCGGGCCGGCGATGATCGAGGGCGGCGGGCTGGGCGTCTACCGCCCCGAGGAGGTGGGCCCGATCGACGTGCAGACCCGCAATGGCGTGGTCGACATTGCCGTGGAGGACGAGGCCGAGGCGGTGCGCGTGGCGCGCCAGTACCTGTCCTACTTCCAGGGCCCGCTGAAGGATTGGGCCTGCGCCGACCAGCGCGAGCTGCGCGCGGCCATTCCCGAGAACCGGCTGCGGGTCTACGACGTGCGCAGGGTGATCCGCCTGATCGCCGACACCGGCAGCTTCCTCGAGCTGCGCGAGCGCTTCGGCCCGTCGATGATCACCGCCTTCCTGCGCATCGAGGGCCGGCCGATGGGCCTGATCGCCAACAACCCGGCGCACCTGGGCGGCGCGATCGACAGCGAGGCCGCCGACAAGGCGGCGCGCTTCATGCAGCTGTGCGACGCCTTCGACATTCCGCTGCTGTCGCTGTGCGACACCCCGGGCAACATGGTGGGGCCCGACTACGAGAAGACCGCGCTGGTTCGCCACTGCTGCCGGCCCTTCGTGATCGGTGCCAACCTCGAGATCCCGGTGTTCACCGTGGTGCTGCGCAAGGGTTACGGCCTGGGCGCGCAGGGCATGGCCGGCGGCGGTTTCCACGCACCCTTCTTCGCGGTGTCCTGGCCCACCGGCGAGTTCGGCGGCATGGGTCTGGAGGGCGCGGTCAAGCTGGGCTACCGCAACGAGCTCGCCGCCATCGAGGATCCGGTCGAGCGCAAGGCCGCCTACGACAAGCGGGTGGCCGGCATGTACGAGCAGGGCAAGGCGCTGAGCGCCGCGTCGCTGTTCGAGCTCGATGACGTGATCGATCCGGCCGACACCCGGCGCTGGATCATGGCCGGGCTGAAGGCGCTGCCGCCCAAGGCGCCGCGCACCGGCAAGCGTCGCGCCTGGGTCGATACCTGGTAGGCGGCTGCCAGCCTCAGCTCAGCGCCGCGTAGCGCTCGAGGTGGTGGTCGGCATCGCCGAAGCGCTGCGCGATCATCGTGAGGCGGCGGAAGGTGTGCGAGACCTTCATCTCCTCGGTCATGCCCATGCCGCCGTGCAGCTGCACCGACTCCTGGCTGATCAGGCGCGCGACGTCGGCGATCTTGACCTTGGCCATCGACACCGCGCGCTGGCGCTCGGCCGCGTCGGTGCTGCCGTCGACCCGGGCGGCGGCCAGGATGGCCATCGAGCGCGCCTGCTCGCAGCTGATGTACATCTCGACCATCCGGTGCTGCAGCACCTGGAACGACGAGATCGCCACGCCGAACTGCTTGCGGTTCTTGGTGTACTCGAGCGTGGCATCGATCGCGTGCTTCATCGCGCCCACCGCGTCGGCGCACAGCAGCGCGGTGGCGAAGTCGACTGCCTCCTCGATCACCGGCAGCGCCGCGCCGTCGGCACCGAGCAGCGCGTCGGCCGGCAGGCGTACGCCCGCGAGGCTCACGTCGGCGGCGCGCTGGCCGTCGACGGTACGGCAGGCCGACAGCCGCACGCCGGCGGCCTGCGGGTCGACCACGAACAGGCTCGCGCCTGCGGCGGTGCGCGCCGACACGATCAGCCGGCTCGCCGAGGGCGCGCCGATGACCACGGTCTTGTCGCCATCGAGCACCCAGCCGCCGTCGGCGGCGCGCGCCTGCGTGGTCTGCGGGTCGAGCGCGTAGCGGCGGCCCGGTTCGAGGCCGGCGAAGGCCAGCCGCACGCTGCCGTCGGCCACGCCGCGCAGCAGCGCCTCGCGCTGCGCGGTCGAGCCGGCGCGCGCGACCATCCGCGCGCCCAGGCCGACGGTCTCGATCAGCGGCTCGACGACCAGCGCCTCGCCGCAGGCCTCCAGGGGGGCCATCAGGTCGACCGCGCCGCCGCCGAAGCCGCCGTCGGCCTCGGGCAGCGCGAGCGCGGTCAGGCCCAGCTCGGCGAAGGTGGCCCAGACCGCGTCGCTGATGCCGGTGTCGGAGCGGACGATCGCCTTGCGCTTGTCGAAGTCGTAGGCGTTGGCCAGGTAGCGGCGGACCGAGTCGGCCAGCTGCTGCTGCTCTTCGGTGTAGTCGAAGTTCATGGTGTTCTCCGTGCCGCGCTCAGAGGCCCAGCGTCGCCTTGGCGATGATGTTGCGCTGGATCTCGTTGGATCCGGCGTAGATGCTCGCCTTGCGGTAGTTGAAGTAACGCGGCGCCAGGCGCGAGTGCAGCGGATCGACCTCGCCGCCGTCGACGGCGACGAAGGGCTGCGCCTCGGGGCCCACCGCCTGCATCATCAGCTCGGTGATCGCCTGCTGGACCTCGGTGCCGCGGATCTTGAGCATCGACACGTCGGCGCCCGGCGGCTGGCCGCTGCGCCGCATGCGGTCGAGAAAGCGCATCGCGGTGAGCTCGAGCGACATCAGCTCGATTTCCACCCGCGACAGGCGGTCGCGGAAGCGCGCGTCTTCGAGCAGCGGGCGGCCGTTGCGCTGCTCGCGCCCGGCGATCGCGCGCAGGGTGGCCAGTTCGCGGCGCGACGCGCCCACCCGCGCCGAGCCCATGCGCTCGTGGCCGAGCAGGTACTTGGCCACCGTCCAGCCCTTGTTCTCCTCGTGCACGAGGTTCTCGAGCGGCACCTTCACGTCCTCGAAGAACACCTCGTTCACCTCGTGGCCGCCGTCCATCAGGATCAGCGGGCGCACGGTGATGCCGGGGGTCTTCATGTCGATCAGCAGGAAGCTGATGCCTTCCTGGCGCTTGGCCGCCGACGGATCGGTGCGCACCAGGCAGAAGATCCAGTCGCCGTAGTGGCCCAGCGTGGTCCAGATCTTCTGGCCATTGACCAGGTAGTGGTCGCCCTGGCGCTCGGCGCGGGTCTTCAGCGAGGCGAGGTCGGAGCCCGAGCCGGGCTCCGAGTAGCCCTGCACCCAGAAGTCGTCGCCCTCGCGGATGCGCGGCAGGTAGCGGTTCTTCTGGGCGTCGGTGCCGAAGCGCAGCAGCACCGACGCGCACATGCTCGGGCCGAAGCTCGGCAGCACCGGCGCGCCGGCCAGGCCGAACTCCTCGTCGAAGATGTAGCGCTGGGTGATGTCCCAGCCGGTGCCGCCCCACTCGACCGGCCAGTGCGGCACGGCCCATCCCTTGGCGGCGAGGATCTTGTGCCAGCGCAGGAAGTCGTCCTTGCTGAGCGAGCGGTAGTTGACGACCTTGTCGCGGATGTCGGCGGGCAGGTTGGCGGCCAGCCAGCCGCGCACCTCGTCGCGGAAGGCGAGTTCGTCGGCGGAGTAGCTGAGGTCCATGGTGACTTCCTCGTGATGGGCGATCGGCGGCGTGCGCCGCCGGGGCGAGAGTATCGGCGATCGGGCGCGCGTGCCGCTCAGGCCGGGGTGGGTTCCCGGAATCGGGTGCCGGGCGCCGGCGGCGGCTCGGGGCCGCCGGCAAAGCACTGGGCCTGGTCCATCCAGCGGCGTGCCGCCTCGCCGCGCACGGTCAGCCGCGTGTCGGCGATGTTGCGCACCTGCGTGACCACCTGGCAGAACTCGGTGGCGCTGCCCTCGATGAGCCCGCTCTCGCTGCCCTCGTGCCAGGTCCAGATCGCCCCCGAGGGCGCGGTCAGCCGCACCTGCGGTGGTTCGCCCGGGGGCGGGGTGCCGCGCACCGAGAAGGTCCAGCCATAGGTGTTCACGCCAAGGGTCGCGATGTTGCGGATGCGGTCGGCGTCGCGGCGCTCGGCGCCGAGCCGGTCGTAGATCGCCTGGCCGTGCGCCCAGGTCTCCATCAGCCGCGCCGTGATGCTCGAGCGCACGCTCATGTCGGGTCCCGACCATTTCACGCGGCGCCGGGGATCGGCCAGCGCGAAACGCGCGGCCACGTGCCGCACGCGCTCGATCCAGGCCTCGCGCAGCGCGCGGCCGGCCAGCCCCGCGCACCAGGCGCGCTCGAAGTCGCGGATCGGCACCTTGCCGCGCTGCGGCGCCCAGCCGCCGACCAGCGCGACGAAGGCCGGCTCGTCTTCGAGCGCGATCAGTGCCGCGTGGTTCCACAGGTGCAGATGGCGCAGGATCTCGTCGATGGTCCAGCCCTTGAAGCGCGTGGCGCGGGCATAGTCGGCGTCGGCGAGTGGCTCGAGCAGCGCATGCAGCGCCTCGGATTCGGCACGGAAGTCGGCGGGCTGCTCGAACATGGCGGGATACACTCGTGGCAACGGAAACGACATGCGAGGAGAGCGACGATGACCGGCATCCGCAGGATCGATCATGTGGCGATCGCGGTGCGCGACTGCGATCAGGCCACCGCCCAGTACCAGCGCCTGCTCGGCGCCCGGCACATCCGCACCGAGGTCCTGCGCGAGAAGGCCGGGATGGTCAAGGTAGCCTACATGCAGATCGGCGAGAACGTGCTGTCGCTGGTCCAGTCGCTGGAACCCGACGGCTTCATCAACCAGCACATCGACAAGCACGGCGAGGGCCTGCACCACCTCGGCCTCGAGGTCGACGACCTCGAGGCGTTCTGCGCGCGCGTCGAGGGCGAGGGCTACCGGATTCCGCTGCGCGACGAGTTCAGCAACCGCAGCGAGGTGGTGCTGCGGCCGCGCGACGCCAACGGCGTGGTGCTGCAGGTGCTGCAGTGGAAGGGCGGCAGCGGCGACACCGTCGAGCAGCGCATCGAGCGCATCCTGGCGCTGCAGAACCAGCCCGAGTAGCGGGCCGCGCGCCTCATCGTTGCGCGTGCAACGATCTCAGGCGGTCAGCGCCCGGTACACCTTGCTGAGTTCGCGCGGCAGCGCCGCCACCTCGTCGATCACCAGGTAGCGGTCGTCGGGGCACATCCGGCGCAGGTAGTCGTGGCCCGCCGGGTCCACGGTCACGCAGAAGGTCTGCACGCCCGCGTGCTGCGCCTCGCGCAGCGCCTGCGCGGTGTCCTGGATGCCGTACTCGTCGTCGTTGCGGTCGGGGCCGTAGTCGCGGTCCTGCGGGTAGCCGTCGGAGATCACGATCAGCAGCTTGAGCCGCGTGGCCTGCGCCTGAAGGCGGGCCACCGCGTGGCGGATCGCCGGACCCATGCGCGTCGAGCGCCGCGGCTGCATCGCCGCGAGCGCCGCCCACTCGCGGGCGCGCAGCCGGTCGTCGAAGTCCTTGGCGACGTGGAACTCGACGTCGTCGCGCCCGTAGCCCGAAAAGCCCCAGATCGCGTAGCTGTCGCCCAGCGTCTCGAGCGCCTGCGCCATCAGCGCGAGCGACTCGCGCGCGACGTCGATGACGCGGCGCTTCGGCGGCTCGGGAGCGAGCGGCTCGCGCGCGTTCCAGTTGCCCCAGACATATTCGCCATCGGGCGGCGGCGGCGGTGCGGGTGGCGGCGGGGGCGCCTCGGGATCGGGCACCGGAAAGTCGGTCGAGGCGCTCATGTCGAGCAGGAAGGCCGCCGACACCTCGCGCAGCGCCCGGTCGCGGCGGCGGTACACATGCTCGTCGGTGGCGTGGCCCGCGCGCCGGTCCACGGCCGCCTCGATCAGTCCGTCGAGCTCGATCTCCTCGCCATCGCTGACCCGGCGCACGCGCACGAAGGCGTCGGGACGGATGTGGCGGAACTGCCGGCGCACCTCGTGCAGCAGCGCGCCGTGTCGCCGGCGCAGCTGCTCGGGCAGGCTGTCGTCCTCGCCGCGCAGCCGGTATTCGTAGAGCCGGCACCACCCCTTCAGGTAGGCCTGGCGGTGATAGTCCCACTCGTCGTAGAGCCAGCTTCGGGTGGCCTCCTTCGGCAGGCCGAAGGCGCGGCGCAGCGCGGACTCGTCGGCGTGGCGGCGGCGCTCGGCATCGCCCGGCCGCTCGGGGAGCGCGTCGGCATCGGCCGCCACCTCGGGAGCCTGCGCGTCGGGAAGGCTCCCGGTGTGTCCGCCGCGCAGCTGCCGCTGCACGAGCTCGGGACGCACGTCGCCGCGGAAATCGACCGCGTCGCCGTCGAAGAAATCCTCGAGGTCGGGCAGCGCGTCACCGGTCTCGTCGCCCTCGTCACCGCTGCCGCCGCGGCCCTCGCGCGGTGCGCGCTCGTCGGGCGCGGCCTCGTCGGTCTCGCGCCCGGCCAGCTCGGCGCGTGCCGCGATGCCGAGCACGCGCAGGCAGGCGGCGGTGGCGGCGGCGCTGTCGTAGACACTGGCGTCAGGCGCGGCCGCCGGCGCGGCTGCCGCGAGCAGCGCGGCCAGGCGGCCGGTACGGTCCTGCGCGATCAGGCTGGCGGCATCGGCGCCGAGGGTGAAGCGCAGCAGCGATTCCGCCAGCGCCGCCGCGGGTGCGGCGACGCCATCGGGCTGCGCGGGCCGCTCGGCGAGCGCGCGGGCGAGCACCCGCGCCAGATCGTGGCGCGCGCCAGGGTAGCGCCGCAGCATCGCGCGATCGATACGCATGTCCTCGAGCAGCATGAAGAGCCGCCGCGCCTGGGCGGGCACCGGCCACAGCGCGAAGAAGCGTTCGAGCTCGCTGGGATGCAGCAGGCCGCTGCGGGCTTCGGCCGGCAGCGCAGGATGGCGCTCGCGGGCGCGGGCCAGCGTGAAGCCGAAGGTGCCCTGCTCGTAGAAACCGAGCTGGTGCAGCACCGCAATGCGGTACACGCCGACGTTGTGGTCGCGCACCTCGAAGCGGGCGACCGCGCCCGGCAGATAGATCGAGGTGCCGTCTGTGGTCGGCACCTCGGGCCGGAAATCGCCGGTGAGTGCATCGACCGGCTTCAGGTGCAGGTAGCGCCCGGCGAGCCCCTGGGTGAAGAGCGAGAGCACCCGCTGGGCGTCGACCAGCTCGACGCGGGCGGCCTGCGCGCCGGCCTGCGCGTCGGCGGCGCTGGCCGCGGGTCCGGCGGCGACGCTCACGGCAGGATCACGTCGACGATCGCCGCGACCGCCTCCTGAACCTGGGCGTCGTCGGTCACCGCGCGCGCGATCGCCGCCTCGCAGGCGCGCCGCGGCGCGATGCCGCCGGCCACCAGCTGCCCGGTGTAGATCAGCAGCCGGGTGCTGACGCCCTCCTCGAAGCCGTGCTCGCGCAGATGCCGAACCTTCTGGCCGATGGTGGCCAGGCGCAGCGCGGTGTCGGCATCGACGCCGCTCTCGTGCGCGATGATCTCGGCCTCGAGCTCGATCGGTGGGTAATCGAACTCGAGGCTGACGAAGCGCTGCCGGGTCGAGGGCTTGAGGTCCTTCAGCACGCTCTGGTAGCCCGGGTTGTACGAGATCACGAGCAGGAAATCCGGGTGCGCGTCGAGCAGCTCGCCGGTCTTCTCGATCGGCAGGATGCGGCGGTGGTCGGTCAGCGAGTGCACCACCACGGTGGTGTCCTTGCGGGCCTCGACCACCTCGTCGAGGTAGCAGATCGCGCCGCTGCGCACCGCGCGGGTCAGCGGGCCGTCCATCCAGACCGTGCTGTCGCCCGACAGCAGGTAGCGGCCCACCAGGTCGGTGGCGGTGAGGTCCTCGTGGCAGGCCACGGTGATCAGCGGCGTGGCCAGGGCGCGGCGCGCGCTGGCAGCCTGCCGGTACAGGCGCCAGGCCATGTGCTCGACGAAGCGGGTCTTGCCGCAGCCGGTGGGGCCCTTGAGCAGCACCGGCAGTCGCGCTGCATAGGCCGCTTCGAAGACCGCGATCTCGTCGCGCAGCGGCCGATACCAGGGTTCGGCGGCGAGGGTGCTGTTGGCGTGGGGGTTCATCGAGGAGGTCCTGGCGGGGTCAGAAGCCGAGCTGGCGCGCGGCGAGATCCTTCATGATCTCCTCGGAGCCGCCGCCGATCATGTTGACCTTCACCTCGCGGTAGGTGCGCTCCACGCGCGTGCCGCGCATGTACCCCATGCCGCCGAGGATCTGCACCGCCTGGTCGGCGCAGAACTGCAGCGTCTGCATCGCCTGCACCTTGAGCATCGAGAGTTGCGCGACCAGCACCTTCGGGTCGCCGGCCTGGTGCTCGACCCGCCAGGCGAGGTCCTCGAGGAAGGTGCGCGTGGTCTCGATGCGGATCGCCATGTCGACCATCTTGTGGCGGATCACCTGGCGCTCCGAGAGCGGCGCGCCGAAGGTGTGGCGCTGCCGCGCCCAGTCGAGCGCGTCTTCCAGGCAGCGCTGCGAGAAGCCGAGCGCGCCGGCGGCCATCCACAGCCGCTCCATGTTGAAGTTGCGCATCACGATCGGAAAGCCGCGGTTCTCCTCGCCGATCAGGTTGCCGGCCGGCACGCGGCAGCTCTCGAAGCGCAGGTGAGCGGTGTCGGAGGCCCACCAGCCCATCTTGTCGAGCGCGCTGCGGCTGAAGCCCGGCGTGTCGCGCTCGATCAGCAGCAGCGACACGCCGCCCGCGCCGCGGTCGGCCGGGTTGGTGCGCACCGCCACGGTGTAGTAGTCGGCGCGCATGCCGGAGGTGATGAAGATCTTCTCGCCGTTGACCAGGTAGTGGTCGCCGTCGAGGATGGCGGTGGTCTTCAGCCCGGCCACGTCGGAGCCGCCGCCAGGCTCGGTGATCGCGAGCGCCGAGATCTTCTCGCCGGCGAGCACCGCCGGCAGCACCCGCCACTTCATCGCCTCGCTGCCGGCGTTCAGGATCGGCGGCGAGCCGATGGTGTGCGACATCAGCGATGCGCACACGCCGCCGCTGCCGCCGTGGCTCATCTCTTCGGACAGGATGATCTTGTAGAAGACGTCGCAGGGCGTGCCGCCGTAGGCCTCGGGGTAGCCCAGGCCGAGCAGCCCGGCCTGCGCGGCCTTCGTGTAGAGCTCGCGCGGAAAGCCCCCGGCTTCGTCCCAGGCGTTGGCATGCGGCGCGATCTCGCGCAGCGCGAACTGCCGGACGGTGTCGCGAAAGCGCTCATGGTCCGGGCTGTAGTGGTGGGGGTTGCGAAAGGCGGTCAGCGGGGTCGGCATGCTCATGGGCTCGGGTACGGCGTGAGGGTGAGGGCAGAGCCGGTGTCCCGATCGATGTCGGTCGCGGCACGCCCGGGATGCTACCGCGAGCCCGGCTCCGGAAATCGCGCCACCGCGCTTCCGTGGGTCGGGCGTGGTCGGTATCGTCGCCGGCGCGACCCTGCCCTGCGTGCTGGCGACCGGCCTGCCGCGCCGCCGGTGTCGCTCCCCTTGCCTTCGGAGAAAGCCCCATGCCCCTGGACATGTCCGCCATCGGCCGCGAGGTCGGCCCCTCGACCGTCAGCTGGGATTCCCGCGACGCGATGCTCTACGCGCTCGGCGTGGGCGCCGGTCAGGCCGATCCCTACGACGAACTGCGCTTCACCACCGAGAACTCCGAGGGCCACACGCTCGCGGTGCTGCCGGTCTACGCGGTGGTGCTGATCCAGCGCTCGGGCACCCGTGCCGACATGGGTCCGATCGACCGCACGAAGCTCGTGCACGCCGAGCAGGGCTTCGTGCTGCACAAGCCGCTGCCGGTGGAGGGCACGGTGCACGTGAGCACGAAGATCACCGGCATGTACGACAAGGGTTCGGGCGCGCTGGTCACCACCACCTCGACCGCGGTCGATGCGGCCACCGGCGAACTTCTCGTCGAGGCCGATTCCGCGGCCTTCATCCGCGGCGAGGGCGGCTTCGGCGGGCCGCGCGGCCCCGCGGGCGCCGCGCCGGTGCCCACGCGTGCGCCCGACATCGAGATCGCCACCGGCACGCGCCCCGATCAGGCGCTGCTGTATCGGCTGAGCGGCGATCGCAATCCGCTGCACAGCGACCCGGCCTTCGCGCGGCGTGGCGGCTTCGACCGGCCGATCCTGCACGGCATGTGCACCTACGGCATCACCGGCCGCCATCTGCTGCACGCGGTGTGCGGCGGCGATCCGGCTCGGCTGACCTCGATGTCGGCGCGCTTCACCAAGCCGGTGATGCCCGGCGATCCGCTCACGGTGCAGGCCTGGATCGAGGGCGACGAGGTGCGTTTCCGCACGCTGGGCGCAGGCGGCCAGCCGGTGCTGGACTTCGGCTCGCTGCGGCGCAAGCCGTAAGACGGCGCGGGCCCGCGCCCGTGGGGGCTGCGGGCAGGGCTGGCGGGCTGGACGCCGCCGGCCTCGCAGGCCTCGCAGGCCTCAGGCCGTCGCGTCGCCCAGGTCGATGATGCCGGCACGCGCCAGCGCGTCGATCTCGGGGGCCGCGATACCGTGCTCACCGAGCACCTGCGCGGTGTGCTGGCCCACACGCGGCGCGGTCGACAGCGGCGCGCCGCTCTCGAAGCGGGGCACGCCCGGCAGGCGGGCCACCGGCACCGGCCGCGGCATGTCGGGCTGCTCGAGCCAGGCGATCAGATCGACCGCCGCGACCTGCGGTTCCTGCAGGAAGTCGGCGTAGCGGTTGACCTTCTCGTGCATGACCTGGTGCTCGGTCAGACGCGCCGACCACTCGGCCGTGGTGCGCGTGGCCAGGTGCTCGCGCAGGATGCCGAGCAGTTCGGCCTCATGGCGAAAACGACCGTCGGGGTCGGCGTAGCGCGGCTCGCCGCCGAGGTCCGGGCGCTCGAGCGCGGCGCACAGCCCCTGCCATTCGCGGTCGCGGATCGCGGTCACCGACAGCCAGCCGTCGCGGGTGCGGAAGATGCCGTGCGGCACGCCGCCCGGGCGCACCGGTCCGCCCTCGAGAAAGGACGACATCATGCGGATGGCCTGCAGGCCTGCCGCGCCCTGCATCAGGCTGGCGTCGAGGTAGCGGCCACGCGCTTCGTCGCGCCGGCCGTAGAGCGTGGCCGACAGCGCCTGGAAGGCGTAGAGCGAGGTGGCCATGTCGACCGGGATCACCGGCACGCGGTGCGGGATGCCGTCCTCGCCGTGGTTCTCGCCGGTCAGGCCGGTGAAGGCCTGCAGCACCGGGTCCATCGCGGGGCGGCCCACCAGCGGGCCGTGCTGGCCGAATCCCGAGATCGACAGGTAGACCAGGCGCGGCGCGCGCGCCGAGACCTCCTCCCAGCCGAAGCCCAGGCGCTGGATGACGCCCGGCCGGAAGCCCTCGATGAAGACATCGGCCCCCTCGATCAGTTTCCAGAGCAGCGCCTTGCCCGGATCCTGCTTGAGGTCGATCGCGACGCTGCGCTTGCCGAGGTTGCCGATGATCGAGAATGCGCTGTGATCGCCGTAGCGCACGCCGAGCACCCGCGACCAGTCGCCGTCGCCGCCGCCCTCCACCTTGATGACATCGGCGCCGTACTGCGCCATCAGCATGCCGCAGTAGGGGCCGGCGATGCCCTGGCTGAGGTCGATGACCTTCAGGCCCCTGAA
>Ga0315902_10007870_pt1 | contig 14495 bp, 12 predicted proteins | sample LakEriMetagenome_9_FD_203523 | JGI IMG/M metagenome (GOLD analysis project Ga0315902, IMG submission 203523) | Freshwater fungal communities from buoy surface, Lake Erie, Ohio, United States - Buoy 12 MA117 | ecosystem: Environmental > Aquatic > Freshwater > Lake > Lake biofilm | place: USA... | reverse complement strand
CGCGCATCCGCAGGGCGAGTATTTCGGTGTCGGCAGGATCGATCGCGATCAGGTCGCCGATTACGCCACGCGCAAGGGCTGGGATTTGGCGACGGCCGAGCGTTGGCTCTCGCCGATCCTCAGCTATGATCCGTTGTTGAAAGCGGCGGGCTAAGGTTCCGCTCAAGGATCGCGATGTCTGGCGCGCCGATGCAGAAGGATTATTGGAGCGGGCCGGCTGCGGAGCAGTGGGCCACGCATGCCGATCGCATCGATGCGATGATGCGGCCGATGACCGACGATGTGCTCGCGCTGGCGCATGTGCAGCCGGGCGAGCGCGTGCTTGATATTGGCTGCGGTTCGGGCGCGACGAGTTTGCGTATGGCGAACGCGGTGCTGCCGGGCGGCTCGGTGACAGGCGTCGATATCTCTCCGCAGCTGCTTCATGTTGCGCGTGCGCGCGCGGCGAAGGCGGATGCGCCGGTGCGCTTTGTCGAAGCGGACGCTGGCGCAGCGCAGCTCGACCAATCCTTCGACGCCGCGTTCTCGCGCTTCGGGGTGATGTTCTTCGAGCAGCCAAGCGCGGCGTTCACGAATATTCGCCGGCACATGCGCCGCGGCGCGCGGATGACTTTTGTCTGCTGGCGTCCGATTACGGAGAATGGGTGGGCGATGGCGCCGCTCGAGGCGATAAAGCCGATGTTCGACACGCCTTGGACGCCGCCAAATACGGACGCGCCAGGGCCGTTTGCGTTTTCCGATCCGGCGAAGGTGGAGCGTATTCTGGCGCAAGCCGGTTGGAGCAGCATCGCGATCGCGCGCTGGGATGGCGACAATGTCATCGCCGGCGGCGTGAGCTTGGAAGAGAGTACGGATTTTTTGCTCCGCATCGGCCCAAGCGCGCGAGCGATCGCGGAGCGGGGGCTTGATCCTGTCGCGGTGCGCGCACGGCTGATGGATGCGCTGGCGCCGCTGCACGATGGAACCGGCGTCGCGCTTTCGGCGGCGTGCTGGTTCGTTTCCGCGACCGCTTAACGGGCCATTCGTCCGCCGCGACGCCGCACCCGTCGCAATTTCCTGGCTCGGTAGCCTCGGCGGCTGCTAGAAGCACCCCGATATTCTCCGGGGAAATCCATGAAGCGTTTTGTCACCCTGATCGCCGCGGCGTTCGCGCTCGTCGCCTGCGCCACCTCGTCGGCGCCAGAACGGCCCGCCGCGGGCGCACTAGAGGTCGCGCCGCTCCAGTACAGCATGCGGACGCTGCCGAACGGTCTGCGCGTCTACGCGATGCCGGATGCGAACACGGCCAATGTGTCGGTGCAGGTTTGGTACGATGTGGGCTCGATCGACGACCCGGAAGGCCGCTCGGGCTTTGCGCACTTGTTTGAGCACATCATGTTCAAATCGACGCGCAACATGCCAGAGCAATTCTTCGATCGTCTGACCGAAGATGTCGGCGGCTTCAACAACGCTTCGACCTACGACGATTTCACCAATTATTATGAAGTGGTGCCGGCCAATCATTTGCAGCGCGTGCTGTGGGCCGAAGCGGATCGCATGGGCTCGCTCGTCGTCAACGAAGAGAGCTTCGATTCTGAACGCGACGTGGTGAAGGAAGAGCTGCGCCAGCGCGTGCTCGCGTCGCCGTACGGCCCGCTCTTCTATATGTACCTCAACCAAGCCAATTACGCTGTGCATCCCTATGGCCGCCCGGGCATAGGCTCGATCGAGGATCTGGACGCCGCCACGGTTGAAGACGTGCGCGCGTTCCACGCCACTTATTATCGCCCGGACAACGCGGTGCTCGTCGTCGCCGGCAATTTCGATTCTGCGCAGCTTGATGCGTGGGTCGATGAATATTTCGGCGACATCGCGCGTCCGAACCGGCCGATCCCGCGCGATTACCCAATTGAGCCGGTGCGCACGCAGCCGCGTGAGTATAGTGTGTATCAGCCGAACGTGCCGCTGCCGGCGGTGATGATCTCGTATCCCCAACCGGCCTCGACGAGCCCGGATTTGGCGGCGCTCTATGTGCTCGATGCGATCCTCTCAAACGGCGATAGCTCGCGGCTTTATCAATCGCTGGTGTATCAACAGCAGATCGCCGCGCAGGTGTTCACCAATCTCGAAGCGACGCAGGACCCAGGCGCCTACAGCGTGTTCGCTATCTTGTCGGAAGGCCAAACCGCCGAAGCCGGCCAAGCCGCGCTTTCCGCTGCAATCGCGCGCCTGCGCGATGAGCCGGTGACGCAGGCTGAACTGGATGAAGCCAAGAATGAGATCGTCACCTCGACCATTCAGGGACGCGAGACCGCATACGGCCGCGCGTTTGAATTGGCCGATAGCGTGATCCGCTATGGCGACGCTGCGTACGCTGACCGCCAACTCGCCGCGATCCAAGCGACCACCGCGGCTGACGTGCAACGTGTGGCGCGTTCGATCCTGAACGAGCAGCGTCGCGTCGTGGTGCGTTATCTGCCGGCCCAAGAGGGCGCTGTGGGCGACACGATCACGACCTCGCCGACGATCCAGGCGCGTTCGCTGACCATCCCGCAATCGGAAATCCCGACCTTTACGCTGGCGGCCGAAGCCGATCGCGAAGCGCCGCCGGCTGCCGGTACGCCAGTCAACGCGCGCATTCCGCAAACCTCGCAGCGCACTTTGGCCAATGGTCTGCGCGTGATCGTGGCGCCGAACCGTTCGCTGCCGCTGGTGAGCGCGGATTTCCGCATCGCCTCGGGCGCGAGCGCCGATCCCGCCAATCGCGCCGGCCTTGCCAGCGTGACCGCCGATCTGCTCAACAAGGGCACGGCCACGCGCAACGCCACCGAGATCGCGCGTGCGGTTGAATCGCTGGGCGCACAGATTGGCGCAACGGCGGGCCCGGATTCGTCAGCGGTGTCGCTGCAAACCCGCGCCGACCGTGCTGGCGATGCGTTCGCGATTTACGCGGACGTCATCCGCAATCCGACCTTCGCCGGTGAAGAGCTGGAGCGGTCGCGCCAGCAATTCCTGGACGGTCTGCAAGTCGCGCTGAGCGAGCCGGGCTCGATCGCGGGCATGGCGATGTCGCGCGCGATCTATGGCGCTGCGCCGTATGGCGCGGTGACCTCGCCGACCAGCCTTGGCGCGATCACGCGTGATGACGCTGCGCGCTATCACGCGGCCTATTGGCGCCCCGACAATTCGGTGCTCGTCATCTCCGGCGATGTGTCGGCGGATGAGGGCTTTGCGTTGGCGGAGCGCTATTTCGGCGATTGGCCGCGCCCGAGTGCGGCGCTGCCGGCGCGTCCGGATGCGAGTGCGTATGCAGCGCCTGCGCGGACGATCGTCGTTGATCTGCCGGACACAGGCCAAGCCGCTGTGGCGATGGGGCTGCGCGGTGTGGCGCGCACCGATGCGGATTATTTCCCGCTGCTGGTGGCCAACAACGTGTTGGGCGGCGGCTATTCGGCGCGCCTCAACACCGAAATCCGCATTCGTCGCGGCTTGTCGTACGGCGCCAATTCGAGCCTCTCGGCGCGTCTGGCGCCCGGCCCGATCGTGGCGTCAGCGCAAACGCGCAACGATGCGGCGGTGCAAGTGTATGAGTTGATGCGCGCGGAGATCGATCGCATCGGCGACACGCTGACGCCGGAAGCTGAGCTCACCGCGCGCAAGGCGGTGCTGATCGGGTCGTTCGGCCGCTCGGTTGAAACGACATCGGGCGTTGCAGGCCAAATCTCGTCGCTGGCGCTCTACGGTCTGGCGCCAGAGCGTCTCGGCACGTACGTCTCAGACATTACAAACGTGACAGCCGAGCAAGCCCGCACCGCCGCGTCGCGCTATTTCGATCCGGATCGGGCCGATGTGGTGGTGGTGGGCGATGCGCAGCATTTCTTCGACGGCCTGCGCCGCGTGCGTCGTAACGCTGAGCGCATTCCAGTGGATCAGCTCAATCTGGACAGCGAGACGTTGCGCTAGCTGAGAATTTCCAGCGTCGCGCGAGTCGGCGTGACGCTGGAAACCGACTCAGTTAATTCTGGCCGACCTTGACGCTCTTGAACTGCCTCCGTGTGCTCGCTGTCGCCCTCGTGCTGACGACCTTGTCCTTTGCGGCTGGGATCGCGGGCGATTTGTCGATGGAGCGCGCCACGACAGGCCAGAGCGTCGTGATGCGGATTCCGCCAGAACTGCCTGCCGATTCGCCGCGCGCGGGCCCGATCCAGCCTGTGGTCCGTACGGCCGCTGCGGAAGCTCGCCCGCTCCTGGCCGGTGCGCCGGCGGCTCTGTCTGTGGATAACGCCGTCGCGCCGATGGAAAAGCCGCACAGCGCGCATGCTGCGGCGCAGACGAAGGTGGAGCCGAAGGTCGATCCAGATCGCGCGCCGAAAGAAGACGCGAGTGTCGATCCGAGAAAGGGCGATGCGCCGCAAGCTGGTTAATCCAGTGCGGCTTTGCCGCAACAGGGGCGCCAAGCGTCTGCAACACCGCCAAAAAAGCGCCCAGGTCCGAGCGCTCTCCTCGTTGTCGATGAGCCAATCAAGCGCAGCGAATCTGTCCGGACGCGGAGCAGCGGCACTAGCCGCCATGCTCACGCTTGCCGCGCCAGGCGTCGCTCTGGCTCAGCCGCGCCAGCAAACCAATCCGGCGCCAGCCGCGCCGCCGGTGCAGGGGCTCTACCAGGCTTCCTCTGGCGCGACGCGGTATTCGACGCCGGACGGGGCTGTGCGCTTTGTGCTCGACCGTTCTGGCGGCCGCGCAGCGCTCGTGCGCTTCGAGGGCGATCCGGAAGTTCATGTGCTGCGCCCGGCGATGGCCGCGGGCGGCGGCGAAATTTATCGCACCGATGATGGCGACGTGATGCTGCGGGTGACGCCACATGGCGGCATCACTGTTTACACGCGCGCCATGCGCACCGGCGCGCCCGCTTCGGAAGAAGCCGATGTCGCGCCGCTGACGCCGGAAGCGATTGCGTTCGCGGAAATGCAGGAGCGCTTCCGTTTGCTGCAAGCGCGCGCGCGCCGCAACATGGGCCAGCAAGTGACGTTCGCGGTGCCCGCGCAAATGTCAGCGCCGGCTGCGGGCGTTGTCGTCGATGCAGCGGAGCGCGCAGCGGAAGGTTTGGCGTCGGCGCCGATGACGAACGTGCGCCGCGTCGTGATTACGATCGGGCCGTCGCCGCGCGTCGCGATGCGCGGCGATCAATTGTTGATCCAAGTCGCACCGCAATATGGCTATGCGGGACGTCCGTCCTCCAACACGATCCGCAATGTCGTGACGGGCGCTGTGCAGGGCCCCGAGCAGTAAGCTCGCCTATCCTTTGAAATTATCCTTGCGCTGGCGGATGTCGGCGAAGGCTTCCCAGTCTTCGGCGTTCGGCAGCATCAGCGCGCCTTTGAGGGCCGGTGCGCGGAGGAAGGGGTTGGTGTCTTTCTCCAAACGCAAGCTCATCGGCACCGTTGGTTTGCCTTCGGCGCGGAGCTTGTCGATTTCGGCGATGCGCGCTTGGAGTGCGCGGTTCATCGGATCGATAGTGATGGCGAAGCGGGCGTTGGATTGTGTGTATTCGTGCGCGCAATAGAGAATGGTGTCGTCTGGCAACGCGGCGAGTTTTTGTAAGCTCGCCCACATTTGTTGTGGCGTGCCTTCGAATAAGCGGCCGCAGCCGAGCGCGAACAGGGCGTCGCCCACGAACGCGGTCTTCGCGCCCTCCAACACGTAAGCGATGTGGCCCAGCGTATGGCCGCCCACATTGAGAATGCGTGCGCTGTGGGCGCCAAGCTTCACAACATCGCCTTCGTCCACAATGCGGTCCAGCGCTTGGCCGATGCGCTCGACTTCGCCAGGGCCTGTGACGATCGCGCCGGTCTTGGCTTTGATGGCGGCGTTGCCGCCGGCGTGGTCGGGGTGCCAGTGCGTGTTCCAGATGTCGGTGATGCGCCAGCCCTTGGCCTCGGCTTGGCGCAGATATTCTTCGGCGTCGGGCGTATCAATCGCTGCGGTCGCGCCGCTGGCCGGATCGTGCGCCAGGAAACCGTAATTGTCGGACAGGCATGGGAATTGATGAATTTGAAGCATTGTGGGGACTGGAGATTAGGGTTTGGGGATTAGCGAATACCCAACATAATGCCTTGAGTGTTTTGATCCTAATCGCTGTCACCCCAATCCCCAGCCACTAACAGCCAATCCCCAAATGCGCGTCGATGTTCTTGCCCTTCAGCGTTTCTACGCCTCACCGCTTGGCGAAGCGGCGCAGCGCGCAGCGGCTCGCCGGCTGGCGGCGTTGTGGCCGCACGCGGACGGGCTCGATGTTTTGGCCCTCGGCTATGGCTCGCCCTACCTCGACCGCTATCGCGCCGGCGCGCGCCGCACCGTGGCGATGATGCCAGCAGCGCAGGGCGCAGAACCTTGGGGGCCGGGCTTGAGTGCGCTGGCCGACGACGCGCGGCTGCCGTTCATGGATGCGGTGTTCGACCGCGTCCTCATCGTGCACGCGATCGAAGAGACGCCGGCGCCGAACGCGTTGTTGCGCGAAATCTGGCGGGTGATGGCGCCGGAGGGGCGGCTTGTTGTGATCGCGGCCAATCGCTGGAGCTTGTGGGCGCAATCGGACGCCACGCCGTTCGGCTACGGCCGGCCCTATTCGCGGACGCAGCTGGCGACGCTTTTGAGTGATTCTATGTTTCAGCCAGTGGTCTCGGCGCGGGCGCTCTATGCGCCGCCGTCCACCTGGACGCCATTCGTACGCGCGGCCGATGCGTTTGAGCGCGTGGGCGAGATCATGTGGCCGGCGCAGGGCGGCTTGGTGCTGATGGAAGCGGTTAAACGGCTCTATGCGAGCACCGCGCGCTCGGAGGGGCGTGTCCTTTTAGCCAAAGCTCCCGCGCGAACGCGGCAAACCGCCCCGGGCCCCTTGCCGAAGCGCGACGCATAACGCTTTAATTTCCGGACATGAAACTCGTCACCGCCATTATTAAACCGAGCCGCCTCGACCCGGTTCTTGAGGCGCTCAAGGATGTCGGCGTCGCCGGCGTGACTGTGTCCGAAGTCCGTGGCTTTGGCCGCCAGAAGGGCAAGACCGAGGTCTATCGGGGCGCCGAATACGAAGTGAAGTTGCTGCCGAAGGTCAAAATCGAGGTCGCAGCGTCGGCCGAGATCGCCGAGAAGGCGGTCGAGGCGATCACGGCCGCGGCCAAAACCGGCAAGATCGGCGACGGTAAAATCTGGGTCACCGACCTCGACACCGTGATCCGCATCCGCACGGGCGAGACCGACCAAGCCGCCATCGAAGGTTAGTGGCTACCGTCAGACGTTCGGCAAACGTCATTCGTCGCATCCCCCAGGTGCAAGCCCGCGCCGGAACGCTAGGATGCGGCAGGCGGAAATAACCTACCTCAGCACGGGGAAATTCAACATGCAGATGACGCGGCGCGGACTTCTTGGCGCGACGGCGGCGGCGGTCGCCCTTTCGGCTTGCGCTCGCCAAACCAACAATGGCGACCTCAATTCCATTCTCGATCGTATCTCGACGGGCTTCCTGCACGAGGTTCCAGAATACGCCACGAGCCTTGCTGTGCCGGAAGAGCAAGCAGGCGGGCGTTACATCGATCGTTTGAGCGATGCGTCGCGCGAAGGCCAATTGCGTCTGCGCGATCTGGCGCAAACCGCGCTCAACGATCTGCGCGCGCTGAACCGCGACAGCCTTGAAGCCAAAGACCAAGTGACGATCGACGTCGTCACCACGGCGCTGCAAGACCAGGTCGATGGTGCGGCCTTCGAGCATGGCACGGGCGCACAAGCGCCGTACGTGCTGACGCAGCTCACGGGCGCCTACACCAATCTTCCCGATTTCCTGGCGAGCCAACACCCGGTCACGAACCGCGATCAGGCGGATGCGTATCTTGCGCGTCTCTCCGCTTATGCGGGCGTGATGGATCAGGAAATCGTGCGTCTGAACAACGATGCGGCGGCCGGCCTGATCCCGCCGAACTTCTCAATCGTGGGTGCGGACGGCCAAGGCGGCGCCGTGGGCCAGCTGCGCGGCTTCGCCGCGATCGCGCCGGCGCAGAACGTGCTCGTCACGTCGCTGCAGGCGCGCTTGGCCGACGTCGCCGAGATTTCGGATGCGGACAAGACGGCTTTGGTGCAACGCGCCGAGCAAATCCTGCGTGACGAAGTGCTGCCGGCGTATGGCCGCCAGATTGATGCGCTGAATGCGGTGCTGCCGCGCGCGACAGCTGATGCTGGCGTCAACAGCCGCCCGCAAGGCGCAGAGATGTATCCGGTCGCGCTGCGCGCCTACACGACGACCAACATGGGGCCGGACGAGATCCATCAGATGGGTCTTGACCTGATCGCGCAATTCACCAGCGAGATGGATGCGATCTTCCGTGAACAGGGCTTGACGCGCGGTTCTGTGAACGAGCGCATCGCGGCGCTTGGCCGTCGTCCCGATCAAATCTTCCCATCGACCGATGCGGGCCGCGAGCAATTGCTGGCGCTGCTCAATGCGCAGATGGCGGCGATCACGGCGCGGATGCCGGAAGTGTGCGGCGTGCAAGCGCGCGCAGCACTCGAGATCAAGCGTGTGCCGGCCTACACCGAAGCCGGCGCGCCGGGCGGCTATTACCAAGTGGCTGCACTCGATGGTTCGCGTCCTGGCGCGTATTACATCAATCTGCGTGACCCAGCGAACGAGTGGCCGAAATTCACGCTGCCGACGCTCACCTATCACGAAGGCACGCCGGGCCATCATTGGCAGCTGTCGATCCAACAGGAAGCGGGCGAGATGCCGTTCATCCGCCGCGCGCTGCTGGGCTTTAGCGGTTATTCGGAAGGCTGGGGCTTGTACGCCGAACAGCTTGCCGACGAGATGGGCATGTATGCGAACGATCCGTTCGGCCGCGTCGGCTATCTGCAATCAATGACGTTCCGCGCCTCGCGCCTCGTCGTTGACACCGGCATCCACGCGAAGGGCTGGACGCGCGAGCAAGCCATCGACTCGATGGTGGCCGCGACTGGCGATCAACGCTCGAACATCGTAACGGAAGTGGAACGCTATTGCGTGTGGCCGGGCCAAGCCTGCTCGTACATGGTTGGCCGCCAAGCCATCAACCGCATGCGCGATGGGGCGCGTTCGACGCTGGGCGACCGCTTCGACATCAAGGGCTTCCACGACGTGCTGCTCACCAATGGTTCAGCGCCGCTTTCGGTGTCGGAAGCGTTGGTCGCGCGGTGGGCCGCCGCATAGAACGGCTAAGCCTTTAACCCTCGTCTTTGGCGGCGGCGTGAGTGATCACGCCGCCGCTTTTGTGTGTGAGCGCGTATGCGCGCCGGTGCGGCCGAGGAAGCGCACACCCTTCAGCATCATCTTCACAGCTTCCCAGTGGATGCCGGCGATGACCTTGAATGTCATCAGCGGGTTGGCGAGCCAGGCGCGGAGAAGTGCGGCGTCGGTTAAGGCGCGGCGCTTGCCGGCGAATGAGGCGGTGAGCGCGATTTGTGCGCCGCGTTTCACCACCATCGCGACCGTCACGTCTTCGCCCGGCGGGAGGATGTGAAATTCGTAGCCCAGATCCATTTCGAGGAAGGGCGAAACGAAGAAGTCCTTGGCGCACGACTGGGTGACGATGCCGCTCTCCTGGCGTGCGGGCGGGAGCACGTAGAAATGCTGCTCGCCGAAGGTGTTGGCGACTTCGTGGACGAGGGCTGCAAGTTCGCCGTCGCGGCGGGTGCAGAAATAGACGGTCAGCGGATTGAACACGTAATTGAACAGGCGCGGCATCGTCAGCATGACGATGCGTCCGCCATCCCAAGCAATGCCGGCGTCGCGGAGCTTGGCTTCGATCTGCGGCTTGAGCGGCGAATCTGTGCGCGCGGCGTGGTCGCGATCCTTCAACGAGAGGAGCGCCAAGCGATTGTGCTTAAGGAGGCGCAGATCAAGCGCGCTCAGCTCATCCAGATCGACCGCGAGCATGAACACGCTGTAGCGCAGCCGGTGTTTGCCGGGGCGGTTATGGGCGACGTAGCCGGTGTAGAGCGCTGAGTTCATGCAGCGATCGCGGGCCTTGCGCGCGGTGGCTGCATGTGAATACGGCCAGATTCATCGGCCACGTTCCAGGGCCTACGCACGCCGCCCAATTGTTCGGCGACGGCGAGGCCGGATTGTAGGCCATCCTCGTGGAAGCCCGCGCCGAAATGTGCGCCGCAGAACCAAGTATTGCGCACGCCTTGCAGTGACCAGAGTTGTTCCTGCGCGCGGATGGCGGCGGCGTTGAACAGCGGATGCTCGTATTCAGTGTCGTAGAGGATGGTTTCGGCGCTTGGCATGGTGCGCGGATTGAGCGTGAGGAAAATCTGCTCGCGACTTTCGATGCGCTGCAGCTTGTTCATCCAATAGGACACGACGCAGCCGCCCTCAGGGTTATCGCCGACATAATTCCAGCTTGACCATTGCGATGGACGACGCGGCATCAGCGCAGGGTCGGTGTGCAGTACGGCGCGGTTCTTGGAATAACGGAACGCGCCAAGCAGCGTGCGTTCGTCCGCGCTCGGATCATCCAGCATCGCCAGCGCTTCGTCGCCGTGCGTGGCGATGACGACCGCGTCGTAGCGTTGCACATCGCCCTGCGCATCGCGCACCCAGGCGCCAGCGCCGTCACGCTTCACGGACACGGCGCCTGCGTTCAGCCGTACCCGATCCGCGTAGGCCGCCGTCAGCTTCTCCACATAAGCGCGGCTGCCGCCTTCAACCGTGCGCCACAACGGGCGGCCTTTGAGTTTCAGCAAGCCGTGATTTTCGAAGAAGCGGACGAAGGCGCAGGCGGGGTAATTGTGGATTTCAGCCATCGACGCTGACCAGATCGCAGCGGCTTGTGGGAGCAGGTGATCGTTCTGGAACGCGTCGCCGTAGCCGCGCTGCTTGAGATACTCACCGAGCGAGATCATGTCTTGGCGCGTCTCGCGCAGCTCACCAGGCGCGTCGCGATAGAAGCGCAGCAGGTCGAGCGTCATCGACCAGAAGCGTGGGCTGATCAGATTGCGCCCGCCGCAAAGAAACGCGGATGTGTCGTTGGACGAATATTCGGTGCGCCCGCCATTCAATGAGACGCCGAACGACATATCGGACGATTTCGTTGCGACACCCAGATGATCGAAGAGGGCGATCAGGTTGGGATAGGTTGCATCGTTAAAGACGATGAAGCCTGTATCAACGGGCGTCGGCCCCAGGCTGGTATCGACCACGATTGTGTTAGTGTGCCCGCCGAGCCGTGCGTTCTTCTCGTAAACGGTGACATCGTGCTTTTGGCTTAGGAGCCAGGCCGCCGACATTCCGGCTATGCCCGAGCCGATGACGGCGATATTTTGCCGAGGCTCGGCGAGGCTGGAGGTGAAGGCCATTCAAGGGTTCCGTTCCAGCGCGAGAAAGTCCGGCTGGTTTCCGGGCGGATACGGGCCAAAGCGCGCTGTGGTTCACACTGATCCGACGGCGGAACCGCCGCGTAAGAGGTCCGATGTGCGCGCTGGCATACTCCCCCGGTCTGGATCAGCCGGCCTCGCGGCCGCGCCGGCGGAGCGTGTCTAAGGTGCAGGCGGATAGCGACCTTTCCGATGAAGTCCTGATCGTGCGTGTGGCGGGCGGCGATCGATCGGCGTTTGCGCTTCTGTTTGGCCGCTACGCGTCGAAGGTGAAGGGCTATCTCATCCGCTTGGGCGCGCGGGGCGCGGCGGCGGAGGATTTGGCGCAGGACGCGATGGTTTCGATTTGGCGGCGCGCAGGCTCGTTCGACGCGAGCAAGGCGAAGGCCTCGACGTGGATTTTTGTGATCGCGCGCAACGCCTGGATCGACCGGCTGCGGCGCGAGCGGGTGGAATTGGCGTATCGCGACACGCTGATCTTGGACGAGGAAAGCGATGACGAGGCGCCCGATGAGGCGGCCGAGCGGGTGCAAACCGAGGCGCAAATCGAAGAGGCTATGGCGCTTTTGTCCGAGGATCAAAAACAAGTGGTGCGGCTCTCTTTCTTCGAGGATCGCCCACATTCTGAAATCGCCGAGCACCTCTCTTTGCCGCTCGGCACGGTGAAATCGCGTTTGCGGCTGGCGCTCATAAAGCTGCGCGCACATTGGGAGCACATGAAGTGAGCGGGCAACATCATCCCTCCGCTGATATTCTGGCAGCGTACGCATCGGGCTTGCTTGAACCTTGTTTTGGCTTGGTCGTGGCCGCGCACGTCGAAGGCTGTGCGCATTGCCGGGCGCATGTGGGGCGCTATGAGGCCAGTTCAGGTTCGGCGTTGCGCGATCTCGATGGCGAAACACTTGGCGACGATGCGCTCTCGCGGGTGATGGCGCGACTGGACGATGCGCCGGCGCTGAATCTGGCGCTGGACCGCCGGCCCCTGATGGAGCGCTTGTCGCTGAAGCCGCGCAAATGGGTGGCGCCTGGCGTGTGGGTGGCGGGCGTGGAGACGCCGCATGCACAGACCAACCGGGTCTATGTGCTCTCGGTCGCGCCCGGCATGCCGACAGCGCGGCACGAACACTCCGGCGCCGAATTCTGCACCGTGCTGAAGGGCGCCTATCGCGACGAGCTTGGGCTTTTTTGCGCTGGCGACTTCGCGGTCGCCGATCACGATGTGAACCACCAGCCTGTGGTGCAGGGCGACGAGGCCTGCGTCTGCCTGTTCGCCACCGAGGGCCGCTTGCAGCCCCAGGGTCTATTGGGCCGCTTGGCGTTTGCTTACGCCGACGTCTGATTTCATGACGTTGCTGTCGCGCCTTGGCGTGACCTGAGGCATAGTCGCGCCACCGAAAGGCGGGTGGACTTTGGCTATGACTTCAAACGCAAGTGCGGCGACGCCGACACCATATGATGCGCGCACGCGTATCGCACAAATCGACATGCTGCGTGGCCTCGTCATCATTCTGATGGCGCTGGACCATGTGCGCGATTATTTTCTGGGTGGGCCGGGTATGGCGGGGATCGGCGGCAATCTGCTCGACCCGACGACGACAACGCCCGCGCTCTACGCCACGCGCTGGATCACGCACCTTTGCGCGCCGACTTTCGTATTTCTCTCCGGCGTTTCGGCCTATTTGCAATTCACCAACGGCAAGGCGAGGCCCAACCTTTCGCGCTTTTTGTTTACGCGCGGGCTCTGGCTGATCTTCCTTGAGATCACGGTGCTGAGCTTCGGCTGGAATTTCGGCTTCCCGTATCCGTTCTTCCTGCAAGTCATCTGGGCGATTGGCTGGTGCATGATCGCGCTGGCGGCCTTAGTTTGGCTGCCGCGTATGGCGGTGTTAGCGATCGGCGTGGTGATCACGCTTGGGCATAATCTGCTCGACCCGATCGATGCGCGCGAGCTCATGGGCCTTGCCCAGACGCTTTGGCTGTTCTTGCACGATGGCGGGCCGGTGTTTGTCGGCGACCAACCGATTGGCCTGTTCGGGTATCCGATCCTGCCGTGGCTCGGTATCGCAGCGCTTGGCTACGGGCTGGGCGATGTGTTCGCTGACAAGTCCCAGAAGCGCGACCGCAACATCCTTTATATCGGCCTTGGCCTGCTCGCGGCGTTCTTGGTGCTGCGTTTAACGATGGTCTATGGCGATCCCGCGTTCCCGACAGGACCGGAAGGCGTGTGGCGCGATTGGCGTCTGCAGACCAGCGTTGGCGCGATGCTCATGGTGTTTCTGGACGTGCAGAAATATCCCCCGTCGCTGCAATTTACGCTGGTGACGCTGGGCGTCGTGCTGACGCTGTGGCCGCTGCTGAAACAGCTGCCGAACCTCGTGCAATCCGTGCTCAACACTTTTGGCGCTGTGCCATTCTTCTTCTACTTGCTGCACGTCTATCTGATCCATTTGCTCGCGATCGCTGTGAACGCGGCGGTCGGCAATGATGTGGGCGGGTTGTTTGACTACATGATCAACGTGTTCACGGCGCCTGAGAAACTCGCGGGAACTGGCTTTGCATTGCCGTGGGTCTATCTGGCTTGGATCGTCGTGTTGGCGCTGCTTTATCCGCTTTGCCGTTATTGGCAGGGGCTGAAGGCGCGGCGGCGCGATTGGTGGCTGTCGTATCTCTAGTTCCTAAAATTGAACGCCGCCCCGTTGCCGAGGCGGCGTTCTTGTCGTCCCGGATGCGCGCTTAGCTCTGCGGCGGCATCAAGACGGTGTCGACGACGTGGATGACGCCGTTGGATTGAAGCACGTCCGCGATGGTGACGGTGGAGGTTCCCCCGCCTGCATCCGTGATCACGACATTGGCGCCAACTTGTGCCGCCGTGAGCGTGGCGCCCTGCACCGTGGTCAACGTCGCCGTGCCGCCGCCTGCTTGAATCTGCGAGACGAGATCAGCTGCCGTCACGCGGCCCGGGACGACGTGATAGGTGAGGATGTTGCTCAAAGCGGCGCGGTTCGCGGGCTGCGTGAGGGATTCAACCGTCCCAGCAGGCAGCTTGCCGAAGGCATCGTTGGTTGGCGCAAACACCGTAAAGGGGCCCGGGCCAGACAATGTCTCCACCAGACCCG
>Ga0315902_10007865_pt1 | contig 14496 bp, 7 predicted proteins | sample LakEriMetagenome_9_FD_203523 | JGI IMG/M metagenome (GOLD analysis project Ga0315902, IMG submission 203523) | Freshwater fungal communities from buoy surface, Lake Erie, Ohio, United States - Buoy 12 MA117 | ecosystem: Environmental > Aquatic > Freshwater > Lake > Lake biofilm | place: USA... | reverse complement strand
ACCGGCCCGCAGCTCGAGCCGGCGTCCTGCTTGGCGCCGCACACATGGTACGGGAAGTGGTTGGTGAGGTGGACGTGATAGTACTGCCCCGTGGGCGCGGCAATGCGCGTCTGATTCGTGCCGCCATCGGTGGTGATGATCACCCCGTTATCGTGCGCCACCGCGATCCGCTTGGGGTTCGTGGGGTCGATCCAGATGTCGTGGTTGTCGCCGCCACCGAAGCCTCGCGCGAACGTCTTGCCACCATCCTTGGAGACAAGCGGCGACACGTTGGGGCCATACACCACGTTCGTGTCCTTGGGGTCCGCGTACAGCTTGCTGTAATACCACGACCGCTGGCGCAGATTGCGGTCGCCGGTCATGAACTGCCACGTCGCGCCGGCGTCATCGCTGCGGTACACGCCGCCATTCGGCTCGTGTTCAATGATGGCCCACAGGCGGCTCGGCTTGGCCGGGCTCACGGTGATGCCGATGGCGCCCAGCGGCCCACTCTGCGGCAGACCCTTGTTGCGGGTGATCTCGGTCCACGTGTCGCCACCGTCGGTAGTCTTGAAGATCGCGCTCCCCATCCCACCGGAGACGAGCAGCCACGGCTTGCGGCCAGCCTGCCAGAAGCTCACGTAGAGCGTCTTCGGGTCGGACGGATCCATGATCAGGTCCGCCACGCCGGTGGAGTCGTTGCGGAAGAGAATGTTCTTCCACGTCTTGCCGCCGTCGGTGGTGCGGTACACGCCGCGCTCCCGGTTGGGGCCAAAGACATGCCCCAGCGCGCCCACGTACACGATGTCCGGATTGTCCGGATGGATGCGCACGCGGCTGATGTACTGGGTTTCCTTGAGCCCCATGTACTGCCACGTCTTGCCGGCATCGCTGCTCTTCCACACGCCATCGCCGTGGCTCACGTTGCCGCGGATGGGCGTTTCCCCGCCGCCCACCCACACCACGTCGGGGTTGGACTGTTGGACGGCAATGGAGCCGATGGTCCCGCCGAAGTAGGCGTCGGTGACCGGGACGGCGGTCTTGCCGCCGTCGGTGGTTTTCCAGACGCCGCCGCCGGTGGTGCCCATGTAGTACTCGTCCGGGCGGGCCGTGCTGCCCGCCACCGCGGTCATGCGACCGGCCTGGTTCGGGCCGATGTTGCGCCAGCGGACGCCCAAGCTGGTGTCAGCGCTTTGCGCTGGTCTCGCTCCGCCTCGTGGCCCTGCCGGTTGGGCGTTGATTGCGGTGGTCACGGCGATCAGCGACGTCGCTGCCGCGAAGGATCGGATGGTGTGGTTTTGGGTCAGCATGTCCCTAATCAACGTCGATGCCTCCGAATTTGCTGCTCTTTCGGCCGCCTCCGCAGGGGCGCAGGGGACGGGTGGAGCTCGCCACTTCGGCCGCCTCCGGCGTTCCGCCGAGGGCGGCCTGCCAGATGCTCACCCCACCCGTCCCCTACGCCCCTCGCCGTTCCCCGCCCCTCATCAGTTCCCGTAGTCCAGCTGTCGCCGTCCTCGCTCCCGTAGTCACAGCTGTCGTAGTCCTCGCTATCGCCGTTGCAGGTCCCGCTGTCCCTGCTGTCGCCGTTCCGTGGTCCCCCCGCCTCCTGCCCCCGCAGTGTAGATCTCCCCTATGCACCCCCTCCTTTTTGCCCTCCAGCTCCTTCAGCCTCCCGACGCGATCTACCTGAACGGCCGGATCTGGACCGGCTCCCCCGATCGCCCCTCCGCTGAAGCCCTCGCCGTTCGAAATGGCCGTCTGACCGCCGTCGGCCCCACCGATTCCATCCGCGCTCTCGCCGGCCCCGACACGAAAGTCGAGGACCTCCAGAACCGCCGCGTGGTCCCCGGCTTCATTGATGCCCACTGGCATCTCCCCACCGCTCGGCGGGCCGATCTCACCGACGCCCGCTCCCCGCAGGTCATCGTCTCCCGCCTGAAGGCCTGGGCTGCCGGACTCCCGGCCGGCGCATGGATCACCGGCCGCGGATGGACCCCGTCGGACTTCCCGCAGAATGCCCCGCACAAGCGCTATCTCGACGAGGCGTTCCCGAATCAGCCCGTGCTGCTGACCGACCGCGACGGGCATCAGTCGCTCGCCAATTCCGTGGCGCTGAGGCTGGCCGGTGTGAAAGCCGCTACGGCGGACCCGCCGCGCGGCGTGATCGAGCGTGAGGCTGGAGGTGCGCCCACCGGTCTGCTCAAGGAGTCGGCCTCCGGGCTGGTGAGTCGCCTCATTCCGCCACCAGGCACCGGCGACATTGCCCGGGCCATCGACGCCGAGTCCCGCTCGGCAGTGAGTTTCGGCATCACCATGGTGCATGAGGCGTCGCGACGGGAGCCGAGCGGCCCCGTGCAGGAGGCCCTGGTCACTGCGGCGCGCGCAGACACGCTGCGGATGCGTTGGCTGGTGAGTGTCCCCTTCGATCCCGGGGCGTCGGCCGCACGCGTGGCCCGCTACGCTGCGCTGGCAAAGGAGATGAATGGCCCCTGGCTCCGCTTCGGGATTGCCAAGGGGATGCTCGACGGCACCGTGGATGCGAAGACCGCCGCCATGCTGGCGCCATACGCCAACAGCGATGACGCCGGGCGCCCATTCTGGGGTGCGTCCCTGCTGGCCGCTGGTGTCACCCGGTACGACAAGGCCGGGCTCCAGGTGGAGCTGCACGCCATTGGCGACCGGGCGATCCGGATGGCGCTCGACGCCTTTGCCGCCGCGCGCCGAGCGAACGGGGGGCGCGACAGCCGGCACCGTGTGGAGCACGTGGAAGTCCCCGACCCGGCCGACCTCCCGCGGTTCAAGGCGCTGGGGGTGATTGCCAGCACCCAGGCCATCTTCGCCACGCCGGATGTCACCACGCTCACCAACTATGCGCCGTTGCTCGGGCCCGCGCGTGCCGCGCGGAGCAACAGCTTCCGCCAGTTCGACGCCGCCGGCGCGGTGCAGGCCTTCGGGAGCGATTACCCCGTCTTCCCCATGGACCCCCTCCGCGGGATCTACACCGCCGTGACCCGCATGACGCCGGAGTGGACCCCCATGGGCGGGTGGTATCCCGCCGGCCGGATCTCCGTGGAGGCGGCACTGCGGCACTACACGCGCGACGCAGCCTACGCGGGGTTCATGGAGCGGGAGGTCGGGACCCTGGTACCGGGGTACTGGGCGGATTTCGTGGTGCTTACGGACGATCTGCTCACGGTACCAGCGGAGGAAATACTCAAGCGGGTCCGAGTGGAGCGAACGGTGGTGGGAGGACGGACGGTATATCGCCGGTAGGGTGGGGACGGCGAGGGAACCACGGCCCTTACCCCGCATTCCCCAACAGCATCTCCCGGAGCGCGGTCCCTGCCACCCGCTCCTCCGCGGTTCCCCGTCGGAGCAGAAGGTGGAGGGCCAGGACGCCCATGGTGGGGGGGCGGAACGCCGAGGTGGTCACCGCCCCCACGAAGGGGTACTCATCGCGGGTTTCCACCAGCTCCACATCCGGGGCGGGGCTCCCGGGGTCGTGCGGCAACTCCCCCAGCAGGGCGTCGATGTTCCGCGTCCATATGGTCGTGAGGTGCCCCGTGGACGGGACGGGCACCCAATGGACCGGGTCCACCACTACCGTAGGGGTGGATGAGACGGTGGCATTCCGATTGAGCTGCCGCCCCACGCGGGGGTCCAGCTTGAGCTCCATCCGGACGCGCCGGATCACGCGCGGGGGTGACGCATTGGCGACGATGGCATCGAGCAGCGCGGCGGGGTCGGGGATCTCGATCCCAGCCGCCGGGCGGCCGGGTCCTCGGTCGTCGGGGCGACGGATCAACCGCTCCTCCTCCAGCACGGCCAGCACCTTCGACGTGCTGCCTGGGGAGACCGGTGTCAGAGGAGCCATGGCGCGGAGCGACTTGGCGAGCTCCGCCTGCGTGGTTCCGCTCCCCTTGGTAAGGAGCAGCATGGGGACGAACAGACTCCGCCCGGCAAACGGGCGCTTCACTGGCCCCTGTCTCGCCGGGAATCGGTTCGGGGCCCCCGTGCGGGCGATATGCCAGCTCCCCGGGCGTTCGATGACGAGATTCCCCGACTGGTCCACCCCGGAGACCCCTTCTGCACGAAGCTGCTGGAAGGCGGCCGGGCTCAGATACGGGGCCACCAGGAGGCGATCAACGACACCAAGCTGCTCGGAGAGCCTCCGGAGCCGTACCAGCGCCTCGTCCACTTTTCGAGGCGTAGCCAAGGGAATGAAGAGGACGGTGAACCGATGGCTGTCATGCCCCCAAGCGAGGTCAATCGTGCCTGATGCACCGATATTTCCTGTTTCTTGTATGTATTCCCCTGGCTCCAGAGGAGAAAGTGTGGTTTTGGTAAGCCACGGTGGAAATGGAAACATGTGAACAAGCTACTTGAATGTTCTTTAACAAGAAATAGATGGTAATTAGAAAATATAGTTCATATATCGTTTGTAAATAATGTCAATCAGTTGGGCCATATGGTTTTTGTATTGATGTTTCTTGTTGTATTGCTGGTGATGTTCTTTACTCAGTCGTCGATATGTTTCCAAAATAGAGCATCTGGTCGGCCATATACGCCCATGCCTGTTCCTCCACCGAAACCCGGAGCCCTACATGCGGCCTTTCTTCGGAATCCTCGCCCTTGCGCTGACCCATGTCACGGACCCGATCGTGGGACGAGGGCTCGTCGAGGCTCCACCCGCGAGGAAAACCACAGCCAGTCCCCCGGGATTTGACCCAACGGACGCCTCGGTCGACTCGCTCCAAGCCGCTCTGGCGTCTGGCCGTCTGACCTCACGTGCCCTGGTGGCGGGCTACCTCGCCCGCATTGCCGCCTATGATCAATCGGGCCCCAGACTGAACAGCCTGATCCGGATCAACCCCAACGCCCTGGCGGAGGCAGGCGCACTCGACCGCGAGCGCAAAGCAGGGCGGATCCGCGGGCCGTTGCACGGCATTCCCGTCATCGTGAAGGACAACTACGACACGCGCGACCTCCCCACGAGCGCCGGGTCGCTCGCGTTGGCCACGTCACAACCCGCGGCCGATGGCTTCGTGGTAACCAGGCTCCGCGACGCCGGCGCCATCATCCTCGCCAAGGCCAACCTGCACGAACTGGCCGCCGGCATTACCAACATTTCGTCGCTCGGAGGCCAGACAAGGAATCCATACGATCCCGCGCGCTGCCCCGGCGGGTCCAGCGGTGGAACCGGCGCGGCGATCGCCGCCAGCTTCGCCGCCGTCGGATGGGGCTCCGACACCTGCGGCTCCATTCGCATTCCCAGCGCCTTCGGCAACCTCGTCGGGCTCCGTCCCACCATGGGGCTCGTGAGCCGCACGGGCATCGTCCCGCTGTCGCACACCCAGGATATTGCCGGTCCACTCGCGCGCACCGTGACCGATCTGGCCATCGCGCTCGATGTGACCGTGGGGTACGACCCGTTGGATCCCACCACGGCGCGGCTCAAGGATCGCACGGCACCGCGCTTCCGGGCGTCGCTCACGCGGGACGCGCTCCGCGGCGCGCGCATCGGGGTGTTCCTGCCCTACTTCCGCGACACCGACCCCGAAATCGCCGACAGTGTGCGGAGTGCCATCGCCGCCATGCGTGCCCTCGGTGCCACCGTGGTGGACGTGGCCATGGCCGAGTTCGACACGCTCATGGCGAACACGAGTGTCATCAATGCGGAAACGAAGTTCGATCTGCAGCGGTATCTCGCCGGCATCCCGAATGCGCCGGTGCGGTCGCTGCGGGAGATCCTGGAACGCGGACTCTTTGACCGTCAGCTCGAGGCCCGATTCCGGCTCATCGATACCGTGAGTACCGCCGATTCCCCATGGCACGAAACCATTCTCGCGCGGCAGCGCGCGCTGCGGGCGCGGATGGACCGGCTGCTCGATTCGTTGGAACTCGATGCGCTCGCCTACCCGGCCATGCGGCAGAAGCCCGTGTTCACCGGCGAGGTACAGGGGGGCGGGACCTGCAACCTGAGTGCGCAGAGCGGGCTGCCAGCCATCGCGCTCCCTGCCGGGTTGGGCGGGGACGGCCTGCCCATTGGACTCGAACTGCTGGGGCCTGCCTTGAGCGATACCGCGTTGGTGTCCTATGCCTATGCGCTCGAACAGGCGCGGCCGCGGCGGGTGACGCCAAGCACCACCCCGGCCCTGGTGGCGGGCCGGGCGCCGGTAGCGCGGGCGCGGACGGTGGTGGTGCGCGAGCGGGGGGTGACGGCGACCGTGGTGCTCACCGAGGACCCGGTGCGGCACGAGCTCCGGTGGCGGGCCACGATCACGGGAGGCCGGGGTGGGGCAACGGTGTCGCCGTTGGCGGCCCTTGTGCTGCGCCGGAAGGGGGGCGGGGCACCGATCACGGGGGCCGTGAGTGGGGCCAGTGCGTCGGGGACGGTCACGGCGCGGATCGATGTGCCGGCGAGCGCGGTGCGGGTGGAAACCCGGCTCTTGGGGCCGGGACGGCGGTCAGGGTCGGGGAGCGTGCCGCTGTCGTATGCGCTGCGGACGGCGATGGCGAGGAGGGATGTGACGGTGGAGATGTACCTGGACGACGGACACAACCCGGCAAGCCGGGAGAAGGGGGGTCAGGGAGCAGGTCGCTGACTTACCAGATCTGGCCAAAGGCGACCAACGCCCGCCACGGGGCGGCCTGATCCATCGCACGCGTGCCACCGACGAAGAGCCCGCTGCCGAAGAACCGAACGCCGGCGGTGAGGGACGCGCGCACACCATCCGTCGGGGTGGCGATGGGTGCGTACAGCGCGAGCCGGTCCGGCGGCCGCGTGTCGAGCCGCTGGATGGCCTCGCGCGCGGCCCGTGACGGGGCATCGGCCCACCCGGACTGCACCCCCACGCTGAGCCCCGGCGAGAGCGCCGGGAGCCAGAACCGCTGCGCCACGCGAATGGGGTTCCGGAGCCACGGCGTGGTGTATTGCAGACTGCTCCGCAGCGTGGCGGCCCGACTCCCGGCAAACTGCTTGTCACCGTAGGCGGGAAGGTTCTGGAACCGCCCCAGCTCGAAGAGCTGCTGCGGCGGAATGCGTGGGTCGCGGCCATGCCCGACCACCACACCCACATCGCCACGCGCCACCCACACGAACGGCCCCACGGGCTGCCGCCAGGTGAGCCGAGCCTCGGCGCGCGTGAAGGCCAGCTGGCCGAGTCCGTTTTCGATGAAGGCCCGCGCACTCCACCCGGGGGTCACGAATTCGGGCGCCCGGTCGGGGTGCCACTCCACGAGAAGCGCACTGCGGAGCCACGTCCCCTCGTCCACGCCATGATTCGCGCGGAACGCCGTATCCCGCACCAGCCCGCGCTCGAGCACCGCTGGGCGCCACCGATCGTCGGCCATGCCAACCTCGGCGCGCACGATCGCCCGCCGCTGCTCCTCGGTGGTTCCTAGCCGGCGGACGAGCGCCACCGTGGCCCCACTCCGTGAGACGTAGTCGTAGGGGTCGATCGAGGCGAGCAGGACGCCACCGGAGTTGCCACTGTCGAAGGGGGCGCGGAAATCGTTGGTGATGTCGAGCGTGCGCCCCGCCCGGAGCTCGAGAGTCCCGGCCCCGCGTACCCGCTCGACCTGCACGCGCCCACGCACGGTCCGTTCGGCCCATGCATACCCCCCCGTGGCGCGAACGGTCACGCCGGGTGCCAGATCGCGCAGCGCCCACCGCACGCCAACCCCGGTGAAGAGCCCCTCCACACGATTGTAGCGGACAAGATCGCTCGCCCGCGGCGGCGTCACGTCGACACGCGGTGGACCGTCCGGGCGCCACCGGTCGGGGGCGAGTGACAGGAAGTCGTCGCTGTGCATCCCCTGACTGAGGCCGCCGATGTCGCGGAGCCAGCCGCCGAAGCGCGCCAGTGAATCCGCGGGGAGAATGGTGAAGCGGCGGCGCGCGGCCACGAGTATGGTGCTGGTGCTATCGGTCACGGTTCCGCTGTTCTGCTCGGTCCCGGCGGCCATGCGGGATTCGGCACCCGGCTGCTCGCGGACGTCCATGTCGCGGAATCGCGACACAATGCGGACCACGGCACGCGAGTCACCCAGCAGCGGTGACGACGCCTGCAGCTCCACACGCTGTCGGGCGGGGAGCCAGTAGCGGCCGAGCCGTTCGCCGTTCTCGTATTCGATGAAGGCGATCGCGTCACCAAGGGAGAAGGCGCCGGCGGTGCGCGACCGGGTGGCGCGCCGAAAGGTGCCGCGGAGGCGCACCAGCGCGCCACGTGAGGCATCGAGCGCCAGCTCCCCATCGAAGAGCACCACGTCATCGCGGATGTCGGCACGCGGCATGACGCGGACGTACACGATGGGAATGATCCGGTCACCGGTCCGGATGGTGACCACGGTGTCCCCGCCGGCGTAGCGGTAGTAGCGGTCGCGGTCGGGCGCGAGCGGATGGATGGCGGGGAGGGTGTCGCTCCCGTCGTCACGACCACCGCGATTGCGGTTGGGGGGCGGCGCGTTGGTAGGGGTTTGCGGTGGGTTGGTGCGCGTGCGTGACGCCCTGGTGCTCCCCCCGGTACTGGCGCGCAGGCGCAGCCGGTTACCGTAGAGGAGCGGGTTGAGCCAGCCGGTTTCGAAGAGGGGCAGCAGCGAGACGTTGGCGCCGACCTGCCGGTTGCGGTAGCCGATCACGGTCTGTTCAAAGGGGCCGTCTCGGCGCCACGCCACGCGGCTCGCCACCTGCTCGATCGCCGCCGTGGCCTCAGTCCCCTCTTCGCGGCGCGCGATGATGGAGATCTCGGTCTCCACCTGCGCGGTGTAGGCGGCAAGGGTGGCGGGGAGGCGGTTGGTGGAGGAGGCCCGCGACAACAGGGCGGCCAGACTGGAGTCTTGCGCGAGCGTCAGGGCGAGGAGCGATACGAGCATGCAGAACAACCTGGGAAGCAGGTGGAAGGCGGGTCAGGGTGCGGGAAGCGGGGGGAACAGCGTCACACCCGCTCCGCGGCCACACTCCAGTCGTGGAGTGCCGCCTCGAGCTGCTCGCGCACGTCATCGAGCTCCTGCCCCAACTTCGACGCCCGCTGGATTCCCGCCGGCGTGTCGTAGAGCGTGGAATCGTCGAGCGTGGCGGTGAGCTCCGCCACCCGCTCCTCCAGCAGCGCGACCCGCCGCTCGGCGTCCGCCAGTGCCGCCTCCGCCTGGCGCCTGAGCTTCCGCTCGTCTGACTTCTGCCTATCTGACTTCTGCCCCTCTGCCCTCTGACTGTCTGACCTCTGCTGTTCCCGTTGTCCCAGCTGTCGCCGTTCCCGCTCCCGTAGTTCCAGCTGTCGCTGTTCCCGCTGTCGCTCCTCCCGCTGTTCCCCCCGCTGTTCCTCCCATTCGAGGAATGTGCCGGGATACACCACCAGCTGCCCATCTCGCAGTTCCCATACCTGCGTCGCCAACCCTCGCAGTACCGCCCGGTCATGGCTGACGATGAGGACACTCCCCTCGTAGTCCTCGACTGCATCTTCGAGGACCTCGATGCTCTCCACATCGAGATGATTCGTCGGCTCATCGAGGATGAGGAGGTTGTTGGCTCCGAGCGTGAGGAGTGCCATCGCCACGCGCGCCCGTTCTCCCCCGCTGAGTGTGCCGATGATCCGTTGCACCTCGTCCCCGCTGAAGCCGTAGCGCCCCAGATGTCCCTGCACCTGTCGCCGTTCCCAGAGTGGGCGTTCATTGGCGATCGCGTCGTAGATCGAGCGCTCCATCGGCAGGTGGGCCACCTCCTGCCGGTAGTACGCCACCGTGGTGCTCGGCCCCATCTTCACCTCGCCCGCGAGCGGTGGATGCTCGCCAAGGAGCGTCTTGATGAGCGTGCTCTTCCCCGCCCCGTTCGGGCCCACGAGGGCCACCACCTCGCCGCGATCGAGCACCACGGAGACCTCGCGCACCAGCGTGCGTGAGCCGCCGTGCACATCGGGAACGCCCACCGTGACGTGGCGCGCTTCGATCACGCGGTCACCGCTCCGGTCACCGGCGTCGAGGCGGAGCGCCATCACGCCGTCACCAGCAATGGGCGCCGAAAGACGGGGCATCCGCTCGAGCCGCTTGCGGCGCCCCTTCGCCTGCGCCGTATTCTGCCCTGCAATGTTGCGCGCAATGTAGTCCTGCTCGGCGGCGATCTTCGCCTGCTGCTTGTCGAACTGCCGCTGCTGCGTGAGGCGTTTCTCGTCACGCTGCCGGACGAAGTGCTCGTAGCCGCCCACGTAGGCAAATGCCGTCCCCCCCTCGAAGTGGAGGACGTGATCGGCCATGGCATTGAGGAAGGCCCGGTCGTGGCTGATGCACAGCACCGTGCGCTCCGTGGTGGCGAGATACCCTTCCAGCCACGCGGTGGTATCGAGATCCAGGTGGTTGGTGGGCTCGTCGAGAATGAGGAGGTCGGCCGGCGTGGCGAGCTGACGGGCGAGTGCCACGCGGCCCCGTTCGCCGCCACTCAGTGTGCCGATCCGCGTGGCGCGCGCCTGCTGCGGGTCGAAGCCCACGCCCATGAGAATGGCGTCCACGCGCGAGGCCATCTCGTAGCCCCCCTCGCGCTCGAAGCGTTCGAGATCGCGCCCGTAGCGCGTCATCGCCGTCTCGCTGTGGTCGTGCTCGAGGTTCGCGGCCTGTTCGGCGAGCGAGCGCTCCAACTGCCGCAGTTCGCCGAAAGCATCGGCGACGATCTCCCAGATGGATTGATCATCGGGGAAGCGCCGATGCTGGTCCATGAGCGCCACGCGGAGGCCGGGCAGGCGCGCAATGCTGCCGCGCGTGGGCGCGAGGGCGCCGGTGATCAGGCGGACGAGCGTGGTCTTGCCGGTACCGTTGCGCCCCACCACCGCCCAGCGATCACCCGGGGCAATGGTGAAGGAGATGTCGCGGAAGATCTCGGTGGCACCGAAGTCGACGCCGACGGCGCCGGCGGAGAACAGGGACATGACGCAAGCTATTCATGGCGGGAAGAGCGATTCACTGCGAACAACGGGAACTGCCTGGAGCACAGGGGGAAGGGGGATCCGGAGGCGGGTAGCAGGGGGAAAACCCCGATTCGGCTTCCTGCTCCCTGATCCCCCTTCCCCCTGTGCTCTAGGTCGTTTCCGCTGTTCTCGCATTCGCTTCCCACGCCGCGTGCATCCGCTCCATCTCCACCGCCACCGCGTCCTTGCACGGCCTCTCCCACCCGCGAATGCGCGACACGAACCGCACGCCCTGCCACGCACGCCCCCACGCAATCGCACAGTCGCCCAGGCGCGGCATGAGCAGCATGGCGCCGAGCGCCCACCAAGGTGACTCGCCTGCGAACGGCAGCAGCCACGCGATGAGCATCGTGAGCAGCACCCACCACCCCACCACCCAGTAGAGCCCGGGCACCATGAACCGGGCCGGAATGTCGGTGCGATACGCCGCATGTTTCCGCCCCCACCACTGCAGCGCCATCCACGCCGGTGCGTGGAGGAGTGCCCCCACGAACGCCGGCACCGCGCCAAGGAGCAGCACCGGGAGTGACCGCGGCGCGCTCCCGGTGGGAAGCCCCAGGGCATGGCGGAGCCGCGCGTGGTCCGTGGCCGAAGTCCCCATGCCGCCGGCGGTACGCACGGCGTCGGCCACACGGTGAGCGGCCTCGCGGAGTTCGGTGGCCGGCTGGAGCCCATCGAGGAGCTGCTGCACCGGCTGCACCAGCGCTACGGTCCCCGCGACCGGGTCGTCCGGCCGCTCCTGAGCGGCCAGGGCCGCCACGATTTCGTCGCGCCGGGTGGCCTCCTCCCAGGTGGGGGAGGAGCGGGTGACGCTGAGCAGGGCGTCGCGGAACCGTTCGCTCAGCTGGGTGGCCGTGGCCTTCCCGTTCAGCGCCCCCGCCCGCCACTCCTTTAATGAAAAGGGGGCACCCACCACCGCCCACGCGTCGCTCCCCCGGTGGTTCGGAGCTTCGTACTGCACGCCGAATGGGACCATCGTCACATCATGATTCGAATCAGCATCAAGATATTCCAGCACCATACCAGCGACACCAACCCGCATACTACCGAGTGCTGGTGAATCCACAACGCCGCCCTCGGGGAACACCCCGACCACCTCGCCCGCGTGGAGGGCGGCGATCACCGAGGCATTGGCGGCCCGGTTGAGGGCGACGGCGTCGACCTGGCGGGCCCTGAGCTTCCGGGCGTCGCGGATGCGGGCCACCGGGATGACGCCGAGCCCCCGGTAGGTGGCGAGAGCCACCGGGTTGGCGGCGGCGGAGATGGTGGCGATGTAGCGGACATGTCGGCGGGTGGTGAAAAAGCCGAGGAGGATGTCCGGGAGGTCGTTGGGGTGGTTGCCGATCAGGAGGACCGGGCCGGTGGGTGGGACCTCACCCAGGCGGATGATGCGCCAGTGGCGGAAGTTCCAGCCGAGGCAGCGGCGGGCGAGCCAGAGGATGATCGGGCGCGCCCAGGGGCGCGATTCAGCCTCGGCGTGCGGCGGCATAGGCCGCGGCGAAGCGCGGGGCCTGGGCGGCGGGGAGGCCGCACACCCCCACGCGGAGCCCTTCCGGGAGCGGGATCACGAACACGTCGTGCGTGGTGAGTGCCTCGCCGGTGGCGGCCGGGTCGGGGCCGCCGTCCAGCACCACGAAGAATCCGCCGTCCCAGGTGCAACCCGGGAGCCCTTCCGCCTTGAGGGCGGCGTCGAGCGCTTCCGCCCGGTCCTTGAGGAGCGTCCGCCAGGTGGCGTGTTCCGCGGCCAGTGCGGCGAGCGCGGTGGGGTCCTTCTGCATGCGCGTCATGACCGACATGGGCGCGCGCGCGCAGTTGCTCCACGTGCCGCGGCAGCTCGTCACAAGCGCCGCATAGAGCTCTTTATCAGAACACCAAGGAAACACCAGTGCGCCAGCACGGGACCCGTACAGGGTGAACGCCTTGCTCAGTGACAGCGTGGCCCCCACGAGCACCCGCTGCTCCGCGCCGAAGGCGGCGTAGTCGGCGAGCGCCGCCTCCACCTCGCGCGGGTCTCGGGCGTAGTCCAGATAGGCGAAGTCCAGGATGAGCGTGACCGGCCCCTGGCTGGACACATCGCGCAGCATCTCCAGCAGGGCGCGTCGCTGATCGGGGGTGAGGCTCCGCCCGGTGGGGTTGTGACAAGGGTCGTTGAGCCAGAGCACCAGCCGCCCCTGTGCCTCCAACAGATCCCGCGCCGCCGCCTCCCAGGCGCCGATGTCCAGCGGCTCCCCCGGTGCCGGGTAGGGGACCGTGGCGAGTTGCATCCCCGCCTCGAGCGCGATGGTGCTGTACGGGCTCCAAAAGGGGGCGGCGGTGAGCACCGTGCTCCCGCGCTCCAGCAGGTTTCGTATGGAAAGCGACAGCGCCCCCGACCCGCCGGGGGCGGCGACGCCCACCCCGTAGCTGGTGAGCGACGGCCAGTGCCGCTGCGTGAGCGCCAGCAGGAACGCCAGATCCCCGGCGATGGGCGCATACGGCGCAATCTCGAGCGGCGTGAGCTGCCGCCACTGGGCCATCACGCTCTCCAGCACCACGAGCTTGCCGCTGTCATCGAGCAGCGCCCCCACGGTGGCATTGATCACCGACGCCCCCTCGGCGGCGCGGCGCTGGGCGCGGCCGTTCAGGGTGAAGATCAGGTCGTCGGAGGAGAAGCCGTGGCGGCTCGGGAGGAGATGCGGGGGCATCTCCTAAATATGGTAGGGTCTGGAAAACAACAGGAACGACCAGGGGAGCCCGGGGGAAGGCGGGTCAGGTCGTTCCCGCCGTTACGCCTCGATCCGCCGCACATACCTCGGCGTGATCACCGTCGTCCGCGCCGTCAGCGGCTCAGTGGGGAGAATCACCCGGCACACCGTGCCCTCGGGCCCCGACTCGATGGCAAACTCCCCCTTGGCGCCCCCCACGATCCGGCGGACGATGCTGAGGCCTAGGCCCGTACCACCCGGAGACAATGCACCGTCGGCGGCAATCTGCGCTTCGGCGCCGGCCCCAACCTCGGCCGGCATCCCGGGCCCGTCGTCGATCACCTCCACCTGCAGGCGGTGATCGGGGAGCTCCACGGAACGGATGATGATCGTCCCCGCGTCGCCCATGGCGTTGCGGGCGTTGACCACGAGGTTGAGGAGTACCTGCTCCAGATCGGTGCGGTGCATGCGGAGGAGCCCGCCGTCGGTCGCCAGGTCGAGCGTGAGCCCCATCCGGTCCGGGAGCAGGCGACGGAGCATGCCGGCGATGGCGCGGATCTCCTCGCACGGGTCAATGAGCGCCGGCTTGCGTGGTGCGCGGCGAACAAAAGCGAGCAGGTGCCGAGTCATCTCCGTGCCGCGACTGACCGCGTGCTGGAGATTGTCGATGGCGTCGATGGCCGAGTCGGACGGGATGACCTGCTTCACCTCGTGCTCCAGGGCGCGCGACGCCCCGCCGATGATCTGCAGCACGTTGGCGAAGTCGTGTGCAATCCCCATGGCGAAGGCGCCGATGGCCTCCACCTTCTGGAGCTGGCGGACCTCCCCCTCGAGCTGTTGCCGAGCGGAGTCATCCCGGACCACGCAGACGATGGCCGGAC
>Ga0315902_10007862_pt1 | contig 14497 bp, 12 predicted proteins | sample LakEriMetagenome_9_FD_203523 | JGI IMG/M metagenome (GOLD analysis project Ga0315902, IMG submission 203523) | Freshwater fungal communities from buoy surface, Lake Erie, Ohio, United States - Buoy 12 MA117 | ecosystem: Environmental > Aquatic > Freshwater > Lake > Lake biofilm | place: USA... | reverse complement strand
GTAAAGCGTTAGTTCAACCTTTTTGGGGTCGACAAGCACAAACTTCACCTGTGCCGGATGTTTCTTGTAGAGCAGCGAGATCAAAATGGCGTTCAATCCTACGGACTTACCTTGACCTGTTGCACCGGCAACCAAAAGGTGAGGCATTTTCGCAAGATCGAAGGTGAAGGTCTCGTTCATAATGGTTTTGCCCATAACGATCGGCAACTCAGCATCAGAACTCTGGAATTTCTCCGAAGCGATCAGTGAGCGCATACTCACCATTTCAGGGTTAGAATTCGGCACCTCGATACCAATCGTGCCTTTTCCGGGAATGGGGGCGATAATACGGATACCCAGCGCACTCAAGCTCAATGCAATATCGTCTTCGAGATTCTTGATCTTCGAAATACGAACTCCCGGTGCCGGCACGATCTCGTACAATGTAACTGTAGGTCCGACCGTAGCTTTAATCTTGGCAATATCGATTTTATAGTGCGATAGTGTTTCAACGATCCGGTTCTTATTGTCTTCAAGCTCTTGTTTGTTCACCGATACACCTGTGCTGGCATATTCTTTCAACAGATCCACAGGCGGTAACACGTAGCTCGAAAGATCTAGTTTAGGGTCGTATTCCCCGTATTCCTTGCGCAACTGATCCAGCTCAGAATCGTCCAACTCATCTTCTGCCTCTGCTACGTTCACCAGAAATTCATCATCTCCCAGGTCGAGTTCGGATTCATTTGTTTCAGGAAGTTCCTCAAATTCATTTTCATCCTCCTCATCGCGTTTCTCAAAAAGGATCTCCAGCTCAGACGATGAATCATCATCCGATTCCAGAAACTCATTTTCTTCGAACGATATGGTTTGGGCAAGCTGATCCTCTCGGATATCTTCGTCGCGCAATGTGTTCACAACGTGCATATTGTCAAGTGAAGATGCAGAGGCATATTCATTATCCTCGTCGTCTATATACTTTTCTGCGTGTGAAAAACGGTCCAAAAGGGCTTTAAAGTCAGGATTGAATAGCACCGCAAGCGCAACATATCCGGATACGAGGATCAAAGCAAGTGTTCCGAATGTGCCTAAGCTCAGTCCAAGCCAGTGGTTCAGGTAAAAACCGAAGGCGCCACCAAGAAAATTGATCTTATGGGAAAAGAATCCAAGAAAAAAAGAAGACCACAACATGATCACCATTGTCCTCAGATAGGTTCTTCCGATTGGCAACAGAATGATGTTGAAAAGGCGTTTCAGGGAGGAAAGGAACAAAAGGAACGGGATTCCGAATGAGGCAAGTCCGAACCATTGGTAGATCAAAATATGCGATGACCACGCACCAAACTTGCCGAGCCAGTTTTCCACAGGTTCCTGACTGTTATCGAACATGAATTCAAAAAATCCTTTCTGCAAAACCCTGCTTTGATCATCTTTCCACGTAAATAAGTATGAAAAAGCAGCCAGAAAGAGAAAGATTGACATCAATAGCAAAGTGGCTCCTAGGATGGTATTCCATTTCTTTTTATCGAAATTCAGACCGACCTCGGGCAGTGAGATCTTTCTTTCCGACTTTTCTTTTTTCGGCGCAGGTTTCTTTTCCTTTTTTGTCGACTTGACCTCCGGTTCCTCGTGTTGATCCTCTTTCGCTCTGTATTCGTTTTCAGCCATTATTCTCCAATGTACAACGAAGATACTTTCTTAGGCAAGGCCGAAAAGGGGACTCATAAGAAGCTTTGCACAGCTCAGTGTTAGTAGGGAAGGAGACTTACTCGGCTGTACCGCCTTGGACCTTGAGAATGTGATCCATGAATTCGTCCAGCGTGACACGTTTGTAATCGGATGGAATACCAAAAAGATCTTTTGACGGGAGGAATTCTTCCATGCTCAAAAGCTTGTATTCGTAGACGCCGTCAACTGAAATGATGAAATAATGAACAGGCAGGCCCGGGAAATCCTCAAATGTGTTGATGTATTTTGGACTGTAATCTTTCAGGTACAGGAACTGCCGTTCGGTTTTCATGTCAGGGTGGTGTACTTCTAGTCGATTTGCCTTTTTTCCCGCGATCTTTCGTTTAAAACACTTTTTTTTAAACGCATATTTCGAGACTTTTTTCTGTTCGGAGCTGTGATCGGTTTGAATAGCGAAATTTTGATCGGGAGTCTGTAACAGCAAATAAGATTTATTGAGTCCTAAATGTTTAATTATAACTTGTTTGCCCAGCTGATCGCTCTCATTTTCAATGCGTATGATCGTATCATTGGTGTAAACCACCATGGTTCTGGGTCGAAAGAGTTGGTTGAAAGCGGTGTCTGCGATCTGAACAGAATACACCAGCTTTCCGTAAAAAGGTTGCTTTTCCTGTGCGTGCAACATCCCCGAAAATAGAGCTATACAACAAAGCAAAAAGGAAATTCGGATCATCTGACGATTCTTAACTTTCTTCACTAAACGATAGAATTTGGTTTGAGTTACATGCCGGTTCTTTTCTTCCTTTGCCGGAAGATTGCTAACTTTGCATTCTTCTCAGTTTATGGATCCCAAAATAGAATTAGTAATAAACAGATCGGAAATAACGGCAGGTACGCGCGGTGCCGCCTTAGGTCCGGAGGCGATCAAAGTGGCAGCCCGCGCGGCAGGCAATGACTTTTTCAATCGTTTCGATTCGACCGATATTCCTGATGAAAATCACCTGATCGATCAAAGCACGGATTTTAGATACGCCAAGAGGATAGATGGGCTGTTGAGGATCTATGAACGTCTCACTGAAACGGTCAGCTCTATTTTAAAGCATGGAAACATTCCGTTAGTTATCGCTGCAGATCATGGCTCAGCAGGAGGAACTGTTGCCGGTATCAGAAAAGCTTATCCGGAAGCGAAATTAGGAATAGTGTGGATCGATGCGCATGCTGATATTCATTCCCCATATACCACGCCTTCCGGAAATTTACACGGAATGCCTGTAGCAACGATATTGAATTCAGACAATAAAAGGGCAGGAGATAATGCGCTTGACGACAGTTCAGTTGAAGCATGGGAGACCTTGAAATCCTTCGGCGTGAAAGGTCCAAAGATGCTTCCTGAGCATTTGGTATATGTGGCTGTAAGGGATACCGAACCGGAGGAGGATTCGATCATGGAAGAGTTATCGATCAGAAATTTTCGTGTTGATGAAGTAAGAAGTTTGGGTGTCGAAAATACAATGCAATGTATCTTCGATCGTCTGTCGGATTGTGATCTGATCTATGTTTCTTTCGACGTAGATTCAATGGATCCGGATCTGACTTCTTACGGAACGGGTACGCCGGTTAAAGGTGGTTTGACGGAAGAAGAAGCTGCTGGAATTCTTGAAGGATTGGCGCTTGATGAGCGCACCCGATGCATGGAGTTCGTGGAAGTGAATCCTTGTCTTGACGAAAAAAAGAATAAAATGGCCGAGGTGACATTCGGATTGATCAAAAGAACGGTGTCAGCACTTCAAAACAGAGGGTAATTTGAATGGAACAATTGGTTAAAGAGCATTTGCTCAAGCATGGGGAAGAACTTTTCGGGGACAAAGTAAGTGTGGAGATGATCCAGTTCCAGAAAACCCGAAAAGATGTGGAGGGTGACCTGACGCTGGTCCTGTTTCCGTTTGTGAAGCTGATGAAAACGAGTCCGCAGGAGATTGGTGCGAAGATCGGTGAGCTCTTACTGCGCGAATGCTCGTTTATTGAGAAGTACGAAGTTGTAAGTGGGTTCATGAACATAGTGCTTAATAGGCAACATTGGCTGTCGTCTTTAGAACAGATCGACCAGGATCCTGATTTCGGTTATGCAGAGCCGGGATCCAAGCCGCTGATCATGGTGGAGTATTCATCTCCAAATACCAATAAGCCTTTGCACTTAGGGCATTTGCGCAATAATTTCCTTGGGTATTCGGTATCTGAGATCCTCAAAGCCAATGGGCACAAGGTGATAAAGACGCAGGTAATCAACGATCGCGGGATCCATATCTGTAAAAGTATGTTGGCTTGGGAAAGATTTTCTCCAGTCAATTCAAAAGGGGAGCGTGAAACACCGGAGAACACCGGTTTAAAAGGTGATAAACTTGTAGGTAAATACTACGTCGAGTTCGACAAGCTTTTCAATGCGGAAGCAAAAGCGATCATTGCTGATTGGGATGCTGGTAAAATGGAGGGTTTTCCTACTGAAGTGACGGCCGAATTCACTCGTCTGACGGAGGCAAAGGCTGGGAAAGACGAAAAAGCAATACAGGGTATCGATGATAAGATCAAGGACCTCGCCAAGAACCAGACGTCCATTCTGCGCGATGCGAAGGAGATGCTCGTGAAATGGGAGGCGCGTGATCCTCAGGTTTATCTACTCTGGTCGACCATGAACGGTTGGGTATACGAAGGTTTCGATGTAACCTATAAGGCAATGGGCGTGGATTTCGATAAGCTGTACTATGAATCAGATACTTTCCTGTTAGGGAAAGACGAAGTGATCGATGGTTTACAGAAGGGGATCTTCTACCGTAAGGATGACGGCTCTGTGTGGATCGATCTAACTGCTGACGGATTGGATGAAAAGCTGGTGCTTCGCTCAGACGGAACGGCTGTCTACATGACACAGGATATTGGAACGGCTATCGATCGCTACAAGGATTATCCGGGCCTCGACGGGATCATCTACACTGTAGGAAATGAGCAGGACTATCATTTTAAAGTGCTCTTTTTGATTTTGGAAAAACTGGGATACAGCTGGGCAAAAAACTGTTATCACTTGTCGTACGGTATGGTAGATCTTCCAACCGGAAGAATGAAATCGCGTGAAGGAACCGTTGTGGATGCTGATGATCTAATGCAGGAAGTGATCGACGACGCAGCCGCAATGACCCGTGAACGCGGACACCTGGAGGGAATGACCGAGGAAGAAAAACACGAGCTTTACCGAAGGATCGGAATGGGTGGATTAAAATACTATTTATTGAAAGTTGACCCTCGAAAAAGGATGATGTTCAACCCGGAAGAATCGATCGAGTTGAACGGAAACACGGGACCATTCATTCAATACACGCATGCCCGTATTAAGTCCCTCATTTCACGCTCGGGTTTGACTGATCTTTCCTTCAGTAGCGAGTTGGTGACGCTTGTGAACGAAGAGAAAGAGATCATCAAGCAGCTCGTTCAGTTTCCGTCGGTACTGGATGAGGCTGCCAGTGAACATTCACCAGCGGTGGTTGCCAATTACACTTATGAATTGGTGAAGCTGTATAATCATTTCTATCAAAGCGTCACGATCTTGAACGAGCCGGATGAATCTGTTCGTAAGATGCGCCTTGTACTAAGTCGAAATGTGGCTAAGGTGATCCGATTGTCCATGCGTCTTTTAGGAATTGAAGTGCCGGACAGAATGTAAATTTTTACTCAAACACAAGGTCTCCATCTCCTTCATCTCCAAGAGATTGAATATTAGTAGGACTTCCTTTTACTACTATATCTCCCTCTCCCGTGATTTTATAGATCAGTGACTGCTGTACGACGGAACGTATGGTTCCTTTTGAATTGTTTTCTACTAGGCAAGATTGTGTAATGAGCTCCTGCGCTTCGATCTGCATAAGGGCATGATTCCAAACTTTCAATTGTTGAACATTCCCGGATAAAAGGACTTTTCCGCCACATGGAAAATTATTCCAGAAATAGAATATATTGCAGTTCAGTTGAAGTGCTGCCTCTGCGTATTTCCCGGTCATGACCATACCGATCTCATTGCCGGTGAGCGCGTTTGAACAGCTCACATTGCAGGTTTCGTTGATATTGATGCGTTTCAGCTCTTTTACAGTGATGTGCAACGTTACTTTGTTATTCCCCGGTCTCAACCAGGCCGATCCACCTTTACTACGGATGTGCAACTCTGTTCCTTCCTGATCGATAGACACGTTCTTGGTTAAAGCGGGATGTCCGGTTACCTTTAGCTCCTCGACAGTACCTTGAGTAAGCACAACATCAAAACGATCGTCGAGTGTCAGAGTATTAAAACCAGAAACGGGGATATTCAGCGTTTCCGTATTCTCCTTGTTACAACTTGAAACCAATAGTGCCAAGGTCAACAGATATAGTAAATTTCTTTTCATGGTCGTTTGATCCAGTAGCCAAATCCAATTTCCGGGTAATCGAGAATATGGAGATGGGATTTCATTGAAATGTGAACAAGCAACTGATCGTTGATCTTGTAACGAATGATGCCACGGTTGTACATCTGCCTTCCTGTGTCAACCGTATTGCGCAAACCGATGTAGATCCCTTCCTGTAGAATAAAACTGAAACGATCATAGGCGATCTCCTGTGAGAGATGAATTCCTGTCCTGAAGTCGTGAATAGGCTTGTAGGTAGGCTTGCCCGGCACGCTCATTTCTGTCTCTGTTGATGAGTCGTAAAATAGATCCATACCTGCGCCAAGTCTTATCTTCCGCGAGATATGTCGTCGGTACTCCGCACTCAGAGAAGACGTGAAATAAATGGTTGACTGTAAAGCTCGGGTGTGTTTGCCTCCTGCTGCCGCTACAATTGCGAATTCATTGGATCCTTTGAAGTCGGTCAGCTCTCTGCGGGGCTCAATAATTTCTTTTCCCAGAGCATAGTAGGAACCCAGATAAATACTGAGCCAGTTTAGGCCGAGATTCGGTTCTGCCATGTTCGCATTTGAATAATGTGTAAAAGATAGTCCCGAAGTGATCCTGATTTTTTCAGAAAACTTATAGGCAACACCGATCTTGTAGTTAAAATGAATATTCAAGTGTGAACCTACAGCAACATTCTGGAAATTGTCTGCAAGATCAAAACGCTTTGTCGCATATCCGAGACCGAGACCAAATTGATGATTTAGCTGAAATCGTTCTTTGCGGATGAAATGGTTGAGGAAATAGCCATACAGTGCTAACTCTTGCCCGAATACATCATCATTACCGAGGGTTGAGTAGAGAAGAGTTCCTCCAAAAGCCGGGTAATTGAAGATTTGATCGCTTTCTCTTTTTCCTGAGCTCTGTTTTTCAAGGCTAATCTCGACGCCATAGATGTAATCTTTAGCAAACTGATTGAAAAGCTGGTATTCCGGAACGAGAACGCCTCCGTTACCTTCAACGCGTAAACTCAGATTTTCTTTTTGGCTTTGAGAGAAAGCTCTGAAGGACGCCATCACCAAAGTGACGGAAAGCGTTGATAAAAACAGGTATTTTCCGAAAGCTCTCAAAAGCGACATTACATTCAAATTTAAGTAATATCGTTGTGTTTCGCAGGATAATGTTCATGTACTGCGTGATTTTTACTTGCCTGAAAGGATATTATGCCTATATTTGCACCTCGAAACCCAAAAGTTGGGAGAGATACATAAGAATTATTTAAGTGATATTGGCATGTATTTGAATTCAGAAAAGAAAAAAGAAATCTTCGCGAAGCACGGAGGTTCTGACGTTAACACAGGTTCTGCGGAAGGGCAGATCGCATTGTTCTCTTTCCGCATCAGCCATTTGACTGAGCACCTTAAGAAGAACAAAAAAGATTATGGTACACAGCGTGCACTTCAGCTTTTGGTAGGAAAGAGAAGAAGTCTTCTTGACTACCTCAAGGCTAAGGACATTGAAAGATACCGTGCTATTGTAAAGGAATTAGGGCTTCGTCGCTAATCGTTTACAGCACAAATTTTATTGGAGGGGGCAATCGAATTCGTTCGGCTGTCCTTTTTTTATTTAAATCGGACGTTAGGACAACAGGATTTTAAGACATTAAAACTGGAGTAAGAATAGGAGAATGAAGAAACACAATTTTAGGGAGCTTACGATTTGGAAAGAATCGATGGACTTTGTGAAAAAGGTGTATCGTATAACACCACAATTGCCTTCAGAAGAGCGTTTCGGTTTCATTTCGCAGATCAACAGGTCTTCTTTCGCTATTCCCTCAAATATTGCGGAGGGTTCTGGACGGACATCAACAAAGGAGTGTATTCGTTTTTTGGAGATAGCCATTTCATCATCTTATGAACTTGTGACACAGCTTATTCTTAAACAAGATCTTTTTAATGTTGATGCGAAACTTCTTCTTGACGAGTTGACCACCCTTCAAAATAAGATCGGGGCGTTTATCCGAAAACTAAGAAATGATATGAACAACGAGTCTCAAGGTCCTAAAATCCTAAGGTCCTAAACTCTTAAAATCTTTAAATTAAACAAGCAAATAATAAATATGAATATAGGAATCAGAAAGTCAATCGTAACCGGTGGTAAAGAGATTACCGTCGAAACGGGAAAATTGGCAAAACAGGCCGATGGGTCTGTCGTTGTGCGCATGGGAGATACGATGCTCCTTGCAACCGTGGTATCTGCACCAGATGCCAAGGAAGGAGTTGATTTCCTTCCGTTAACAGTAGATTATCGCGAAAAGTATGCAGCTGCAGGTCGTTTCCCTGGAGGATTCTTCCGTCGTGAAGCGCGTCCGTCAGAATCAGAGATCCTGATTATGCGTTTGGTCGACCGAGCGTTGCGACCATTATTCCCGGATGATTATCATGCTGAAGTACAGCTGATGATCCAACTGCTTTCCTACGATGGAGTGCACAATCCGGATGCCCTTTGTGGTTTAGCTGCATCTGCTGCTATTGCGGTTTCGGATATTCCGTTCAACGGACCAATGTCTGAAGTGCGGATCGGCCGTATAAACGGACAGTGGGTAGTGAATCCTACTATGCTGGAGATGGCTGAATCAGATGTGGACATGATGATCGCTGGAACAGCTAAGGATATCAACATGCTCGAAGGTGAATTTAAGGAGATCTCTGAGCTTGAGATGGTTGAAGCGATCAAATTGGCGCATGCAGCGATCAAAGAGCAGTGTCAGTTCCAGCTAGACCTCGCAGCAGAGATCGCAACAGCGAACCCGAAGCGTGAGTACAGTCATGAAGTGCATAACGAAGATGTGAAAACAAAGGTTTATGACTTCGCAATGGACAAGTGCAAGGAAGTTGCCCGCATGGGACTAGCCAACAAGGCGAAGCGTTCTGAGCTTTTCGATACGATAAAGAGTGAATTGAAAGCCACATTTACGGAGGAAGAACTCGCAGAAGTGGGTGGCTTTATCTCCACTTATTTCTCAGAAGTAAAGAAGAAAGCTGTTCGCTGGGTGATGCTTCATGAAGGAAAGCGTCTCGATGGCCGTAAATTCGACGAGATTCGTCCGATCTGGGCAGAGGTAGATTATCTACCATGTGTTCACGGATCTTCGATCTTCACCAGAGGAGAGACACAGTCGTTGACAACCCTTACCTTGGGTGGTAAAATGGATGAGCAGTTGATCGACGGTGCAACATTCCAGGGGACAGAGAAGTTCATGCTTCACTACAACTTCCCTCCGTTCTCAACGGGAGAGGCAAAACCACTTCGTGGAACTTCACGTCGTGAGATCGGTCACGGAAACCTGGCACTTAGAGCATTGAAACCGGTTATTCCTGCTGACTTTCCATACACATTGAGACTTGTGTCAGATGTTCTTGAATCCAACGGTTCATCATCGATGGCAACGGTTTGTGCGGGCACATTGGCGCTGATGGATGGTGGTGTTCAGATTACTGCGCCGGTATCAGGTATCGCGATGGGATTGGTAGCGGACGACGGAAAGTTCGCCGTTCTTTCAGATATCCTTGGAGATGAGGATCATTTGGGGGATATGGATTTCAAGGTTACCGGTACGACAAAAGGAATTACGGCATGTCAGATGGACATCAAGGTGGACGGACTTCCATACGAAGTATTGATCCAGGCACTTGAGCAGGCAAAAGCAGGACGTCTTCATATCTTGAACAAGATCGTTGAAACGATTCCTGCACCGAATGCTGATTACAAGCCGTTCGTGCCGCGTATAGAAGCATTTGAGGTGCCAAATGAAATGATTGGTGCCATCATCGGACCTGGAGGAAAAATCATTCAAGGACTTCAGAAAGAAACGAATACCAACATTACTATTGAGGAACTTCCAAACGGACTCGGCAATGTACAGATCATGTCCAGCAACGCAGATGATATGCGTGAGGCTGTGCGTCGCGTGAAGGCAATTGCATTTCCGCCGCAAGTTGAGGAAGGAGCTGAATATGAAGGCAAGGTCAAATCTGTGAAAGATTTCGGTTGTTTCGTTGAGATCCTTCCCGGAACAGATGGTCTGATCCATATTTCTGAATTCTCCTGGGAGAAGGTGGCCAAGATGGAAGATGTATGTAAAGAAGGAGACGTGTTGAAATTCAAGGTGGTTGGAAAAGATCCGAAAACCAAGAAATGGAAGCTATCCAGAAAGGTTCTTCTGCCAAGACCGGAAAGAAAAGAGGAAACACCTCAGGCATAATACAGAAGGCGTCCGAAAGGGCGCTTTTTTTTTCTCCCAACTTCCAATTGTTGATCGAATTTACTGCTCACCTAGTTTTAAAACAATTAGTTTTGCATTCAGATATTTCGCCGCAATGGAAGCACTCGAAAAACGACATATTGATTACGATCGCACTGGTTTTGATGACCGAGAGTTGATGGAGATCTACAAGGTTCTGCTCAAACCGAGAATGATAGAGGAGAAGATGCTCATCCTCTTACGTCAGGGAAAGATCACTAAATGGTTTTCCGGTTGGGGACAGGAAGGAATTTCGGTGGGATGTGCATTCGCAATGGATAAAGAGGAGTATATTTTGCCGATGCACAGGAATCTTGGGGTGTTTACCTCCAGGGGAATACCGCTCGACCGTCTCTTTGCTCAATTTCAGGGTAAAATGTCCGGATTCACTAAGGGGCGTGATCGATCCTTTCACTTCGGAAGTCAGGAACACAAGATTGTAGGAATGATCTCTCACCTTGGCCCACAGCTGGGAATTGCCGACGGTATAGCATTGGCGTCGAAACTAAAAGACCTGAAAAGATCAACACTGGTATTTACCGGCGATGGGGGGGCGTCTGAAGGAGATTTCCATGAAGCACTGAATGTCGCTGCGGTATGGGAACTTCCAGTCATCTTTGGAATAGAGAACAACTGTTGGGGTCTCAGTACACCATCGATCGAACAATTCAGGTGTAAGCAGTTTATTGACAAAGGAATAGGTTACGGAATGCATGCTGTTAAAATTGACGGAAACAATATTCTCGAGGTCATACGAACAGTGCGCAATATCAATGAAGAGATCCGCAAAGAACCAAAGCCATATATCCTTGAGCTGATGACCTTTCGCATGAGAGGTCACGAAGAAGCGTCGGGCACAAAATATTATCCGGAAGGATTACAGGATGAGTGGTCGAAGCAAGACCCGGTGGTGAATTATGAATTGTACCTTAAAGAATTGGGTATTCTTGACGAACCGACGGAAGCTTCGATAAAGGAATCCATTAAAAAGGAAATCCAGGATTCGTTTGACAAAGCAAACAGTGAACCTTCGATTGAAGCTTCACTGGAACGAGAGCTGAACGATGTGTATGCGCCTTTTATTCAGGAAGTTGTAGAGCCGGTCGGTGCCAAATCTGAAAAACGTTTTATCGATGCCATCCAAGACGGATTAAGGGAGTCTATGGAAAAGTATCCTGATCTTGTCCTTATGGGACAGGATATCGCAGAATATGGAGGCGCTTTCAAGGTTACGGAAGGTTTTGTTGATCAGTTTGGTAAAGGAAGGGTAAGGAATACGCCGCTTTGTGAATCAGCCATCGTGGGTGCAGGACTGGGGCTTTCGATCTCTGGTATGAAAGCGGTAGTTGAGATGCAGTTTGCAGATTTCGTGACCTGTGGGTTCAATCAGATCGTGAACAATTTGGCAAAGATCCATTGGCGCTGGGGACAAAACGCCGATGTTGTTGTGCGCATGCCTACAGGTGCAGGTACAGCTGCAGGTCCTTTTCATTCTCAAAGCAACGAAGCTTGGTTTGTGCATACACCGGGACTCAAAGTAGTCTTTCCATCCACGCCTTATGACGCCAAAGGTCTGTTGAATGCTGCCATCGAAGATCCTAACCCGGTCATGGTTTTTGAACATAAGTACTTGTACAGAAGTCTCAGAGAAGAAATACCGGATGAGTATTATACCGTTGAGATAGGTAAAGCCAGAACCGTGCGCGAAGGAAATGACCTTACGATCATTACCTACGGACTTGGTGTGCACTGGGCGACCGAGCTCATGGATACTATGCCCCATGTGGCAGCAGAGATCCTCGACCTACGCACTTTATTGCCTCTGGATAAAGAGGCTGTTCTGGCTGCAGCCAGAAAAACCGGAAAAGTAATTGTGCTTCACGAAGATTGTCTGACAGGAGGAATAGGCGGGGAGATTGCTGCTCTGATCAGCGAGTGGTGCTTTGAATTTTTGGACGCTCCCGTGAAACGGGTCGGTTCACTTGATACAGCTGTCCCTTTTGCGGTCGCCTTGGAGGATCAATTCTTGCCAAAGGAAAGGTTAAGACAAGCAGTAAGTGCTATCCTAGAATACTGATTATCATTGATACATTGAAACAAAAAAAAGGTCAGCATTAGCCGACCTTTTTTTTCATTTTTCTTATTTTCTAGTCTTCAATAACGGTGTAACCCGGATATTTCTTTTTATCGAATACGAACATGGAATCTTCTACTGTTGGGTTTCCTTGAAATTTGGTCAGCGTGTAGGTCATACTCGTTCCATCTTTTGTTTTCATTACAGCTTTCTTCAACTCATTCGTGGTTTTCGAGACGTACAAGATTATGGTATGGTATTCAACTTTGCTCGGATTCTTAGGGTAAAGGTTGATGACGTGAACCGCTTCATTGTTCAGTTTCTCCTCCTTTTCGTATTTGCTTTTAAATCCGGTTTCCCAGATCGTCATTAACTTTTTTGGGTTGATCGATTCTTCATCATCAGCTGCCGCATCGGTCTGATAAACCGTTTTTTCCTCTTTAACAATTGTCCAGGTTTTCACGCCGTTTGATAGGATCGTATTTTCACCATAGGTTGCAGTGAACTTATCTCCCTTGACGTATCCCTTTCCTGTTTCTGTCTGATTTGTTCCGTTCGACGCATTTTTGATGGTTGCCGTGAATTCGATGTAAAAGGATTTATAACCTTTCATTTTTGCCGAGAGCTTGTCAAGAATAGCCTGCGACTTGTCCTCCTGCGCATTTGCCATTGAGAGCGAGATCAATGCAAGAAGTGTAAATACGTATTTCATGTTTTTATTTGTTTTCGCTACAAATATCTAAAATTGTGCCAACATATTCGAACGATCATCGAATTGAGTCCAGAATTCCTGAAACGAGCTGGCTGATCGTTTCGTGTTCTATGGTATGTTTCCCATTAAAAACCAACGTGTTAAATCCAATTGAACGATAAAAGTTGAGCGTCTCGTCTCTTTCTGTAGAGGAAAAATATTCATCCTGTTCTCCAAGTACAAAATAGTTTTCACCATTTGGGTGACACTCGTGCAAGAATTTTTCCCTGTCGATGTCGGGTGGAAATACAGATGCCCACATGATCAGGTGGTTCAATTCGATTTGCCGAGAATTGAAAAGTCGTGCGGCAGTTGCTCCTCCTTGGGAAAAACCAAGAATTGCTCTTTTTTTGAACACTTTTGGCTCATACGACTCGATTAGCTCTGTTAACCAACGCAGATTATCCGATATGTCTGTTTCCCGGTCCTCTTTTGTCATCCAGGAGGCCCCAACTCGACCCGAGCTACCGGAAAGATAAAATCTATGCATGCCTTCAGGAGCGATGACAAATGTACGGTCCGATGCAATAGCGCTGAATTTCTCCAAAAAATATCTCCCAAGCTGACCGTAACCGTGTAGCACGATCAGCATCAATTGAGCAGTTTTAGGATCACCTTGAGTAAAGTACCTGAAGTTGCGTTTGGAAATAAAATGATGTTCCATTTAAATAATTCAACCAAATATAATACTCATGCGTTCACTTTATGAATAATTTTGATCGTGCGCAGTTATTTGTCCATATTGATCGTTTTCCTCATGCTTTGGCAGATCATAGGTTTTTTCGGCTACTTTGAATTTTCGCACCACCGAATCAAAAAGGAAATCAAGAAACAGATAAAGGAAGGTGTACCTGCGCAACAGCTCGTCCATTTCTCCTTTACAGAAAAGGAATTGAACCAATTGACATGGATCAAGTCGCATGAATTCAAATTGAACGGGTCCTTATTCGATGTAGTACGTAAAAAGAAGACCACCGACGGTTATCATCTTGAGTGTATTTCTGACAAACAGGAAACTGTTCTCTTTGCGAATCTGGAACGAATGGTGAATTCAGACTTGAACGATCAACACGAAAATCCGGGTTTAGCCTGCTGGATCAAATTGTTGTCATCTCCATTACTATCATTTACAGGAGACTTCACGCTTAAAATCAACGGATTTACTGCTCGTGAATTTCATCGATTCAATTATAAATATTCCATTATTTCCTTCTTCGTTGATGTTCCTACAGAGCCTCCATTGGCTTGAATAAGTTTGCAAGGAAAGATTAATTATCAACGAAATTTTTAAT
>Ga0315902_10007861_pt1 | contig 14499 bp, 10 predicted proteins | sample LakEriMetagenome_9_FD_203523 | JGI IMG/M metagenome (GOLD analysis project Ga0315902, IMG submission 203523) | Freshwater fungal communities from buoy surface, Lake Erie, Ohio, United States - Buoy 12 MA117 | ecosystem: Environmental > Aquatic > Freshwater > Lake > Lake biofilm | place: USA... | reverse complement strand
TGTTGCTCCACTACCGAATGCGAGCATAGCCCCTTTCGCAATGACATTTTCTGGCTCAACACGAAGTACCTTCGAGTAAAACTCCTTTGAACGCAATGTATCCTTTTGAGTGCGATAAAGGTCAGCAAGTTTTAGAAGAATAGCCGTATTTATCTCTTTGTTTCCCAACTCGTCTCGGTATACTTTTTCAGCATTTGAGATCCTTCCCCTCAGCTCTTCGATTTTCCCAAGTATCAACGCTCTTTCTGTCTGATAAGAACCGGGAGAACCATTTTTAAGTAATTGGAGCGTTTTTTCAGCTTCCCTCAATTCAAAATTTGCCAGGTGCATCTGTGATCGGAGCAGGTATATGTCCGATTTGTCGGAACCTAATTCTTCAGCTTTGGAAAGTTGCTTGAGTGAGATGTCAAGTTTGCCCGCAACGATGTTCAATTGTGCGCCGGTATTCAATGGTTTGTACCAACTGGCAATTCGCTGTTCGGCCTTCATCAAAGTAGCTTGCGCTGCGTCCCTGTTGTTTTTAGCCACATAGAGCATGGCCAACCCCTGTTGTACAAATGCAGACTTTGGCTCAGCTTTCTCCAGCGAGATAAGAATACTTTCGGCTTTCGGGTAGGAGTTAATTTCCCCTTTTCGGATGATCTCCATGGCCTCAAAGAAATTCGCTCTGTTTTCAAGTGTTTTGGTCATGAAATGGCCATAACCTAATAGTTCTGAAGCCTTCCGCAGATCTTTCACTGTTCCTGAATAATCTTCCGTTTCACCGATTGTAGGTTTCCCCCTAAGAAAACGGTTCATATCCTCCTGAGCGCGATCAAGGAGACTTTCCACCAGAAGTTGTTTCATTTGTTCAAGTTCCCCTTGTGGACTACCTTTTGACTTTGTCCAATTCTCCAGTAAAAAAGTAGCCGACGTTGATTTACCATGTAGATCGCCGTTCAGAATGGCATTTTCGAATTTTATAAGATTAGAACTTTTCACAGAGGCAGAACCTCTCAGTGCAAGGTCATTATTTAGCATATCCGGAGTTAAATAGGCGGATAACTCCGGAGCACATTTAAATAGAACATCTGAATCTTCCGGAACTTCAATTCGAGGTGTCTGTCTGTTGCCGGTTGCTTTCACCACATTTTTTTTAAGGTAGGATTGCATCTCATCAACAGTAAGAATTTTATCACCCTCCAGATCGGCATCACCAGTAATTGATTTAACTAAGAAATAAGTAAAGGCTCCATGCTGCAATGAATCAAGTTCCAGCGATGCTTCTTGTTTTCCACAGCTAATGAATTTGGATGTGGCGTTTTGCAGGAAGCTGAATCCTTCATTTGTAATGGAGGAACCTCTTGCATTTCTCATTGTTCCTGAATGACATGCATCAGTTATGAGATAGACGTCAGCCTTTCTGGCTGCTACTTTTGTAATCGAATCATAAATTCTGTCGAAGCTCACGGCGCCCCCAAGGTCATATTCTTTGGATTTGCTTGCATCATAAGCTAACAAGTAGCCTTTAGGCGCAGATTCAAGGTTTTGAGCATCACCATGTCCTGCAAAATAGAAAATAACAAGATCGCCAGCTTGTGCATTTTTCGTGATCGAACTTAAACCTGAAAGAATATTGAATTCATTCGCTTTCTCATTGGTTAGCTTGATTAATTTATTTTTCGATTGAGGAAAGCTTGTTTCGATCACTTTACATATCAGATCGGCATCATTGTCCGCATACTTCAATTGAGGAACTTCCTTGTAATCTGATACTCCTATGATCAATCCGTATACATTTTTAAATTCTTTAAATCCCGATTCGGTCTGGTTTTCTGCCTCGGCTCCACGGCTCGATTGAGCGTATGAACTCGAAATAAAGGAAAGGATCACAAATAAAAGGACGGATATTTTTTTCATAACTATTGAACCTTTCTTGTTAGGTAATTATGGCGAAAAAAGAATTGATAAAACGGCGAAACATTGAGTTTGCGATCATTTCCTTGGTTCAATGATAAACGGAAAATTGATCACAGAACCATCTTTTGTTCCGAGGTCTCCCCGAGAACCTGACTTGTAGGAGTTTTTAAACACCCTTTCCAGGTCGGAGGTAATATCTGAATCCTTTTTAACATCCCGTGTATTGCCGGTAATGTATTCCAGGTCAAGCATCTTGTTGCTTACAAAGATCTTGAACACTTCTTCTCCGTATGGTTTGTAAATATTGATTGGGAATTTCTCAAAAATTACTATCGTACCTGGAGGAACTGTTAACTCATTGGCCGGTATATTCTTCCTCGGATCTCGGCTGGTTTTAGGCATTACTGCATTGATCTTTCCCGTGGGTTCGAGATCAATGAGGTTAAAGAAAATCGCTGTTTTACTGTGATTGGTCACTTCAATACACACTTTATCACCGTCATTCAGTGTGAGTACTCCGTTAACTTGTTTTTTTCGGAGTAGGGAGGTGTCAGCACGATCGTTTTGCATGGGAATGAACCGCACACTCACACGATAATTCGTGTCATTAAGGACGTAATTCTTCAAGAACTGATATTGCACATAGCGGAAAATGGAGGCATTCAGTTTTTGAACCGATATTTCAGTATTCCCCAGGGTGTCAAAAACGCAATCTGTTCTGTGTTCAACCAGTACATCTTTTCCGTTCCGTTGGGAAATACGCAACGCTGGTGACGCATCTATGCTCACATGATCGCAGGATTTCAACGCTTCAGTATATTTATTTTTCCGCTCAACTGTCAGCGCTTTCTCATTCATCGATTCGACCGCTTCGAAACTTACACCAATAGCAGGAAGCGGGAAATAGACCTTTTTTAGAAAGGCCCAGTATGGTGTTTCAACATTCGGTAAGGGCGTGGATAGGTCAACAGTGGATTTGAAATTTTCAGATGAAGTAACAGTTCCGATTGCGATCACCTTAGCTTTTGTCGTATCGTAGGTGTCAGGTGAATAAAGATGGACCACAGATCCTTTACTTATCCCGGAAACGATTCCTCCGTCGATGACTACCATTTGCTCATCCTTGACTCCGGTGATCGTGAAAAAAACAGGTTTGATCTTGAAGTCACCACCCCAAAATTCTTTGTTGATCCCATTGCCTTCAATTACAGGATGTTGCCTGGGTACCAGCTGGTTCATTGTTGATTGCACGGAGGAATAGAAGCCCTGATAGGTCGAGTTGGGATTTAACTCATCCATTGCTTTGCTCACAGCATAGCTCAGTGAACCGTATCCTTTACCGTCGATCCTGATCTCCTGGTTTAGCTCATCCGCCCTTGATGCACTTAGAACTACAATTGGTGCTAGTTTCTCGGATAGGGAGTAGTTGTCTCCTGAAACACTTTTTTCACCTACCACAGTGGAACTCGGTTTGCCTGATCTCAGTGCAGGTTCTCCTCCACGGAAAACGACGTCTACCGCACGTGTGCCACTGCCTGAATGACAATTATCCATGATCACCAATACTTCTCCCTTTTTACCCGAAGCTTCCCTCAGCGCATCGATCATTTTCCCCAGCTCATCGTCGCGTAAGTAATTCTTTACGTCATTTTTAAAATCTTTCGAATACTTCGGGGAGATAGCATTGTACGTTACGATCGATTCGTCAAGCTTGTCGATCTCGTCGTTATTGTCATCTTCGATCTGACAGCCGTGGGCAGAAATATGGACCACAACCAAATCGTTTTCTTTCGTGTTTGAAGTGACTTCTTTGAAAGCGGATCGTATATTCTCAATAGTTGCTTTTTCGTTTAATAAAAGAGTGGTATTCGTTGAAAAAAAACCCTGCTTTCTTAGTGACGGAAGGATAAGTGCTGTATCATTGACACTGGAGAGCTTGCGCCAGCCTTTGCCATCCAATGGAGCATATTCTCCGATGGCAATCACGATGGCTCGTTTGGATTGCGCGCCCGCCGAAAGTGAAAGAAATGTTGCGAAAAAAAGAAAAATAATCTGTTTCATGAAAATTGATAGCAGTGCCAAAGATAGGAATAAGCGCCCGGACTAATGAAATTGTGCTTCTGAAACTGATTCATTGAATATTTTTATGTTCATCAAGAGATTCGAAATTCTCGAGTTTTTGTTGAAGTGACTATACAATTCGATCACAATTGTTAATTTTAGGCAACATAACACTATGTATCATTCGCTGAAATCTGGTTCTTTTATCGTTTTTGTGCTGCTGTCTCAAATTCTGCACGGGCAGGGTACAGGTCTTCAGTTTGATGAGAAAGCCTACCGAAATGTGCCGGAAGAGGAATTCCCCATGGGATTCGGAGATAATCTTCCCGCTTCCTTTTCTTTGAGACAGTTCGTTCCATTTGTAGCGCACCAAGGGCAATATGGAACGTGCGTAGGATGGTCAACCACTTATTACGCGGCCACCATCGAGTATGCCAGAATGAAAGGAATTGCAGATCAGCGCCTCATATCTGCATTGGCGTTCGATCCGTATTACACCTACCTGAATATTACCAAAGAGCAAGATTACTTCGCTTGTTCGGAGGGGACATTGATTACCCATGCGGCAGAATTTCTAAGGCGAAAAGGGGTAAAGCGATTTCTTTACAATTCCCTCGAATGCGGTGCCAGGATAGACTCTTCCAACAAGATCGAAAACGTAGTGATGCGCTTTACGGAATTCAAGCGCCTTGTTGATCATCGCACTCTGGCTGAAGAGAACGTCAACAATGTTAAAAAGGCACTTTCGGACGGGCATCCAGTCATAATCGGAATGGGGTTACCAAAATCATTCTATGCGATCGATTCTACGGGCTTATTCAAACCTTTGGAAGAAGAGAAGCAGTTCGTCACTGATTATGGTGGACATGCCATGGCTGTAATTGGGTATGACGACACGCGATACGGTGGAACCTTCGAGATCGTCAATTCTTGGGGAAAAGATTGGGGGGACAGTGGTTTTGCCTATGTCAGCTACGATGATTTTATCGCGTTTACCAGAATGGCTATTCGTTTTGAAACGGAGTTGATCATTTCGGAGTTACCCGATAATGGTTGTGTCCTCGGGAACTGTGAGGATGGTTATGGTCGGATGATCTATGAAGATAAATCTGTGTATGAAGGAAATTTTGTCGCTGCGGAGCGGTCGGGCTATGGACTGTTTATTTGGAGTAATGATCAAACTTCTTTCGGAGGAGAGTGGAACCGGTCGAAACGTCACGGTAAGGGGATCTTAGTTGCAAACTCCGGCGCTGTTCAGCACGGATACTGGAAAGAGGATACATTTGTGAAAAATGAAGTGGTCATCAATCCTGTCATCAATGCACAGCTCCTCACTGATATTGCAAGAAATATTAACTATTTAGATTTGAAGGAACTTACCGGGTTGCTTCAGGATAAACAGCTTGTCGATACGTTGATCGCACGTTTGAAGCCAGGCTGTATCTACGGTGATTGTCAGGATGGTTCAGGAGTGCTATTGGGACAGAATTATGTTTATGCCGGAACCTTTAAAAATGGACTCCGCAATGGATATGGAGAAATGCGCTGGACGGGATCTAGTTGGGGTAATGCGTACATCGGCAATGCTGAATCGAATACAAGGAATGGAATTGGAGCCTATTTTTGGTCGAATGGCAATCGGTATTATGGAGAATGGAAGAACGGAAACAGGGAGGGTTACGGCACTTTTTTTAATGCAAATGGAGAGATACAAGCCGGTAAATTCGAGAACAATACCTATCTTAGCGAAGGCCTTGGTTTTGGCAGTATTGAACAAGATAAGACTTTAGATGATCCATCCAATGCACCGCCCTTCCTCGAGGACAAAATGACAAACCAACCAATTCCAATACCTATCAAATCAAAGAAAAAAAGAAAGAACTGATGAAGAGAATAGCATTTTTGACTTGTTTGTTTGCTCAAGGAATAGCATGGGCTTTGCCGGCAGAAGAGAAAGCAAACATCGTTGAACGGATCTACAATAAGGTCTGGGCGGCTATGGGTTCAGCTGAAGATAAGCCGAAGTTCTATTTTGATTCCAAGCAAACTAGTCTGGTAGCCTACATGATGAATAACAAGGATGGTTATCCTATGATCGGTTTCGAAGAAAAGGCCTTTGATATATGCAATTCACTTGGAGCGCGCAGAGATGATGCAATTGCCTATCTGATCGGTCACGAGATCACGCACCACGATCAAAATCATCATTGGGGAAAGCAATTCGCTTCTGCCTATTCGATCGTAGAATTGGGCAAAAAGATCAAAGGCATTGACAGCGATGCTTTGGTTAAATTTGAGGCACAGGCAGATGAAAGAGGTGGTATACTCTGCTTTATGGCCGGGTTCAATACATCCGGAATAGCAGATAAGCTGCTCAATGCAATTTACGACGGATATGGAATTCAGGATGGTCCACGCTATCCGACAAGACAAGAGCGTATCCAGATCGCCCAGAGACAAGATTCGATCGTATCCACGTACATCAAGGTTTTTGAAGCAGGTAATTATTCTGCCTTGCTAAAGGAATACGATGTGGCAATTGCTTCGTACGAGTATGTCATAGGGAAGAAGTTCCACAGCCGTGAGATCTATAATAATTTAGGTGTGATCTACTTTCTGAAAGGCCTTGAAATGGCCGATGCGGATGAGATCAAGTACATCTATCCTGTGGAACTGGATCTTGAAAGTCGCATAAGCAGGGGAGGATCGAAAGGTTTTGGAGATGACGTTAAATCCATATTTGAAAAGGCACTGACCTATTTCGAATCAGCAGCCAGTTTTGATAAAACCTACTCAACAGCTGTGCTGAATAAGGCTTGTGTCTTCTCTGTGCTCGGGCAGTTTACCGACGCTGAATACTGGTCGAAAAAAGCCCTGGAAATGGCATCGAAGGAGGGACTTGCCAGTGTGTCGAACAACGCCAAGCTTGTTTTGGCTATTGTCAATGATCACAATCCATTGGGCGATAAGGTACTGTCCACTAAACTCCTCGATGAACTCGTTGCTTCTGGACACGATTTTGCTGTATTTAACAAAGCGATCATTGACGGGAGCCCAGTTGAATCATTGACCTTCACCAAGCCTCTGGGTTGGTCGGGTAATGATGAGGCTTCCATTGCAGCCGGAGGACCGGTGAAAAGCGAATTGATAGAGGGTATTCGTGACTATGCAACCGTAGATTCCTACAAAATGTCGGAAGAGATCAAATTGCAGGCAAATAGATTTTTACAGGCGTATACCAGAGAACAGTCTGTCATCTTGATGGTACCCTTTAAAATGAGTACCATGATCTTTCATTCCACCGTTACGGGATATTCCGGTCAGATGTCCAAAGGGATGAAACTTGGTTCAACGCATGATCAGTTGATAACGGCCTATGGTGCGCCGAACGTTATTCTTCCATCTCGTCAGGGCTGGATCTACTTATACAGCAAAAATAAAATGATGGTCTTTCTGGATGGAGCAAAGATCATTAACAAATGGGTAGTGTACTCCGAATATTAATCCAAATAACCAAGTTCAAATGAAAAAGCTATTTTTTACAGTAATTATCAGTGCCGCTTTCGTGAGTGTTGCTTTTGCACAAACCCGAAAGACGGGTTTGAAAAAGGATCCGGAGAAGTACAAGGCGATGAATCTGGTTGAGAAACCACTCGGATTTGGCGCAAACCTTCCCGAAAAATTCTCACTTGAGCGTTACATGCCTTCGATAGGAGATCAGGGAGACCTCGGAACTTGCGTGGGTTGGTCATCGACTTATTATGCTGCAACTATTGCCTATAATATGCTTGCTGATGAGAATAATATTCCCACAGAGGATCATTTTAATTACGACCCGATCCACACGTTCGAGAACATTAAAGATGTTTCAGATGCCGGTTGTCAGGATGGTGCATACATTGAGGATGCATTGATTTATATGATTGAAAATGGCGTGAAAAGAGGAGAAATTGATCCGGGTTCTTGTGGAACAGATAATAATTGGTACCAGGAACAGATGTCAATTATTGATATTGCTGCAGCTTACAGACTGTTTGATTATGAAGATGCCCCCTCGGATATTGTAGAGTCAGTATGTCAAGTTTTAGTGAATAAAAAACCAGTCATAATCGCTATGGGCGTTGCAAAGTCATTTTTTTTGGTGGGAGAGGACGGTTACTTTAATCCGGAGGACGATGAGCCTGGAAATTTTGGTGGACATGCAATGTGCGTAATTGGTTATGATGATAATAAATATGGCGGATCATTTAAAGTAGCAAACTCATGGGGAAGTTCGTGGGGTGATGATGGTTATGTGTACATCAAATACGATGATTTCGTAGAATATTGTTGGGGAGGATATTATTTTGATACAGAACTAAAACCAGTAAAGACAGCTAAGAATGCATGTATTTATGGAAACTGCTACAATGGTTATGGAGTCAAGGATTATAAGGGTCGTGGGGTTTATGAAGGGTTGTTCGCCTCCGGGGATCCTGTAACGGGGGTCTATTATAATCCGACAAAAAAAGGAGGAAAAGGAGGTGTACGCTGGATGAAGAAAGTTACACGTTCAGGATCATTTGGAACTCGACTTCTCTATGAGAGTAATGATTCGGACACCCCTGTGGGCTTTATCTTAGACTGATCTTTCATTCCTGAAAATTGTTCAAGGGTCTGCTTTTACATGCTGACCCTTTTTTGGTATGTATTTTGAATAGATCGCTAATATAAAACAAGGGTATGAAGTACATTTCAATGGTTTCAATCATTCTTTCGCTTAATTCGGCGTTTGCCGGAATTGTTTTTCAGCAACTGACGATTGAAGAGGCGTTGGTCCTCGCTAAGGAGACGAATAAAAAGGTCTTTGTCGATTTTTATTCAACACAATGTGCACCATGCAAGTACATGGAGCAGCATGTTTTTACAGATAACCGTTTTGATGATTTAATGGACACTGATTACATTGCTGTTCGATCGAATGCAGGAAATATCATTGGTAAAATGGAGAAAGCGAAATACAAGATCAACATGTATCCTACGGTGCTAATTTTAGATCATAACGATAAAGAGCTTGCGCGTGTTTCGGGTAAAAAGGAGGTAGAAGAGCTGTTGACAATACTCACACAAGTGGATCTTGGTACTAATAAGAGCAATTTGGAGCAGAATTACAGTCATATTATTCGCCCATCACGACCAAGTGAAGTCTTTCAAAGGAGCTCAACTCAAGGCAATGGATTTGATGCTGCTGCAAGGGTAAAATCTGGCGGGATTATGATGCGCACGGTCTTTTTTGTTGAAGGATGCAAGAATTCTATACTTTGTGCCTGAAGGTATAAACGGTCATTTTTGATGCCATACAGATCGTCACCGCAGATGGGGATGTTTAATCCCATGGGGTGAGCAGCATGTACACGCAGTTGATGCGTTCTTCCTGTTATAGGCATGAATTCGATCAAACATTTTGCTGCCGTGCGTTCCAGAACGCGGTAAGTGGATACAGCGGGTTTACCATGATCAAAACAAACCATTTGTCGCGGGCGGTCATTCAGATCTACACGCAGAGGTAACGATATGGTTCCACTCGATTTTTTAGGAATTCCGTCGAGGATCGCCAAGTAGGTCTTTTTAACCTTTCTGCTCATGAACTGGCGCTGCAGCTGTTTGTAAACCGACTCATTTTTTGCGATCATCAGAATGCCCGACGTGCTCATGTCTAAACGGTGGACGATCAAAGGGCCGGTGGCTTCAGGAAAACGATCCTTCAGTCGTGTATATACTGAGTCCCAAATATTGACACCCGGAACAGAAAGCAGATCGGTCGGTTTGTTGATGGCCGCTAAGTATTCATCTTCATAGACAATCTCCAGATCAGTGGCCGGTCCGTTCGCATGAAGCAACGGGTTGGGATCCGTTTTCAATCCTTCAAGCATGTGTCCCAAGATAGGTTCACACTTTCCTCGGCAAGCCGGATAGAATAAACCGTGTTTCCTGACTTCCGTCTGAGGAGAGGCACCCCACCAAAATTCAGCCATTGCAATGGGTTTGAAGTGGTGGATATATGCGAAATGCAAAAGTTTCGGAGCACTGCATTCACCTGCTCCAGAGGGAGGTCGATTTTCTTCAGTGATCGAAAATATGTCGCTCAGACTTTTGTATTCATCCCGGTAATTCAGAAAACGGTATTCTTTGAACAAGCGTTCCTGTAACTTCGAAGAACGGTTTTTACGCTCCATTTTAAGGTCATCGATTTTTCCGGTGTAGTGTTCGATGATTTTTTTCAGTTCCAACTTTTGAGTGCTCCAGTATTTGGTTCTGTCTTTCAGATAATACTGTTCCCGGATACTTTCCATCCTCAGCGATTCAAGTGCTGCAAAATCTTCGGATACATTCAGTGTTGATCGAAGTTCTTTCCTGTTGAGCTTATTCGCTTTGATCTGTTGTTTCAGGGTCCTTATATCCTCTTCAGCCTGGTCGTCTAGTTCCTGTTTTTTCAGCAAAAGAGAACAGTAGCGTGGATCATGTTCAAGTTCCTCGATATCTGTATTGATCAGGCTGATCGCAGCTTCCTCCTCCTTAAAGAAACCATCGGAGGTGAGCATGTCATATACCGGAGGAACGAACTTTCCCTGAATGTTCCCGCTTTGGAGCTTACCGGAATAGGCGCACAAGTAACCGAGTTCTCCTGACGGTGACAGCACCACAAGCACACCAAACATCTTACCGATCTTCAGTCCGTTTTCGGTGTCATCCAATCCAAAATTATGGTCCAAAGAATTTGCAGACAAATAGGCTTGCAACTCCGATGCTGCGATCAGTGCGAGTGGATGCGGGTCGTAATAGAACGGGAAAGTAAAATTCTCCGGCAGTGGAATGGAGCTGACCTTTTGTTTGAAATTTTGGAAATGATCAGGTACTGATGTCATGTAATTTATCTCAGCAACAAAGTTAGTTAACATCATCATGACATGTGCTTCGTTTCCATGAATTAACTTTGCCACATGAAGCTTTTCCTGTTTACCCTGTTTATTCTTCAGAGTCTCTTTCTTTTCGGACAGGATTCCATCCTTATCATAGGCCATAGAGGTTGCAGGGGACTTTTACCCGAAAATTCGATCATTTCATTTCAAAAGGCGTTGGCGTTGGGTGCTGATGGTATCGAGCTGGATGTGATCGTCAACAAGGACAAGCAGCTGGTAGTATCGCATGAGCCCTATTTTCAGTCTTCTTTCTGCTTGGATTCGGTTGGCAATTCGATTCGGAACGAGGGTGCATTCAATATGTATGAGCTAACCCAAGAGCAGATCCGTAAGTTCGATTGTGGGTCTATCGGCCATCCGAAATTTCCGATGCAGGAAAAGATCGTTTCTACCAAACCATTGTTCTCTGAGTTTTTATCGCAGGTGGATATGGCAGGTAAGACCTTATTGTTTGAGGTGAAATCTTCAGATGGTGAGTACGGTAGATCGCAACCGTATCCCGAAGAGTACGTGTCTATCATTCTGAATGAAATTTCCCGAATTCCCGCGTCGGTTGACCTGATGATCATGAGCTTTGACCGAAATTTGTTGGAAGAGTTGCACGAACGTTCACCTGAGTACCGTCTGGTCTATTTGACCTATTTACCGGTCAAAGGGATCAGGAGTTTCCTGAAGGATCTGACATTCAAACCTTATGCACTGGGTATGTTCTATCCGACCGTAAAGAAAAGAAAGGTGCATCGGCTTCGTGCTTCAGGCGTCAGGATTTTCAGTTGGACAGTCAACGATGAGAAGAAGGCAACAAGACTAATACGGAAAGGGGTGGAGCTGATCATTACTGACTATCCGGATCAGTTGATAAAAATAGCTAACGCCCGGAGTTGAACATTTGCCCGAATAGATTGTCATTTATGAAAAGTTACCATGAAACTTATCCTTTTCATATCATCTTTCGTTTTGACCTTACATTCTTGCTCTCAGGAGTCGGGTTCTGATCCCAATTTGAAGAAGAGAAACCGTCAATCGGATGCGAAGTTGGACACGTTGGTCCTTGGAGGCGGATGCTATTGGTGTGTGGAGGCAGTGTATGAAAGGCTTGAAGGTGTTGAAGAAGTCGTTTCCGGCTATTCAGGTGGTGAAATGAAAGATCCTTCGTATGAACAAGTATGTTCTGGACGAACCGGCCATGCAGAGGTGGTCAGGGTAGTATTCGATAGCACCAAGACATCCGTTTATGACGTGTTGAAAGTTTTCTTCACCGTTCATGATCCGACCACGTTGAACCGTCAGGGAGCAGATGTGGGTACCCAATACCGATCGGTCATCTTTTACAGGAATGAAGAGCAGAGAAAGATCTCCATAGAACTGATCGCATCCCTCAACTCGGAAAAAGCATACAGCTCACCAATTGTTACCGAAGTAAGTCCACTGATCAACTTTTACCTGGCCGAAGACTACCATCAGGACTACTACGCGAAGAATCCCAACCAGGGTTATTGCAGATTGTTGGTACAGCCCAAGGTGGAAAAGTTCGAAAAAGTGTTCAAGGATAAGTTGAAGATAGGGGATAAATAAGAGTTGTTTAATTTTTAGGACCTTTTCGTGTTTTTGACCTTTTCGATTTCTTGCTCAATTCAAAGGGTTCATCCATTGACCTCAGCTGAGAAACCACCGAAGAGCTGTTCTTCTTTAGGAATTCCTTCATGATAGTGTTATAGAATTGCTCCTTGTTCTTCAACAGGTCTTGAAGTTCGAATTCACTATCCTCCCTGTTCAAGATCATCAGGTTGATAAAATCTTCTGCGATAGCGAGCCGCATAGAATGCAAAAGCACATCATTGTACTTGTTCAATAATTCTCTGATCTTCTTTTCTTGCCCAGCGGTCATTATTGTGATGTTGAATTTTGAAGGAAACCATGATCATCAAGGATTTCGAAATGATCGAAAGCAAAGGATTTTTTTTCAAGCGCAAGGATTTCGTTGATACTAAACCAGGCGGCATCTTCAGCGTCATCACCTCCTGTAACGTGATGATCTGTATCATCGTGCAGATGATAATGGAAAACATGGCTTTCGGTCCAGGCATCCGACGTGTTCCGTGGATCCCTGAATGGCGCATCGAAAATACCAATCAAGCGGAAGGCATTTTCGTCAAGTGAGGAAAGGTCAAGACCTGTTTCCTCATTTAATTCACGCACGGCAGCCAGTAAATACGATTCATCGCCTTTTTGCCAGGAATTGTCAGCGGCGGTTATCCCTTCGACAAATCCACCGGGTAAAGCCAGCTTTCCTGCCTCGGTATTCGCTTGTGCACTTCTACGGATTAGGAGTAGTTGCATTTGATCGTTCCAGGTTCTGGTGACAATTAGATCTGCCGTGGGGTTTCGGCCGGTGTGTAAGAGCTTTCGGGCGGACATAACGATTGGATAAATAAGCAGTTAAAGGTAGTTCCGATCGCTCACTTGACAAAGGTTGTTGAAAAATGTATCTTTGTTGAAGTTCTTTGGGGTCGACATTGGATTTGACAGCGATAGCGGTAGTCAGGTGTCAGCATGCAGAGCGTTGTGGTGTAGCTCTTAAATATCATGTCACGAACAATAAATGACAACACGTCATACGCACTTGCTGCTTAATTTACGGAATGTAAATTGGCTTAATCTTTCCGAAGTATAGTAGGTTAGACAAGTACTTCCTCCGGGGTTCTGCCCATTAATTCCGGAAATTGGAAGTTCATCCTTTTGGGCTGGCGGGAGTGATGGTTCTAAGCTCCCGTGAGATTTAAGTACCTAAGTCGGGGTTTTGGGTGCCTTTGTCCGTGCCCCGATCGAAAATCAATCACAGGATAAGCATGTAGAAAGCTTGAAAATTCGTCGTTTGGACGAGGGTTCGAACCCCTCCGACTCCACGATTTTGGGTAATTAAAAACTCAAAAAACTTCTAAAAACCTTGATTTTATTGAAAAGTCAAGGTTTTTTTATTTGCGAGTAGTTTGAACTTTGGTGAGACTCTGGTGAGATTTTTATGAGTTTCACCAGGAGATTTGGAAAAGTCTCACTGGAATATTAACTTCTTAAATATAACATACTATGAGTGAAACCTTTACACTAATTTTGTTTCGCGAAAAGTTAAATCACGCGAAGATGAGTCGCTAATCTACGTCGCTTATCATTGAACAAGGAAAGAAGAGAATTTGGATTAAGGATCCGGATCAAAACTTCTGATTGGGATTCTAAAGCTCAAAAGGTAAAAGGTAAAACTGAAACCATCAAAACTGTAATGCTCCCCAATATTAGGGCAGGAAATTGAACTAAAAATTAGGTATCTTTATTAAAATTGAATCGGAACACTTCATAATGCTTCATGATACTTTATGATGTACGTGTTTATGATCTGCCTCAATTCACAATAATAGAAGACAATAATCATTATGCAAAACGCGGTAATAGATGCCCTTTTAGGGGTGGCCATAGGAGATGCTGTGGGAGTTCCCTTTGAATTTAGTTCCAGAGAGCAAATGATGGATTACCCCGCCACCGGGATGGTCGGCTTCGGAACGCACAATCAGCCACCGGGAACCTG
>Ga0315902_10007859_pt1 | contig 14500 bp, 21 predicted proteins | sample LakEriMetagenome_9_FD_203523 | JGI IMG/M metagenome (GOLD analysis project Ga0315902, IMG submission 203523) | Freshwater fungal communities from buoy surface, Lake Erie, Ohio, United States - Buoy 12 MA117 | ecosystem: Environmental > Aquatic > Freshwater > Lake > Lake biofilm | place: USA... | reverse complement strand
GTGATCGGTTCGTCGGAAAAGAAAACGGTCGTTGGGGCCGCGTCTCGGGTTTGCATGCGTCGGGCGGTTTTGGCGTTGACGTGGCGTGCTCCTCGGGAGGCGTTGCATGAGGCGCAGGAGCCGACGAGGTTGTCGCGGTTGTAGGGGTCTCCTCCGCGGTCGAGCTCGATGAGATGATCGGCTTGAGTGCTGGGTTGGCGGTGGCACCAATGGCATGTGGGCTCCTCCTCGAGCACTTGGCGTCGTAGGGCTTTCCATTGTGCGGTGCGGTAGATCGGGTTGCCTGCCATCGGGGTTCCTTTCCGGCTTCGCCGGTCGACGTGTCGGCCTCGTGCCTCGGCCTCACGTCATCATCCTACGGTGCGAGGGTTGGCGCGTTGTGCCCCCCACACTTCGGGCAACTAGCCCCGGTAGCCGGATTGAGTAGGGCGGACACCGTTGGCCGTTTGTGTCGTTCGGTGACGCCGCTCCTCCACGTCGGGCATGGAGGTCTACCCTCGTCTCCGAGTGTCACCTCAGACCGGTTGCGTGCCGGTCGGGTCTGGCGCCCTCCTCGTCTGAGGGCCGTCGTGGTCGGTTGTAGCCGGCGATCGTAGCCGGACGGTGTCAATCGTCCAGTCGGGCTAGACGGAGTTCGGCCTCAAGGTTGTTCCACACGTTGCCGGACAAGGTCGTGACCTCCCATCCTCGATCGGTTCGAGGGCGCACGAAGAGGACGGTCGCCCAAAGGTCGGTGTTCGGGATGAGCACCTCGAGGGGCCGAATCGGTTGTTGCCAAGGGTGAGTCATGAGGGGATCTTTCCGAGGCGTTGAACGATCGCCTCCATGTCGTCGGGGTACCACACGTAGACCTCGGCGCCGGCCGCGCGGAGCGCCGTGAGCCATGCCTTCTGGCCGACCGAGAGACGGCCGCCTTCCTTCTTCAACTCGGCGAACACGAGGTCGCCCTCCACCGGCCGGCACAGAACGAGGTCAGGGAAGCCGGGGTTGCCTTGCATCGGTGTGGCCCACACTCCGGGCCGGATCTGGGCCGGCTTGGTGTGCATGACCATCCATCCACGCATTTTGGCGAACTCGATCACGGCCGACTGGAACTCCGCCTCGGTCACGGCCGGAACTCCTCGATCGGCCGAAGTTCGGCGTCGGGGATCTGGAGGACGTCGCACGTGAGCACGTCGTGCTCCTTCTTGGGCGTGTCGGAGCCACGGGCCAACACGGGCCAACGGTGAGTGTCCGCCTCGGGGTACCAGCCTCGGAGGCGGAGCGTGTCGCACACGAGGACGGACTCGACCGAGTGATCGTGGATCCACATGTAGTTGAAGAAGAGGAAGTCTTGGGCGTCGGGCTTCCATCCGGGCGCCCAAGCGTGGAACGACGGCCTCCACGGGAACGGCGAGACCTGAGTCTTCACCTCGAGGCGGTGGTGGTGCTCGACGATGAGGTCGATGCCGTACTTGGGGCCGTGGACGACGTGGAGTAGGCGCTCCTCAAGCGTTTCCTTGACGACGGCCTCGCCGATGAAGCCGGCCAACTCGCGATGGGTGAGCGGCCGACCCTTCTCTTGTTGCATTTCCTCCCAATGGGCGAGACCCCATTCACGGGCCGAATCCGAGATCGTGACAAGCATCAGAACGGGTGCTCCTCGGTTTGGGCTTGCTTGAGCCGGTCGATCTCGGCGGACGCCTCACGCTTGGAGAGTGCTCGAGGATCCCCTTGGTACTTCAAAGCTCGAAGAAGGTTGAGTTGTTTGTCGGAGGGGCCGTCGCCGGTCGGGGCCGGAGTGCCACCCATGCGAACGACCTTCTCCATCTCCTCGCGTGACGGCCGCTTGCCGGCTTGGAACGTCCAGTTGGCGAGCGCGCGGCCCACGGCCGACGTCTCGCACACTTCCACCCACGACGTGGCGTTGACGCCTCGGTCGGCTTTCTCCTCATGGGCGTAGCCGGTCGCGGTCGGATGCTGGTCGTCGCGATGCCGGTAGACCTCGACACGGAAGAGGACGGCGTGGTCGTCCATGCGGACGAGTTCGGTGGCGATCCGGCCGTCAGGGTTCGCGGCCCAGAACTGCGCGAGACGCTCCTCGACGGTGGCGTAGGTGGAGAGATCAAACGCCACGACGGTCCTCCGATCGTTGCTGGAGACGGACGAGGTTGTGGAAGTGTTCGGCCTTGTAGCACTTGAAGCACCACACGGACCACGATCCGGGCGACCAATGGAAGATGTCGTCGCCCTCGAGGAAGTGTTGGCATCGGCAACAGTTGCCGGCCGTCGGCTTTTGGAGGGTGTTCCGGTCAATCATTGAAGCCTCCCAACTTGAGCGCCACGATCACCTCGAGGGTGGCCGAGGACAAGTAGGGGAGGCCGGTCGGGGACTCCTCGAGGACGCGCACGAGTTCGTTCAGTGCCTTGCGCATTTGGCCGCGATGGTCGGCAAGGGTGTCGACTTGGAAGCGCAAGTTGCGGATCGCGTCGGACTGGTCGGGGTCAGTCATGGGTGCTCCTTGGGTTGTGTTGGGCGCATCGTAGCGTGGCGGTGTGGCGCCCTTGTGGATCCGGTTCCGTTCGCGGTGTGAAGTGCCTCCCCAGACGCCAGCCATGTCGGGGTGCTCGAGGGCGTAGTCGAGGCACGCTTGGCGGACTGGGCATTGACGGCAGATCGCGACGGCCTTCCGGGTGTCGGCCGCGCCGAGGCGTCCGGGACCGGGGAAGAACACGTCGAGGGGCATGTCAATGCATGCGGCGCGTTCCATCCATGAGGGCTTGTCAATGTTCACTTGCAGGCTCGCGACCAAGGCTCCCAGCCACAGTCACGATTGGCGTCATGCCAACGCCAGATTTCGAGGGCCATGGCGAGGTTCACGGCCGGCTCGTTGATCCGGTCCCACGACCCGAACAAGTGCTCGACCTCCTCACGCCACACTCGGTTGATTTGCATGAGGCCGTGGTCTCCGCCGTTCCACCGTGGGTCGCCGGGGATGATGTTGAGGCATCGGGACTCTTGCCACATCTCCTCGAGCACGTTGACGACCTCCTCGTGAGGCCAACCGACCTTGAGGACGAGGGGCGCCCATTCTTGGCACGGCGTGTCGGCCGGTAGGGCGAGCGCGTCAAGGTCGGCTTGCATGGCGTCGTGGGCCGTGGTGGTGGTGGTCGGTGCCACCGTGGTCGGGGCCGGCGTGGAGGGGACCGGCGTGATGACGACGGTGTTGACGGTCGGGTCGGTGACGATCGCCGGTGAGATTTGTGGCGTGTCGTCCTCGAGGATCCGGTGGACGATCTCGTTGCCTGCGATCAACGTCATGACGAGCATGAAGCCGATGACGGCAATGTCGTGGGGTCTGATCTTCATCTTGTCTCCTAGGTCGGGGTCTGGGACGAGGACGGTCTACCGGATCGCGGCCGGGATGTCACGCACCGAACATGCGCGCCCACGTGATCGGGCCGACGACGCCGTCCGGCTGGAGGGCGTTGTGGGTCTGCCATGACTTGACGAGCGCCTCGGTCTGGGGGCCGAACTTGCCGTCGGCGACGGCGCCTAGTCGGGTTTGGACTCGCTTCACGGCCTCGCCGGTGGAGCCTCGTTTCACGGGGCGTCCGGGGTACTTGGGCGGTGTCGGTGCCGTCGGCGTCGTGGAGGGGCTTGTAGGGGCTTCTAGGAGCCTTTCCGAGACCGGACGAGCGTCCGCCCATGCCTCACGTGTCGTCTCGACGTGGATCCAATCGTTGCCGGCTCCGGGCGACTTGTCGACCCAGCCACGGCCGGCTTCCCAGTAGCGCGTGCGTTGGTAGTGGTGAATCCGTTGGATCCCCAACTCGGCGGAGTGTTCGATGAGCCATGGGAGGATCTCCGCCTCAAGCACCTCGATGCCGGGGCCACCGTGCCGGGCACCGAAGCCGAGGTCGACGGCCGCGCCGAACGCATGCGACGACCATGCGGTGCCACCGCGCACCGGGCGCACGTTGAGGGTGCCGAGATGCTTGAGACGCCAACGGCCGGCGAGGTAGGTCCGGATCGCGTCAAGGTTGGGCGAGTTCCGGTCGTAGGGCGCTCCGGGCGTCAAGCCTCGGTTCCACGACTGGAAGTGCTTGGCGACGGTCACGCGGTCTCCACGGCCCACGTGAGCACCGTGACCGAGTGCGTTCCGGAGGAGACGACGGCCCACAGTTCTTCGCCTTGTGGGATCTGGATCGTGAAGTTCGTGTTGTTCGAGATGACGAGGCCGTTGCCGGTGGTGACGTCCGCGCCGCCAATGTAGAGGTCGTTGCCGATCGGCCGGACGACGATGGTCCGAGGCTCGTTGATCGCGGCCGAGACGATCTTCACGCGTGTCGAAGTGACGGTGGTGGTGGTCGAGATCATGACTGGTCCTCCGCTTTGTCTTTGTCTTTGAGTCCGTTCGAGGCCAGTACGCCGGACAGGGCGCCGGTCATGAAGAGGACGAGAGGGTTGAGGGTGGCCCACGCGGACTCGTCGTTGGGCGACACGTCGAGGGGCTGGACGACGAAGAGGAGGCCGTAGAGGAGGGCGCCGACGCTCATCATGAACGTCAGGCCGAGACAAATCCCGATCGCGAGGATGAGTCGGGCCTTGATCTCCGAGTTCGAGTAGCGCTTCATGGGGTCACCTTGCATCGAGGAGCGGTCGGGCGTGTTTCACAGTTGTCTCGAGTCCGGTCGTTGCATCCGGTCACGAGCCAGATGGACAGGAAGCCGAAGAGGAGGGCGAGGATCGCGAGGCTTTTCATGGCATCTCGGGGTCGGGTCGCTCGTCGGAGGTGGTGCAAGGCTGGGCACAGAATCCACACTCAACAGGCCGGTCTGGTCCCTCGAGGTTGTAGGCGGTGCCATGTTCGCGACAGTCGGTGTTGGTGCATTGTGCGGTGATCATGCGATTTGTACCCATCCGTAGAGTTCGATGTAGTCGTTCACACCGAACGTGAACGGGACGGTGCCGGACACCGCGGTGGTGTTGGTGAGGTAGGTGCCGGAGGCGGTCTGGACGTAGGGCTGGATCGTTGTGGTGCTCGCTTGGAGGCTGACGATGCTGTACGACTGGACTCCTGAGTCAATCACGGCTCCCATCAGGCTTGGGATCCACAACATGGTGGGGCTTCCGGCGAGGCTTGCTGATGCTGGCAAAGTGAACGTCGGGGTGCCGGTCAGGCTTCCCCCGGTGCCGAGCACGTACTTGGTTCGCAGGTACAGGATCTTGTTCAGGATGCAGTACTGCCCGGTGTTGGACGCTCCGGTACCGGGCGTGATGTTCGTCCACGACGGCGTGAACGACGTGAACGTGCCGATGGCGTTGAGTTCGGCGGCCGTCAAAACCTGCCCAGCCGAGAATGTTCCGAGAGTTGCCATCAGTTCACCATCCGAGTCGGTTTGTGTTGAGTACGCCGAACGTCGACGAGTTCAACGTGAAGAGATCGTAGACAATCGTGGGCGAGAGGTACAGGTTGAACTCCGTCCGCCCCGGCAACGCGTTCACGTTGCCACCCTCGACGACGAACGTTGTCGTGGTGGACGATCCGCCTGGTGGCGTGTAGTTCACGCTCACAGTCTTTCCGGAGATCGACGGGAGTTGGTCGAGGACGCTCGTGATCGGGATCGGGTTCTGGGCGGAGTCGTTGAACCGGATGTCCATGTAGAGGGACTCGACGGAGAGGACGTTGGCGTAGTAGTTCGTCTGGGCTTGTTGCTGGGCGACGGTGTTGAAGAGGACTTGGCGGTTGTAGTTGCGCTCGTAGTTGCCGGTAGCCACCGCTTGAGTCGTGCCGGCCACCGTCGAGGTCAAGTTGACGACGTTCGGGAAGTTGGCGTTGGGGTACTTGCGCGTGAGGCCGTCGTAGACCACGCCAACGGCGGCGTCTTGGGTGAACGAGACAAGCGACGAGGACGGCGCGGCCGAGGTCCGGAACTCGATCGTGGCGCCGTCGTAGTAGTAGGTCGAGTTCTCGGTGAGGAGGAGGTCCACGACGCGTTGGCCGATCGTCGTCGGATCGAACGCATCCGACACGGTGGCACGGCCGTTGACCTCGACCGGCGGAGGGTACGGAGGGACAAAGGGGTAGACCTCGTTGGCGAGTTTGATTGCCTGCCGGATCGCGTTGTTGGTCCCGATGATCGGGTCGTCGTTGACGTAGAACAAGGACAACATGCCGAGCGCGTCGATGCCGGTGATGGTGGCGGTGTCGGCGTTGGCCGCGATCTCGTCCTGAAACGTCACCTCGACCACGTAGAAGTACATTTTGTACGCCGAGTACTGGTTCCCGATGACGATCTGGTCGCCCTCGTTGATGGCGGCCGCTTGCCCGGTGTTGTTCCGGACGGTGAGGGTGCACGAGGTTCCGGCCGGCGTGTCGAAGTACGACTGGCGTCCGAAGTTGAACGTGAGCGACTGGGTGATCGACGTGAACGAGGTCGCCCCGATCGTGGTGGTCCAGTTGATCCGAGCCACGGCTAGCCGATCGCGTTCGCTGGGAGTCGGTTGTTGAGGCGCACGTACTGTTGGAGGGCGGCCACGACGGCGTTCGGGTCGGCGGAAGTGACGGTCACGTTGATCGTGTTGCCTCCCATGGTGCCGGCCTTGCTCAAGGGGATCACGGCCTCGGGGCCGGCTTCGCCGATCATGGCGAGCGTCGGGCCGGTGACGATGCCACCCTCGGCGAGCATCGGAATGTCCGGCACGTCGAAGCCCTTGCCTCCGATGCCGGGCACCCACGAGGGCACCTTGAACGAGAGTTTGCCGATCGTGTTGTTCCAGATCGACGCGACGGCGTTGAACACGGTCTTGAACGCGCCGTAGATCGCGTCGATGTACTTGCGGACGCCGGTGTACCAAAGCTTGACGGCGTCGCCGATGAACGTGAACGCGGTGACGGCCACCGTTTTGACGTTGTCGAACACGATTTTGACGTAGTCCCACCAGACCTTGAACGCGGCCTTGAGGAAGTCGATCGTCTTGCCGAAAATGTCAAACTTGGCTTGGAGGGCGATGAGCGCCGCGATGATGCCGAGGATGACGACGGCGCCGGTGGCCACCCAGAGGGCCGAAAACGACGTCGTGAGCGCCGTGTTGATCGCGAGAGTCGCGGCTTGGATCGTGTTGTAGATCCCGAGGCCGGCGTTGATTGCGAGGATGGCGCCGGCGAGGGTGCCGATCACGATGCCCAAGGTGACGATGAGGCCGGTGTTCTGCTGGACGAACTGGCCGAGCGATTGGAGTTTCGGGAGGAGTTTGTTGACGATCGGGAGGAGGGCCGCGCCGATCGACTCCTTGGTCTCCTCGAGGGCGATGGACATGCCTCGGAACTTGCCGGCCGTCGTGTTGGCTTGCTTGGAGGCTTGCCCCTCGAACGTGCCGGCGAGGCGGCCGAACACGGTGTCGGCGTCGGCGCCCTCCGCGATGAGTCCGGCGAGTGCCGGGTCGAGTTTCTTGAGGGCCGCGAAGTTGCCGTTGTACGCCTTGGAGAGGGCGTCGGAGACGAGGCCGAGATCCTTGCCGGTGCCGGCCGAGATGTCGAGCGCGAGGCCGAGGAGGTCTTGGGCTTGCGTCACGTCTCCGGTGCCTCGAACGAGGGAGTCAAACGCCGGCCGGAGTTCGTCGTCGGCCACGGCGGCCGCTTGGGAGGTCTTCGAGATGAAGTCCTCGACGGCGGTGACTTGGGCGTCGGTTGCCCCGGTGACGTTCGTGAGTGTGGTCGCCAGTTTTTGGGCGGCCGCGTCGTCCTCCGCGAACGCCTTCACGGCGGAGAAGCCGGCGACGGCGAGGCCACCGATGGCGGCCGCGGCCGGTAGTGCGGCTTTCTGGATCGCGAACGATGCTTTGGCGCCGACCCCTTCAAGTTTCTTGAAGTCGGCGATCGCCTTGTTGACGCCGGAGGGGTTCCATTCGGAGACGAGGGGGAGGGAGATGGCCACTAGCGGAAGTCCTTCTGGGAGTCGGCCATCACCTTGTCGATGATCGGCTTGAGTGCGCGCTCGGCTTCGGCTTGGAGGGCGTCAACGTCGCGCCACATGAACCTCGAGGCGTCTCCGAGACGTGACCCGAGGGCCGACGCGAAGTTGGGCCGGCGTCGCTCAATGGGCGCTCGCGACTTGGTGCCTCCGGCCTTGCCGGCCATGTCGGCGATCGCGACCGGGGCGCCCTTGGTGACGACGCGCACGACCGACACTTGCTCGACGCCGGGCTGGCCCACACGGCTCCGAGGCTTGCGCGTGTTGAGGTTGATGACGACCTTCTTGACGTTCTTCCAGCCGGTCCGGCCGTCGTTGCGCATGCCGGACAACGGGGCCGTGCCGGGGACTCGGTTGTTGATCGTCGTGACGAGCGGTTCGGCCGCTTTCTTGATGTCCTTGAGGAGCGCACGACGCGCGGCTGGGTCGACTTTCTGGAGGTTCTTGAGGGCTTGTTGGAGGCCGTACGTGTCGAGCTTTGCGCTTGCGCTCATCGTGGTCCTCCCTTTCTGTCCTCGTTGATTGCCTCGACGACCGTTGCTAGATCGTCAATGTCGAATGGAATGTCGGGAGGCCAGTACCCGGTGACGGCGCACACTTGTGCTAGTTGTCGCCGGAAGCCTCCCCGGTAGGGTTTGTCGACTCCGTCTCCACGACCTCGAGGGTGACGAGACGCTTGATGAAGTCGTCAAACATGGCTGGGATCGTGACGCCGGCTTGCTTGCTTGCCTCGTACGCCATGAACGCCAAGTCCTCCATGCCGATCCCGGCGGATTGGATGTCGGATGCTTTGCGCTTGAACTTGCGCTCCCACGTGACGATGACGTAGAGGTTCGTCTTGACCTCGTACTCGCCTTGTCCTTGGTCTACCTTGAGCGTGAGTTGCATCCGTGTCCTCCGTCGGTTGTCGGTGACTGGAGGGTACTAGATCAGGGGGCCGTGATGTCGCGAGCGCTGGAGCCACCCTTGAACACGGCCTCGACGACCGAGAGTTCGCCGACGGCCGAGTTGATCGGGGTGATCGTCTCGAGGTAGCAGTTGGTGATCGTGTACTCGGGGTTCGAGGCGGACTCGGTGGTGCCGGAGGGCGAGATCACGAGGGTGGCCGCGGTGCCCCATGCCGAGTAGAGGATCGCTTCGATCTCGCCGGCGCCGTACGAGTTGAACAAGGTCAGGGTGACTTCGTTGTTCTCGAGGCCGGAGGTGAACACTCGAGCGGTGCCACCGAACGCGGTGGTCTCGAGGGCTTCCTTGACGAGACTGATCTCGCACTTGGAGCAGTTGTCGGTGAGGTCGGTGGTGGTGGCGCCGACGGTCAAGTTGATCGTGGCGTTTCCGAGGAACGTGGTGGTGGCCATGGTTGGGTTCTTTCTTGTCAGGAGCGGCGTGCGCTCATTCTCACGGTGAGGTCGTAGGCCGGCAGTTCTTGGGTTCCGACGACGGCCACGGTAGGCCGGCCGGAAGTGAACACGACGCCGGAGTTGAGGATCGTGTCCACGGTGGTCAGGATGTAGTCCGTTGAGTCTTGGTTGCCGGGTGGCGCTCCCAACACTCGGATCGTGAACGTGAGGTCGGCGACGGCGTTGATGAAGCCGGCGTTGAAGTTGTCGAACGACGGTGGCTCGACGAACACCGACATCGGTCGGGCGTTGCGAGGGTCTTGCACGGGTGCCAAGCCGAGCGCGGTGAGCGCGTTGACGAGGGCCGTGGTTGCCTCGACGAAGATCCCGGAGCCGGCCACAACTCAAGCCACCTGACTTCGGCGGATGCCGAGGAGTTGCTTGATCCGGCCCATGGTGAGGCCGGTCGGCTGGTTGACGGTCATGTCGGAAAACGACGCGAACGAGTCAACGCTCCCTCGTTCACGGTACAGACTGGCCGCGTAGAGGGTGGCGCCGAGTTGGGCGGAGGCGTCGGGGGCCGTGGCCGGTGCGTCGTGGTAGCCGGCTTGTTGCCGGGCACGGAAGCAGTAGGCGTTCGACGCGGAGACGCATGTCGCGATGTAGGCGGTGTCGTTGGCGGTGGCGGCCGCGATCCCCAAGAACTCGGTCACGAGCGACGAAGTGGTCCACGTGCATGAGATCGACCACGTGAGTGTGCCGTTGGGGATGACGGCCGCGCGCGCGATGTCGTCGCCGGCGTCGTAGAAGAGGATCTGGTTGGGGATGATCGCGTCGTTGTTGAACTGGAAGTCGCCCTCATCGGACACGCCGACGAACAATCCGGTCGGGATCGCGAACACGGTCTGGGTGCCGTTGAGTGTCGAGTCGCATCCGGACAACGTGAACGTCTGGCCGACGCCGATGTCGGTGGCCTCGAGGGTCTGAATCACGGCGTAGTTGTCGAGCCTCATTTGCTCGATGACTGTGAATGTTGCCATGACTCAGACCCTCGTCCCTAGTGTGCCGTGCTTGGGGATCAGGTCAACTTGACGAACTTGGTGGCGTCGATCATGAGCGTGGCGAAGTAGCCGCGCCATGCGATCGTGCGCGAGATCGTCGACGGGTTGTCGATCGAGATGGCGCCCTTCTGCTGCTCGAAGATCTCGAAGCCGGAGGCGTCGCCCACGATGACGGTGTCGGCCGCGAAGTTGCGGTCCACGACGACGCGGAGACCGAACGCCACGGCGTCGGTGGCTCCGGGCGACATGGAGCCGAACGCGTTCATCGGTCCGACTTGGGGGAACAACGGCCGGCCGGCGGTGTCGACCAACTTGCCCAAGTAGCCGAACATGTTCGGCGACAAGAAGAGGTGCGTCGGCAGGTTGCCGTTCGAGTTGGTGAGGATCGTCGACGCGGCGTCGTAGATGTCGCTCACCCATTCGGAGGCCGACGTGGGGTCGGTCAGGACGGCGGACTGGGAGCATCCGGCGAGGAGCGCATCGGCCGCCACGTCATCCGTGGTGTTGGCGTAGATCCGGGCCATGTCGTCGAGGATGAGGCTCAACACGGCCGGGTCGGTCCAGTCGAGATCCTGCTCCGAGATCGTCACGTAGCCGCCATAGGCGCTTTTCTGCACTTGGTTGCTCGCGATGACAAACGTACCGGACTGGAGCGCCGCGTTCTCGGCGGACTGCACGGCCATTGACGTGTGCGTGGTGACCTCCGGGCGGATGAACACCTTGCCTCCGCCGGGCATGGCCTTCGGGCCGATGGCGTCGACGACGGGGCGCAAGCCTCGGAAGTTGTTGTAGACCGGTCCGAGGATCGGCTGGGGCAACACGCCGGGCGTGTCGGTGGTGACCACGTCAGGGGCGGCGGCCTTGATGGCGTCGCTCATGCGGTGCCAAGCGTCTCCGCCGGCGATCGCGGCGGCGAGGTACTCGACGGCGGTCGGCAACTTAGCGTCACGCTTGACGGCGGTGGCGTAGATCGGGGTCGTGGCGACGGCCGCCTCGACGGTGTTGGGCTGGACTTCCATGTTCTCCTCCTCGGAGTCTTGGGTTGGGTTGGGTTCTTCTTCGGGGCTTGCGGTCTCCTCCTCCGGGGAGGCGGCCGCGATCTCGGTGATCCGTGCGTCGGTGAACGCCGGCATGGCGACGAGTGAGATCTCCGCCAAGTGCGCTTTGGTGACGACGGTGGCCTTGAGTTCTTTGTCGTAGTACGACTCGATCGGTTCGGCGCCGACGCTCACGGCGTCGTACGCTCCGGCCTTGACGAGTTCAATGGCGTCGGCCGACGCATTGGTTCGAGCGAACGTGGCGGTGAAGCCAAGCCCCTCGTCCATGTCGGCGAGCGAGTTGACGATTCCGCGGAGTTGGCCGGTGTCGTGGTTCTCGAGCAACTTGGCCGGCTTCTGGTTGACGTCGAACGCTCCTCGAGCAAACGCCACCCGCTTGCCATTCGAGACGACGGCGGTGGTCGGTGCCCACGGCACGGCGATGCCGGTCACGGTGGCCGGCTTGTCGTCGCCGGCGGAGGCGTCGATTGTGGGTAGTTCGGCGGTGAGGCGGATCATGTTGGGGTCTCCTCGTTGACACGTACTTCGGCCGAGTCCTCGACCTCGACCTCATTCTTCTCCATGTCGTTGACCTCAAGGTAGTCATGTACGTCGAACTCGATGTACCGGCCGGCCGGGAGAATGTCGTTGGCGCTCAACGTCTCTTGGATGCAGTCGAGGTACTGCTTGACGGCGAAGAGGTAGAGATCCTGCCGGGCTTGTTGGGCGTTCTGGTAGGTGAACGATCCGGGCACGCCGATGCCCAAGAGGTACGGAGGGACGCCGATCGCGCGCGACAACTCGAGGGTCTGGAACTGTCGGCCCTCGACGAGTTGAAGCTTTGACGGATCCGATCCGAACTCGTGCCACTCGACCTCGGAGTTGAGGGCGCCGACGGCGGAGACGCGTCGAGCGTTGGCCCAACCTTGGGCGAGTTCACCCAGATCCTCGGCGGACATCGGTTCGCTCGAGGCGCGTTGCTGGAGGTAGCCGGCCGCGATCTCGTTGACGGCGAAGCGCTCGGCCGCGGACTGCAACCGGAGCGCGGTTTTCATGGCGGTGGCTCCGGTGTAGACCAAGCCTTGGGTGCCAGACAAGAACTGAACGACCTCACGTGGGTCAAGTTCCATGCCGTTGAACGTGATCTCGGTGGAGGGGCCGAACCATTGGGGGCCGGATTGGTCGAGCGTGTTGACCATCGCGGCCGGAAGCCACGTGAACGACAACGGCCGTCCGGTCGCTTGGCTCCTTGAAGTGACGTACCAGAACGCACGGCCGCGCATGATGAGATCCGTGACGGTGTTCGAGATGAGGAAGTTCCGGGTGACCTTGGGGTCCGGTTGGATCATCCACCGCTCGAGTTCGAGGTAGATCTTCTCGTACTCTTCGCCGTCCCATTGGAGCGTGTAGTGCTTGAACCCCAACGACCCAGCGACGGAGGTGATCATCTGCACTCCGCGCTGGATCGTGGGAAGTTGCGTGACCAGTTCCTCAGTCGCCCCGACGGTGTACGTGAAGAACTGGCCAACCTGTGCGGCGCTACCGGAGGCGGCCTTGATTGTCTCGGCGCCGAACGCTGGGACGGCGTTCTTCCGGAAGAGTGCCATGGGCGGATTCTCCCACGGTTTCGGGATGTTTCCCAGTCATGTTCCCATGGCGAACGCGGCCTTGGGTCGACGTCGTTGCACCGACGCGGCGCCGGCCGCCCACACCATGGCGCGCGCCAACTCGATCGGCCCCGGCGACTTCTGGGATGACAACGGGGCGCCGTCGTTCGTCTTGACCATGACGGCACGGTTGACGTGTTCGGCCAACGCTTCGTTGCCGGGCACGTGGTGGAGGCGGTCCTCGACGATCAACGCGCGCACGATCGGAGTCTGAGCTTTGAGTTCGCGGTAGCCGACGATCTCGGTCCGACGTCGGAAGTCCGGTGGCACGTGCTCGACGAGTCCGGGTGGAACGCGGAGTTGGACGGTGGGATCGGTCATGACTCGGGTGACCTCGCCCCACATGGCGACCATGGACTCGACGACGAACTCGGTGTCAACGACGATCCGGTCCTCCACGGCGACGGCGCGGACGGCCACGTACCGGGATTCATCGAGCGACGTTTCGATCGCGAGCACTCCGCCGGAGGGGATCGGCGTGTCGGTGAGCCGGTCGCCCCACACGTTCGGGATCCACGACTTGACGGACCCTTGCCAGAGGTTGAGGTGGGCGCGCACGAACTCGGCCAAGGGGATCGTGGCGAACGCCTCCTCGAGGCCCTCCCACGTGATCGTTGTCCCCAACGCCGGCGAAGCCCACGGCCACCACATCCGATCGGCCGGTGACACGCCGGGCGGAGGTGACCATTCGGCGAAGAACATCGGCGACGTCTGGCCCTTGTCGATGCATGCGATCGCTTGCTCGCGCATGGAGATGAGCACCGTCGAGGACGCGTCTCCGGCCGTCGACCAGCACGACATGAGCGGTGAGCGTCGGGCGATCTGGGAGGGCTTGAGCGCGCCGTAGATCACTTGGGGCTTGATGTCCCAGATCTCGTCGACGAGGAGGAGGTCCACCGAGTAGCCGTGCTTGCCGGCCGTCGCGGCCGCCAACCGGATCGTCGAGCCATCCGGGAACGTGAGGGACTCACGTCCGAACGACTTGTACGACTTGGCTCCGAACTTCTCGGCGAGGATTGGCTCCATCTCACGGAAGAGGATCGACGCGCGCTCGTACTCGTTGGCGACGATCATGACGGTTTGGGGTTCGCCGCGGATGCCGGCCATGACGGTGGCCCACCATGACGCGAGCACCTTGAGACACGACGACTTGCCCACCTGTCGGGCGGTTGAGATGCAGGCCGACCGGTGCACCAAGGTGCCGGTCTCCCGATCCTCGAGCGTGGCGTAGGACAGTTGCCCGGCAAGGGCGACCTTCTGCCAGTCCATGAGCCGGAGGCCGTACACGCGTTCGGCGAACTGGTCCACCGACTCGACGAAGTCGCCGGCCGCCTCGTACGCCGTGACCAACCTCGGCTCAGTCCGACCCGATCCCGGTCGATCCTCCTCAAGTCCAGTCGGTTCCGGCTGGTTCCGGCTGGTTCCGAGAGATTCCGGAT
>Ga0315902_10007857_pt1 | contig 14502 bp, 14 predicted proteins | sample LakEriMetagenome_9_FD_203523 | JGI IMG/M metagenome (GOLD analysis project Ga0315902, IMG submission 203523) | Freshwater fungal communities from buoy surface, Lake Erie, Ohio, United States - Buoy 12 MA117 | ecosystem: Environmental > Aquatic > Freshwater > Lake > Lake biofilm | place: USA... | reverse complement strand
CTTCTTCTATTCTGCCGGCTAAATGTTTAGGAATCATCTCAACTATTGGACGATATGTTTCATTAAGCCAGCGCCTAGCTGAATCTGCAATTGGAGGTTTGGGATTTTCCTCACGTCCGCGGAATCTATCAAGCGATGCAAGTAAACGTTTTGCTTGAAGCGCTTCAGTTTCAAGACCTGTTAACTCGCGTAAGCGGTTGCGGTGATAGCCAGGTGCTACGAGCTTAGGTTGGAAATAAAGTTTTTGTGATTCGCCATCGAGTGATACCGAAACCTCATCAACAGCAAAACCTAAATCTTGAAGTTGGCGCATTGCGCGTTCGACCGCATGACGATCTTTCGGATCTAATACTTGGCGTTCCTTTAACGCTTTCCAAATCCGGTGGTAACGCTTGATAACCGCCTCGCTTGCGCGAATTGGATCCATGCCTGGATAGAGAACACCAGAAAGCGCTAGGTCTTCAAGTTCAGCGGCAACATTGAAATGCGCGATCTCTAAATCGTGTTCGCGCTGGCCATCGCTAAGCGACTTTTGAAATTCTCCAGTTTCGGCATCAACTAAGTACGCAGCAAATGCTTCGGCATCACGACGAAAAAGCGTGTTAGAGAGTGAACAATCGCCCCACCAGAAACCAAGTAAATGCAATTGAACCAATAACAGCGCAAGCGCGTTGGCCATCATGGTGATGTCATTAGAAGTTACATCTTTGCCGCTAAGGAGAACTCGGTAAGGAAGTGAGTAAGGTAGGAAGCGCGTTACGAGTGCACAGGGAAGCTCTTCATTAGCCTCATTGGTGCGACCTTCGATTACCGCAATTGATTGCACGCTAGGGGCGCCGAGATGAGCCAGTTCGCGCAGGGCCTTATATTCTCGATTTGCGAATTCAGAGACTGTCTCTTTTACTGCATAGACTTCTGAATCAGGATCATCAGTTGAACGCACTAAGCGCACGACGTGGCGCGAAATACCGCGTTTTTCAGCAAGGGCGGGATCTTCTGGCCACTCTTCCAAATTGATGTGCCACGGCAGACCTGTAACGGCAGCGATTTCTTCGCCTAACCCCGTAATGCGCAGCGCCATTAAGCAAGGATATCGCTTTAGAATAGGTGACATGGCTATATCTGATCGAATCAAACGTAAACCTAAGGCAAGTGTGGCACCAACAGATTTTGGTGCTCAGGGCAACCCGATAGATCGATCACATCCATTCTATTTTGGATTCGTTGCAACGTTAGGCGCCTTAGTCGCCATAGTTTTGATGCGCGCTCTTGCCAGTACAAGCCAAATATTTGTCCTAATTATCGTTGCACTCTTCTTGGCAACAGGTTTAAATCCAGCAGTAGTAGCAATTCAAAAGCGAGGAATGTCACGAGCTAGCGCGGTAGCTGTGATCTTTATTTCTGTAATTGGCTTTGTTATTTTCTTTGTCGCTGTTGTTATTCCTCCAGTAGTTTCACAGGGCACGCAATTGATAAATAGCGGGCCAACGCTGCTATCTGACTTAAAAAATAATTCAACTATTGCTGATTTGAATAGCCAATTTGGCATTATTGATACTCTTCAAAGCAAGCTTAAAGAGATCACCGCAGATGGAACGTTGATTGTTTCAGCATTTGGTGGAGTCATTGGGGTTGGCAGATCTGTACTATCCGGAACTTTTACTGCTTTAACGGTATTGATCCTTACTCTCTATTTCATTACTTCGCTTCCACAAATGGTTGATCTCGGTGTTCGTTTTGCACCCGCGAGCCGTCGTGATCGAGTAAACCTACTAACACACGCAGTTATCTCGCGAGTAGGATCCTTTGTCGGAAGTCAGATAGTCATTGCGGCTATGGCCTCCATTTTTGTTCTTGCCCTTTCCTTTGTACTAGGCCTGCCATCTCCCATCGCTATTGCAATGATTGTTCTTGTGTGTGGGTTAATCCCTTTAATCGGCCACTTCATTGGCTGTTCGGTTGTAACTATTATTGCTCTTACGCAATCAGTATCTATTGGCATAATCGCATTTATTGCATATGTCGTTTACGTCCAGGTGGAAAATTACCTAGTTACGCCACGCATCATGAAACGCACCTTAGCCGTTCCTGGTGCCGTAACAATCATCGCAGCTTTAATCGGTACTTCTCTCCTCGGGTTAATTGGTGGTTTACTCGCAGTGCCTATTGCGGCCTCAATAATTTTAATTCTCGATGAAGTTGTCTTTCCGAGAGCAGATAACTCTTAAATCTCGGTTGGTAGAGGCAGGCGATCTGGTGCGATAACTTTCGTTATTTCACTCAGTACTCGATAAACCGACGGTTCTCCAACCCAAAGATGTTTGGCGTCATCGACTGCAATAATTTCCATTTGGGTCAAAGGTGCAAAACGAATCTTCGCCTCGGCAGGTTTTAGATAATCATCGTGTTCAGGAACCAGCGCAATAACTGGTCGACCATCTGCCGCCCAATATTGCATATCGCTAACTTGAGTTGTCCGTAAAGGTGGTGAAAGAAGAATCAAGCCTTTAACTCTTGGATCTTTGGCGTGCCGCAGCGCTAGATCAGTCCCGAATGACCATCCAACCACCCAGAGATTTTCCAACTTCAAAGTATCTAAGCAATAAGACATCATCGCTTCTACATCAAATCGCTCTGCCCCGCCATTATCAAATTCACCAGAACTTGTTCCTGCTTCGCTTGTTGTACCGCGTGTGTTAAAGCGGATTACTTCAATACCTGACATTGCAGGTAATCGATTAGCTGCTTTTTTGTAGATATGGCTATCCATCATTCCGCCGGCAGTTGGCAGAGGGTGCAAGCACAAGATTGCGCCGTTATATCCAGAAATGGGCGCTGCTACTTCGCCAATTAAGGTTTCGCCATCTGATGTTGTGACGGTGAACGCAGTGCGATGCGCCGGCAAAATAGTGCTGGGGCGTACTGGCTGCAACATAAAGGAGAGTCTAGTCTTTACTCATGACTACTTTATCCAGCGCAACATTTGCATCGCACTACCCTGTTACCGGAGAAGTTATTGCTGAATACCCAATAGCTGACCGTGAAGACGTACACGCAGCGGTTGCCCGCGCACGTGCAGCCTCACTTACCTGGCAGAACCTTGGATTTAAGGGTCGTCGTAAAGTCTTGTTGCAGTGGAGTAATTTATTAATATCTAAGTTAGATGAAATTACCGAGATCGTTTCACGCGAGACGGGAAAGCCCGTCAGCGATGCCAAATTAGAAGCTTCTCTGGCTGTCGGACATTTAGATTGGGCTGCTCGTCATGCCGAAGATGTAATGCGAACTTCGCATCGTTCTCCTGGCGTATTGATGGCTAATATGTCTGCAACTGTAGAACACTCTCCTGTTGGCGTCGTCGGGGTAATTGGCCCTTGGAATTATCCAATCTTTACTCCAATGGGTTCTATTTCTTATGCACTTGCCGCTGGCAATACCGTTGTCTTTAAACCAAGTGAGTACACGCCTGGTGTTGGAACAGTTCTTGCGAAAACTTTTGCCGAAGTCGCTCCCTTTGCCGATATTTTCACGTGTATCACCGGACTTGGTGCGACTGGAAAAGATTTATGCGAAAGCGGCGTGGATAAATTGGCATTCACTGGATCAACTCGCACCGCAAAGTTGGTTGCAGCATCGTGTGCAACCACAATGACGCCAGTTGTTCTCGAATGTGGTGGCAAGGATCCGGTAATTGTTGCCGAAGATGCTGACCTTAAGCGCGCTGCAGATGCCACGATTTGGTCAGCGATGTCTAACGCTGGACAAACTTGTATCGGCGCCGAACGTGTATATGTACACGAAAGCGTGGCAGATAAATTTATTGAAGAAGCGTTAAAGGTTGCGCGCACGATTCATCCTGGTGCTCCAGGGGTTGGTAATTACGGTCCAGCGACAATGCCATCTCAGATAAAAGTAATTCAGGGTCACATAGATGATGCAATCGCCAAAGGCGCAAAGGTCGCACTCGGTGGATCTGATTCCGTTAAAGCGCCATTTGTCGAGCCAGTTATCTTGCTTGATGTGCCTGAAAATTCCACAGCGATGACTGAAGAAACCTTCGGACCAACTATCGCGATCAACCGCGTTAAATCAATGGATGAAGCGATTGCGTTATCGAATGCTTCGCGTTATGGACTTGGTTCATCTATTTGGTCAAAGCGCCAAGGAAAGAAAATAGCGCGCCAACTTCATTGCGGAATGGTTGCGATTAATTCAACGATTTCATTTGCTGCAATTGCATCCGTGCCATTTGGTGGAGTAAAAGACAGCGGTTATGGCCGCATTCACGGCCCAGAGGGAATTCTGGAGTTTACTTACCCGCGCACCGTGGTTCGTGCAAGATTCCAGTTACCTATCGCCTTCACCAGTTTTAAGCGCACGAAAGGTAACGATAAATTAATTGTTACTTTGACGAGACTACTAAACGGCCGACTAGGTTAAATAGTCGGCGCATAAAATTTGCCGACTAGGTTAAAAAGTCGGCGCATAAAATTTGCCGACTAGGTTAAATTTTAAAAGCGCGGCGCATTTCTAGTGCGCTCGGTTCTTGGTTTGCGTTCATTACGTTTTGCCCAGCATGCGTTATGCCAATGGCGGCGATTATCTTCATCGTCAACCATCCACGCAACAGTGTGCGGCGTTGCCATTGGTATTACTTGATCGCAACCCGGACAGCGATATGGTTTATTTGAACTAGAACCCGTGATCTTGCGAACAATAAAATCGCCATCTGCATGCTCTTCAACTGTTTGATTTGAAGTTGAGATATCTCGGTCTTCAGTTTTTGGCCGACGACCCTTTGGAAAATTGCGGCGTGGGCTCATAAAGGTATTTTCTCGCACTTTTGGTGACAATGTGGCATGGTTGCCATATGAGCAGCGTGATATCCGTCCGAGGCCTGAAGAAGAGCTATGGATCCACCCAGGCGGTCGCTGGGATTGATTTATCTATCGCGCAAGGCGAGATTTTTGCACTACTCGGCCCTAATGGAGCAGGAAAGACCACAACCGTAGAAATACTCGAAGGCTTTCGAACACGTGACAGCGGTGACGTATCTGTCTTAAATACCGATCCTGCTATCAAAGGAGAAGCCGGGCGTATCTGGCGTAATCGAATCGGAATCGTTCTGCAATCAACTTCAGATGCTGGTGATTTATCGGTCAAGGAAACAGTCGCACACTTTGCTAAATATTATGCAAACCCGCGCGATGTTGATGAAGTTGTCAACGCAGTGGGTCTGGCCGAAAAATCAAAGGAGTTGATTCGTACATTATCTGGCGGGCAACGTCGTCGCTTAGATGTTGCACTCGGCATCATCGGCTCGCCTGAACTTCTCTTCCTTGATGAGCCAACTACAGGATTTGATCCAGAAGCCCGCCGTGCCTTCTGGGCACTCATTAAAAATCTGCGCGATAGCGGAACCACAATTGTTTTAACGACGCACTACTTAGACGAAGCTGAAGCGCTAGCCGACCGAGTCGCGGTGATAAATCGAGGTGTGATTGTTGAAGTCTCCACGCCAGCACTCCTTGGTGGCCGCGCTACATCTCTTGCCACAGTCAGTTGGCTAAGCGAGAACGGGCCCCAATCTGAGCGCACAGATAATCCAACTGCCTTAATTAAAAAACTCACCGAAGGCTTTAATGGTGAAATCCCCGAACTCACCGTAAGGCGCGCTTCACTAGAGGATATTTATCTAGAAATGATTGGAGGCGCAGATGTCCACAAATAAAGTTTCCACTAAAAAAGTACCGAGCGCCCTAACTATCGGCATCGCTCGAGGTGGCTTAGAAATCAAACAATTTATGCGCCAGCGCGAATCAGTAGTCTTCACTCTCGCTTTTCCAATTATGTTGCTGGCTATCTTCGGTTCAGTCTTTACAAATGAGCTGACTGATGGCGTAACTTTTAGCCAATACTTTGTCGCCGGAATGATCGCGTCCGGCTTGGTTAATACTGGCTTTCAACAACTAGCAATTATGATTCCGGTCGAACGCGACTTTGGAACTCTAAAACGCTTGCGTGGAACGCCAATGCCAGCATCTAGCTACTTTATTGGAAAAGCAATAGTGGTTTTTGTAACTATGGCCTTTCAGGTTTTACTTCTTCTAATTGCAGGGGTGCTGTTCTTCGGCGTGAATCTGCCAACAGATCCCGCAAAATGGTTAACTTTTACTTGGCTCATTATTTTAGGTAGCGCGGCGTCTACTTCGCTGGGTATCGCTTTCTCGGTTATCCCAAAGAGTGGACGCAGCGCATCAGCGGTTGTCTCCCCCGTCGTCATCATCTTGCAGTTCTTCAGCGGTGTCTTCTTTGTCTTCACCGATCTACCTGCCTGGATGCAACAAGTAGCAGCGATCTTTCCGCTCAAGTGGATGACTCAAGGTATGCGCTCTGTCTTCTTACCTGACTCATTTGAGGCAAGTGAAGTTGCCGGCAGTTGGGAAACTGAAAAAACTTTCTTGATTATTCTCGCCTGGTTTATCGCGGGTCTTGTTATTTCTATCCGCACATTTAAATGGGATCGACAGAGATGATCAAATCTAAGACTTTAGCGCTGGTTCTAGCACTCGGATTAACAATCACTGTTACACCAGCGCTGGCAGCAACGAAGAGCCCAACGCCAACTCCAAAGGTGACTGCTACAAAGAAAGCACCGGTCAAGAAACCTCCAGTGAAAAAAGCACCTGTAAAAAAGAAGGCACCTGTAAAAAAGAAGGTCTCCACTGTAAAGCCTTCGCCATCTCCAAAATGGCCACCTGCTGGGTTTAAAACTAATCCGCTAAATGAAACTCCGCTCTACATAAAGATTCCTACCGCTAAAGAGCTCGTCGGATTACTTTCAACAAGAGTCGCACTCGCAAACCAGGTGAAAGACTGCACAAAATTTACATGTGGTGCGGTATTGGTCGCCTCTGAAATTGGCTGTCGCTGGTGGCAAGTCACTGGCGATATCGTTGGACCGACCTCTAAAGAGATTAAAACTCTGAAAACTTTTGGGAAAGTGACCGCTTCTGTCGCGGCTAGTCCTCCACAAAAAATCGTGACAGTTATATTGGTTACCACAGAACCAATAGGCGCAGGACACATCATTTCTAATGTGAGTGCGGACTGTAATCAAGGCGAACCAACGGGTCCAATTCCAAATACCGAGTACAAAGCAGTCGGATAAAGATGCTCGGTGGAATCAATAACGGTCTGTTCTTAAGTAGCTTCGGCGGATTCTTCGCAGTTGGAGTTTTGGCCCTAATTTTAAAGTGGGCATTTGCGCGCGGTAAATCAGTTATTGAACGCACCCCTAAAATCGGTGGTGAGGATGAATACGGTTCGCTGGTTGTGGTCGCTTCCCCGAATAATCATATTGAAGGTGAAATATTGCGCCTAAAGTTAGTAGACGCGAAGATTAAGGCAACGCTTACTCAGACTAAAGATGGTCCAAGGATATTCGTATTTGCTAGCGATGAAAAAATTGCCCGCGCTATTCTAAAAAGTTAGCGATTTGCTCCAGGAACCCAGAGTTGGTCACCAATTTTCTTATTTGCAACTCTTGCCAAAACGAACAAAAGGTCAGAGCAGCGATTTAGATACTTGGCGGTCAGCGGATTAACTCCAGTTCCGAAACCGTGAATTGCCGCCCAGGTGCGACGCTCTGCGCGACGCACAACGGTGCGGGCCACGTGAAGGTGAGCTGCTGCCGGTGTACCGGATGGAAGAACAAAAGAACGTAGCGGTTCAAGATCAGCATTGTATTTATCGATCTGTTCTTCCAAATAAGTAACTTGGCTTTCTAATACACGAAGTGGTTCAAAAGCAGGTGAATCAACTACTGGAGTACAAAGGTCGGCACCGACATCAAATAAATCATTTTGAATTCGGACAAGAAGCGCGCGAATTTCATCAGTTAATTCATCTGTTGCAATTACAACGCCAATCGTTGAGTTAGCTTCATCAACAGTGGCATATGCCTCAAGACGTGAATCGTTCTTTGAGGTGCGGCTCATATCTCCTAAAGAGGTTGAGCCATCATCGCCGGTCTTGGTGTAAATACGCGTTAAATTAACCATGGCCCTAGCCTATAAGTAGACTTGCCTTATGGCATCTTCCAGCACCGCGGGCAGCGACCGCTTCCGCATCGTGGGCGGTGCCAGCCTCAAGGGCGAAGTGACTGTGACTGGTGCGAAGAATTCAGTCCTGAAACTAATGGCGGCATCGCTACTTGCAGTTGGAAAAACAACGATTCGCAATGTTCCTGATATCGCCGACGTAGACATCATGTCCGATTTACTGACTCGACTTGGATGCACCGTTGCTCACTCCGGTTCTGTCGTAACAATTGACGTTCCAGAAAAGCCACAACATCGTGCAGATTACGATTTAGTGCGCAAGATGCGCGCATCAATCAACGTGCTTGGTCCTTTGGTTGCACGAATCGGTCGCGCCGAAGTTGCCCTGCCAGGTGGAGATGCAATCGGTTCACGCGGTTTGGATTTTCACATTAAGGGCCTGGAAACACTCGGTGCAACAGCGCACGTAGAACATGGCTATGTAATTGCCGAAGCTCCAAAGGGTTTAACTGGTGCTGCAATTGATCTTGATTTCCCAAGCGTAGGGGCAACCGAGAATTTAATGACCGCCGCTGTCCTTGCAAAAGGTGTCACAACAATTGATAACGCAGCGCGCGAACCTGATCTGGTTGATCTAGGTGAGTTCCTAATTGGTATGGGCGCGAAGATCGAAGGTTTGGGCACTCCGCTAATTACTATTACTGGTGTAGCAAAGTTAAATCCAACTGATCACATAACAATTACTGATCGCATCATCGCTGGTACTTGGGCCTTCGCCGCGGCAATGACCCAAGGAGATATCACCATCCACGGTGGTCGAGCCGACCATATGGAGGTAATGTTAGAAAAATTGGCTCACGCTGGCGCAATTATCACTTCAACTTCGGATGGAATTCGTGTTCAGATGAACCAACGTCCACGCGCCACAGATGTTGCAACACTTCCCTATCCAGGATTTGCCACTGATTTGTTGCCATTTATCATTGCAATGAATGCCGTGGCTGATGGACATTCCATGGTTACTGAAAATGTCTTTGAATCGCGCTTTATGTTTGTCAATGAATTAATGCGCCTTGGCGCACAAGTAACCGTTGATGGCCACCACGCATCTATCGACGGTATTCCGCAGCTATCTGGTGCGCCAGTGGAAGCAACCGATATTCGCGCTGGCGCTGGTTTAGTTCTCGCCGCATTGGTTTCCGAAGGTGAAACTACGGTCGATGGCGCATTCCATATCGATCGCGGATACCCAAACTTTGCTGAAGATCTTCGCGCACTCGGCGCGAGCGTGACACGGGAATAGTTCACGTGATTCCAGATCGCAATCTCGCTCTCGAGTTAGTTCGCGTTACTGAAACAGCAGCCCTTGCTGCTGCGCCTTGGGTTGGGCGAGGTGAAAAAGATCTAGCCGATGGCGCTGCTGTAAAAGCAATGCGCGCGATGATTAATACGGTGGATATGTCTGGCGTTGTTGTTATTGGCGAAGGTGAAAAAGACGAAGCGCCGATGCTTCACAACGGAGAAGAAGTTGGAAATGGCGATGGCCCATCTTGTGACGTTGCTGTTGATCCCATTGATGGAACTTCACTGACAGCCCAAGGAATGAATGGAGCTATCAGTGTAATTGCCCTGGCACCTCGCGGTTCTATGTTTGATCCGCAAGATAGTTTTTATATGAATAAAATTGTGACAGGACCAGAAGCCGCTTCGGTAATTGATATAACTAAATCTGTACCTGAGAATATTTCAAGGGTTGCTAAAGCAAAATCTTTAAACGTAACAGATATTACAGTTGTTGTTCTTAATCGGCCTCGCCACAAACTTCTGATCGAAGAAATCAGAAATACTGGCGCAAGAATTAAACTTATCCAAGATGGAGATGTTGCCGCTGCTATCGAGACTGCGCGCCCCGACACCGGAATTGATCTTCTAATGGGAATTGGCGGAACACCTGAAGGTGTAATCACAGCAGTTGCCATGATTTGTTTGGGTGGTGCAATTCAAGGCCAGCTACATAAGGATGGAATTACCGAGCCACGCGTATTAACAACCTCAGATCTTTGTAACTCCGAGGATGTTTTTCTATCTGCAACAGGAATAACAGATGGAGAAATTGTTCAAGGGATTAGGCACACCAAGTTTGGCGCTACGAGTCATTCGCTTGTGATGCGTGGAAAATCAAAGACAGTTAGATTGATTCGTACAGAACACAATCTTTAACGTTATCCCGCGCTTTCAGTAAGAATTGAAACTCGATTATTTGAGACTGATAAGAATCCGCCCTGTACTTGAAATTCTTTTGTTGTGCCATCTACTGCTTTGATACTTACGGCACCGTCGACTAGAACGCCAAACAAAGGTGAGTGATCAGGAAGAACGCCTAGTTCTCCCTCAGTTGTGCGAGCAGAAACAAAAGTTGCCTGCCCGGACCACACACGCTGTGTTGGCGAAACTAGTTCGACGTTAAGTGCCATTTTTAGCTCTTCGCTAGCTCGGCTGCGCGGCGCTCAACATCGTCGAGCCCACCGCACATGAAGAATGCTTGCTCTGGAAGGTGATCGTACTTGCCATCAGCAAGTGCTTCGAAAGCATCGATAGTTTCGGTTAGTGGAACGAATGAACCGTCGATACCGGTGAAAACCTTCGCAACGAATGTGTTCTGTGACAAGAAGCGCTGAATGCGACGGGCGCGACCAACGAGAACACGGTCATCTTCTGACAATTCATCAATACCGAGAATTGCAATGATGTCTTGTAGATCCTTGTAACGCTGCAAGATCTGCTTTGTACGGTTTGCAACGCGGAAGTGGCGCTCACCGATATAGCGTGGATCCAAGATGCGTGAAGTTGAGTCAAGTGGATCCACAGCTGGGTAGATGCCAAGCTCTGATATCGGACGAGACAACACTGTTGTTGCATCTAAGTGCGCGAATGTTGTGTGTGGGGCAGGGTCGGTAATGTCATCTGCAGGAACGTAAATTGCCTGCATAGATGTAATTGAGTGACCACGAGTTGAAGTAATACGTTCCTGCAACTGACCCATTTCATCGGCCAAAGTTGGTTGGTATCCCACAGCAGATGGCATACGGCCAAGGAGCGTTGATACTTCAGAACCTGCCTGAGTGAAGCGGAAGATATTGTCGATGAAGAGCAATACATCTTGCTTCTGAACATCGCGGAAGTACTCAGCCATTGTTAGAGCAGAGAGAGCGACGCGAAGACGCGTGCCAGGTGGCTCATCCATCTGACCGAAGACCAATGCGGTCTTATTGATAACACCAGTCTCGGTCATTTCAAGGAACAAGTCGTTACCTTCGCGAGTACGTTCTCCAACGCCGGCGAATACAGATACACCACCGAAGTTTTCTGCTACACGATAAATCATTTCCTGGATAAGAACAGTCTTACCTACACCTGCACCACCGAAGAGACCGATCTTTCCACCCTTTACATAAGGTGTTAATAGATCGATAACTTTGATACCGGTCTCGAACATTTCTGTCTTTGACTCGAGTTGATCGAAAGCTGGTGCATCACGGTGGATTGGCCAACGCTCTTTAATATCAAGTGATGAGGTTGGAACATCGAGTGATTCGCCAAGGGTGTTAAATACGTGGCCCTTTGTAACATCACCGACGGGCACTGAAATTGCAGCACCTGTATCTGTAACTTCTGCGCCACGGACCATTCCGTCTGTTGGCTGCATAGAAATCGCGCGCACAAGGTTGTCACCAATGTGTTGTGCAACTTCAAGGGTCAAGGTACGAGTAGTTCCACTCATGGTGGTTTCTACGTGGAGCGCGTTAAAGATCGAGGGCATTGAATCCGCCGGGAATTCAATATCCACGACCGGTCCAATAACTCGGGCTACGCGGCCTTTACCTGTTGATGACATCATTCACTCCCTGCACTAGCTGAGGCTAACGCGTCTGCGCCGCCCACAATTTCACTGATTTCCTGGGTAATTTCGGCTTGACGAGCCGCGTTCGCAAGTCGGGTTAGCGACTTGATTAAATCATCAGCGTTGTCAGTCGCTGACTTCATAGCGCGACGACGTGCAGCATGCTCGGAAGCAGCTGATTGCAACATCGCGTTGAAGATTCGGGCTTCGATATAACGTGGCAGAAGTGCATTCAGAACATCTGCAGCATTTGGTTCAAACTCGTACATCGGAAGCAAGCCAGCGGGTGCTGGAGCATCGCTTTCCACAACTTCCAGTGGCAACATCCGCTTTGCCATTGCATTTTGCGTCAACATAGATTTGAACTCGGTAAAGATGATGTGGATTTCATCAACGCCAGCTTTATCTGTCTGAGCATCAGCAAGAAAAGCGGTGATCAACGCTTCCGCAACTTCCTTGGCGTTTTCATATGTTGGGTTATCTGAAAAACCTGTCCAAGAACCTGAAATATCTCGGCTGCGGAACTTGTAGTAATTAAGCGCTTTGCGTCCAACTAGGTAATTTGAGACCTCAAGGCCACGTTCGCGGATCATTGCAGCGAGTTGTTCGCCTTCTTTGATCGCATTATTTGAATACGCACCAGCCATACCGCGGTCAGCAGAGATGATCAAAATTGCTGCGCGCTTTGGATTCTCTGATGGTGTAGTCAAAGGGTGGTTTGTTGAAGAGTAAGAGGCAACTGCGGATACGGCACGGGTCAACTCATTTGCATATGGAGTCGAAGCAGCAACACGTTGTTGCGCTTTGACAATACGAGACGCGGAGATTAACTCCATCGCCTTCGTAATTTTCTTAGTCGCCTTAACGGATCTCATCCGTCGGCGATATATGCGTAGTTGGGCGCCCATGGGTTACTTCTTCACCGCCGGTGGCACAAACTTAGTAATCGCTTCAGCGTTCTCTGAATCAAGCGCTTCTGCAGGAGCATCGTTAACGATTGCTGCGGCAGATGACTTAAATTGCTTCTTGAAATCAGCAACCGCTGACTTCATCTTTGCGATCGTGTCATCTTCGAGCTGCTTGGTCTCAGAAATTACAGTGAAAATATCTTTACGTTCGCGACCAATGAAGTCGAGAAGTTCTGATTCAAAGCGGCGGATGTCGGCAACTGCAACAGAATCGAGTTCGCCTGATGTTCCAGCCCAGATTGAAACAATCTGACGCTCGAGAGAATAAGGTGAGTACTGACCTTGCTTTAGAAGTTCAACCATACGTGCACCGCGCTCTAGTTGCGCCTTTGAAGCAGCATCTAGATCGGAACCAAAAGCAGCGAATGCTTCAAGTTCGCGGAACTGTGCGAGGTCAAGACGCAGACGACCTGCGATCTTCTTCATCGCTTTAGTCTGTGCAGAGCTACCTACACGAGAAACAGAAACACCTACGTTGATCGCTGGGCGAACACCGGCGTTGAAGAGATCTGTTTCAAGGAAGCACTGACCATCAGTAATAGAAATTACGTTGGTAGGAATAAAGGCAGAAACGTCATTTCCCTTAGTTTCAATGATTGGCAAACCAGTCATTGAACCGCCACCGAGTTCATCGGAAAGCTTTGCACAACGTTCTAGCAAACGTGAGTGTAAGTAGAAAACATCTCCTGGATACGCTTCGCGGCCTGGTGGGCGACGAAGTAGAAGTGAGACTGAACGGTAAGCCTCAGCTTGCTTTGATAGATCATCGAAAACAATTAGAACGTGCTCGCCGTTGTACATCCAGTGCTGACCAATTGCAGAACCGGTGTAAGGAGCGAGGTACTTAAAGCCTGCAGGATCTGAAGCAGGGGATGCAACGATGGTTGTGTACTCCATTGCGCCAGCTTCTTCGAGTGCGCCCTTAACGGAAGCGATCGTTGAACCCTTTTGACCGATAGCAACGTAGATACATTTAACTTGCTTCTTCTTATCGCCAGTTAGCCAGTTTTCACGCTGGTTAATGATCGTATCTACTGCAACTGCTGTCTTACCTGTTTGACGATCGCCAATGATCAATTGGCGCTGTCCGCGACCAATCGCGGTCATCGCATCGATCGCTTTAATTCCTGTTGCAAGAGGTTCCTTAACTGGCTGGCGTTGAACAACAGAGGGAGCCTGTAGTTCAAGTGCGCGACGAGCATCGGCTTTGATTTCACCCTTGCCATCAATTGGGCGACCAAGTGGATCAACGACGCGACCCAAGAAGCCATCACCAACTGGTACAGAAAGAATTTCGCCAGTGCCGCGCACTGATGTTCCTTCTTCAATTCCGGCGTAGCTTCCGAGAATAACAACACCGATCTCGCGCACATCAAGGTTTAGTGCAAGACCAAGTGTTCCGTTCTCGAACTGCAAAAGTTCGTTAGCCATTGTTGAAGGCAGGCCTTCAACGCGAGCGATGCCATCGCCTGCTTGGCTAACTGTTCCTACTTCGTCGCGAGCTGCGGCGCCTGGATCGTATGACTTAACGAAATTCGCTAAGGCATCCCGAATTTCATTCGGTTGGATC
>Ga0315902_10007855_pt1 | contig 14505 bp, 10 predicted proteins | sample LakEriMetagenome_9_FD_203523 | JGI IMG/M metagenome (GOLD analysis project Ga0315902, IMG submission 203523) | Freshwater fungal communities from buoy surface, Lake Erie, Ohio, United States - Buoy 12 MA117 | ecosystem: Environmental > Aquatic > Freshwater > Lake > Lake biofilm | place: USA... | reverse complement strand
CGGCGGATATTCGTCTGGACTGTTTCTCGACCAACGACTCAACCGCGAATGGGTCAGCGGTCTCGGCGCAAAGCGCATGCTTAACCTCTTCGCCTACACCTGCAGCTTCACGGTCTGCGCAGCCTCGGCTGGCGCGGAAACCTGCAGCGTCGATGCCTCGAAGCGCGTGCTTGGCGCGGGGCGGCGCAATCTTGAGCTGAACGGAATCGATCCAACTGATGGCCATCGCTTTTTGGCCGATGATGCGATGAAAGTGGTGCCTCGATTGCTTAAACGCGGCGAGACGTTCGACCTCATCGTGCTCGATCCGCCGACTTTCGGACGGGCGGACGGACGCGTCTTCCGCATCGAGAAGGATTTGCCGTTGTTGGTCCGCGATTGCTTCGAATTGCTGGAGACCGGCGGATCGCTGCTGGTTTCGTGCAATTACGGAGAATGGACCCCAAGCGATCTCAAGGAGCTTTGTGACGAAGCGCTGCGCGGCAGCCGTTACAAAGCAGAGCCAGGTTGTTCGCCCCTGGAAATACCGGGAGCAGCGCTTTCGCTACGAATCCGTCGAACTACTTGAGTTCGGCGAGCTTGGCTTTGATCGCGTCGAAATTGGGCAACTCGCGCGGGTCGTCGTGGGATTCGGCGTATTGGATGACGCCATTTTTGTCGACAATGAAGGCCGAGCGCTTGGCCACGCCGCCCATGGGCAGGTTCAATTGCGGGGCAAATTGCGCGTAGGCGATGCCGTAGGCTTGCGCCACTTTGTGGTCGTAGTCGCTGGCCAGGGTGACGGTGATACCTTCCTTCTGCGCCCACGCTTCCTGCGCGAACGGATTGTCACCGCTGATGCCGATGACCGCCGCGCCGGAGAAGTCGGAGAGGCCTTTGGACACCGAGCAGAATTCGTCGGTGCAGACGCTAGTGTAGACCATGGGGAAGAAAAGCAGGACGACGCTTTTGCCTTTGTGGTCGGAGAGTTTGACCAAGTTGAGGCCGTCGGCGTTTTTGGAAGAGAGGGCGAAGTCGGGAGCGGTGGTTCCTACGGTAAGCATGAGGTTAGTTGAGAGTTGAAAGTTAAGGGTTGAGAGAGTCGGAGAACATGAGGAGAGGACGAGAGCTCGTCAAGGACGGGTCATCGCTTCGGGTTTGACCCATTGGTCGAACTGCTCGCCGGTGAGGTGGCCGGAGGCGAGGGCGGCCTCACGCAAGCTGGTCTTTTCCTTGTGTGCTTTTTTGGCAATCTGCGCTGCTTTGTCGTAGCCGATGTGCGGATTGAGCGCGGTCACGAGCATGAGCGAGTCCTGCACGTAGTGGTTGATGCGGTCAAGGTTGGGTTCGATGCCGGCGGCGCAATGGTGGTTGAAGGAATGGCAGGCGTCGGTGAGTAGACGGACGGAATGGAGGAAGTTGTGGATGATGACCGGCTTGAAGACGTTGAGTTCGAAATTGCCCTGCGATCCGGCGAAACCGATGGCGGCGTCATTACCCATGACTTGGCAGCACACCATGGTCATGGCCTCGCTTTGGGTCGGATTGACTTTGCCGGGCATGATGGATGAACCGGGTTCGTTCTCCGGGATGGTCAGTTCGCCGAGTCCGCAACGCGGTCCGCTGGCCAGCCAACGGATGTCGTTGGCGATCTTCATCAGCGAGCAAGCGAGCGTCTTGAGCGCGCCGGAGGCGAAGACGAATTCATCGTGGGCGCTGAGCGCAGCGAACTTGTTGGGATTCGAGGTGAAGGGGAGGTCTGTCAGTTCGGCGATTTTCCTCGCGGCGCGCTCGCCGAACTCGGGATGCGAATTGAGGCCGGTGCCCACGGCGGTGCCGCCGATGGCGAGAGACATGATGCCGGGCAAGGACATGTCGATGCGAGCCAGGTCGGCGTCGAGGAGAGCGACGTAGCCGGAGAATTCCTGTCCGAGGGTGATCGGCGTTGCATCCTGCAAATGCGTTCGTCCGATTTTGACGATCGCGGCGAAATCTTTGGCTTTTTGATCGAGCGTATCGCGCAGTTCGCGGACCGCTGGGATGAGTTTGTGCACGACAACTTCGGCCGCGGCGATGGACATGGCCGTGGGGAAGGTGTCGTTCGACGACTGCGACATATTCACGTCGTCGTTGGGGTGGACGGGCTTTTTCGATCCCATCTCGCCGCCGGCCATTTCGATCGCGCGGTTGGAGATGACCTCGTTGGCGTTCATGTTGCTCTGGGTGCCGGAGCCGGTCTGCCAGATGCGCAGCGGAAAATGGTCGTCGAGTTTTCCGGCGATGACCTCATCGGCCGCCTGTCCGATGAGCTTGGCTTTGTCCGCAGCCAGTTTGCCGAGGTCTTGATTGACGAGGGCGCAGGCCTTTTTCAAAACGCCGAGGGCGCGGATAAGTTCGCGCGGTTTGGTGTCATCCCCGATGTCGAAATGGAGGAGCGAGCGCGCAGTCTGCGCGCCGTAGTAGCGGTGGGAGGGGACATCAATCGCCCCCATGCTGTCGGTCTCGGAACGGGTTTTCATGGGCGGTAAGAGAGGAGTGGTGCTCGGGGGGGGACTTGAACCCCCATGCCTTGCGGCATACGCCCCTCAAACGTACGTGTCTGCCATTTCACCACCCGAGCGTGCGAAGGAGAATACCCAAGAGGGAACGCGGTGCAAGTTTTTCGCAGTATCCGGCTGGACTCTGTCGGATAAGAGGAGCAATTTTGACCTCCCCGCACATGAACAACGCCCTGGAATTCACGCTCAACGGCAAGGCGGTCCGCCTGACCGGCGTTGATCCTAACACGCCGCTGCTCGACTGGCTGCGGGCCTCGGGCCGGACCGGATCGAAAGAGGGCTGCGCGGAAGGTGATTGCGGGGCTTGCTCTGTGGCGATGATCGATGCCGACGCGGAGGGCAAACCGGTCTGGCGGTCCTTCAATAGCTGCCTCACCCCGCTGGCGCTACTGCAGGGACGGGAACTGGTCACCGTGGAGGGGCTCGGCAACGGCCAGTTGCATCCGGTCCAACAATGCATGGTGGCCAATCACGGGTCGCAATGCGGCTACTGCACCCCGGGGATCATCATGTCGATGTTCGAGGGCTACTACCGCAAGGACCTCGACCGTGATTGGAAACTCAACGACCAACTCTGCGGGAATCTTTGTCGGTGCACGGGATACCGTCCGATCCGGCAAGCCGCGCTCGAGGCGTGGGCCGAGGCGGACAACGCGGCGCGCGACGAATTCGGCCAGCGACTCAAGAAAGCGAAGGGGATTCCTGCAGCGGCCGAGTGCGAAACGTCCGACGCCAAATTTTTCCGTCCGAGTTCGCTGAAAGAACTTTTCCGTCTGCGCAAGAAGCATCCCGAAGCGCGCCTCATCGCCGGGGCAACCGAGCTCGGGCTCGAAATCAGCAAGCGCTTCAAAAAGTTTCCCGCCCTCATTTCGCTCGAGTCGATTCCGGAGCTGCGCAAGATTTCGGAAAAAAGCGGCACGTGGCGTATTGGCGGGGCAGTCACGCTGACGCAACTGGGCGATGCCATTGCCGACGACTTTCCGATGTGGGCCAAAATGCTGTGGGTCTTCGGATCGCGTCAGATCCGCAACCGCGCCACGCTCGGGGGTAATCTGGTCACGGCTTCGCCCATCGGCGATTCGGCGCCGATCCTGCTCGCGCTCGATGCCGAAGTTGTCCTCGCTTCGCCGCGCGGTAAGCGAACCGTGCCGATTTCGGACTTTTTTGTCAGCTATCGCAAGACGGCGATGAAGCCGGATGAAATTCTGCTCGAGGTGGTGGTCGATGCCGGCAAAGCGGCAAAAGGAATAAAGCGCAAACGCGAATGGTTCAAAGTGTCCAAACGCCGCGAGATGGATATCAGCACGGTGTCCGCCGCCTTCAATATCGAAACGGACAAGAAGAATGTCGTGACCAAGGCCCGGCTGGCTTTCGGCGGCGTGGCGGCCACGCCGGCCCGCGCGCTGAGGACGGAAAAGTTTCTCCTCGGCAAAGTGTGGAACGACGAGACAGTGCAAGGCTCCTGCGCGGTCTTGAGCAAGGAGTTCAAGCCGATCAGCGACGCCCGCGGCAGCGCCGACTACCGGGCGGCACTCATTGTCAGTCTGCTGGAGAAATTTTACCGCGAGCCGGTATGGCATGAGGACGAGGCACCGCTACCCGAGCCGATTGTGCCTGCAGATCGGCCAGTGCCGCACGAGAGCGCTCACAAGCACGTCAATGGCGAGGCGGTTTACGCGGACGACATCGCTTTGCGTAGCGGACGCGCGCTTGAAGTCTGGCCGGTGCATTCGCCCCACGCTCACGCCAAGATCAAAAGGCGCGATGTGTCTGCCGCTCGCAAGATGCCTGGGATTCATGCCGTGTTGACAGCGGACGATGTTCCGGGACTCAACGATGTCGGTGCGGTGCGCAAGGATGAGGAACTCCTCGCCGACAAGGTGGTGCAATTTCACGGACACATTGTCGCTGCGGTGGTCGGCGAGACGGCTGATCAGTGCCGTGCTGCGGCTGAGAAAATCAAAATCGACTACCAACCGCTCGGGCCGATCCTGACCATCGAACAGGGCATCGCGAAAAAGAGTTTTCACAGCGAACCGAACTTCATGCGTCGCGGGGATGTCGATGCAGCGCTGTCGAAGTCTCCGCATGTCATGGAAGGAGTGTTCTCCTTCGGCGGTCAGGAACATTTTTACCTCGAGATGCAGGCGGCCTATGCCGAACCCGGTGAGGACGGAACTATTCACGTGACCAGTTCAACCCAGCATCCGACCGAAGTTCAGCACGGCGTGGCCCATGTGTTGGGAATTCCGGCCAACAAGGTAGTGATCAATGTTCCGCGGATGGGCGGCGGATTTGGCGGCAAGGAAACGCAGGCCGCGACTCCGGCTGCCCTGGCCGCTTTGGCCTCGAGGGTTACCGGGCGCCCTGCGCGGATGCGTTTCAATCGCGATCAGGACATGATGCTGACCGGCAAGCGTCATCCTTTCCTCGCCAAATTCACCGTGGGCTACGATGACGACGGCAAAATGCTCGCGCTCAAATCGGCGCACTACTCGAATGGCGGATGGGCCCTCGATCTCTCCATGCCGGTGACCGACCGAGCGATGTTCCACACGGACAACTGCTATTACATCCCGAACGTCGAATTGCGCGGGCAAGTGGTGAAAACCAATCTCGCCTCGAACACGGCGTTCCGCGGTTTCGGCGGACCGCAGGGCATGCTCATCATCGAGGAGATCATCGATCGCGTCGCCAGACAGCTGGGTCTTCCGCCGGAAGTGATCCGCGAGCGGAATCTTTACCATGGCTCCGGCGAGACGAACACGACGCACTACGGACAGGAGATCGAAGACAACCGCATCGGGCAGGTTTGGCATGACCTGAAGAACTTGTCCGACATTTCCGCCCGTCGGGCGGAAATCGCCGCGTGGAATGCGGCGAATCCGCACCGCAAACGCGGCATCGCCCTGACGCCGGTGAAGTTCGGCATTTCTTTCACCAATACGATGCTCAACCAAGCCGGGGCACTGGTGCTGGTCTACACGGACGGATCCGCGCAGGTGAACCACGGCGGCACGGAAATGGGGCAGGGGATCAACACCAATATGACCGCGATCGCCGCGCAGGCGCTCGGCATCGAGGGGGAAAAAATCCGCGTCATGTCCACGGCAACGGACAAAGTGCCGAACACGTCCGCCACGGCGGCCTCGAGTGGGACGGACATGAACGGCATGGCGGTGAAAGACGCCTGCGACCAGATCATCGCACGGTTGCGTCCGGTGGCCGCAGAGATGTTGTCCTCCAAGCGCGGGCACACTTGCGGAGCCAACGACGTCGAGTTTCGCGACGGACGTGTCTTTCACGTCAATCATCCCTCCGAGTTCGTTTCGTTTGCCGAAGTGGCGCACAAGGCCTGGATGCAACGCGTCAGTCTCTCGGCGACCGGCTATTACCGCACGCCGGAGATCCATTGGGATCGCAACGCGGGCAAAGGGCATCCGTTCTACTACTTCGCGGTCGGTGCGGCGGTCAGCGAGGTCGAGATCGACGGATTCACCGGCGATATGCACGTGCGGCGCGTCGACATTCTTCATGACTGCGGTCAGTCGATCAACGAAGGGGTCAATCGCGGTCAGATCGAAGGCGGCTTCGTGCAGGGCATGGGCTGGCTCACCGCCGAAGAACTGGTCTGGAATCGCGAGGGCAAGCTGCTCACGCATTCGCCGGACACCTACAAAATTCCGGCCGTCGGCGATATGCCGCGCGATTTTCGCGTTCGTTTGTTGGCCGATGCGCCGAACCCGAAAAGCACCATCGGACGGAGCAAGGCAGTGGGCGAACCGCCCTTCATGCTGGCCATCTCGGTGCGCGAGGCGATCCGCGATGCGGTGGCCGCGTTCGGTCCGGGCGGACGACAAGTTCGTTTGGCTTCCCCCGCCACCGGCGAGTCGATCTTCAGGGCGATCCGCGAGCAAAAGATGCCGGCGGTGAAAGGCATTCCTCTCGAGGTCCCGCCGCGCGGGGTTTTGGTTTAGTCGTAACGATGCATGTCGGAGAGGCAAAAGAAGCCCGTGCCGTCTTGGATTTTCCAGGGGGCACAGGCGTCCCGCCTGTGCTGTCTGGTCATGACGGGCGGGACGCCCGTGCCCCCTTCGGCAAGGACCGAATCGCTCACCAAATGGTGAGGCCGCACTCAGCGTTGACCTGACCCAACAACCCTCACTTGTCGGTGTCATCAGCGTCATCTGTGGTCAGACTCTTCTGCATGGTTCCGGTTAAGTCCTCGATGATTTGTAGCGGCACTCTATGAGCGCCGGCACATTATGAGTGAAGAAGGCGCCGACGGACACAGTCCGCCGCTACAAACGAAGATGTGCGCTTGGCTTCGTAAAGCGGCTTTGCTACAAACCTTGCATGTCTGAACGCTCGCCCGAGGACCAATTCATCCGCACCATGGCCATCCTTGCCTCCACCGGGGTGGTGTCCGGGTTGCTCGTTCTGGGCATCGTGGTGATGGTGCTGGTCAGCGCCAATTTCAACATCCTGAACTGGATGGAGTAGGAAAGGCTTGCCTCGGCGGGGCGCGGCCGATACTTTCCCGCCCCTTATGCCGAAACCGGTAGCACGCAGAAAAACAAAGAAAGCCGTGGCCAAGCGATTCAAGGTCACGGGTTCCGGCAAGGTGCTCCGCGCCCAAGCTTCGCGACGTCACTTGTTGTCGTCCAAAAGTGCCAAGCGCAAGCGGCAGCTCGCCAAGAGCGTCCTGGTGGACGTGACTGACGTGGCCCGCATCAAAGAGAACCTGCCGTTTGGCTGACAATTGAACGCCGGCCAACGCACCTGGCCCCGCGAATCGGGGCTCACGGGATGGATGAGGTGCGGGGCCGAACAACGAAACGATCCGTCCCGAGGAGACCGCCGCAAGGCGGGACATTAAATGCCAAGAGCAACAAACGCGCCGGCCAGTCGCGAGCGGCGCAAAACGATGGTATCGAAGGCCAAGGGTTACCGCGGCCGTCGCAGCAAACTCTTCCGCTACGCGAAAGACGCACGGATGAAAGCCCAAGTCTGGGCGACCCGTGACCGCAAGACGCGCAAACGGAACCTCCGCGGTTTGTGGATCACGCGCATCAATGCCGCGTGCCGCGCCGAAGGGATCACCTACAGCCGACTGATGGAGGGCCTGAAAAAGGCGTCCATCGCCATCAACCGCAAAATGCTGGCCGATCTGGCCGTGGCCGACGAGGCCACGTTCAAGCAGATCGTGTCCAAAGGTGCGGCGGCGCTGAAGGCCGCTTGACGGTAGGGGCACGCGGCTCGCGTGCCCGCCGGGCGGATGACGGACGAGCGGGCCGCTCGTCCCTACCGGTCGGCGGCTCGCGGGGACGCTCGCCCTCCACGGGCCAGCGGCTACAATTCGGTCGATATGCGTGAAGAACTCAAAGTTCTGCGGGACGACGCGCTGCGCGATATCGCCGGCGCGGAGGATTTGTCCGCCCTCGAGCAAGTGCGCGTTGCCGTGACCGGTCGCGCCGGGACGCTGACCAAGGCGGGCGAGCAAATGCGCCACCTTGCCAAAGAGGAGCGGCCGGAAATCGGAAAACTACTCCATGAAGTGCGCACGGCCATCACCGGTGCACTCGACGCTCGCACGGCGGAACTTTCCGCCGCGGCCGAGGAAGCAGAGTTGGCGCAGATCGATCCGACTCTGCCGGGGCGCTCGCGTCCGGTGGGTAGCCTGCATCCGCTGCAGCATTTGCAGCGGCGCGCGGTGGAGATTTTCCGCCGCATGGGATTCGCGCTGGCCGAAGGCCCGGATATCGAAACCGAATGGCACTGCTTCGATGCACTGAACACGCCGGCGGATCATCCGGCGCGCAACGAACAGGACACTTTCTATTTGCCCGACGGACGGCTTCTCCGCACTCACACCTCGAGCGTGCAGATCCGCACGATGGAGAATCAGACTCCGCCCATCCGCATCATCGCCCCGGGTGCGGCCTACCGCCGCGACGAGGTGGACGCCACGCACCTCGCGCAGTTCACGCAGATGGAGGGGCTCTACGTCGACGAAGGGGTCACCCTCGGCGATCTCAAGGGAACTTTGGAGTATTTCTTCCGCGAATTGTTCGGTCCCGACACCAAGGTGCGGTTCCGTCCGCATTTCTTTCCCTTCACCGAGCCGAGTTACGAGATCGATGTCCGCGCGGCTGCCTTGGGCGGAGGTGAGCGTTGGCTCGAACTTGCCGGATGCGGCATGGTCGATCCGGCGGTCTTCGCGCAAATCAACGAACGCCGCGGCGACAAGGCTTTCGATCCGGATAAGGTAAGCGGCTTCGCCTTCGGTTTCGGCCTCGAGCGTTTGGCCATGATCCTCTACGGCGTGCCCGACATCCGCATGTTTGTGGAAAACGACCAACGCTTCCTCGCGCAATTCCCGTCATGAAAATTTCCCTCGAGTGGCTCACGGACTACACCGCGCTACCCGCGTCGCCGGATGCGTTGAGCGAGTTGCTGACCAATGGCGGGACCGAAGTGATCGGACGCGAGAACCGCGGCAATGTCCCCGAAAAAGTGGTCGTGGCGCAGATCCTTTCGAGCGAACAGCACCCGAATGCCGACCGATTGAGCGTCTGCCAAGTCGACGACGGATCCGGTCAACCGCGCCAGATTGTCTGCGGGGCGAAAAATTACAGAGTCGGAGACAAAGTTCCGCTCGCTTTGCCCGGTGCCGTCCTCGGCCCGGATTTCAAGATCAAGGCGGGCAAGCTGCGCGGGGTTGCCTCGGACGGCATGATGTGCAGCGCCAAAGAGCTCGCGCTGGCCGAGGATGCCGAAGGGTTGCTCATTCTTCCCGCCGACACGCCGGTCGGGAAGGCGGCCAAGGAACTGTTCCCGCCGGACACCGTGCTGGAACTCGAAGTCACGCCGAACCGTCCCGACATGCTGGGTTACCAAGGCGTGGCGCGGGAAATCGCGGCCCTGACCCAAGTCGGGACAAAGGTGGTAGATACGGCTCCCGTGGCGCAAAAGGCGGCGGATGGTTTTGTCCGGCTGGAAGATGCGGGATGTCCTTTCTACACCGCGCGGATCATCCGCGGGGTGAAGGTTGCACCGAGTCCGCAATGGCTGGCGGATCGTCTCACCGCGGTCGGACTTCGCCCGATCAACAATATCGTGGATGTGACCAACTATGTGCTGCTCGAGACCGGGCAGCCATTGCACGCCTTCGACCTGGCGAAGTTGGACGGCGGGATTGTCGTGCGCAATGCGCGGGAGGGGGAGTCGCTCAAAGCTTTGGACGGCTCCGACCTCAATTTGCGGGCGCATGATCTGGTCATCGCCGATGCAAAGAAACCGGTCGCGCTGGCCGGCGTGACGGGTGGGGTGGAGAGCGGGGTGACCGGAAGCACGACAGACATTCTGCTGGAGAGCGCGTGGTTCGAACCGACCCGCGTGCGCAAAACTTCGCGCGAACTCGGGATTTCCACCGACTCGAGTTACCGCTTCGAACGGCGCGTGGATCCTTACGGCGTGGCGGTTGCTTCGGCGCGGGCCGCGGAATTGATTTTGCAGACGGCGGGCGGAGCAGCAGAAGCCGAGGTGCTGGTGGCCGGCGCGATGCCGCACGCGGAAATGGAGGTAACGTTGGACAACAACCGCTGCCGCGCGTTGCTCGGGCTCGACATTGCAGACGCGGAAATCGAAGGCATCTTGCAGCGCTTGGGCTTGGTAAGGTCCGGCCACAAGTGGAAGGTGCCGAGCTACCGTCCTGATTTGACGCGTGAGGTCGATCTTATCGAGGAAGTGATCCGCGTGGCGGGGATCGAGCGCGTGCCGTCGAGGCTGCGCGGCTTCCCGGCCGAGGCGAGCACGGCGGACCTTCGGCACGATAATGCGGAAAAACTTCGCGAGCGACTGCGAGCGCAAGGTTTCAGCGAAGCACGGACTTCGCATTTTGTTTCGCCCGAGGCTTTGCACCGCTCGGGTGTGGCCGCAGACCATGCCGTGGCCATGCGTAACCCGCTCGGCGCCGATCAGGCGTTGTTGCGTCCGGTCCTGCTCTCCGGGTTGCTTGAGGCGCTGGCCCGCAACCTACGTCATGGGGCGGATAGTGTGTGCTTGTTCGAGTTCGGCCCGGTTTTCCGCCAAAGCGGAGTCGAGGAGCAAACGGCTCTGGCCTTGGTTGCAACGGGCGGGGACGGCGATCTTTACGAACTGAAAGGGGTGCTTCGTGCCGCCTTCGGTCCGGTGGATTTCACGCCGGAAGCCGGAATGGCGCTGAGAGTTTCCGGCTGCGGAGTCGATGGCACCGTGCGGCGTCTGCCGCGCGCATTGGCCGAAGCCTGCGATGCCAAGGACGCGGTTTATTTTGCGGAGGTCGTTGTCGATGGTTGGCTTGGGACGGCGCCAGCGGCGGTCCGAGTCCAGCCGTTGCCGAAATTTCCGGCCGCGGAGCGCGATCTTTCGCTTGTTTTGCCGCGCGCGGTGACCTACGCCGCGATCGAGAACGCCTTGCGCGGGGCGAAGGCGCCGCACTTGCAGACGGTCGCATTCAAGGACGTGTTCCTCGATGCGAGCGGAGTCAAATTGGCGACCGATCAAAAGTCGGTCACGGTCACCTTGACATTCCGCGCAGAGGATCGAACATTGACCTCGGACGAAGTTGACCGCGCGGTGGAAACATTGCGCGATCACGCGAAAGCGGAGCTGGGTGCCGTTTTCCGCGCATAGATCTTTCGCATCGCCGAAGCCGATTTGCCCTGGAGAGTTCGATTAAACGATCCAAGCCCCGAACCGTATTACAATATCCCAGGAGGCTGAGCTGTGGTTGGCAAGGACATGCCTTGATTGGAAGTCCGCGTTGGCCGCGGCGGTCATCCGCCCTTGTATCCAAGGGATCGGGAATTGGGCCGTGACGGCTCACCCGGGGCAATCCTCATCAAAGCGCCTTCCGTGCGAGCGGGAGGCGCTTTCTCTTTTGATGTAGCGGCGGCGTCTGCGCCGCCGTAGGTGGATCGCGCCGTCTCGGCGCGATATTGTGCAGACAAATCGCGATGGGGACATCGCGATCCACCTCGCCAGCGCTGGCTCATGGCCGCTTTGGGATTTGCGGACGCGGGTTCAGGCGGATAGAAATTCCCGACACAAATGACGGCACTACTGGCACTTGAGGACGGGAGAATTTTTCGCGGCGAGGCTTTCGGCGCCACCGGCACGGCCACCGGTGAGATCTGCTTCAACACCTCGTTGAGCGGCTACCAGGAGGTCCTGACCGATCCGTCCTACTTCGGGCAGATCGTGGCCATGACCAACCCGCACATCGGCAACTACGGCGTGAACGTCCTCGACGAAGAAGCGCACGGTCCGCAGGTGAGGGGTTTCGTCATCGAGGAACTGTCCGACTTGCCGAGCAACTGGCGTTCAGAGGAGTCGCTTGACACTTACCTCCGGCGCAACGGTGTCCCCGGAATCCAGGGGGTCGACACACGCGCGCTGACCAAGCACCTGCGCCAAGCCGGTGCGATGAAAGCCTGCCTGACGACCGAACAAATGTCCGAAGCCGATGCGGTGCAACGCGCGGTCAAGGGCGACGGAGTTGTCGGCATGGATTTTGTCCGCGAGGTCACGCCGAAGCAGGCTTACGATTGGGATCCCGCGGACGCGGAGAGCCGTCCTTGGAAACTTGCCTCGGGCGCGGGCGGGGTCGGCGAACTGCGTGATCCGCTTGGCAATGTCTTCGGTTTTCTCCCGCCGGCGCGTCATCGCGTCGTGGCCTACGACTTCGGCATGAAGCGGAACATTCTGCGCGATTTGCGCCAGCACGGACTGTCGGTCCGGGTTGTTCCGGCCGACACACCGGCAGACGACGTGCTGGCCATGGATCCCGACGGCATCTTTCTCTCCAACGGGCCCGGCGATCCGGCGGCGCTCGACTACATCCACAAAAACGTGCGCGCCCTGCTGGGCAAAAAGCCGATCTTCGGCATCTGTCTCGGCCACCAGATCCTCGGATACGCGCTGGGCGGAAAGACCTTCAAATTGAAGTTCGGCCATCGCGGGGGAAACCAACCGGTCAAAGATTTGCGCAGCGGCAAGGTCTCGATCACTTCGCAGAACCACGGCTTCGCGGTGGATGCGGACTCATTGCCGTCCGACGCGGAAGTGACGCACGTCAATTTGAACGACGGCACGGTCGAGGGTTTGCGCAGCAAATCGATGCCGGTCTTCAGCGTGCAATACCATCCCGAGGCCGCGCCGGGGCCCCATGATGCGGCCTACTTTTTCGACCAGTTCGCCGATCTGATTGCCGAAAGCAAAGGCGGACGCTAATTTGGTTTTCACATGCGCCTGACTGTTTATTTCCCCGAGAACACCCCGACGACCCACGAATTTGTCGGCAGCAAGCTCACGGTCGGTCGATTGGGGGACAATGATGTCCATCTGGATGACGGCTCTGTCTCGAGCCATCATGCCGAAATTGTCGTGCGGGACGGTGCTGCAGTTTTGGTCGACAAGGATTCGACCAATGGGACTTACCTGAATGGCGAGCAAGTCACCGGGGAGCATCCGCTGGCGGAAGGGGATGAAATTTATTTCGGTGGCGTGCGCAGCGTCTTCATGGAACCGGTGGCGGCGCCGTCGCTGGTGGCCGCGGCGCCGGAACTCGCAACCGCGGGAGCCGAGGGCACCGGGCGGCCGGCGAATTTTCGCTACATGTCACCGCTGCCGCGTCCGGCCGCGCCGAAAGACACTCTCGGTCTTGTCGCGTGGGTGTGCGCGGGGATCGGTGCGTTGGCCGTGGCCTACGCGTTTTTCGCCATCCTGGCCTGATCGGCGCCGCTCAGAACGCGAAGGTCAGCTGGCTGCTCGACGGTCTCGCCGTCGGTTGGCGGCGGGCCAGCAGGTTGCGTTTGATCAGTGCGAAGAGGTGCGCCCCGACTTCGTGGGGCAGGGGATCTTCACGGCGGGTGGTGTGACGGTGGGTGATGCGGTTTTTTGCTTTCATCGCCCGCAACTTTGCCCGATGGGGTAGGACATCCGCTGTCCCATGCCTCAAAAAAAATCCCCCCCGAAAAAAGGTCCCGAAGCCCTGACGCGCCCGCCGATGGAACGCATGTGGCGGATTCACCAGATTCTCTCGGGCGGCGCTTACCCCAATTGCACCGGTTTGTCGGCCGAGTTGGAGGTTTCGCCCAAAACAGTGATGCGCGACATCGAGTTCATGCGCGACCGTCTCGGTTTGCCCTTGGAATACGATGCGGTGAAGCACGGTTTCCGCTACACGGCGGCAGTGAGGGATTTTCCCACGATGAAGGTTTCCCAAGGCGAGGTGGCGGCGCTGCTTTTGGCGCAGCAGTCGCTCGAGCAGTTCCGCGGCACGCCCTTCGAACGCCCCTTGACCGGCGCCTTCCGCAAGTTGAGCCGATCACTCGGGGGGGACATGGAAGTGGCATGGCACGAGTTGGAGCAGGCGTTGTCCGTCCGGCGCAGCGGGGTGGGCTTGGCCGACATGCAGGTGTTCGACGCGCTGGCCAAGGCGGTGACGGACCGCGAAGAGATCGAATTTTCTTATCACAAGCTGGCGGGCGAGAAGCCCGAGAAGCGCACGGTGCGGCCGTATCATCTCGGGTGCATCGAGGACCAATGGTACCTTTTTGCCCACGACATCGGACGCGGCGCGATACGAACCTTTGCCCTGCCGCGCATCCGCGAAGTGGAGAAGACCGGCGAGCGGTTCCGACGTCCGAAAGATTTTTCCGTCGGCAAACTCCTCGAGGGAAGTTTCGCCGTCTTCGAAGGGCGCAACGCCAAGCCGGTGAAAATCATTTTCCGCGGAGTGGCGGCGCGGCTTGTCGGCGAGCGTTCGTGGCATCCCTCCCAGCAGATCGTCCCGCAAAAAGAGGGGGTGGTGCTGTCCTTGCGCGTCGGTCTCTCGCCCGACTTGGTCCAATGGATTCTCGGTTGGGGCGGGGAGGCGGAGGTGATGTCGCCAGAGGAGTTGAGGAAGATGGTGGGGAAAGCG
>Ga0315902_10007853_pt1 | contig 14505 bp, 14 predicted proteins | sample LakEriMetagenome_9_FD_203523 | JGI IMG/M metagenome (GOLD analysis project Ga0315902, IMG submission 203523) | Freshwater fungal communities from buoy surface, Lake Erie, Ohio, United States - Buoy 12 MA117 | ecosystem: Environmental > Aquatic > Freshwater > Lake > Lake biofilm | place: USA... | reverse complement strand
TCCCGCGGCGATCTGGCTGCGGAAGAGGGGCACCACCGAGCCCGAGGAGCCGAGCACATTGCCGAAGCGCACCAGGCAGCAGGTGAGCGGCGGGCGGCCGTTGCTCCTGGCCTGGGCAGCCAGTTCAGCGGCGGTGGCCTGCAGCACCTGCTCGGCCAGGCGCTTGGAGGCCCCCATCACATTGGTGGGGCGCACGGCCTTGTCGGTGGAGATGAGCAGAAAGCGCTCCACGCCGTGGGCCGCCGCGGCCTGGAGCAGGGTGCGGGTGCCGAGCACATTGTTCTGCAGCCCCACCAGGGGGTTGGCCTCCACCAGCGGCACGTGCTTGTAGGCCGCCGCGTGAAACACGGTGTGCACCTGCTGGCGCCGTAGCAGGCGGTCGAGCAGGGCCTGGTCGCCCACCGACCCGAGCACCGGCTGAATCGCAGGCGGGGATGCTGGTGCCAGGGCGGCGGCCTGGCAGCGGCGCAGCTCCTGGTCGATGGCATAGAGGGCAGGCTCGCTGCGCTCCAGCAGGATCAGGCGCTCGGGGCCCAGGGCGAGAATCTGGCGGCAGAGCTCGGCACCGATCGAGCCACCGGCACCGCTCACCAGCACGCAGCGGCCGCGCACGCTGGCCGCCAGCAGCTGGGGATCGGGCTCCACCGGATCGCGGCCCAGCAGTTCCTCGATGGCGATCGGCCGCAGGGCATCGATGCGGATGCGGCCGGCGGAGATCTCCTCCACGCTGGGCACCTGGAGCACGGGGATGCCGTAGGGCTGGAGATCGTCGAGGATGCGGCGGCGCTGGCTGCGGCTGATCGAGGGCATGGCCAGCAGGATCTGGCTGGGGGTTTCCCTGGCGATCAGTCCGGGCAGCCGCTGGGGGGGCACCACGGCCAGGCCGTTGATGTGACGGCCCCAGAGGTGGGGATCGTCATCCACAAAGGCCAGCAGGCGATGGCTGTGGGCATAGCGCAGGGCGGAGGCCAGCTGCATGCCCGCGTCGCCGGCGCCATAGATCAGGGCCGTGACCTGGGAGCGGCGACTGGAGCGTGACTGGGCCTGGAGCAGCAGGTCGCGCAACAGCAGCCGCAGCAGACCGGTGAGGCCCGTGAGCAGCAGCCAGAGCAGCAGCCAGCTGCTGCGCGGCGGGGCCGTGAGCGGCAGCAGCCAGCCCAGGGCGCTGAGCAGCAGCACCACCGCCAGATTGCGCAGGCTGAGGGCGTAGAAGGCGGAGCTGCCGGCGTAGCGGGTGATGCCCTTGTACTGGCCGCTGAAGCCATACACCGCCGGGGCGATCAGCAAGGCGCCGGCGAACATCCAGGAGCACTGGCGCAGCTGGGCCGGCCAGGGATCGGCCAGGCGCAGGGCAAAGCTCAGCCACACCGCCAGGGGGATGACCAGCAGGTCGGCGGCGATCAGCAGGTAGCGGCGGCAACTGGGAGGCAGGGCCAGTAGACGGCTGAGGGCGCAGTGGAGGGTCATGGCCAGCGGATCTGCCGCATCATCGCCGCAAAGCCCGCCCGTTCCAAAACGAACGGTCGGGGCAGGGCCGCTTGTGTTGATTTGAAAGACAAACGAAGCCCGCTGGGGCTCCTGCCGCGTCAACGCCCCGGCACGGGCGCGTTCTGGGAGGCGATGGGGAAGGGCAGGGCCACGCGCCGGTCAAGCCACACCCCCACGGCCAGCTCCAGCACCGCCCCGGCCACCACCATTTGCCAGCCGGCCAGCAACAGGGCCAGGGCCAGCAGGGCGGTGGCGGCGATGTAGAGGCCGGCCACGCGGGCGTGGGGCCAGCCGGCCTGGTGCAGGCGCTGATAGAGATGGAGGCGGTGGGCCTGAAACACCCGCTGGCCAGCCAGCAGGCGGCGGGGTACACACAGGCAGGCGTCGCCGAGCAGGGGGGTGGCCACCAGCAGCAGCCCGAGGGCCTGGGGCCAGCTGGAGGCCTGCAGCACCAGCCCGGCGAACACCGCCCCCAGGAAGGTGCTGCCCACATCTCCCATGAACACCTTGGCCGGACTCCAGTTCCAGGCGAGGAAGCCGAGCAGGGCGCCCACCAGGGCCCAGAGGGGCGCGGCCGGGGCCGGCAGCTGGCTGGTGCCGGCGGCGATGGCGATGGCCAGGCAGCCCGCCACCAGCCCGTCGAGGCCGTCCATGAAGTTGGTGAAGTTGATCACCGCGGTGACGGCGATCAGCAGCAGGCCAGCGGCCAGGGGCAGCAGCCACCAGGCCAGCCCCGCCGGCAGCCCCTGGGCCAGGGGGCTCAGGAGGGTGAGCAGCAGGGCGGTGGCCAGCTGCACGCCGTAGCGCCAGCTGGCCGGCAGGTTGTGGCGGTCGTCGAGCACGCCCACCAGGGCCAAGGGCAGGGCCAGCAGCGGCAGGAACCCGGGCACTCCGGTCGCCAGAACGCTGGCGGCGGCGGCTACCAGCACAAAAGCCAGCCCGCCACCCCGGGGCGTGGGCAGGCGATGGGAACTGCGGGCGTTGGGCTGGTCGAGCAGGCGGCGGCGCAACTGGGGCAACAGCACCCAGAGCAGCGCCCAGCCGGCGGCGGCACCCACGGCAACGGCCACGGCAGGGATCAGCACGGGATCAGGTCTTGATGGGAAAGGGCTGGGGGGGCTCGGCGAGCAGCTGGTGGGCGGGCAGGAAGCCGGCCAGATCGGCGCCCATGCGCAGCACCGCCTCGAAGGCCTTGGGGGAGCGCAGCAGCAGTGGCGCTGCCAGCAGCAGGAACAGGCGGTTGGGGATCGGCAGCAGACGGCAGCGGCAGGCGGGATCGCCGGGGGGCTGGGCCTGCTGCAGGGCCTGGAGCATGGCGCGGTAGCTGAGCTGCACGTCGCCGCCGAGGGGGATGCGGGCCGGCAGGGCTGGATCCCAGCCGGCAGCGCTGAGCTGGCGGACCAGGCTGAAGGCCACCGCCGCCAGCTGGCGGGCGTGGATGGGCTGGCGCAGGCCGGTGTGGGCAGGCAGGGGCACCAGGGGCAGGCGGCGCAGCAGCTGCAGCAGGCTGCTGAGGTTGCTGTCCTGGTACGGGCCCACCTGGCCGTAGATGAGGGTGGGCTGGAGGATGCAGCAGCCCACCTGCAGGCGGCGGCAGGTGGCGAGCAGCTGGTCTTCCGCCGCCGTGAGCCGCGCCACCAGCTGGCGATCGAAGCTGTTGGCGGCGAAACGCTTGGTGATCGCAGAGGAGGAGGAACAGGCGATCAGTCCGCGCAGCCCAGCCAGACGCTCGGGAGTGTCGCGAGCCAGCTGCTCGAGGAAGGGCGCCAGCAGCCAGATGGGCCCGAAGCTGATCCAGATCGCCCCCGCGCCGGGCTCGCCGGCCGGCCGGAAGGCGGCAGGGTTGGTGAAATCGGCGGGATGGGCCGCGGAGCGGCGGGAATAGGAATGCAGGGGCCAGGCGGGCTCGGCGCCGGCTGCAAGCTGGCGCAGGGCCTCGCCGCTGGGCGTGGCGGCACCGAACAGGTGGAGGTGAATCACAGGTGCCGGGTTAGCGGGCATGGAGCAGGCTGCCCAGCCGCCGCCCGTAGCGCAGCAGAAACGGCACCCACCAGCGCCAAGCGAAGGCGCGGCGGTAGGCGCGGCGCACCTCCTGGAGGCGGCGCCGGGTGTGCTGGCCGCTCACCCCGCCGGCGGCCATGTGCACCAGCTCCAGATTCGTGCACTGCACCCGCAGGCCGGGATGGCGGCTGAGCTGCAGGAAGTAGTCGAGGTCGGCGGAGAGACGGAAGCCAGAAGTGTAGCGGTCCAGGCGCTGGCGGGCGCCGGGGCCGAACAGGGTGGCCTGGTGGGGCGGGGTGGAGCCGAGCAGCAGGGCACGCCGGTAGGCGGCGGCGCTGAGCAGGCCGGCGGGCTGGAACTTGCTCGCACGCGCCAGGGCAGCGCTGCGGGCGTCCACATAGCGGCCGCGGCACACCAGCAGATCAGGCAGCAAGCCGCGGGCTGCAGCCGTTTCCAGGGCGGATACCGCCTCGGCCAGCACGCTGGGCGCGGCGGCCCAGTCGTCGGAACCCCAGAACAGCAGCCAGTCGCCAAGGCTGGCGGCGGCGAATCCCTGGTTCATCGCCCCGAAGATGCCCGGCCGGGCCGGATCCTGCTGCTGCCAGCGGCAGCGGGGTTCGGTGGCGCAGCAGTGCTCCAGCCAGGCCCGGTGCTCCGGGCCGGAGGGGCCATCGATGAACAGCAGCCGCCAGTGGGGCCAGCTCTGCTGCTGCAGGGAGCTGAGCAGCCGGGGCAGCAGGACGTGGGAGTTGAGCGTCGGGACGACGATCAGCAGGGAGGGACTCACCGCTTCAGCCATACCAGCAACCGATCAGCACGGACATCCCAGGTGCCAGCAAAGCATTGTCCCGATCGGGACAATCAGCCCGAAACCAGAACTAAAATCCAGAAAAGTTCCCGATCGGTAAACTTCAGAGGCCCATGGTGCCTGCAGCGATCCACTCAGTGGCCGAGCTGGGGGCCGCCTTGCGTGCGGAGCGCAAAGCGCTGGGGCTCAACCAGGCCGATCTGGCCCTGGCGGCTGGGGTTGGCTTGCGCTTTGTGGTGGAGCTGGAGGCGGGCAAACCAACGGTGCAACTGATGCGGGTGCTGCGGGTGATCGCCGCCCTGGGCGGAACCCTGCAATTCGTTGGCCATGGTGCTTGAGGCCACCACAGAGCTGGAGGTGTGGCTGCTCAACCAGTGGGCTGGCGCAGCCGCAGGCGATCGCCCAACAGTGCCAGATCTCCCAATCCGGCGCGGTGAGCCTGAGGGTTGGCGATCAGCCGGATCTGGCGATGAGCTCAACGTCAGAGAGGCCCTGAAAATCCCTGTCCATGGTGTAGAGGCGGGCCTGATGGAATCGGGCTGTGGCGAGGCTGATGCTGTCAGCCATTGGCAGCCGCAGGTTGTGGCTGAGCTGGGCAGCGGCGATGGCCAGGCTGCTGTCCAGATTCACAACCTGGCCTCTCTGCATGGCTGCCACCGCCTGGATGGCCTGGGCTTCGCTGTGCTCCCGCAACACCCACTTGAACACCTCCAGGATGCTGATCGCGGGCACGACCAAGGTCGATTCGGCATCCAGAACGTCGAGAAACGGCCCCGCCTTGGGGCCATCAGTGAACACCTCAATCCAGCCCGAGGAGTCGACAACGGCTGGCTGGACACTCACAGGCGATCCACCTCCCGCTCGAAAGTGTTCTCCCCGGAGAGAAAGCCTCGCAGCGCCGACGGCGGCTGACTGGGCACCAGTTCAATCCTGCCGGGCAAAGAGATCACCTGCAGCTGCTGGCCTGGCCGGAGGCCGAATTGCTCGCGCACCCGCTTGGGAATAACGACCTGATACTTGGGGGAGACAGTTATGAGATCCATCTCCTGATCGTAGCCAGGAACCTTGATCGATCCAGGCTAAGGGTGACAGTTGAGTCGATCGGCGCAAGCCGGCGGGGATCCGGGAGCGATCAGCGCTGCCCCACCACCACCGCCGGGTTGCCGCGCACGATCGCGCCGGCGGGAACGGTGCCGTTCACCACGGCACCGAGGGCCACCACGGCACCGGGACCGATCTGGGTACCGGGGGCGAGCACGGCGCGGGCGGCGATCCAGGCATCGGCGGCGATGCTGATCGGGCCGAGGCGCAGGTCAAAGCCGGGGGAGCGGAAGTCGTGGTTGCCGGTGCAGAGATACACGCCCTGGGAGAGGCACACGCGATCGCCGAGGGTGATCGGGGCGAGGTTGTCGAGCCAGGCGTCTTCCGCCAGCCAGCAGGCCTGGCCCAGCTGCAGGCGCCAGGGGAACTTCACACGCAGGCCGGGCTTGATGCGGCAGCCGCCGCCGATGCGGGCCCCGAAGACGCGCAGCAGCGCCACACGCCAGGCGGAACCGGGCAGCCAGCGGGCGCTGAGCAGGGGCGCACCGGCACAGAACCAGAGGGTGCGCACCAGCAGGGGCGCGCCTGGATGCCAATCCGGTGGGGTGCGATAGCGATCGAGCTGCTGAATCATGCGGGGGAACCGCCGGCGAGATCGGCAAGCTCGGTGGCGATCAGCTGGAGAAATCGTCTGTGGAGGGGCGAGGGTTCGAGCCAGACAAGTGCTCCCGCTCGAAGCGCTCGAGCCTGGAGTTGATCTGAGCGAGTCGCGCGTTCTCTTGCTTCAGCCGCGCGATATCGCTCTCGATCAGCGCGTCTTCTTTCCTCATCTGCAGCAGCCTCTGCTCCAGCTCGTATCGCTGCACTTTCAGCTCGACGGTTGGATGCCAGTTGAGCTTCTGCAAGAGCCGCCGCCACGGCGGCAGCGATGCAAGGAACTCCTGCTTGCTGCGGTAGGTCGAGGGAAGCGGCTCCAAAGAAGTCGACATGGCTGTAGTTCGTGAACAGCGTGATCAGGGCGAGCAACAGGGCGGCGACGACTGTGATCCAGCCTTGGCGATCAAATCCCAGTACCACCGTAGCCAGCCCGACACTCAGAACAGTACAGTACGTCAGAACTAATGCGCTGCCGGGAAGAGGTCGAGGGGCGCCGGCCGGATTGAGCGATCGGCTTCCAAGAGCCATCCCAGCCGTATCAACCAAAGTGAGAGAAGACTCTCAATCGCACAAGCTCACGGTTCCACAAACTCCGGCCGCTCGCCGCCCCCCAGGATCCAGGCGTAGAGCTGGCGGGTCTGCTCCGCCACCTGCGGCCATGTCAGCAGCCATGAAGGCCGGGGGGAGGTTGCAGGCGCTGGTCAGAGGCGCGCCTCGGCGGCAATCCGGTGGGGTGCGATAGCGATCGAGCTGCTGAATCACGTGGGGGAACCGCCGGCGAAATCGGCAAGCTCGGTGGCGATCAGCTGGAGAAATCTTCTGTGGAGGGGCGAGGGTTCGAGCCAGACAAGTGCTCCCGCTCGAAGTGCTCGAGCCTGGAGTTGATCTGCGCGAGTCGCGCGTTCTCTTTCTCGATCTGAGCGATCTCGCTCTCGAGCTGCTTCATCCGCTTCGCGTAATCGATCTCTCTCTGCTCGAATGCAATCCTCCTGCGCTCGAATTCGATCTCGCGAATCTCGTACTCGACGACGGGATGCCAGTTGAGCCTCGACAACCAACGTCGCCAGCGAGGCAGCGAGGACAGATACTTCGATTTGCTAATTTAGATGGAGGCTCCCGCCCCGAACAAAAGCGAGTTGGTCATAACCCGTGAACAGCAAGATGAGGGCGGGCAGAGGAAGAACAGACCGAATGGAAAGGGAACTGCGTTACTACAATGGCCTTGTTTGCAACGCTCTTCAAATAAGGAACGAAATGATTCGCATGGAAATAATCAGGCTATACGCTTAGCACTGGGATTTTGCCATGGAGATTGATGACTCTTTGCCGTTGACCCATAAGCCTCTTGAGTTCAGGGCTTGCGCATATCTTATGATATATTTATGGTTAAGCATCGCGTTCAAGCAATGCTTGCTCTGACGATCCGAGGCACTCGTTAGAGAATAAATGCCCAAACACCCCAGGCAAGATGCCTCTAAAGCGAGTAAATCACAGCAGGCCAGCAATGACCAGAACTGAAAGATTTAGGCGGATTCAACCTAGACGCTTAGCCGAGCTTGTATCTACTTGTTGCAATGAACATCATTGAGTAGAGACAAGTCCAGGCTACAATCTAGTGCCGGACCATCGACGAAGTGGCGCCGGCAGCAGGTCGTCAGTCAATAGCAACCATTTAAAAAGAGATCTCGGCAGAAAAGAGCGACATACCACAAGCAGGCCAGCCGAGGCGATTAAAAGCAATAGAATATAAACTAAGGGCGAAAAGAAAAGGTTAACAGGAAAAGCTAGGTTATAAGCCTTAAACAATACAGACGACAAAAAGGGTGCGTGTAGCAAAAATACTCCACCAGAAAGCATGCCTACAACTCCCAGGAGTTGATAGACAGTTGACGAATATTCTTTGGATTGCCTACAGAGAAGAAAAGCCGCCGGAAAATAACATGGAAGCAAGATAAGCCCCGTAAGACTGGGATCTGGATTCCAAAACAGGACAAAGACGATAAACAGACTTGGTATCCACAGAAGTTTATTGAGTTCAAATGGCAGGCCTGATATGAAATTACTAGCTTTTTCATGAAGACTTGAAAGGTTAAACTCCTTGCTAATGCGACCAATGCCGAATGAGAAGAGGTAGATAACAAAGTTAGACCAATATGGGCCATGCCATTCTGGGGGAAGACCTACAACAATCAAAGCCAAGATCGCCAAGATGATATGGACACCGCTGAAAGAAAAGCGACCCAGTATCCGCCACTGGTAAAATATTAAGTCTAGAAGTCTAATCACTGCCATGGCAGCAAGGAAATAAAGCTGAAAACTAATGCGAGATCCAGGAATACCGTCAAGGTCAAAGGTAAACAATTGCTGTCTAATAGTAATCCAAGGACAGGCAGAGGAAATCGTGCAGATGATCCACGCTAAAAAACTGGAAAGAAGACTCCAGAAAAAGAACGCAGTTACCAAGCGAAGGATGGGACTGAAGCTACTTAGGGAAAGTCTCTTTGAGCAACGGGAAGGTAGGCAATATCCCGAACAAAAAAAGAATATGAGTACAGCAGGGGCCGAGAATGCTTGCAGTATTTGCAAAACCTGCAAAGCTTGCCCTTGAAAAGGAAAGGATGCATGAATGGCCAAGACCATTATGATTGCAATTCCTCTAAGAACATCGATTGAGGAGTCGCGTTCAATCCGAGATTTCATTCAACAGAAAACTAATAGATGCTGAGATCAGGGTTTTAGGTAAAATGATGATCCGTATGAGTTGAAGGAGCCTCTTGACAAGGTTAGTCATGACTTGGGAAGCAGCACCATCGAGTTAGAAATTAATCCATATCATTTATTGCTGAGTACAGTGTGCTTCGAGATATGGAGAGAGCACTGAAAATGATAGTAGCTGGGCTCGTATGAGGGTATCAATAAGGGTAATTGGTGTACTAGCTTTTATGCCTATTGAGTTGATTCGCGACTAAATTGCTGCCGCATGTCTGAGGCCAGGGGCCTGGGCTTGCCTTCGGCAGGCAGGAGGAGCTGACGGCAAAGGGCTTAGGTAGGTTGTGTGGGTATCACTATCGCCAAAGTACCTAGAAAGACATTGGGACTCATTGTGCCTTGGACATTACCAACGTCTGAAAAGCGCTATTCCTTTGATAGCCGCACCCTTCTAAAAATGAAACTATATCATCAGCAGACTTGCCTCTTCGATCTAGGATTGATGGATGTAGTTCTAAGGCAATGTTCTCAATTACTCCATCAGCAAAGACACCTTGGGAGCCAAGTATTACCTCGTACTCAAAGCCTTCAACATCAATCTTCATGAGCTTAATCCTGGATATCCCAAGCAAATCAAGCAACCTGCCAAGGGTTGTCTGAGGAACTATCTGGGTTGGTATTTTATACCTAGTGGCTGGAAACAGCCCACTTCCGCCTGTATTCATATCAGGCAATAAAGAAATCCTGGCAGTGCCGACATCGTCAGACAGGGCAAGTTGAAACACATGCATATTGCTGGCCTGATTCAGCTCCATATTGCAAAAGATAATCTCCTGGAGCCGACTTTGCGGCTCAACACTCAAAACGCAACCCGTATCACCAACAAGATTGCTGGCTATTATCGAAAAATATCCTTCATTTGTACCAATATCCAAAAACAAGTCGCCCTCCTTGAGTAATGACGTTAACACTCCAAGCATTTGCGGCTCATAGGCAGGCTGCGTGATAATCGAATTGCCAAGATTGGACGCAGGGTCAACAAAAAACCGACCATAATCCGTTTCAACAATACGCCGCTTGATGCGCAGTAGCTTCTTCAGAAACGAGGCTGCAAAGGCTGGGCGCACAGAAAGCAACCAGTGATTATCCATAATGAATGCAGAATTGGTGAGGCCGGAAGAGGTTCGGGAGACGTGAGTGCGATGATGCCAGAGGGATTCCGCTTTCTCGGTCAATCCGATCCAGGTTCAAGAACCAACTGCTTGGCAAGAGCACTCAGCGAATCTGGTGGGGACTGCGGACTGAACCGCTCACTGTTGCGGAAGCGTTGTAGGGAGAGTCCACAAACGCAGGCGGGCAGCCACCGCCGATGATCCACTCATAGAGCTGGCGGGTATGCTCGGCAACCTGGGGCCAGCTGAACTGTTCAGCCACCAGGGTATGACCGGCGACGCCCATGGCGGTGCGCTCGGCGGTGGAGAGGGCAAACAGCTGGCGGAGCGCAACCGCCAGTACGGCCGGATCGGGTGGGGCTGACAGGGCGGCACCGGTGGTGAAAGCCTGGGGGAGGTTGCAGTGCTGGCTGAGCAGGCAGGGCAGGCGGTGGCCCATGGCCTCCAGGGCGGCCATGGGCAGGCCCTCGGAGAAGGAGGGCAGCACGAAGGCGGAGGCGGCTTCGAGCACGGCGGCCTTGTGGGCGCCGAACACGGGGCCGAGCACAAGCAGCCGGCGCAGCTCGCCACGGACCTGGGCGGCGGCCACGCGGCGGGCGAGGGCGCCCTGATCGCCATAGCCCACCAGGGCCAGCCACCAGCCGGCGCGTTCGGCGGCGGCTGCCATGGCCTGCCAGGCGGCCAGCAGGGGGTCGAGGCCCTTCTTGCGGTGGAAGCGGCCGAGGAAGAGCAGCACCGGCTCGCCAGGGGGGACGGCATCGGCCCAGGGCGGCGGCAGCAGGGGGGCGGCGCCGGGCAAGTCCACGCCATTGGGGATCACGGCGATGGGCGCATTGGGCAGCAGGGCGCGAATGGCGGCGGCTTCGGCGGGGCAGAGGGCGTGCAGGCAGCGGGCGGATTGGAGGGCACGGCGTTCCCAGAGGCGCCACACCAGCTGCTTGCGCCGGCGCGAGATCGCCAGGGCGCCGGGATCGAGCATGCCGTGGGGGGCGATCAGCAGGGGCAGGCCGGCCGCAGCCAGGCGGGGGGCGATGCGGGTGGGGCTGCGCCAGAGGCCGTGGAGGTGGAGCAGATCGGCTGGCCGCTGGGCTGGGTGTGGGGCGCTGGAGGAGGGGGCAAGGGCGGCGGCGACGAGGGTGCGGTCGCGCTGGCGGGGGGGAAAGCGATCGGCGGTGAGCCAGCCGGGGCTGAGGCCGGCGGCCTGCTGGGCGGCGAGCAGGGCGGCCACGGCGGTGGCGATGCCGCCATCGCTGGCATCAGCCGCGTGGGAGAGATGGCAGGGGGCGAGGGGCACGGACGAGAAGCACGGGCCGCGACCAGCGGCGGTAAATCCAGAACAGGGGGCCGAGGGTGAACACGCCGCCCGCCACCACTGCGGCCATGTATCCGCGGCTCACAATAAAATAGAGATAGCTCATGCTGAGGGCGTAGAGGGTGAGCGCCAAGGGTTCGTGCTGGCGGATCAGCAGCCAGTTCCAGAGGCAGCGCAGCAGCCAGCCGAACAGCACGCTCATCAGCACCAACGAGGGCCAGCCGGCCATCAGGAACCACTCGCCGTAGCAGAGGATGGCCGCGCCGTTGCCGAGCTGGGGGGAATTGAAGAGGGTTTCGATGGCGCGCTTGAGATAGCCGAACGTGTCTTTGGCCGGATACCAATCTCTGGGGATGGGAAACTGCAGCACCGAGATCAACGGCTGCAGGCCCACATAGGGGTTGATCTGGGGGGTGATTGCCATCAACCCGGAGGTGGTGAAGAACACCTGGGATTCACCTCCCAGGCCCTCCTCGAAGATCTCCACCGTGGTGCGCTCTTCCACGCCGGACAGATCGAGACCGCGGCCGTAGGAGCGGGTGAGGCCCACGAAGCCGGCCATGAAGATCAGGCCGGCCATGAGCAAGCCCACGGCGGCCAGGTTGGGGCGCTTCTGGCGCAGCAGGTACCAGAGCAGCAGCATGGGCACGGCCAGCAGCACCAGGCGGAAGCGGAAGCCGAGGGAGGTGAAGATGCCGGCGGCTGCGAGCACCCAGAGCAGCAGCTGGGGCCCGTGGCGCCGGGTGCACACCCAGCTGGTGAACAGCAGGCACACGCCGGGGAGGAGGAAGTTGAGAGCGAGCAGGAAGTAGTTGGCGATGCCCTCCCCTTCAAAAATGCTTCCCCTGGAACCACGCAGCAGCTCCTCGGCGGCGAAGGGGTTGAGGTAGGCGAACACACGCAGGCCGGCCACCAGGCTGAACAGCAGCAGGCCCAGCTGGCAGAGGGTGGTGCCGAGGCGGTGGAGGCGTTCGGGATCGCTGGGGCCGATCTGGCGGCGGTCGAGGCGGGGGGTGCCGAGCAGGTGGAAGCCCACCATGCTGCTGGCATAGAACACGGTCGCGCCGGCCCAGCCCCAGATCATGTCGGGTCGGCGGTCGACACCCCGCTCCAGCCACTCGCCCAGGGCGAGGGCGCGCAGGGGCCCCACCAGGGCGTAGTAGGCGAGTACCACGGCCAGGATCAGGGTGGGGCGGAACAGCTCGATGGGGCGGGGGTGGGCGCGGGCCACGAGCAGTTCGCGGCCCATCAGGGCCACGAGCACCGCCACCCAGAAGAACTCGGCGGTGCTGAGCTGCTGGGGATCAAGCATGGGATTGCGGGCAGGCCATGAGCATCACACAAGCCGGCTGAGGGCGGCGGCCACCAGGCGCGAGCGCCAGCTCCTGCTGCGGCGAGAGAGGGCCTGGGCCACGGCGGCCTGCAGGGCCAGGGCGCAGCTGGCGGGGCTGAAGGCCTGCAGGCGCTGGCGGGCGGCGGCCACCATGGCCTGGCGCTCGGGGGGGCTGAGGCGCTCCATGGCATGGAGCTGGTCGCTGAGTTGTTGGCTGTTCGCTGGATCGAAGCTGAGGCCGCTCACGCCGGGCTCGATCAGGTCGGCGGCGCAGCCGCAGCCGCTGCTCACCAGCACGGGCAGGCCGGCGGCGATGGCCTCATTCACCACCAGCCCCCACTGGTCGCTGAGGCTGGCGAGCACCAGGGCGGAGGCCTGGCGGTAGGCCAGGGCCAGATCGGGCAGCTGCAGGAAGGGCAGGATGCGGCAGCGGCCGGGGTGGGGCAGGGCGGCCACGGCGGCGAACAGCTGGGGTTCGAGCGGCCCGAAGCCCACCAGATCCAGCCCCCAGCCGCCGCCCTCGGCCTGGTAGCGGCCGTAGGCCTGGAGCAGGCCGGCGTGGTTCTTCTTAGGCACGAAGCGGCTCACGCAGAGGAAATGGGGCCCGCGGGGCGATGGCGGCGGGGGCGGGAGCTGCTGGAAATAGGCGTTGTCCACCACGTCCCAGGGCTGGTGGATGGCCTGGGGGGGGAAGCCAAGCTGTTGCAGGTAGGCGCGGCTCTCGCTGCCGGCGACCAGGGCGCTGCTGTAGCCGCTGAGCAACTGGCGCTTGAGCCACTCGCGGGCGGCGGAGCGGGGCCGGTCGCGCTGGCGGCTGTCGCAGGCCACCACCAGGGGCAGGCGGCGGCGCTGGGCCTGCTGGAGCAGCACCTGGTAGGAGCGGTCGGCCCAGCCGACACTCACCACGGCCTCGGGAGAGCTGCGCTCGAGGATGGTGTGCCACTGGCGCCACAGGCTGGCCAGGGGCGGATCGGCCTCGGGATCGGCGGCGCCCTGGATGGTGAGCAGGGCGTAGGGGAGGCTGGCGGGCTCCACCTGCCAGGGGTATTCCTGCGACTCGGGGCGAGTTTCCACCACGGCGAGATCGAGGTGGCGGCAGGCGGCCGCGAAGCGCACGTGGTGGTAAGGGCCCACGCGGTGCAGGGCCAGCAGCACCCTGGGCCGGGGCTGGGGCTGGGGGGCGCTGGAGTGCATGGCTGCGCCGACCCTAGGGGCGGGCCAGCAGCGGGGCAAGCCGGCCCACGGCCGCCTCCCAGCCGAACTCGCCGCTGCGGGCGGCGAGGGCCTGGCGCCAGGCCAGGTAGGCGGGGTAGGGCTGGAGGCGGGCGGCGATCCAGCGGGCCACGGTGCTGGGGCTGGGCTGGGCCGGGAAGAGCTGGCCGCAGCCGCCGTCGGGGAGGGTGGCGGGGATGCCGCCCACGGCATGGGCCAGCACGGGCACGCCGAGGCGCAGGCACTCGCGGGCGGCGATGCCGAAGGCCTCGGCCTGGGAGAAGAGGGTGCCGAAGTGCCAGCTGCGCAGTTCGGCCACGAAGCGGGGCAGCTCGCGCTGCTTGGCGATGAAGCCCAGGCCGCGGATGGCCGGGTGCCGGGGCAGCTCGGCGGCGGGCACGCCGAGCACGCGCAGCTCGGCGGGGATGCCGAGGCGATCGAGGGCCTCCAGCAGCTGGAGCAGGAAGGGCCCGCCCTTGCGCTGCCACTCCTTGCCGAGCAGGCCGAGGCGCAGGGGCCGGCCGGGGCCGGGCGGCAGGGGCGGTCGGGCCGGCGGCAGGGCGGCGAGGGCGGCGCCATCGAGGTTGGCGCCGGCGGGCACCACGGCCACCCGCTCGCTGGGCAGGCCGTAGTCGTCGCTGAGGGAGCGGGCGGCCCAGGGGCTCATGGCGATCACGGCCTCGGCCTGGTGGAAGGCGCGGCGCTCGCGGGCCAGCAGCTGGCGGCGCAGGCCGGGGGCAATGCGGGCGCCGCCGCCGTAATCATCGAGCAC
>Ga0315902_10007849_pt1 | contig 14509 bp, 14 predicted proteins | sample LakEriMetagenome_9_FD_203523 | JGI IMG/M metagenome (GOLD analysis project Ga0315902, IMG submission 203523) | Freshwater fungal communities from buoy surface, Lake Erie, Ohio, United States - Buoy 12 MA117 | ecosystem: Environmental > Aquatic > Freshwater > Lake > Lake biofilm | place: USA... | reverse complement strand
TCAGCCCCAGGCAGAGCCCGGCCGCGAGGCGGTGCAGCCCGCGGACCGCGGCACGCCGCCATCGCCCGTTCCGCCCGCCCAGGTTCAGTCGCATGGGAACCGCCGCGTGCGGGGATCCGGCCAGGCCGTGGCGGCCCGCGACGAACGCCGTCGGGCCCCTACCGTCGCTACGATCGGTAGCTTCGGGCGGGCACATTTGGGGAATTTCCGGCCATCTCCGCGGCCCCGCCCGACCTGGGAGTCCGGGCGAACTCTGCGGCCTGGCGGCCGCGGGAGATGACGGTGCCCGGGCATCACCCGGCATCACTGGCCCGGCAGTTGCCGGAACCAATAGAGCAAGGACACCACCAGCACGATCGCCACGTCGAGGATCATCGCCCGCCGGGCGTAGTCGCGGATCGGCTTCGTGCAGACGTAGACGTCACCCGACTCGGTCCTCACGCGGCTCCGCACGATGTGGTAGAGGCCCATCACGGGCAGCGACGCCAAGACCGCGAACAGCACGTCCACCCGTGCCTCGAATGTCGGTGAGCTCCTGACGTACGCCAGCAGCGCGACGGTCAACGTCACGAACAGTGCCTGCAGCGACACGACCTCGCGAAACGAGTTCGCCTGGGTGACGCATGGCGGCACGTCATCCGGCGGCGTGCCGAACACCGCGGCGATGAAATCACGAAAAACGGCCATGGCGCGGGCCAGGATCCTGTACGGCGGCGAACGGGCCGGCAATCGTCGCACGTGGGGACGACGTGATCAACACCGCCGGCTGATCCGACAGCCGCGAAACCTGTCGCGGCCCCGGCCGTTCAAGCGGATGGGCGGCCCTGGCTGTGGGAGGACGACTCATGACCAGCGCGAAGACCCGGGCCGCTCGGCTTGCTGCGGTCCTGCTGGTGACGGCCGGCGGCCTCGTCCAGGGCCATCCCTGGCACCGGCGTCGCGGGCCGCTGACGTTCTCGTATGAGCGCGACGGGCGGCCATGAGGGACCGTGTCCCTGGTCGTTGCAGGGGCGTCGCGTCCGAAACCGATCGTCCAGGGCACCCGCCCCCGCGGACGACCCACGCAGGGAACACGACCTCCGAAGGACGCGGCCCGACGCAGCAGGGCGGTGGCCCCGGGGCAGGCGGGCCGACGAGAAGGATCGGCCTTGAGACCGGCGGGAACCCGCGGCCCCGACCTCCGGCCCGCCGCTACCGATCACTCCCGGCCTTTGAGGTGCTGGGCCACGTCGACGAGCGGCGCCGTCCAGATCGTCGCGCGTTCCTTGCCCAGCCACTCCACGAGCTGCCGGTGCTCCTCTTCATCGATGAACAAGTTGTGCGTGCCTTTGCCGACCCCGTGGAACATGTAGATGATCCACGCGCCCTGCGCCCGGGCGTTTTCGATCTCGTCCCGCAACTGCTTGAACGTCTTGCCGTCGCCCGAGTAGTGGCCGAGTCGCGTGAACACCGGCTTGGCGGGATCGACCGGCTTGTTGATGACGGTGCCGCGGGCCGCGACGAACAGTTTTTCGAGGATCGGATCCATGGGCCGCTCGTTTTCGCCGCTGCCGATCGTCAGATTGCAGCAATTGTTGCCGTACGAGCGGGGCCGGCCGCCGTCGAGCATGTCGAGCACCTTGCTGGCGAGCTTGAGTTCGTCGTGGAACCGGCGTTCGGTGTAGTTGGCCAGATCGTAGTCCTCGGCGAGCCAGCCGAACCGCTCCGGAGGCTGGCGGCGGCAGGGATGGAAGAGGGAATGATTTCCGAGCTCGTGACCCCGCGTCGCGACGCCCTTCCAGGCGTCGAAATCGCGAAGGTTGTGGATCGAGAGGTAGAACGTCCCGCGGACCCCGTGCGTGTCCAGCAGCGGGGCGACCAGGCCATGGTGGACGGTCAGGCTGTCGTCGTAGGTGAGCGACACCGCGCAGCCGGTGCCGTTGGGCCAAATGCCCTTGCCGGCGGCGGGCTCCGCACTGGCCGGGAAGGCGGCGAGGCCGGTGCCGAGCACCACGAGGATGGCGAGGAATCGAGCCGCTGGCTGCATGGAGCAGGAGGTCATGGGTGACATGCGCCGAGGAAAATCGATGCCCGCAACACGGCGAGAGTTTAGACCGCTCGACGACACCCCGGCAAGGAAGCGACGGATGGCAGCGCGGCCGCCGCTACTTCATCACCCGCGGCCCTCGGCCATGGACTGGGCGGCCGGCGATTGCATCCATCGTCCGATGTCCAGACAATGCGGGGCACTTTGTCCGGCGGTTTCGCCGCCGCATTTTCCCCTTGCACACGCCATTCGACCAGGCCACACACGCCGAGGAGCATCGATGTCGCTCGACTCGAAAACACGCCTCGGTGACCGAATCACCATCCGTGAGGCATTCGCCGAACTGAGTCATTTCGAGCCCCACCCGGCCTCGGTGCGGCTCCTTCCCGCCACGTTCTGCCGTCGCCATGGCGTCGCCATCCTGTCCCAGGTCGGGCAAGCGCCGAACGCGCCCGTCATTCTCGGGGCCGCGTGGCCGGAAAAGCCCGGCCCGCTCCAGGAAGCGGTCCAGCTCCTCGGACGACCGATCGAGGTGGTGCGGCTCAATCTTTACGAGATCGATCGCGTGCTCCGCTCGGCATTCCCCGGCCTGTCTCCGGTGGCGGCTGGCGACGACGCCCGCCGGATCGACCTCGACATGCCGGCACCGGCGGCCGACGCCACCGCCACGGTGATCGTGGACGCCCTGCTCGCGGAGGCGGTGCGGAGCAACGCCAGCGACATCCATCTCGAGAGATATGTCGCCGATGTCGATCTTCGGTATCGCATCGACGGCATCCTCCACCAGTGCTTCACGCACATCAGCCCGACCAACGCCTCCGAGGTGGTCGGTCGCGTGAAGATCCTGGCCGACCTCGACATCGCCGAGCGCCGCCGCCCGCAGGACGGAAGGTTTCGTGTGATCTTCACGAAGGCGGATCACGTCCAGTCGGTTGACTTTCGTGTGAGTGTCGTGCCGTCGCCGGTCGGCGAGGACATCGTGATTCGCGTCCTCGACACCACGGTGGGCCTGTTCACCGTCGATGAACTGGGCATGAGCGGCAACGTGGAAAGCCTTTTCCGCCGCCTGCTCGCCAACCCGGAGGGCCTGTTCCTGGTCACGGGGCCGACGTCGAGCGGCAAGACCACGACCCTGTATTCGGCACTCGTCCACATGTGCGACCAGTCCCGGAAGATCATCACCGTCGAGGATCCCATCGAGTACTACGTGGATCGCGTCAACCAGAAACAGGTCAGCGCCCAGGTCTCGATGCAGGAAATGCTGCGTGCCGTGCTGCGACAAAATCCTGACGTCATGCTGATCGGCGAATTGCGGGATCGCCAGAGCGCCGACATCGCACTCGAGGCCGCAGGCACGGGGCACCTCGTGCTGGGGACGCTGCATGCACCGAATTCACTCGGTGCGATATCGCGGCTCCGGGGCATGGGCCTGGATGATTCCGACATCGCGGCGAATCTCGTCGGTGTCATCGGCCAGCGGCTCGCCCGGAGGATTTGCGCCGCCTGCTCGGCACCGACCGCGCTCACGGAAGACCAGGAACGACTCTTCGGGTCTCTCGTCAAGGGCATCCCGCTGCGCAAGGGCCAGGGCTGTGAGGCGTGCCGCTCCACGGGCTACAGCGGTCGAATCGGCCTCTACGAACTCCTCGTCGTCGATGAGAACCTGCAGGGTCGCATCGCCGACGGGGCACCGCTCCACGAAATCCGCCGCTTGTCGCGGGACGGAGGGTTCCAGACGCTCACTCACGACGGGCTCGGCAAGGTGGCACAGGGGATGACGACCCTCGACGAGTTGGTCCGCGTGGTGCCCTATCGGCAGATCGTCCTGGCCCGCAGCGACGGGGCTGTCGGGGCCTCGACCGAGCCGCGATAAGGTCGATCGGCCGCCTGCCGGCCGGCCGTCGAGCGCCTCCTGCGGGCAGTCCACATTGGCCTGCCCCACCGCCGATCGTGGGACGGGGCCCGGGGCCGACGATGCCGGGGCCGGGCCCGGCGGCCGGTGCATTACACTCGGGGATCGAAGTCGGGCAGCGGCCGGGCACCGGACGCAACCGAGGGTTCGCTCGGCGACGAATGCCGTGCCGCGGTGGCGTGTCGCTCGGGTTTTGGGTGTCAGGATCGGAGACAGGACGTGCAACGAACGGTCATCGTCACGGGCGCGAGCCGCGGCTTGGGCAAAGCCCTGGCACTGGGATTCCTGGAGGCGCGCTACAACGTCGTGGTTTGCTCGCGGTCAGCGGCCACCCTGGCTGCCGCCGCCGAGTCCTTCGCTCGGCACGGCGATCGGGTGCTTCTCCGCCCATGCGACGTCTCCCGCGAGGCAGACGTGGTCGATCTGGTCTCGGCGACCGTCGAGCGATTCGGAGGACTCCACGTTCTGGTCAACAACGCGGGGGTCTACGGACCGATCGGGGACATCACCGACCTCGATTCGCAGGCTTGGTCCGATGCCATGCAAACCAACGTGATGGGCGTGTTCCATGCCTGCAAGCATGCCGTGCCCCACATGCGAAAGGAGGGCTTCGGCCGCATCATCAACGTGTCGGGCGGCGGCGCCACGAAGCCCATGCCCGGGTACACTTCGTACTGCGCCAGCAAAGCCGCCGTCGTGCGGTTCACGGAGACCCTGGCGCTCGAACTCGGCGCCGACGGCATTCTCGTGAACTCGCTCGCACCGGGATTCATCGCCACCGACATTCACAAGGCCACTTTGGAATCCCCCTGCCGGGCCATCGAGCAGTTTCAACGCCTCACCAGGGAAAAACTGGCCGCCGGTGGCGACGACCCGCAAAAGGCCGTGAGACTGGCCCTGATGCTGGCCTCGGACCAATGCCGGTTGAGCGGCAAGCTCGTCAGCGCCGTGTTCGACCCCTGGGAAACCTTCGGTGACCAGCCCGCGCTCAGCCCGGATTTCCTCACCCTGAGGAGGGTGGACAACGTGTTCATCAGCGAGCGCACCAAGCCGGACCAGCGACCATGACTTCCGAGAAATCCGCCCCCATGGCCACCGCACCGATCGCCGTATTTGGCGCGACGCACCTCAGTTCCGTGGTCGCCGGGGCCTTGGCCAGCGTCGGCTACAGGGTCAACCTCACCGCGCAGGACTGCCCCGCCCTCCAAGACCTCAAGCGGGGAATCCCGCCGGTCTTCGAGCCCGACCTCGAACCGCTCCTGAAACGGGCGCTGGCCGACGGAACCCTCGTGGTGTCGGAGCATGTCGGCGACCAGCTGCGAGATGCCGACCTGGTGTACTACGCCAAGGACGTGATCAAGACCGAGGCGGGCGTCGACATGGACGACATCATCGCCTCGATGGAGCTCATCTGTCGGGAGAAGACGAGCGGCTTCACGATGGTCATTTCGAGCCAGTTTCCGGTCGGCACCTGCGACGCCCTGGCCACCATGCTGAACCGATCGCGGCAGCATCCCGTTCGCCTCGCCTACGTGCCGGAGTTTCTCCGGCTCGGCGCCGCCTTGTCGCTGTTCACGCACCAGGACTACACGATCATCGGCTGCGCCGACCAGGGGGTCTTCGACCAGTGCGAGCCGATATTCAGGAATTTCTCGAGCAACATTTTCCGGATGTCGCTGAAAGAGGGCGAGATGGCGAAGCACATCGCCAATATTTTCGTCGCCACGTCGGTCAGCCTGCTTAGCGAGATGACGATCGTCGCCGATCGCATGGGCATCGACCTGACTCCGGTCGGAAAGGCGCTGCGTTTCGACAAGCGCATCGGGCCCAAGGCCTACATTCTGCCGGGGCTCGGCTTCACCGGCGGCAACCTCGAGCGGGACATCAAGGTTCTGGCGGCCAAGATCCGCGAGTTTGGTGAAACGCCCCGCATGCTGCAGGCGATCGTCGAGACGAACGATCATCACAACCGGGTCGTGGGCCGCCGCCTCGATGAGTTGTTCGATTCCTACGTCGGCAAGACCATCGCCTTCCTGGGAGCCACGTACAAGCCCTTCACGGACACGCTGGTGGGTTCGCTGACGCTCGACATCGGGCGCGCCATCCTGGCCAAAGGAGCCTCGGTCACGACGTACGACCCGATGATCGAGCCGCACGAGGCCGGACCCGGGGAGATCCACGTCTGCGCGACCGTCGAGCAGTGCATCGCGGGCGCCGATGCCGTCGTGGTCATGGTGGACAAGCCTGAGTTCCGTGGTTTGACCCCGGCGTTCTACAGGGCACACGCCAAGGCGACGGTCCTCCTCGACGCCGCGAACCTGTATGACCCCCGGACGTTCATCCAGGACGGTTTCACGTACTGTGCGATCGGTCGAGGCACTCCCTGGTCGAGGGCAGTCGGGCCATGAGGCGCATCCATGTCACGGGCGGCAACGGCTACATCGGGCGCGGCATCGTGGCGGGCCTGGGTCGCGACCCGCGTTTTTCCCTGAGCTGGTCGGACGTCCCCGACGTCGATGTCCTGGACGCCGCCAGCCTCCGGGCATGCTTTGAGCGCGAAAAACCGGATACGGTCATCCACCTCGCAGGCATGATGGGGGCGCGACTCAGCACGACCGATCTCCATCGCTTCTTCGCGGTCAACTCCGTCGGCGTTCTCAACGCGCTCGACGCCGCACTGAACGCCGGCGTGTCCGGCTTCGTGCTCATGTCCTCACTCACCGTCTACGGCCAGAACGACGGCGCCACGCCGGTGACCGAAGAGACTCCGTTCCGGCCGCGACACGTGTACGGATCGAGCAAGGCCGCGGCCGAGTACTACGTCCGTGACTACGCGCGGTTCGCGAGGCTGAACGCCGTGGTGCTGCGGCCCACGATCATTCCCGGCAACCTCGCCGGTGAGCCCAATGCGATCAACGAGTTCTGCACGAACGTGGTGCGCGACGAGCCGATCGTCATTTTTGGCCGCGGCAGCCACAGCCGGGAATGGCTGTCGCTGGCGGACCTGGTGCGCGCCGTGGAGAAAACGCTGCTGTTCATGGAGGGCAAACAGGGCGTCAACGAGGATTTCATCGTCAGCTCGGGCCGGGGCATCACGATGATGGACCTGGCGGAGACGTGCGTGCGGATCCTCGGCAAGGGCCGAATCGAGACCGTGGACAGGGAAACGTCGCAGGCGTTCAGCCTCACCTCGGACATTACCAAGGCCCGCACCGTCCTCGGCTGGCACCCCGAAGACGGCGTCGAGACGATCATCCGCGACGTCGCCCGGGCGATCGAGACGAGGCGAGCGTGAACGCCATGGGGAAGAAAGTCGGCTTCGTGATCCCCGTTGCCAACGAAGAGGGGAGCATCGCGAGTTTCGTGGCGGCGATCACCGATGCGCTGGCCGCTTGTGACGACAAAACCCACGTTCTCTACCTGATCATGGACAACCACTCGCGAGATCGCACCCGCGAGATCGTCGAGGACTTGGGCACTCGCGACCCGCGTGTGCGGCTGGTGTGGTTTCCCGAGTCCGACGGTTCAGTCAGCTGCCGCCTCCACGGCTTCAAACTGGCCCTGCAAGAGGGCTGCGACTACGTCGTCGAGATGGACAGCGGCTTCAGTCACCCGCCGAGCCTGATTCCCCAGATTTTGGCCCGCCTGGACGACGTGAATACAGACGTCGTCTTCATGTCCCGGTTCATGCGGGGCGGCGGCGTCGAGAACTTTCCGCTCCACAGGCGCATCGTCAGCTGGGGCGGCTCCCTGCTGGCCAACGCGTGGCTGGGCACCCGGTTCAGCGACGCGACCAGCGGGTACCAGGCATTCAAGAGCCACGTGCTGCGCTCCCTGGACCTGGACGGATTCCTGGCCAAGGGCGGCATCTACTCGACCGAGATGAAATACTACTGCTCCGGCTACCGGTACGCCGAGATGCCATTCACGTACGTCGGCTCGACATCGGCGTTTCGCCTGAAATGGGTCATCGAGGCGTTGCGAACCCTGTTGAAGCTTCCGTCGCACAAGCGGCTCGTCGCGAAGCCTCCGTCCGCGTGACTCGATAGCCGGCTTGCCCTCGGGCCGAGCGCCCCTGCATGGGCGGGGACAGCGCGGGCCGCCGACGGAGCGACCCAGTCGACCGTTCCTGCCCCGGCAACCGCGCCCACCAAGACGGCGCAAGAGGTGTCGCAGAGTGCGCCCAGTCATGGCTCAAAAAGCGGCACAGCGACTGCACGCGGCCGCTGGGAGGGTTTCTCACGATCTGCGAGCAAACCATCCGCAGCCCGTCACTACCGCACGTTACCGCGCCTCGTCGCGACACCCCGCGAAACCAACCAGCGGAGAGGGCGGGATTCGAACCCGCGGTCCAGCTTTTGACCGGACACGTCTTTAGCAAAGACGCGCATTCGACCGCTCTGCCACCTCTCCCAAGCCGCGAAATCAGCGTGGACACGCGGACTCTTCGACGGCACCATTCTGGACCGCGGGACGCCGTCCCGCAAGGAGGTGCCTCGTGCGTGCCGTCGCGATCGCCTGCATCACCCTGGCCGCGACGCTGCCACCGGCCCGCGCGGCCGAGCTGCTCTCCGCCGCCCATGCCAGCATTCGCGCCGAGGACGCCGGACGTCACGTGGCGGCACTCGCCGACGACGCCTTCGAAGGGCGGGAGGGTGGCACCCGGGGCGGCCGCGCCGCCGGGGCCTACATCGTCGCCGAGATCGACCGCATCCGCGGCGGCGGCGGTGGCCTGCAGCCGGCCGGTGACGGCGGATCCTGCTTCCAGGCCTTCGGTTCGATGCGGAACATCCTCGTCCTCCAGCCGGGGAGCGATCCGACGGTGGCCGATGAAGTGGTGGTCGTGGGGGCACACTACGACCACGTGGGCTACGGCAACGCCTCCAACAGCTACGGCCCCTTCGGCTTCGTCCACAACGGCGCCGACGACAACGCCTCCGGCGTGGCCGGCCTGCTCGAACTGATGGAGGCGTTGCAGCGGCTGCCCGTCCCGCCCCGCAGGCCGATCCTCTTCGCCTTCTGGGACGGCGAGGAAAAGGGGCTGCTGGGCTCCAGCCACTTCCTCCGCGTGCGGCCGGCCGCCGTGGCCGGAAAGACGATCGTGTTTTCCGTGAACCTCGACATGATCGGCCGCCTGCGGGGCGAGCGGCTCGAGGTCTACGGCACGCGGACATCTCCGGGCCTGCGATCGGCCGTCACGGTCGCCAACAACGCACCCGAGAACGCCGCCCGCCTGGAGCTCTCCTTCGACTGGGACGTCGAGGACGACTCCGACCACTATCCGTTCATCGCCGCCAAGATCCCGACGGTGATGTTCCACACCGGACTGCACGACCAGTACCATCGCCCAGCCGACGACGTCCACCTCGTGAACCTCGACGGCATCCCACCGGTGGTGCGGCTGGCCTTGGGGTTCGTGCGCGGCGTCGCCGACGATCTCGGACCCCCGCGACCATTCAGGCCGGAGTCGCGGATGGAGTCGAACGCCGACAAGCGTCGGCTGGAGGCGGCGGTGCCCGCCGGCGGCGGCCCCAACCGCGGCCGCTGGGGCATCGGCACCCGCGAAGACAAGGCCGAGCCCGCCGTACCGGTGGTGGTGCGGGTGACGACGGACTCGCCCGCGGCCGCGGCCGGCTTGCGGCCCGGCGACCGCATCCTCGAGATCGACGGCGCGGCGGTGGTGAGCCAGCAGGACATGGTGAGCCGGCTCAACGCGGCGGGCTCCCGGACGGTGATCGATCTGGAGCGGGCCGGAAGGTTCACCCGCGTGACGCTCGAATCACGCTAGGCCGAAACAGTCACGGCCGCGGATGGGCTCTCCATCCACGGCCGTCGTCGCAACGCACATCGCAGGCTGGACAGGCGGGACGAACCGCCCAAATCAATCGTCCTCCGCGTCCTCTTCCTCTTCCTCTTCGTCTTCGTCTTCCCAGTCCTCGTCGTCTTCCTCCCAATCCTCGTCGTCCTCGTCGTCCTCTTCCTCGTCGTCTTCCTCTTCCTCTTCGTCTTCCTCCTCGTCGTCCACTTCCTCCCACTCCTCGTCGTCGACGTCCTCTTCTTCGTCGTCTTCGTCTTCGTCCTCGTCCTCGTCCTCGAAGTCGTCGTCTTCCTCGTCCTCGTCTTCTTCATCCTCGTCTTCGAAGTCGTCGTCCTCGTCGCCCCGGGAGACGAGGTCACGGCCTGGATGAACGCCGATGGCGGCATCGAAGAGGTCTTCGGCGGCAAGCAGGTCTGGCAGCTCGCTCCAGCAGAAAACGTCCACCTGCATCACCTCCTCTTGACCCCTGCCACTCGCAACGCTGGTCACGGCGTAAACCTCCTGATGTCTCTGGGCGACCGAATCCTCGGCCAAAATCTGTACCCGATCGGGGGAACATCGTCCAATCGGCCGCCGGAAAAAACTTTTCCGGTGCCGCGCCCGCGGGCACGCCGCCGACGCCGGGAGAGTGTGTCGCGGGAAGGGGAGTCCCGCAAGCATTCGGCCCGGGTCAGGACGACGGGGAATCCGGGGTGGCGGCCGCCGGCGGGCCCGCGGCGGCCGGCATGCGGTCGAGGGGCGGCAAATCCTCGAGCCTGGAAAGCCCGAAAGCCGCCAGAAACCGCCGCGTGGTGACGTAGACGTTCGGGCGGCCCAGATCCTCCGCCCGGCCGCCGATGGCGACGAAATCCCGCTCCAGGAGCTGTCGCAGGATCTCCTCGCTGCCGACGCCCCGAATGGACTCGATCTCCGCACGGGTGACGGGCTGCCGATAGGCGACGATGGCGAGCGTTTCCAGGGCCGCCGGCGACAGCCGCCCTCCCGAGCCGCCCTCCTGCAGCCGCCGCACCCAGGGGCCGAAGGGGGCCCGCGTGAGCAGCTGGAACCCGCCGGCGATCTGCTCGACACGGAAGGCCGACCCGGCGGCGTCCTGCAGCTGGCGCAGTTCCTTGACGAGGGACCGGGCCCGGGTGCCGTCGTCGAGCCGGGCGAGTTTGGCCAGACGGCGGGTCGTGAGCGGCTCGCGGGCCATGAAGAGGGCCGCCTCGAGGCGGGCGAGTTCCTCCGATCGGCGTTGCCCGCCCGGCAAAGGCCGCGGCTCCGCGATCGCCGTCGGCTCCGCCGTGGCCAGGCGGCGACGGCGCGACGCCGCCGGTGAGCCGCCCGCCGGGGGAAGCGGACCGCGGGTCGCCTGCACGCGGGCCAACGCCACGGCAAGTCCCGGTCGGTCACGTTGGCGGTGCCACATGCTGGTCATGAGCGGCAACTGTCACGGCCGGGGACAGGTCACGACCCGCGGCCGGCCGGCGGACGCCAGGCGGTGCTTCGCCGCCATGTCTCGACCTCCGTCAGCAGCCGCCGCAGCGCCGCCGGTCGATCCTCGCCGGCCGCCTGGAACACCCGCTCGAGTTCGCCGGACGGATCGACCGCCACGCGACACGACGCCAGCATACCCGTCCCGCCCGGAACCGGCTGGCAGCCGATCGCCGTCGCCCCCAGCCGCACCAGCGCCTCCTCGGCCTCCAGTCGCCCGGCACTGGCCGGACTCTGAGCCGGCTCCGCGACCGCGGGCGGCAGACCGGCCGCGGGCTGCGGGACCGGCTCCGCGGGCTGCGCGGCGATTGCATGCGGCTCCGTCGTCTCCCGGCCGCTGCCCGTAACGCCGGCCCAGGCCCGCGCGGCCAACGCCCGCACGGCTCGGGCCAGATCGGGGGGCACGCGATGGGAGAACATGGCCAGCAGCGGCACGACGACCATGCACACGGCCAGCAGCAGCGATCGCACTCTCATGGGGGGGCGAGGGTAGCGAGCCGCGTTCCGGTCGGCAAGGCGGAAAGGCCGCCTGATTGCCCGGTCAGCGACCGCCGGGCTGCGGCTCGACGACCACGCGCCGCGGCGCGGATCCTGCCGGCGGCGTGGCCGGATCGAAGTGGACCACCCCGGGGCCGTATTCGATCGCGGTCGTTCGGCGGGCCTCGGCGAGCGTGTCGCGAACCGTCTCCTGGGCGAGCGTCTGCTCGATCTGGGCCCGCAGGCCGTCGAGCGTCTTGCTTCCCTCCTGCGCGTCGGTGACCTGCATGATGTGAACGCCGGAGGGCGTGACGAACGGCTTGGAGATGTCTCCCTTGGAGATGCTGAAGGCCTGCTTGGCGAACTCGTCGTGGGCCAGGCTGTATCGCGGCATGAAGCCGACGTCGCCGCCCCGCCGGCGGCTGGGGCCGGCCGAATGGGCCCGGGCGGCCTCAGCGAACGTGATTTCCCCCTGGAGAATGCGGCCCCGGAGGATGGCGGCCCGCGCGAGGCACTCATCGACCGCCACGTCCCCGCGTCCGAGATCGGGCCGCAGCACCAAGTGACTCGCCCGGATCAGCGTGCCGTCGAGTTCCCGGCGATGCTTGGCGAAGTAGGTTTCGACCGCCTGGGGCGTGACCCGCTGCGCGACGAACTGCCGCACGGCGAGCTCGAGCGTCGCCTGCCGGCGCAGCTCGGCCTCCGTGCGGTGCGTCATCGTCAGGAACGTGGCGAACGTGCCGCCACGGTCCTTGATCTGCTTTTGCAGTTGGGCGATGGAGGCATCGACCACCGCCGGATCGACCTTGACGCCCTCCTTGTCAACGACACCCTGCAGCAGGATCTCGTCGACGAGCTTCTCCAGGGCGACCGCCTCGGCCAGCTGCCGCTGCGGCCCGGCCGGCATGGCGGGCACGTTGCCACGCAGCAGCGCCGCCTCGAGCTGCGGCCAGCCGATCGGCGTGTCGCCCACGCGGGCGACGACGGCCGCGTCGGAACCGGGGTCGGCCGCGACGGCCGCCGGCAACCGGCCGGCCACCCAGACGGCGACCAGCACGAGGCAGCGCAAAGGCAGCCGATTCCTGACGATGGTGGTGGGCATGACGCGAAGCTTTCTGAATCGTCACCCTACCCGCCCCGCGGGTGCTCCCACAATCCGCGCCCCCGAGGGGCGGAGCCCCTGAGCACAGCGTCCCGGACTCGACCGCGGTCGAGCGACCGCGGCCAACATCCGCGCCCGCCCCTTGACATCCACTAAAGTCTTAGTACTATGCATGACGTAGTAAGGAATGGCCCGTTCGCCACGGGCCGCGGCCGGTGAATCCCATACCCCCCGGAACCGACGCATGACCGCCCCGTTTCAGCCGACCGATGCCGAACTCGCGATCCTCCGCGTGCTCTGGGAGCGGGAGCCCTGCACGGTTCGCGACGTCCACGCGGCCCTCGCCGCCGGGGGCAAGGACGTGGCCTACACGACCGTGCTCAAGATGTTCCAGGTGATGACGGAGAAGCGGCTCGTGCTCCGCGACGATCGGTCCCGGGCGCATCTCTACCGGGCCGCGATGCCGCGGCCCAAGGCCCAGAAGCAGCTCGTGGACGACTTCGTCGAGCGGGCCTTCGGCGGCGCCGCGGCCGAACTGGTGCTGCACGCCCTCGCCGGCCGCAAGGCCTCGCCCGAGGAACTCACGGAGATTCGCCGCCTCCTCGACCGCATGGAATCGAAGTCCGCCTGACGCCGCTTCGCCAACGCTTCGCCCCGCACTCCAGTTCTTACCACCCCTCCCCGCACGACTCCCACCCCTTCCCCGCGAAAGGTCGCTGCCATGCTCGCCGACGCGTCCCTCGTCGCCCCTTGGATGAACGAACTGCTCTCCTCCCCGGCCGCCGTGCGGCTGGGGTGGGTGTGCGTCCACACGCTCTGGCAGGGCGCGGCCGTGGCGGCGGCGCTGGCTATGGCGCTGCGGCTCATCCCCAGGCGCTCTCCCGCGGCGCTCGAAGCCCGCTACATCCTGGCAGCCACGGCCCTGGCCGCCCTGCCGCTGGCCGCCGTGGCCACGTTCCTGCTCGTGCCTGCGACTCGGCCTGCGGCCGCGGTGGTATCGTCCCGCGGCGGCGGCGACGGCACGGCGCCGACTCCGACTCTGGCGCGAGCGGGCGAAGCAGCCCCAGGGGATGCCGGCCTCGCTTTGGCCCCGGTGCCAACCATGCCGGCCCCCGCGGCCGTCGTGCATGCGCCGCTGATGCTCGAGCGGGATCAGCTCGCTCGGCTCGCGGCCTGGCTGCCGCTGGTCGCCCTGGCCTGGACGGTCGGCGCCGTCCTGGCCGCCGACCGCATGGCCTGCGGCTGGTGGGTCACCCGCCGGCTCGTGGCCCGGGCCGCCGCCATCGCCGACGGCCGGCTCCAGGGGCGCGTCGATCACTGGCGGCGCACGATGCGCATCGACGCCGCCGTGCGGATCCTCTCCTCGGCCGCCGTCGAGGCGCCGGTCGTGATCGGCTGGCTCAAGCCCGTGATCCTCTGGCCGGCCGCCGCGCTCGTCGGCATGCCCGCCCACGAACTCGACGCCATCGTGGCCCATGAACTGGCCCACGTCCGCCGCCGCGACGCCCTCCTGAATCTCCTCCAGGCCTGCATCGACGTCCTCTTCTTCCACCATCCCGCCGCCTGGTGGATCTCCGCGCAGGTGCGGGCCGAGCGGGAGCACTGTGCCGACGACCTGGCCGTCAGGGCCCTGGAGGCCGGCCGCGCCGGCACCCGGCTCTCCTATGCCCGGGCTCTGCTCGCGCTCGAGGAGCGCCGGCA
>Ga0315902_10007848_pt1 | contig 14510 bp, 8 predicted proteins | sample LakEriMetagenome_9_FD_203523 | JGI IMG/M metagenome (GOLD analysis project Ga0315902, IMG submission 203523) | Freshwater fungal communities from buoy surface, Lake Erie, Ohio, United States - Buoy 12 MA117 | ecosystem: Environmental > Aquatic > Freshwater > Lake > Lake biofilm | place: USA... | reverse complement strand
ACGCTCGTTCCGGTTCCGGGTCTGGGGTCGCCCGGTTCGCTCGATCAACCACCGGAGCTGCTGAGTGCGTGGCTCGATCGCACCCTCTTCACCGAGTCCCACCTGTGGAGCGGCTCGAAGAGCTGGGACCCGGAAGGGCTGCTGAGTACCGTACCGGCCGTCGGGACCGTCATGCTGGGAACGCTCGCCGGCCAGTGGATCGGAGCGACCGCCCGGCCGCTCACCGAGCGGCTCGCCGCCCTCTTCGCCGTGGGCGCCCTGCTCATGGTCGCCGGCGCGATGTGGGGATGGGTCTTCCCGATCAACAAGGGGCTGTGGACCAGTTCGTACGTGCTCTTCACCGCCGGCATGGCCGCGGTGGCGCTGGCGACCTGTCTCTGGCTCATCGACGTGCAACAGTGGCGGCGGTGGACGTTCCCCTTCGCGATCTACGGCACGAATCCCATGCTCGCCTTTCTCGGGTCCGGCATCATGGCCCGCTGTCTCGGGTCGCTCTGGACCTGGGAGATTGCGCCGGGCACGCGGCGCTCGGCCCAACAGGCCATCCACCAGACCCTCTTCGCTTCGTGGCTGCCGCCGCAGGACGCGTCGCTCGCCTATGCCGTGAGCTTCGTGACGGTCTGGTTCCTGCTCCTGTGGGCCGCATGGAAACGCGGATTCGTCCTCAAGGTGTGACCTGATGCCCCGTCCCCGCATCGCCCGTCTCGCACGCGTGGCCGCCCTGCTGCTCCCGCTCTGGCAGGTGGGCCTCGTGGAGCCTGCCATCGCCCAGCGGGCGACCCGATCCAGGGGATCGGGATCGCCGGCACCGCGAACCGCCCGCTCGGGCGCCAAGGCCAAACGGGCGCCCGCCCGTCCGGCACGCGTCGCGGCGGTTGCGGCCCTCCGTCATACGACGCCCCGGGGGCTCGATGCCCTGCGGAGCGACCTCGGCGCGCTCCTGTCGAGCCGGACCCGCCATGGCACCTGGGGCGTCATGGTCACGAGCGTGACCCGGGGCGACACGCTGTTCCGCCAGTCGCCGGACAGTGCCCTGGTTCCGGCCAGTACGATGAAGCTCTTTACCTCCGCCCTCGCCCTGGAGCGCTTGGGGGCCGAGCACCTCTTTCGGACCGAGGTCCTGCGCCACGGAACCGTCGACGCCACCGGGACGCTGCGAGGCGATCTGGTGTTGCGTGGGGACGGTGATCCCTCGATGTCCACCCGCTTCATGCGGGGTGGACCATCGGCCCCGATGGATCTGCTGGCGCGGCAGACTGCCGACGCCGGCATCCGTCGGATCACGGGAGACCTGATTGCGGACGCGACGGCATTCGAGTCGCGGCGCATCCCGGAAGGGTGGCTGTCACGCTACGCCGGGGCCGGGTATGCCGCCCCCTTCTCGGCACTCTCGCTCAACGAGAACCTCGTGATCGTCGGCGTGTCGCCGGGCGGGTCCGGCGGGGCGGGACGCGTGGTGCTGGAACCGGCCTCGTCCGAGCTGGTGATCGCCAATGCGGTGCGGACGGTGTCCGGCCGCGCCTCCCGCGTCCGCGTGGTGCGGGTGGGTGAGAACCGCGTCGTGGTCTCCGGCACCATCGGGGAGCGCGCCGGCACCCAGCGCTATCAGCTGGTCGTGGGCGATCCGGTGACCTTCACGGCCGGCGCCTTCCGGTCGGCGCTGGCGGCGCAGGGGATCACGGTGGAAGGGGCCATTCGCGTCGCGCGCACGCCGGCCGGAGCGGCCCTGGTGACGGCGCTGCCGTCCCCGCCACTGGCCCGGCTCGTATCGACGATGAACCGGGAGAGCATCAACCTCGTGGCCGAGCAGCTGTACCGCGCGGCCGCCCGTGGCACCGAACGGCGCGAGGTGGGGTCAGCCGAAGTGGCCGGAACCGTCCTGCAGGACTATCTGGTACGTCGCGTGGGCACCTCGCGCGACGCGGTGCGCGCCACGGACGGGAGCGGACTCTCCGTGCTCGATCGCGTCACACCGCGCGCCCTCATCCAGCTGCTGGCGCACGCGCATCGCGCGCCATGGGGCAGCGCCTTTCACGCGTCGCTGCCGGTGGCCGGCCAGTCGGAGCTGCTGCGTCATCGCATGCGGGCCACGCCGGCGCAGGGGAATCTCCATGCGAAGACGGGGACGACGAATGACGTGGTCGGGCTCGCCGGCTACGTGACGGCGGAGAACGGCGAGATCCTCGCCTTTGCGTTTCTCTACAACGGGAAGGACCGGTGGCGCGCCCGGGAAACCATCGACGCGATGGGGCCCACCATGGCGGCGTTCTCGCGCGACTGAGGCTACCGCCGCCGCCGCGCCGCCCCGAAGGGCATGGGCCCACGGGTGCGACGGGCCCCTGGCGCCGGCTCCAGCGCCGGTGAGGGCTCACGGAGCGACTCGTCGCGCAGCACCGCGGGGGCTCCCGCGGTCACGACGCGGCCGTTGTATCCCACCGCGAAGGCGCCGCCCGACCCGCCGATGGCCGGCGCCGACACGGCCCACAACAGGTCCGTGGTCCCGGTGGCGATGCTCGCCCAGCTGGTGCCGTTGAAGCGGAGCAGGGTGCCGCGATCGCCCGTGGCGTACAGGTCGAAGAGGCTCGGCCCCCACAGCGACGTGAGCACCTGCGTGCTGCCGGTGGCGATGGGTGACCACGCCCCCGAGGCAAACCGGTACGCCACGCCCTGCAGGCCGTCCGGCGTGGCACCCACCGCGTACCCGGCCGTGGCACCCAGCATCCAGAGCCCCGTGAGCGTACCCGTTCCCGCGGAGGGCCACGGCGTCAGTGTGGTCCCGTCCAGCCGCTGGACGAACCCGTTCTCCCCCGCCATGTAGACATCCGTGGCGCCGGTGCCCGTGAGCGCCCAGAGGGCGGACGGCGCCGTGGACTGCACGGCCCAGTTGGTACCCGTGAAGCGCAGCAGCTCACCCGCCCGTGTGGTGGCGTACACGTTCGTTCGGCTCGTTCCCCAGATGGCAAGGATGTCGCTGGTGGTCGGAACGGTCATGGTGCTGAGTGAGCTCCCGTCCCATCGCAACAGCGTGCCGTCGTCCCCGCCGAGGAAGGCCGAGGTGGCATCGGCCATCCAGACCGACGTGAGCGTGGCCGTCGTCGGCGCCGTCACGCGGCTCCACCCCGAGCCATTCCAGCGATAGACGAATCCGAACTCTCCGACGGCCAGCGCACTCGTGGCGCTGGCACTCCAGACATCGAGGAGATCCGGGGCCAGATTGAGCGTTGTCCAGCTGGTGCCTCCCCGCATCACGGCGCCCCGCTGGCCGCCCACCCACGGCGTCCCGGAGGGCTCGAGCCCCACGGTGTAGAGGGTCGGGGCGTAGGGAGTCGCGATCAGTGTGACCACCCCGCCGTCGAGTTGGGCCGCGCCGCTCGACCCCACCAGGAATCGCCGACCGCCATTCGCCGCCGAACCCGAGATGGCATAGAGGTCACCGACGAGTCCCCCGGCACTGGTCACGCTCCAGGCGGCCCCGTTGAATCGCAGGATGGTCCCCTGACCGCCCACCACCACCACGTCGGACGCCGAGAGGCCGTGCACGCCATAGAGCGGTTCCGGCGTGGGGACGGCGACCCGGTTCCAGGACCCTGGGGTTCCGCTGCGACGCAGCACTTCACCCGACGCCCCCACCGCATAGGCGACCCCGCTTCCGGCCCAGATGCCATACAACCCCTGCGTGCTCCCCGAGCTCTCGACGGTCCACGCAGTCCCGTTCCATCGCACGATGGTCCCGGACGCCCCCACGGCGTAGGCACTGGTGGCGCTCTCGCTGGTGACGGCGAGGAGATCGCGCGTCGTACCGGAGGGCACCGTGCTCCAGCTGCTCCCGTTGAAGCGGGCAATCACGCCTGCGGTTCCCACGGCGATGAGTTGATCGGCCGCCGAACCGGCAATGCTGGTGAAGCGCGTGTTGAAGGAGCGACCGGTGCCGCTCAGCGTCCAGGACGTCCCCGACCAGCGGTAGATGTCACCCACGGAGTCCACGGCGAACGCGGTTGATCCGTCAAGCGGTGCGAGCGCGACGATGTCACCGACAAGGTTGCCGTTGAGGCGTGATGGTGACCAGGTGGTGGGAAGCGGTGTGGTAACCGTGACCGTGATGCGGTCGGTTCTCGACACATCAGCAGCCGCGGCGGCCGTGATCACGGCCGTCCCGCTGGTGGCACTGGTCGTGAGCACGCCGCTGGCCGAGACGGCCACCACGGCGGGCGCACTCGAGGACCACACCACCCCGGTGTTCACGCCTGGGTCAGCCGTGACGACGCCAGTAAGGGGAAGGGAGCTGCCGGCATGCAGTGCCACATTGCGCTGGGCGATGGCCACGCTGATGGGGCGCGGGACCACGGTCAGTGTCATCGTCGCCCGGCGCGTGGTGTCGGCCGTGGCGATGGCGGCGATGACTGTGCTCCCCAAGGCCACACCCGTCACCAGGCCGGACGCATTGACGGTCGCGACGGCCGGGTTGGTGCTGCGCCACGTGACGGCCTGCTCGACGCCGGCATCGGCGGTGATCGTGGGCACCAGCTGTTGGGTGCCGTTGATGAAGATCGACGCGGTGGCGGGAGCAACCGCGATGGTGCGGATGGCCGGGTTCACCGTGACGGTTGTGCTCGCCCGCAGCGTGGTATCGGCCGTCGAGAGCGCGGTGACGATGGCCACGCCGGGCGAGACACCGGAGACCACCCCGGCCGTGGACACCGAGGCGATGTTCGTGGCGCTCGAGCGCCAGGTCACGGTGGTCGGAAAGCCGGTGCCGCCGTCCACGGTGGCGGTGAGCGTGGTGGCCTGCCCTCCGCCGATGGTCACCGTAGCTGGTGTCAGCGTAAGGCTCCGGGTGGCGGCGACCGTGATGGTCGCCGACCCGGCCACCTTGGCATCCGCCACGGCGGTGGCCTTGATGGTCACGGTCCCGACCGCCACGGCGGTGACGACCCCGGTGGCCGAGACGGTGGCTACGCCGGTATTCGCCGAGCTCCAGGTCACGGCGGTCGAGGAGCCTGCCGCCGCGTTCACCACCGCATTGAGCGGCTGCGTCTCGCCGACCCGGATGGCGGCCGCGCCCGGCGTGACCGTGACCGCGCGAACGGTACCGGGCCCGGGCAGCGTCGGAGCGTCTCCGCCGCCCGAGCAGGCGACGGCGATCAGGAGGGCGACGAGGGAGACCCGGGGAGGCTGAAGGGCGCGCATGGGGAGCCACGGGGGAGTGCCGATGCCGGCCCCCGTCTACGACGGAGGATCCGCTCCCTCAATCCTACGTCTGATCGCGCAATTGGCGAGGGGCCGTCATGGCGGACGGATTCAGGAGCCCCTCCAGCTGCTCCCGGGTGAGCAGCCCGCGCTCGAGGATGATCTCGGTCACGCCGCGCCCGCTTTCCAGGGCGGCCTTGGCGACCTCACCGGCCGCCTCGTAGCCGATCACGGGGACCAGCGCCGTGACGATCCCGATGGAATGCTCCACGAAGTAGCGCAGCCGGTCGGCGTTCGCGGTGATCCCGTCCACACACCGTTCACGCAACACCACGCAGGCATTGCGGAGCATGTCGAGGCTGCGCAGCAGGCGGTAGGCGATCACGGGCTCGAAGGCATTGAGCTGGAGCTGTCCTGCCTCGGCGGCCATGGTGACCGTCACGTCGCCCCCGATCACATCGAAGCAGACCTGATTCATCACCTCCGGAATGACCGGATTCACCTTTCCGGGCATGATGGATGAGCCCGGCTGCATGGGGGGCAGGTTGATCTCGCCGAAGCCGGCGCGTGGGCCCGAGGACAGCAGGCGCAGATCGTTGCAGATCTTGGAGAGCTTGGTGGCCGTCCGCTTGAGGACGCCCGAGAGCTGCACGAATGCCCCGGTGTCGCTCGTGGCCTCGACCAGGTCCGGTGCGGTGACCACCGGAATGTCCGTGAGCGCCGCGAGGGTGGTCGCCACCAGCTCGGCGTAGCCCGGCGGCGCATTGATGCCGGTGCCGATGGCGGTGGCCCCGAGGTTGATCTCGCGGATCAGCGACTGCGCCTCGGCGAGTCGGTCCACGTCTTCGCGCAGGGTGTTCGCGAAGGCGTGGAACTCCTGCCCGAGCGTCATGGGGACGGCGTCCTGCATCTGCGTGCGCCCCATCTTGAGGAGCGGGGCAAAGGCGTCCCCGCGGGCGGCGAAGGCGGTGGCGAGGCGGGCCAGTTCGTCGCGGAAGGTGCCGAGGCTGCGGTGCAGCGCCAGGCGCACAGCCGTCGGGTAGACGTCGTTGGTGGACTGGCTGAGGTTGACGTGGTCGTTGGGGGAGACGAGGTCGTAGCGGCCACGGGCCGCGTTGCGCAGCTCGAGGGCGCGATTGGCGATGACCTCGTTGGCGTTCATGTTGGTCGAGGTCCCGGCGCCGCCCTGGATCATGTCCACGAGGAAGTGCTCGTGGTGGCGTCCGGCGCGGATCTCGCGTGCCACGCGGATGATCACGTCGGCCACATCATCGGCGAGCAGCCCCAGCTGCCGGTTGGTGACCGCCGCAGCTTCCTTGACGGCGGCGAGCGCCTCGATGAGGACGGGAAACTCGCGGAGCGGGATCCCGGTAATGGGAAAGTTCTCGAGCGCTCGCAGTGTCTGGACGCCGTAGAGCGCCTCGAAGGGCACCTCCCGCTCCCCCAGCAGGTCATGTTCGGTGCGGGTCCGGTGGCCGCCGAAGCCAAGGGCCCGGCCGCGGCCCACGAGCGTGGCGTCGGCGCGCCGGAGGCGATCGGAGATGGTGCGCGCCGCGCGGGCCACCAGCGCCGCATAGAGCTGCGGAGCCTCGCGGGTGATGTCGTCGAGCTGGGCTTTGGTGAGCAGCATGGCCAGCCCGGGCATGATGACGCGGGCGGAGGTGCCGTGGGCGCTGTCGTCGAGCAGCAACCCTTCGCCAACGGCCTCGCCGGCGCCCAGGGTGACGAGGCGGGTGGAGCGGCCATCGGCCGCTTTCTCAATCGCCACCGCGCCGTCGATCAGGATGGCGAACCGCTGGCGCGGCTCTCCCTCGCTGAAGATCAGCGCATCGGCCTCCAGCGGGGTGGGCGTGACGTGGCGCGACAGCTTCCAGAGGTGCGCTTCCGTGAAGTCCTCGAGGAAGGAGGTGCCACGGAGGCGCTCGGCGATTTCGGCGGGAGTGGACATGGTCCGGTTCGACGCAGGTGACAGGGGACAGACCGTCGCATCGCGGGTGGCAGGCCCGCAGGCGTGCCTGAAGCTGGGCGGGGAGCGGCGCGGTCGCCACTCGCCTCCGCGGGGTGGCGGCAGTATCGTCGGGACAAGACGTCCCGCCGGCCTCGAAATCCGACCGTTCCTTCCGGAGTGCCCCCATGGCGATATCCCGACGTGCCTTCCTCGAGCATTCGGCTGCCCTCTCGGCGGCTGGCTTTCTGCCGCGTACCGCCCGGCCGGGGGACCTGCCGGGTGCCTCAGGCGATCCACCATCCGAGGGCCCGCCAGCCGGATTTCAAGGGCGGCCGGTCGTCATCGCTTCGGCCAACGGGCTGCGCGGGGTCAAGGTCGCCTATGACAAGATCCAGGTGGGGGAAGACCCGCTGGACGCGGCGATTGCCGGCGTGAACATCCAGGAGCTCGACCCCGAAGACCAGTCGGTGGGGCTTGGTGGCCTGCCCAACGAAGAGGGGGTGGTGCAGCTGGATGCCTCCTGTATGCATGGCCCCACGCGCCGTGCCGGCGCGGTGGCGGCCCTCGAAGACATCGCGACGCCCTCGCTCGTGGCGAAGGCGGTGATGGACTACACCGATCACGTGATGCTGGTGGGCGCCGGGGCAAAGAAGTTCGCGAAGGCGATGGGCTTCCGGGAGCAGAATCTGCTGACGGAGAAGTCGCGGCAGGACTGGATGCGGTGGAAGTCGCGCCTGAATCCGAAGGACGCGTGGCTCGATCACGACGACGATCTCAAGATCAAGTTCACCACGGGCACGATCAACATGAACGCGGTGACGGCGCGTGGAGACCTCGCGTCGGTGACTACCACGAGCGGCATGGCGTGGAAGGTTCCTGGCCGCATCGGCGACTCGCCGATCGTGGGCGCCGGGCAATACTGCGACAATACGGTGGGCGCGGCCGGCAGCACGGGGCGCGGCGAGGCGAACATCAAGACGTGCGCCTCGTTCCTGATCGTGGAGTTCATGCGGCAGGGTGCCGCCCCGGAGGCCGCCTGTCTCAAGGCCCTCGAACGGGTGGTGGCCATGACGGAAGCCCGGCTGCTGGGGCCGAACGGCCGCCCGCTCTTCGACCTCGAGTTCTATGCGCTCACGAAGGACGGGCGCTTCGGCGGGGCCACGCTCTACTCGGGGGGGCGGTTCGCGGTATGTGACGCGGCGGGAGCGCGGCTGGTGGAGGCGGCGTATTTGTATCGCAGGTAGCGGAACGGAGAGCTGCGGGTGGGGCAACAGAAAAAAACAGTTGGGGGCAACAGCAGAAAACAGTTGGGGCAATAGCAAAAAACAGTTGGGGGCAACAGCAGAAAACAGTTGGGGTAATAGCAGGAAGCCGTTGGGACAATGTCTACGGCGGCGGTATGGCGTTTCCCCGACGGGTCTCAGCAGCTCTTTCGCAGGTTCATCACCATGCGTCGAATCACGGCGAGCTCGTCTCGCAGGCGCAGTACGTCAGTCGGATCCAGCGCCTCGATGGTCCCCAGAGCATCCAGGTGTGAGTCTGCTTCGGCGGCTGATCCAAGCGCGATGCTGAGGAAGCGGCGGAACTGGCCGCGCGACCCGTACCCGTGCCCTTCCGCAATGTTAGCCGCAATGGAAAACGACGCCCGCCGCAACTGATCCACGAGGACGGGTTCCCGGGTTCGGACGGCGCCTCTCGTAGTGGAATGGATAGTGGCGGCGAAGCCCTGCGCCCGCTGCCATGCAATGAGCTCCCGATGGCTCCCCATAGACTGAGGATAGCAGGCCCGATCGGCGGTCTCGTCATCGGAATCCCGCTTCCCCGCTCATTTTCCCGCACACCACTCACAGGTGACGTAGATCAACGCCCCCATCTGTGGTTGGCCGTTGCCCCCACCTGTGGTTGGTAGGTACCCCACCTGTGGTTAGCAGGTACCCCACCTGTGGTTAGCAGGTACCCCACCTGTGGTTAGCAGGTACCCCACCTGTGGTTAGCAGGTACCCCACCTGTGGTTAGCAGGTACCCCAACTGTTGTTCCCCGTTAGCTTTACCCCATGTCCCAGTCCGATACTCCGCTCCCGTACGATCCGGCCACTATCGAGCCCGCCTGGCAGCAGCGTTGGGCCGAGCGCGGGACGAACCGCGCGACCCTCGACTCCCCCGCGCGTCCGTTCTACGCGCTCATGATGTTCCCCTACCCGAGCGCGGAGGGATTGCATGTCGGCAACCTGTTCGCGTTCACCGGGAGCGACATCTCGGCCCGCTTCCACCGGCTGCAGGGGCATGACGTCTTCCAGCCGCTCGGGTTCGATGCGTTCGGGATCCACTCGGAGAACTACGCGCTCAAGGTCGGTGCGCACCCGATGGAGCTCACGCCGCGCAATGTGGCCAACTTCACGCGCCAGCTCGAGCGCGCGGGCTTCATGGTGGACTGGGCGCAGAAGGTCGACACCTCACGCCCCGACTACTACCGGTGGACCCAGTGGGTCTTCCTCCAGCTCCACAAGCAGGGGCTGGCCTACAAGAAGGCGGCGGCGGTCAACTGGTGCCCCTCCTGCAAGACCGTGCTCGCCAACGAGCAGGTCGAAGCCGGGACGTGCGAGCGGTGCGGGACGGCGGTCGAGCAGCGGTTCCTCGAACAGTGGTTCTTCCGGATCTCGCAGTATGCCGAGCGGCTGCTCGGCAACCTCGAGTGGCTCGACTGGTCGGCCATTACCAAGCAGGCGCAGCGGAACTGGATCGGGAAATCGGAGGGCGCGCAGCTCACCTTCCGCCTGGACGGGCACCAGGAGACGGTGACGGTCTTCACCACGCGCCCCGACACGATCTTCGGGGCCACGTATCTGGTGCTCGCTCCCGAGCATCCGCTCGTGGATACCCTGACCACGTCCGCACAGCGTCAGGCCGTGTCGGCGTATGTCGCCGCCGCGCAGAAGCAGGACCTCGTATCCCGCAAGTCGACGCGCGAGAAGACGGGCGTCTTCACGGGGGCCTACGCCGTCAATCCGGCCACGGGCCAGCCGATCCCCGTCTGGATCGCCGACTACGTCCTGATGGAATACGGGACCGGCGCCATCATGGCCGTGCCGGGCCATGACGAGCGTGACTTCGAGTTCGCGCAGGTCTTCGGGCTCCCCATCGTGCGCGTGGTTGCCGGCCCGACGGACGACGCCGCGAGCCCCTTGGGTGAGGCGGCCTACACCGATGACGCCGATGGGCGGCTCGTGAACTCGGCTCAGTTCAACGGACTGGCCGTGGGCGAGGCCAAGCGGGCGGTGACGGCGTGGCTCGAGGGGCAGGGGTCCGCGCGCGCCGTCACCAACTATCGGCTGCACGACTGGTGCATCTCGCGGCAACGCTACTGGGGACCGCCGATCCCGATCATCTACTGTGACGCGTGCGGGACCGTGCCCGTCCCCGAGTCGCAGCTGCCCGTCGAGCTGCCGTTCCTCGCCGATTTCAAGCCGGACGATAGCGGCATCTCCCCGCTGGCGCGTGACGAAGCGTGGTTCCGTGTCCCCTGTCCCAGCTGCGGGCAGCCCGCCCGTCGCGAGACCGACGTCTCTGACACCTTCCTCGACAGCGCCTGGTACTTCCTGCGGTACCCGAGCGCACAGCGCGACGACGTGCCGTTCGATGCGGAGACCACGCGGCGCTGGCTGCCGGTGAACTCGTACATCGGGGGCAACGAGCACGCGGTGCTGCACCTGCTCTATTCGCGGTTCATCACCATGGTGCTCAAGGACGGTGGCTTCCTCGAATTCGAGGAACCGTTCACGCGCTTCCGCGCGCACGGGATGATCATCCGCGAAGGCGCCAAGATGTCGAAGTCGAAGGGGAACGTGATCAACCCCGACACCTACATGGCCGAGTGGGGAGCGGATGCCTTCCGCATGTATCTCATGTTCCTCGGGCCGTATGAGGAGGGGGGCGACTTCCGCGATCAGGGGATCAGTGGCGTGCGCCGCTTTCTCGACCGGCTCTGGGCTTCGGTACGCGATGCCACAGCGGACGGGGCGCCGGACGCCGAGGTGCTGCGCAAGCTGCACCGGACCATCAAGAAGGTGGGGGAGGACACGGCGGCCCTCGGGTACAACACGGCCATCGCGGCCATGATGGAGTATCTCAACGTGCTCCGTCGCGGCGAGCGGGTGCCACACGTACAGGAGGTCCTGCCGCTGGTCCAGCTCGCGGCACCGTACGCGCCGCATCTGGCGGAGGAGTGCTGGGCTCGCTTGGGGCACACCACCAGCGTGTTCGACGGCGGCTGGCCGGCCTTCGACCCGGCCCTGCTGGTCGACGATACCGTCGAGCTGGTGGTGCAGGTCAATGGCAAGCTGCGCGGGAAGCTCACCGTGGCCCCCGACATCACGCAGGATGCGGCGCTCGCCCTCGCGCGCGCTGATGAGTCGATCGCCAAGTTCCTGACGAGCGAGCCGAAAAAGGTGGTGTTCGTCCCGAAGCGGCTGCTCAACCTCGTCGTCTGACCCGGCGATCGCGGCCGGGTCAGATGATGGCGGCGCGTCCCGTCAGAACTCGATCTGCGTCCCCAGCTCCACCACCCGGTTGGGCGGGATGTTGAAGAACTCCGTGGCCGAGCGGGCATTGCGGGTCATGATCGCGAAGATCGCCTTGCGCCAGCGCGCGAGGCGGACGCGGTCCGTGGGGCGTCCCGCGGACGGGATGAGCCGCTCGCGGCCCAGGAAGTAACTCGTCTCCATGGGCTTGCAGCGGATCCCCATCTGATCCACCAGCTCGAGCAGCTGGGGCACGTTCGGGCTCTGCATGAAACCGTAGCAGGCGAGCACGCGCCAGAAGCCGTTGCCCAGCGGCTCCACGCGGAGGCGTTCGTCCGGACGTGTTTCAGGGACATCGGCCGTCTTCACCGAGAGCAACAAGACGCGCTCGTGCAGCACCTTGTTGTGTTTGAGGTGATGCAGCAGCACGGGGGGAACGCCGTCGTCCGACCCGGTCATGAACACGGCCGTCCCGGAGACGCGGTGCACCTGTGACTTGGCCACCCCCTCGAGGAAGAGGTCGAGCGGCATGATCCCTTCCGACAGCCGCTGCGACAGCAGGGCCCGGCCACGCTTCCAGGTGAGCATGAGCAGGAAGAGGACGACGCCCAGGGACAGGGGGACCCAGCCGCCCTGCATCACCTTCACGATGTTGGCGCTGAAGAAGAAGAGGTCGACCGTGACGAAGAGCGCGGCCAGCAGCCCGGCCTGCCACAGCGACCATCGGAACCGGATACGCGCCACCAGGTAGAAGAGAATGCTGGTGATCAGCATCGTCCCGGTCACGGCGATCCCGTAGGCGGCGCCGAGCGCCGAGGTGTTCCGGAAGGCCACAACGATGATGAGGCAGCCGACGGCAATCGCCCAGTTCACCTCGGGGATGTAGATCTGTCCTTCCTCTTCCGTCGAGGTGTGCCGGATCTCGAGGCGCGGAATGAAACCCAACTGGATGCCCTGCCGCGTCACCGAGTAGGCCCCGGAAATCATGGCCTGCGACGCCACGACGGCCGCCAGGGTGGCAATGATGAGCAGCGGAATCAGGAACCAGTCAGGAGCCAGCAGGAAGAATGGATTTTCCGCCGCTGCCGGATTGCGCACCAGCAGGGCCCCCTGTCCGAAGTAGTTGAGCAGCAGCGAGGGGAACACGAGGACGATCCACGCCATCCGGATGGGCCGACGGCCGAAATGCCCCATGTCGGCATAGAGTGCCTCCCCGCCGGTGATCACGAGCACCACCGACCCCAGCACGAAGAACGCGAGCGTTCCGTGTGCCTGCACGAACCGCACGGCGTGCATCGGGTTGACGGCACCGAGGATCCATGGCGAATGCCGGATCTCTGCGGCGCCGAGAATGCCGATGGTGACAAACCAGACCAGGGTGATTGGGCCGAAGGCCTTCCCCACCAGGTCGGTTCCGAAACGCTGGACGGCAAACAGCGTCGATAGGATCACCAGCGTGATCGGCACGATGAAGTCGGCCAGGGCGGGCAACGCGAACTCGAGCCCTTCCATGGCGCCGAGGACGCTCATGGCCGGCGTGATGATGCCGTCCCCGTACAGCAGGGCGGTCCCGAAGAGCGCCAAGGCAACGAAAATGCCCCCCTGACGGAGGGCACTCGGCGCTTCCTTCGGGAAGATCAGCGCCAGCAGCGCGAACTGCCCGCCCTCCCCCCGGTTGTCGGCCCGCAGCACGTAACTCACGTACTTCACACTGATGACGAGTGTGAGGGCCCAAACGATGAGCGAGAGAATGCCGAAGACATTCTCTCGCGTCGGATGCAGGCCGTAGAGGTGGCCGAAGACTTCCTTGATGGAGTAGAGCGGACTCGTGCCGATGTCCCCGTAGACCACCCCAAGGGCGGTCAGCGTGAGAATGGCGAGGCGTCGCCCGGTGGGATGCTGGTCCCGATGATGGCCCGCGTCGGGGGCGGACTGCGGAGGCTCCGCGAGGGCGGCGTCGTCGCCAGCGCTCGGAAGCGGGACGGCCCCGGCGGCAGTGGCCGGGGCCTGCGATGTCGGTTCGTTCGGCATAGGGAGGGACGAAAGGCCGAAATCTACACGCGCACTACCCCCCGCAAGGAGGGGGTGTGGTCCGCGTCAGGCCGTCGGGTGGCAGGCGCGGGTCTCGACGATCAGCGCGCCGGCCGCGCGCGACCGCCACTGTCCGCCGAGCGGCGGTTTCGCTCGATGAGGGCCCGGAAGGCGATGCGCTGCGTGCTGTCCAGCGTGGAGAGCATCAGCACGCGGGAACTGTCGCGCACCGAATCGAGGGCCGGCTGCACGGTGGCCATGATCTGGCGCGAGTTTCGCCGACGCCAGGCGAAGATGGAATCGAACTGAACCTGTTGGTCGGGCGACAGCGTCAGTTCGCGTGCCAACTCCGCGCGCGGATCCCGCTCCTCACGCCGCATGGAGCGGCCAAGGGCCAGCCCCAGCACGGCGCCCGTGACAAGGGCACCGAGGATCACGGCAATGGCGACGGACTTGGGACGCGGGGACGTGCTCACGGCCTCAGTAATCCAACGGGTTCAGGTAGCGCTCCGGCGCATCCGGGGCGAGGTGCCGGCGCGCCCGGCTCAGCATGGCATCGTCGATCGGCAGCGGGAGCGTGGCCTCGATGGCCGCCCGCATGGCCAACTCCCGGGCGCGCGCATCATCCGCCTGCTCCCGGACGAATGACGCACCGGCCGCCAACAGGGCGAGCGTGGCGGCCACCAGTCCCGCCGCCCGTAGATCGGTCCATCGGAACTCGCCGAAGCCGCTCCACCAGCTGACCCGTTCCTGGACCACAAGGCTCAAGCGCGCCGGCCCGGAGCGCACAGACGCCATGATCCGGTCTTCGAGACCGGCCCAATAGG
>Ga0315902_10007846_pt1 | contig 14512 bp, 8 predicted proteins | sample LakEriMetagenome_9_FD_203523 | JGI IMG/M metagenome (GOLD analysis project Ga0315902, IMG submission 203523) | Freshwater fungal communities from buoy surface, Lake Erie, Ohio, United States - Buoy 12 MA117 | ecosystem: Environmental > Aquatic > Freshwater > Lake > Lake biofilm | place: USA... | reverse complement strand
TCATTTCTGGAGCGCTAAGGTTCAGTAACTGTGCTCTGTCGACTAACATTTCTTCCGCAGGAACACGGAATGCCTTTTTCGTGTAATTGCGGAAACCATCAGCCTGTGGCTCAAGTACTGCGAACGATTCTACATCCGTTTGTTCCTGGCTTGCATCCATGCGTCCAGGGGTGAAGGGCACTTCAATGGAGTAGCCTGCATCTTTAGCAGCCTGCTCAACAGCTGTACATCCTGCTAGCACAATGAGATCGGCCAGAGAGACTTTCCTGCCGTCAGAAGCTGATCCATTGAAGCTGTTTTGGATACTCTCGAGAGCGGAAAGAACTTTTGAAAGGTGAGCGGGATTGTTCACTTCCCAAAACTTTTGCGGGGCAAGTCGGATACGCGCACCGTTAGCACCACCGCGCTTATCGCTTCCACGGAAAGTGGAGGCGGAAGCCCAGGCAGTAGAAACCAAATCGGAAACACTCAAGCCGGATGCCAGGATTGTGGCTTTAAGTGAAGTGATGTCCTTGGCATCGATGAGTGTATGATTCACTGCAGGAATCGGATCTTGCCAGATTAAGTCTTCGGAAGGGACATCAGGGCCATGGTAGAGACACTTCGGCCCCATGTCGCGGTGTGTCAGTTTGAACCATGCACGTGCAAAAGCATCGGCAAATGCCTGGGGGTCCTGATGGAAGCGGCGGGATACTTTCTCGTAGGCTGGATCGAAGCGCAGGGATAGATCCGCTGTTGTCATCATGGGCGGATGCTTTTTGTTGGGATCGTGTGCATCGGGAATCATGTGCTCGGGTTTGCAGTTTTTTGCAACCCATTGATGGGCACCTGCCGGACTCTTGGTGAGTTCCCACTCATAACCGAAGAGCATGTCGAAGTAGCCGTTGTCCCATTGGGTAGGGTTGGGCTTCCATGCACCTTCGATGCCGCTGGTGGTGGTGTGAACACCTTTGCCGCTTTCGAATGCATTCATCCAACCCATTCCTTGCGCTTCAATGGGTGCACCTTCTGGCTCGGGGCCGACTAATTTCGGATCTCCGGCACCGTGAGCTTTTCCGAAGGTGTGTCCTCCTGCAACCAACGCGACCGTTTCTTCGTCGTTCATGGCCATACGGCCGAAGGTTTCACGCACATCCCGCCCTGAGGCGACCGGGTCAGGGTTACCATTTGGGCCCTCCGGATTCACATAAATTAATCCCATCTGAACAGCAGCCAGTGGATTCTCCAAGTCACGGTCACCGCTGTAGCGTTTGTCGCCTAGCCACTCGGTTTCCGAGCCCCAGTAGATGTCCTCTTCGGGTTGCCAGATGTCGGTGCGTCCGCCTCCGAAACCGAAGGTCTTGAAGCCCATCGACTCCAGGGCCACATTGCCTGCTAGGATCATTAAATCGGCCCAGGAAATCTTGTTGCCGTATTTCTGTTTGATTGGCCACAGCAAGCGGCGGGCCTTGTCGAGGTTGCCATTGTCGGGCCAACTGTTGATGGGTGCGAATCGCTGGTTTCCGGTGCCACCGCCTCCACGTCCATCAGAGGTGCGGTAGGTTCCGGCGCTATGCCAAGTCATACGGATAAAGAGACCTCCATAGTGACCCCAGTCTGCCGGCCACCAATCCTGTGAGTCGGTCATGAGCTTGGTGAGGTCGGCTTTCAGGCCAGCGTAGTCAAGTTTGTTGAATTCTACTACGTAGTCAAAACCCGTGTCCATGGGGTTTGAAGTAGGTGTGTGCTGATGCAGGATAGTGAGGTTAAGGGCGTTTGGCCACCATTCACGGTTTCCGGTGCCTTTGCCGGCCACCGGTTTGGCCATAGCGCCTGTGAAGGGGCATTTGCCTTCTCCATTCACGCTGTAGGAAGGATTCGATGTTTCAGAATGAGACATGTTATGATGTATTAAATGATTTTTGACCAGAAGCGAAAATAGGTCAAACGAGTTGAAGCGTGAGTGACCTGGATTGCTATGCTGACCAACTTAAGTCACATCTTTTGTCTATAGCGTAATTCAGTTGCCATCGGTGAATATCAAAGGTTAGAAGGCCAAGCTGAGTTGGGCCATGAAATTCAATCCAGCCTGCGGGTAAAAGAAGTTTTCACGTATGCGTTGAGAGCCGACATTGTAACCGAATGTGTATCCGTTTGACACATACACAGCATCCAAGAGGTTGTTTATCAGCAGTTCGCAGCGAAGGGATTTGAGTCCTTTGATTTCCGGTGTCCAGGATGCACGCAGGTCAAGAACCGAAAAAGCAGGCATTACGCTATTCGTACTTCCAGTGTTGTCCATGAATTGCTCCCCAACATACCTTCCGATTAGTCTGCATTCGGTAGTCTGGCTTGGGGTGAAACTGAGCTGGAGGGTCGAGGTAATTGCGGGGGAAAAGGCGATTTGGGAATTGGTATAGGCGATACCTTTTTGACCGATGTAATTAAAGTCCGCGTCGTAGGCATCGGTGAATTCTGTGAACTCTCGGATGCGGTTGTCGCAGAACGTAGCATTGCCGCTTAGCGAGATTTTCTTCGAGATTTTCCATCCCCCTTCCAATTCGATTCCGGTTCGGTAGCTTTTGTCGATGTTAGTTCGTGTATAGGAACCTACGTCGTTGACCTGTCCGGTCAGCACCAGTTGGTCGATATAGTCCATGTAATACACGTTTATGCCTCCGGTCCAGCGGTAGTCTTTATACTGAAGGCCTGCTTCCCAGTCGCGAAGCGTTTCCGGTCTGGGACGCGATCTGGTAGTTGTTTCCGTATAATCGTTGCGGTTGGGTTCTTTCCTGGCAATTGCGAATGATGCATAAGTACGTAGTTTGTCGTTTACGTCCCATGTAACACCGGCTTTGGGATTGATGAAATTGAGTTGGACATTTTGTGGTGCGGGTGTACCATCTTCATCTGGCCCGGTGAAGCGATAGTCCACCCGACGGTATTGGATGTCGCTGTACAACAATACGGTTTCTCGCAACTTATATTCGCCTTTCAGGTAGGTGTTGTAATCGTCTTTTACGGCATTGTTGTCGTAATAACGTTGGCCGGTTTCCGAATTGCCTGCAATCCGTGCCCAGGTGATTTCTCCAAAGTGGTCGCCGTCGTAGCGATTGACAGCTCCTCCCCATGTGTAATTGAGTTTTTCGCGAATCCTTCCACGAATAGAGAATGTTGTGCCATAAAACCAATTATCCAGCCAGCGCCTGCGGATGAGGTCGCTCTCGTTGAGTGTGTCCGAACCGACGATAACTGGTGCGATGCCGTAGCTCTCCAGGTCCTGGCCTGATTTATATTCTTCGTAATACCCGCCGCCTTTGGTGGCATGCAAGGCGATTTGCAGGATGTGGTTGTTCGGTAATTCCCGGCTGTAGTGCAATTGATAATGGTCCTGTCCGTAATTATCTACTTGGTTTTCGTAGGTGTAGTAGTTATAGCTGAGTCCACTGTTTAGCAGGTTTGCTGTTTCAGCATCCGTAAGTCCGTTTCTGACGCTGTAGTCCAACATGCCTTGCACATCGTTATTGATACGGCTTTCCGGAACCCCGTACCAACTTTGGTAGGTGTTTTCGCGCCCTGAGAAGATGTTGGCGCGAAGCGTGCTTTTTTTTCCGCGGTATTGGCCTGTCATGTAAAATGATTTCAGGTCGGAGCTTGCCCTGTCTATAAACCCTTCCGAAATGATGCGGGAAAGACGACCCTCAACAATGAACTTGTTCGCAAGCAATCCTGTACCGAAGCCGACGTTGTTGCGAAGTGTATTGAAAGATCCCGCTCCTGTGGTGAGTGTGGCATACGAATCATTGCGCAGATCCTGGGTGAGGATGTTCACCGATGCACCAAAAGCCCCGGCTCCATTTGTGCTCGATCCGGCTCCGCGTGTCACTTCGATGTTCTCCACAGAGCTGGCGAAATCGGGCATATTGACCCAATACACCAATTGCGATTCCGAATCGTTGAGCGGGATGCCGTTCACAGTGACATTGATGCGTGTTGGATCACTCCCTCTTATTCGAATTCCCGTATAGCCGATACCGTTACCAGCGTCGGAAGTCACCACCGCAGAGGGGGTGAGCGCTAAGAGATAGGGAAGGTCTTGTCCGGTATTGAGTGCTTCGAGATCTTTCTTGACTACCAAGGTACGTGCCATGCCCGATTTTTCGCCTGTTCTTGTGGCCGCGACTGGAACCTCGCGCAGACTAATAGGACTCAACGGAAACAGAGTGATTTGAAGACTGGCCGCTGTATTGCTGCTGAGTTTCCGCTTGAAGTGCTGGTAGCCATCCGCAGTGACAGCAATTTCGAATGGTTGTCCTTGGGGCAAGCCCAAAAACTGGAAGCTGCCGTCTGAAGCGCTCGTCGTAGAACGCTCCAGGTTGAATCCACGAACCGTCAAATAGGCTCCAGCTATGGTTTTGCGTTCGGGATTGGTAATCTTTCCGCTAAGGTTGGTTTGGCCCCAGGCAAAGGGAGCGACCAGGAGTAGAAACAGAATGGCGAAGGTGTATCTCATGGGTGCAGTTGTTGCGGGGTGCGAAAAGACTGCATCGATACACTTCCTACGCCGGCATAACCCGGTTCAGGTTCGATGGGTATGATCTCAGCCCTGTCGGGCACCCCAGTGACTCGGCTAAAATAGAGCGTTCTGTTTTGAAACCAATGTCCCACCTGCATTGTTTTTACATTTGTCAAATAATCAGGTCCTTGAGATTCAAATCATGAAAAACCGTGTCGTATTCGTATTGGCTGTGATGGCCTCGTTTGCCTCGTCCTTACCAATATTCGCCGATGTCATTTGGACAGAAGTTCCCCGCTCCACTCCTAAGGCTTTTACCGACCCAGATATAGCTACCAGTGCCTCCATTGTGTACCGTATTAATCTGCTTCAACTGGAGGCTCAGTTGACCACAGCCCCTGCGGAAGGTGCTGGTATGCTCCCGGTATATTTCCCCATGCCAGATGGTACCTTCAGGAAGTTTGAGATTTCTCGCACTCCGATTGTGCCGGTAGAGTTGCAAAGTCGTTATCCCAGGATTCACACCTTTTCTGGAACCGATCCGCTTCGTCCGGGTGTAAGTATTCACCTCGATCTGACTTATCAGGGTTTTCATGCCATGGTACTAGATCCTGAGGGTGATGTGTTCATTGATCCCTGGCATCGTACGGTTCCGGATTATGTGCAGGTGTATTATCGCCGTCATGCCATCCCAGATGGTGCTACTGTCTCATGCGGTTTTGTTGCTGGTGAGTCCCGTCCTATTGAGGTAAAAACAGACTCGAAGCAATCACCATCTGTTCTCCGTTCGAACGGAATCACCCTGCGTACATACCGGACTGCAATTGCCTGTACTGGTGAGTATGCTTCATTTCACGGCGGTACAAAGCCTACAGCATTGTCAGCCATTGTCACTAGTTTGAATCGCGTTACAGGTGTTTACGAAAAGGAGTTCAGTGTGCGCATGACGCTCGTCCCCAACAACGATACCATTATTTTTCTTGATCCTGCTACAGATCCTTACACAAACAACAGTGGAGGAACGATGCTGACGCAGAATCAGCAAACAATCGCCTTGTACATCGGCAATGGGTTTTATGAAATCGGCCATGTGTTTAGTACAGGCGGTGGTGGAATTGCCGGCTTGGGGGTTGTGTGCTCACCCTCCCAAAAGGCACGAGGTGTGACCGGATCCGCATCGCCGGTAAACGATCCCTTCGATATCGATTATGTGGCTCACGAAATGGGTCATCAGTTTGGTGCCAACCATACCTTCAATGGAAACACAGGAGGTTGTTCGGGTAACATTAACGTACAGACCGCTTATGAGCCGGGGAGTGGTACCACCATTATGGCCTATGCAGGCCTTTGCACCGGCCAGAACACACAGAATTTCAGTGACCCATACTTCCATACGGCCAGTTTCGATGAGGTGTTGGACTACATTACAACCTCTACGGGAGGAATATGTCCCGTGAGTACACCCACTGGAAACAATCCTCCCATAATCCTTTCAACCGGAGGTGACCATGTCATTCCCTGCAACACCCCATTTGTCCTCTCAGGAAATGCAGCCGATCCCGACGGGGATTCTGTATATTACTGTTGGGAACAATATGATTTGGGCCCCTCAGGTTCTCCGGCATTTCCAGTTGGCAATGCCCCGCTTTTCAGGTCTTTCAATCCGACCTTGAATCAACAGCGGTATTTCCCCAAGTTGAGTGCGTTAGTCAACAATTCCAACTCTATCGGTGAGCGATTGCCTGCATACACCCGTTCATTGCATTTTCGCCTAACGGCAAGGGACAACCGTGCCGGAGGCGGTGGTGTGACGTATGAGGATGTTTCGGTAACAATCGATGCAGTATACACTGGGGTTCCATTTCAAGTAACCGTACCGAACACGGCCGTTTCCTGGACCGGTAACACTCAGGAACTTATTACATGGAATGTAGCAGGAACCGATACCGCTCCAATCAACACATCCCAAGTAGAGGTGTTTTTGTCGATTGATGGTGGCTTTACGTATCCTTATTTGGTTGCAGCGGGTTTACCCAACACCGGATCGGCTTTGATCAATGTACCCGGCGTCAATACGTCTACTGCCCGCATCATGGTGCGTGGAGGAGGCAATGTGTTTTTTGATATTTCCGACGTGAATTTCTCCATCAATACGATTATCGGATTGGACGATCTATCTGGCCCAGTATGGCTTCGTCTTGCTCCGAACCCTGCATCCAATCGACTTACACTTGCTCCAACCAGGGAAATGCCCGGAAATGCATTGGTTGTTATTTCGGACGCAACGGGCCGTATTGTTTTTAAGGACAATTTGTCGAACTCCGGTTCCGGTGTCCCGTTTGAACTGTCGCTGGAGGGTGTTGCATCAGGGTTGTATACCGTCCGCCTTATTGGCGCTGGATACACCGCCTCTGCCATGTTGGTGGTGAATCGTTGATCAGATGGTGCGAAAATCACCCGTCCGGAGAGTCTTGTTGAAGGTCGCCCTGGTTTTGGCAGCCATTTTGGGTGCCGGATCTCTGGCTACATTCTTGTGGCTTGAACGGGTTGTGCCCCCGGATAACGATTCGGTTGTCCATCCTTCCTTGTCGGCACCTGTTGATGTGTTATTCGATGCTTATGGTGTTCCGCATATTGATGCGAAGTCAGAGGCGGATGCCTATTTTGCATTGGGTTATGTGCAGGCCCGTGACCGACTTTTTCAAATGGAACTCACCCGACGAGTGGCTTCGGGGCGATTGTCGGAGATTCTTGGTGCTGACTTTGTGCGTATCGATGCTTTTTTCAGAACGCTTGGCCTTGGACGGCATGCGGAGGAGAGTGCTGCTTTGTATCTGTCGAGTGATTCATTACCCTACCAACGTGCAGCACTGGCGTATTTGAATGGAATCAATGCGTTTATTGATGAAGGGGTATTACCGGTCGAGTTCACCTTGATGGATATTTCTGTATCAAAATTCACGGCCACTGATTTGTATCTGACTAGCGAATACCTGGCCTTTAATTTTTCAATGGCAGTCCGCACTGATCCTGTGATGAGTTATATACGATATCGGATGGGCGAACCGTACTACCGTGATTTGGCTCATGCAACTGTGCCCGGAAGCCTGACGATTCCGGTTAGGAATCGATCTGTTTCATTATCCGGTCAGTCAATTGATTGGTCGCTTGCCTCGGAGTTGAGTAAAATACCTGTGCCACCATTGAAGGGAAGCAACGGTTGGGTGGTTTCGCCTAAGCGATCTGCCAGCGGCAAGGTCTTGTTGGGTAATGATACCCACATTGGTTTCGGCCAGCCTTCAGTTTGGTATGAGGCTAATCTTCGGTATCCTGGATTCAACCTTTACGGACTCTACTTGGCAGGCTTTCCATTTGCTGCAATCGGTCATGATGCGGGAAAGGCCTGGGGGTTAACCATGATGGAGAATGATGACATGGATTTTTATTCAGAGGAAGTGTTTCCTGCAGATTCTTCTAGATACATGGTCGGAAATACGAGCATGTTGTTCGATTCACGGGAAGAAGTCATACGAGTAAAAGATTCTTCTGATATCCGCTTGTTGGTCAGGGAAACAGCGCGTGGTCCTTTGGTCCAGGATGTTATGCCCGAGTGGAAGGCTGTTACCAACAAGCCCGTTTCAGTGTTTTGGACGCAGTTGAAATTCCCGTCGAATCTATTGCAAGTAACCCACCGGATGGGTAAAAGCCAAAATATGGCTGAATTTGAATCGGCTGTATCGGAAATCATTTCACCCGGTATCAATGTTTTGTACGGTGATTCAAGCGGGCATATAGCTTGGTGGGCTGCTGCAAAACTCCTGAAGCGCAATCCAGGAGTTGACCCAGTCATACTGCAGGATGCATCTGATACCAATACACATCCTCTCGGTTTTTTGCCATTTACGGAGAATCCATTCAATGTGGATCCGGAAGTCGGAATTGTGTATAATGCCAACAACCAGCCTTCGGCTTCACCAGGTAGTGAACTGTATCCGGGTTACTATACTCCAGAGGATCGCGCGTTGCGAATCCGTGAGTTAGAGACTTCCGTGTCAAAAATTGGCATTGGTGAGTCGGTAGCCTGGCAAAACGATCATCGCTCCCCGGTCACCCCTCGCGTCGCCGGAGTTGTTCTTGACGCTTTGCCCAAGTCCTTTCTAGATGCTACCGAAGCCAGAAAGAAATTCACTACCATTTTGCGTACTTGGGATGGTTCGCATGGGCTTAATGACAAGGCGCCGGTTTTGTACTACAAATTGCTCTATCATATTTTTCATGGTGCATTATCGGATGAAATGGGTGATGAGCATTTTGCCCGGTTTTTGTCTACACACGTTGTTAAAGTAAGTACACTGCCTCTCGTGTTGAACGATAGCAGTGCTTGGTGGAATGATGTGCGCACCGACGAGGTCTTTGAGTCGCGTTTGACCGTTTTTGAACAAGCTGTCGACAAGACCTTGCAAGAGCTTTACGCCCAGCTGGGCCCTGACATGGAAACCTGGACATGGAGTCGCGTTCATTTACTGGAACACAAACATCCGGTGGGTGAGCAGGCTCCTTTGAATCACCTGTTCAATGTTGGGCCATTCCCTGCACCGGGTGGCCCTGAGGTCCTGTGTCAGATGGGCTTTGATCTGAACGAAACCGGGGTTTACCGTACCAAATACGGTGCAGCGATGCGTACAACGATTGACTTTTCCAAGCCATTTCACGCGCTAAATGTTTTGCCGACAGGCCAGTCGGCGCATGTGAATAGCGCGCATTACGATGATCAGGCCATACTGTACAACACGGGCAGGCGCAGGGTGCAGCGCATGATATGGAGTGAAGTCGAAGCTGAATCGAAAGCTCGACTGCGATTTCTACCTGCAGTTCAACGCAAGTAGGGTAGCATTTTCTGGAAAAGAAATTCGGAAATTTTTACGTGCGACTCGTAGCTCCATCCAGCTACATGCGGTGTGAGAATCACGTTGTCGGATTGCAGTAAGAAATCCATACTTGAAGACCGATTGCCGGATTCGACCTGCTCGAAACTAACGGATTCGGCTTCTAAAACATCAAGTCCAGCCCCAAGTACTTTTCCCTGCTGTAGGGCGTTTGCAAGTGCCTCCGTATCTACATTTTTTCCTCTCGCCGTATTGATCAGCCAAATCGGTTTGCGAAAGCGTGCGAACCACGCTGAATCGGCAAGATGATATGTGACTTCTGTCAGTGGCAGGTGAAGGCTGACGACATCACAGGAATCATAAAAGTAGTCAGCGTCACATTGCTCAACATATGGATACCGCTCCTTGTCGATGGTGATATATGGGTCCAACGCCAAAATACGTACACCGAATCCTTGCAATCGTTGTGCAAAAGCACTCCCCATGTTTCCGAATCCCAGAATGCCGATGGTCTTTTGCATCAGTTCGGTTCCGCGATTCTCTTCGCGTCGCCATATGCCTTTGCGTACCTCTGCATCAGCGGTTCGGAGTTTGTTGGTTAGCAGGAGTAGCATCCCCAGTGCGTGTTCAGCAACCGCATCTCGGTTTCCTTCCGGAGTATTGATACAGGCTATTCCAAGCTGGCTTGCACGATCTACATCGATGTTTTCCATACCTGCTCCTGCACGGCCAATTACCTTGAGCGTAGGACAGGAAACCAGAAATGCCTCGTCTATTTGGAAGCGGCTTCGAATCACCAGTCCTGCAAAATCAGCACTTGTCTTAATGATTTCTTCTTTGGTCCAGCTGGTGCCGTCAACAACCTCGATGCCCTCTGCCTCCATCAAGTGATTGAAACAAGCGTGAACTGAATCAACGAGCAGAACCTTTACAGCCATGTCGGTCAAAGCAGCGAGCCGGTCAACAAAAGTGCGGCGATACTGAAGTAAATGATAAGTCCGGTTACATCAACAAGTGTTGCAATGAACGGAGCGGATGAAGTAGCGGGATCGGCCCCAAGTCTTTTGAGTAGGAGGGGCATCATTGAGCCCATCACCGTTCCCCACAAAACGACAAAGGCTACTGAGAGTCCAATGGTTAGGCCAATGGGCAGCCAATGTTGGCCGTATAGCTCGGTAAATACATTCCAGACTCCAACGCGGACAAAACCAAGTAAGCCCAGGATTAGTCCGAGCAGTGCTCCGGTGATGATCTCACGGCGCATGATTTTCCACCAGTCCCCAATCGTGATTTCGCCGAGCGCAAGGGCACGTATGATGAGTGTGGAGGCCTGAGAACCGCTGTTGCCTCCGCTTGAAACAATAAGCGGTATGAATAAAGCCAGTACTACGGCTTTTGCGATTTCGTTCTCGAAAAATCCCATGGCCGACGCAGTGAACAATTCGCCGATAAAGAGAACGACGAGCCAGGGTGCGCGTTTTCGTAACATTTCTCCCAAGCCGACATCCATGTAGGGGTCCTCTAGCGCTTCCACAGCACCGATTTTTTGAATATCCTCCGTGTCTTCCTTCTTAGCAAGATCCAGTACGTCATCAACGGTGATGATTCCTAGCAGCAGGCCACCGGCATCGGTTACCGGTACAGCTACGCGGGTTGTATTCGAGAATGCATTTACGGCCACCTCTTCGTCGGCGGTTACGAGCAGGGAGGTGAATTTTCCATCGAGAAGTTCCTTCACCGGCTGATCATCGTCGGCAAGAAGAATATCGCCAATGTTGATGTCGTCCATGAGATATCCCATGTCATCAACTATGTAAATCACATCCAGGGTCTCGCTTTTCTCACCCACTCTTCGAATGTAATCGAGTACTTCACGGACAGTCCAATCCTGATTTACAGCGATGTAATCGGGAGTCATCAAACGTCCGATTGAATCTTCGGGATAGCCAAGCAATGAAAGCGCGACCCTGCGTTCCTTTTGGGTTAGTAGTTTGAGCAACTTATTCAATTGCTCAGAGTCGAGTTGTTCGAGCAGCGCCGTCCGGTTATCGGCCGACATATCGTTCAAAATCAACTGAACCTGTCGGTTGCGCAGGGCATCAAGCAATAGCACCTGGGCATTCAGGTCGAGAAGCTCGAAGGTCTGGTAGGCTTGTTCCCGGTCGATGAGCGAAAAAACGAGCGCCTGCTCCTGGGTCGATAAATCGGCACAAAGCTCCGCAAGTTCAGCCGGCAGCCACGTTTCCAAACGTTCCGCCAACTGGTTTTTTTCGCCTTGATCAATCAGGGCGAAAATGAGGGGCTTTTCTACTTCGATTTCCATTTTCCGTTCGGAGAATTTTCCCCTTAAGCCAGGCAGAGCCGTCGGGTGAGGCAGTCGGTGTTGACTACGGGGCCGCCGGGAACGGAATCAGTGCTCCACGTTGAGCTTCAGTTCAGAATGACTTATTCCGCCTTAGCGGAAAGCTGCCTTATGCGAAGCCTTGATCCGACTACGCCTGTTCTACCCATTGGCGTCTCTCGACATTTCCGGGCAGCAGCCTATGTTCATTCAGTAACCTCACCTAACAAGCTTACTGTCAATGGCCCGGCAAAAGTACGGACTCAAGCTCGTGGAAACAAGCCGGATTCTAAACGAGAAAACCGGCTCGCGGCCGGTTTGTAGCGTGAAGGGCTGATGCGTATCAGGAGGCGCTTCGCTGCTCTGTGACCTGTACATGTCCGTATGCGGGGCATTTTTCACGGGGCTTGCAGGAAGAAACGGCCAGAGCGATGCTTGCAAGGACAATCAGGAGGGAGACGTTACGCATTGTATACATGGCTATTGAACGGGAACAAAGTAAAGAAATTTTACCGCTCAGCGGAACTGGTTTTTTATTCACGAAAAGCCGATGAGTGTTCACAACCAAGCCAATCCTGCTGTATTTTCGGAAAAATGAATGCATTGGACCAACTTAAAGACGAAATCCGGATTGAATCTTCTTGGGAAACAGCATTGTACGAGGCATTTCAATCCCCATCGTTTGCGGAACTGGTCGCTTTTTTAAAAACTGAGCGAGCCCGTGGCGAGTGTATCTATCCTCCTGGGCCACGCATCTTTGCCGCTTTTGATCGGACGCCTTTTGAAAAAGTCAAGGTGGTCATTATCGGACAGGATCCCTACCATGGACCCGGACAGGCCAACGGACTCTGTTTTTCGGTTGGCCCCGGAATTGCCAAGCCGCCATCCTTGCAGAATATTTTCAAAGAGTTGCAAACCGATATTGGTATTCCAATTCCGGACCATGGTCAACTGGAGGCTTGGGCCGATCAGGGCGTGTTGTTGATGAACGCCACCTTAACCGTCAGGGCTCATCAGGCCGCATCGCATCAACGCAAAGGGTGGGAGCAGTTTACAGATGCGGTCATTCGTGCATTGTCTGAGCAGCAAAGTGGATTGGTTTTTTTACTCTGGGGAAATGCCGCGAAAGAAAAAGGAGCGCACATTGATCGTTCCCGACATCACGTACTTGAAGCGCCTCATCCTTCTCCTTTGGCGCGCGGAGGTTTTTTCGGTTGCAAACACTTCAGTCGCACCAATGCCATCTTAACATCTCAGGGACAAAACCCCATCGATTGGACTCCCCGCACACCGATTGAATCCCCGATCCAATGAGCCAACTGGAACGGCGCATTTCAATGCTGTGTCTGCACATGTTTTTGGTGTGTTGTACGCTTACAACTTTTGCTCAAGAACGTATTGATGATTGTCTGTTTGCCATTGACGGTCTGGAATCCCAACGAGAACTTCGCAATGCGTCCCGAGACTTGAAGCCCCCGCCAGTACTGAGCCGCGATACCCTCAAAATGATACAGGAGCTGGGCCGAATCAAAGAGGTACTTTGGAGTCGGGGCTTTTTAGAGGCTCGTGTTGACCACGTGGTGTTGCGTGATACCCTTTTTGATTTTTATTGGCAAATTGGCCCTCAATATTCCTGGTCGGGATTGCACCTCGATGAATCGATTAACGATTTGCCCGTTAAAGCCGGCGTAAAATCGAACGCACGATTCAGTTCGGATTCGTATCGTCGATTTTGTGTGCGCTTACTGCGGTGGGGCTCTGAAAACGGCTTTCCCTTTGCGTCTGTTCGGCTCGACAGTGTTGTTGCTGACGATGGAATGCTGGAGGCCAATCTTATATTCGATCGCGGCCCCTTAATCCTGTTCGACACCTTGCTGATACGAGGTGAGCCCAAGCTTCGGATGCGTTACATTGAAAACCAATTGGAGGTCCATGCCGGTGATCCGTATTCAGACCGGGTGGCCAACCGAATCAGTAGCCGAATCAAAGAGATTCCATTCGTTAGCGAAGTGCGTCCGGCAGAGATCGAATTTCAAGGCGAAAAAGCGCGGGCGGTTTTGTTCCTCAAAGACAAAAAGGCCAGCCAGTTCAATGGTGTCGTAGGAATACAACCTGACAATGCGGGCTCGGGCAAGGTTTATGTGACCGGTGATCTTCGCCTGAAGTTGCAAAATGCGTTCGGGCGATCGGAATCGGTTGACCTCAGCTGGGGAAATCCTCAGCCCCGATCACAGGACTTGAAAGTCAAGGCTGCTGTTCCGTTTTTGTTTGATTTGCCCATTGGGCTTGAGGGCGCATTTGATCTCTTCAAGAAGGATAGCACCTTTCTTGAACTGAACCAAACACTCGGTTTCAGGTATATACTTGGTCCGGCTGATGCCTTGATTGTTTCTGTAGGTCGGAAGTCGAGTCGCTTAATCGATACCGAGCGATTCAGAAATGCGACTGTCCTTCCTGATTTTGCCGATGTAGCGGTTAACCAGCTGGGGCTAGGCTTCCAACTCAGTAAACTCGACTACCGTTTGAATCCGCGGAAAGGCTTTTCGGTGGAGCTAGAAGGACAGAGTGGTGTCCGGGTCATTACGCGGAATCCGGCCTTTCCGGAAACAGTCTACGATAGCCTGAAGCTGAGAAGCACCCAAAGCAGGGCCAGGATGGTATTTGATTCCTTTTTACCGATTCGGGGAAATGCGGTCTTAAACATCGGTTGCATGGCAGCATGGATTGATGCGGACCGTATCTTCAGCAATGAGCTTTATCGTTTCGGTGGGCTTCGTTCCCTCCGCGGTT
>Ga0315902_10007844_pt1 | contig 14512 bp, 20 predicted proteins | sample LakEriMetagenome_9_FD_203523 | JGI IMG/M metagenome (GOLD analysis project Ga0315902, IMG submission 203523) | Freshwater fungal communities from buoy surface, Lake Erie, Ohio, United States - Buoy 12 MA117 | ecosystem: Environmental > Aquatic > Freshwater > Lake > Lake biofilm | place: USA... | reverse complement strand
GAAATCGAATACGTTTTAAAACTTGCCGAAAAGAAAAAAATAAGTTCGATTATCGTAAATTGATAAGTTTAGAAAACATATTTATTAAAAAAAGTTTCATATGCAGCTACCAAAATTGAAAAAAGTTTCAGAAAATCAACTGAAACGGCCGAAAATACTTTTGCTAAGCGACGACCTATTCACAACGTCAGGTATTGCTACAATGTCAAAAGCATTTGTTTTCGGTACTGCTGACCGGTACAATTGGGTACAGTTAGGTGCAGCAATAAAGCATTACAATCATGGACAAGTATTTGATGTCAGCGATCGTGTACGTGAAGAAACCGGTATCCAAGATCCATATCTGAAAATATATCCGAATTCCGGTTATGGCGATCCTGAGACATTACGAAAACTTATAGAGATCGAAAAACCAGATGCGATAATGCACTTTACCGATCCTCGTTTTTGGACATGGTTATATCAGATGGAACACGAGATTCACCATGTATATAAGATTCCATTAATATACTATGCGATATGGGACAATTTTCCGTATCCGTTATGGAATCGATCTGCTTATGGTTCATGTGATTTGATTATGGGAATCAGTAAACAGTCACATCTCATTCATAATAAAGTACTCGAGTATGCAGGTATCAAAACGCACGATATCGATACCGATGTAGATTTGGCGAAAGAGTATCGACCTGGTGATGTATTAACAAGTTATGTTCCACATGGTATCGATTCGACAGTATATCGTCCTATACTACCAGGTGATGCCGATTTCGAAGAGTATACACATTTCTATAAAGAATTCCATAAACAGAACAAATCGAAATTTGTAGTGTTCTGGTCGAATCGAAATATACGAAGGAAAAATCCTTCCGATCTGATACATGCGTTCGCAATGTTCTTGAAAATGCTTAGCCCTGAGAAACGTGAAGACTGCGTGTTATTGATGCATACAGCACCACAAGATCCGAACGGTACCGATTTAGTTGCAGTGAAACGAATGGTTGCACCTGATGCTAAAATTCTATTCAGTGTTGAGAAACTATCGAACAAGCATTTGAACTACTATTATAACCTTGCGGATGTGACAGTCAATATCGCATCGAATGAGGGGTTTGGTTTATCATCAGCCGAGTCGATAATGGCAGGAACACCGGTAATAAATAATGTCACTGGCGGACTACAAGACCAGATGCGATTCAAAGACAGCAACGGTAATTGGTTTACACCAGATTCACAAATCACATCGAATCACAGAGGAACATATAGAGAATGCGGTGAATGGGCGTTTCCTGTATGGCCTTCGAATATTTCGATCCAAGGATCTTTGGCGACACCTTATATTTTCGACGATCGTGTACATGATGCCGATTTAGCAGAAACGCTATTCGATGTCTATAATATATCACGTGAAGACTTGAAGGCAAGAGGTAACAGTGGTAGAAACTGGCTAATGTCTGAAGAATCTGGTATGTCGGCGAAATCGATGTCTGATGGCATTTCAAAGGGCATCGATACGGTATTGCGAGTTTGGAAACAGCCTGAGGCATACAAACTTTACAAAGTCGACGAGACACCTAAAATAACCGAAACTGGAATAACAATATAAATAGATACACTATGTCAGATAAAAAAATAGTTTTTGCAGGACCTGTAAGTACACGAAGTGGTTATGGCGCAAGGTCAAGAGATATATGTAATGCGTTAATCGAATTAGGATACGACTTGAAAATTGTGCCGTTGGCATGGGGCTCAACACCTATGAACGCGTTAGATGATGTCAAGGATAAAGAAATCATTGCACGTCTTCATAACGGCAATTTAGAAACTCAGCCGGATATTTTCATACACTGCACAATACCGAACGAGTTTCAGACCATTGGTAAATACAATATCGGCATCACTGCCGGTATCGAAACCGATAACTGCGCACCTGAATGGATTGACGGATGTAATCGTATGGATTTAGTATTGACAAGTAGCGAACATTCAAAACGTGTGTTCGAAACGATACAGTACGAAAAACGCGATAAACGTACAAATCAGGTCATGTCAACGATACGATGTACGAAACCGGTTCAAGTATTATTTGAAGGTGTTGACACTACGGTATTCCGCAAACTCAAAGAACTCGATACGGAAAGTAACATAAAGAAAACTTTAGATGCGATACCTGAAAAGTTTGCATACTTGTTTGTCGGTCACTGGTTACAAGGTGATTTGGGGCATGATCGAAAAGATGTAGGTATGCTTGTGAATACGTTTTTAAGTACGTTTGTAAACTATCCGAAAAACGAAAAGCCTGCACTGATATTAAAAACAAGTATGGCAGGATTTTCACTGATTGAACGAGAGGCGATCGAAAATAAAATAAATCAAATACAAGAAATTATACGTGACCGTGGAGTCGCCGGAGAGTTTCCATCAATCTATTTACTGTATGGTGATTTAAGCGACAGTGAAATTAACGAGTTATATAATCATTCGAAAGTGAAAGCAATGGTGTCATTTGCTAAAGGTGAAGGTTTCGGCAGGCCTTTATTGGAATTTACAACGACAGGTAAGCCGGTTATAACATCAAATTGGTCAGGTCCATTAGATTTCTTAAATGCAGATTATTCGTATCTTTTACCTGGTAGTGTAAATAATGTACACGAATCCGCAGTGAACAATTGGATAATCAAAGATTCGAAATGGTTTACAGTGAACTATGCGTTTGCGGCAAAAACATTAGAACAGTGTTTCAAATCGTACAGTTCTGCATTGAAGCGCACATCGCCACATAAAGACTATACGCTGAGTAAATTTACTCTAAAAAATATGAAAGAAAAGTTGCAAGAATATTTGGAAAATACAAATAAAAATGCTATAATGCAAAATGAACAGCCTAAAAAATTAGTATTACCTAAATTGAATAAAGTAACGAAATGAGTAAAAAAATAAAAATAGATCCGAAAGAAGAACGGCCTGCTAAAGTAAAAGCAGGGTACGATGAGAAATCACCGCTCACTGGTAACTACAAAGTATTAGTTGAAAAGGTGGATTTTGAAACTGACGATCCGAATATACCTAAAAACGACACGTATAAAATTTGTATGGAAACCGGCTACCAAACATATTGGAATGCGTGGAAAGTCGAAAACGAAGACATGCTTTTACACATAGAAAAGCAAATGCCTTCGAAAATTGCAAGTCATAAATTTGTAGACTCGAATGGTCATGTATGGTATCCGATGGTAACATTTAGTTATTTTGCAGCCTTGCATCCACATATCGATGCACAGAATCAGTTGTATTGGGCAGTGTCTGATGTGAAACCGGTTACTGATGATTCTGAAATGGAGACCCATCAGATAATCAAATTGCCAGTAGAAACAAATAAAGGCATGAGTCTTGGACTGTTTAAAATCTTAAATACGCCTACAAAAGTTTGGAGTATGTACGAGTTCGACCAGGCCTTAGATTTTTACGAACAGATAGTTCAGAATTGGATCGATGAAACCAAAGCAAAAAACACACAAACCAATGAGCAAACGTAAGACTATTTTTAGAAAAGAGCATCCGAACATAAGTTATGCGATACCGGTATGCAACGAGCATGAGGAATTGGAACGTTTGCTTCTACAATTACGAGACTTTGTCGATACTGAAGACGAGATCGTAATCCAGTGTGATTTAGGCAATACGACACCTGAAGTCACTGCTGTAATCGAAACGTATAAAGACACATTTAGATGTCCGGTCAAACGCATCGATTTCGCATTAGATGCGGATTTTTCCAAATTCAAAAATAATCTCAAAGCGAATTGCTCAAAGGAATACGTTTTTCAGATCGATGCCGATGAAACATTAGGCGACGGATTACTGATGCACTTGCCGTTACTATTAAAGGAGAATGCCGGTATCGATATATTCTGGTTGCCAAGAATCAATATAGTTCAGAATCTGACCGAAGACTATGCCCGTCAACAGAACTGGCGAGTTGACCGTATCGGCTTTCCTGTAGCGAAAAATTACGACCATTTAGTTGTTAATTATCCTGATGTCCAACAAAGATTGATGCGTAATCTACCAGAAATTCAGTGGAAAAATCGTGTACATGAAATGGTCACCGGGTACCGCTCACATTTGAATTTAGGGTCAATGGAAGTATCAGATCATTTCGCTATTGAAGATGTGCAGAATTGGTGCCTAATTCATATCAAAACGATAGAACGTCAACGGAAACAAAACGAATTTTACGAAACATTAATTAAAGGATAACTGATGTCAAAACCTACAGTATTAATAACGGGTGTAGCAGGTTTATTAGGGAGTCGATTAGCAGACTATCTAATCGAAAACGATATTGCAACCGTTATCGGTATCGACGATCTATCTGGTGGGTATCATGAGAATATCAATAAGGATGTCGTATTTTATAATATCAAACTGAATTCAGCGCCGCCCGCTGTCGATCAGGTATTCAGTACGCATCGACCAGATTATGTTTATCATTTTGCTGCGTATGCTGCCGAAGGGTTATCGCCATTTATACGAGTTTATAACTATCAGAACAATTTGATATCGACAACTGTCGTTGTCAATAACTGTATAAAATACGAAGTAAGAAGACTCGTATTCGCATCATCAATGGCAGTATACGGCAACAATAAAGCGCCATTCAGTGAAGATTTGCAACCTGCACCGATTGACCCGTATGGTGTAGCAAAGTATGCATGTGAGATGGATATACAAACAGCAGGTCGTCAACACGGTTTAGACTGGTGTATAATACGGCCGCACAATGTATACGGTATTAAGCAGAATATATGGGACAAGTATCGTAACGTTTTAGGTATATGGATGTACCAGCATCTAAATGGTCATCCGATGACAATTTTCGGTGATGGTAAGCAGAAACGCGCGTTTTCATATATAGATGATTCGGTTGCATCTCTATGGAAAGCCGCAATAGAACCCAAAGCATCAAAGGAAATTATAAATTTAGGTGGTATACATGAAACAACGATTAATGAAGCAGCTGCCACATTAATTAAAATTATCGGTGAAGGCGAAGTTCAGCACTTAGAAGGAAGACATGAAGTCAAGTATGCGTGGTCGACATATCAAAAATCGATTGACATTTTAGGATTTGAACATCGAACCGATTTGGAAACTGGACTTACCGAAATGTGGAACTGGGCTAAAACGAAACCTATGAAGACTCGAATGGTATGGGATGCGTATGAAATCGAAAACGGATTATATGATTTTTGGAAAAAATAAATTATGCGAATAACAAATATAGATACACTGTCTGCGCTATTAGATCGATTAGTTACAGAACGTATAAAGCACTATTTTTTTAGTAAAGACGGCTTAACCGAAAAGGTACTGCATCAAGAACAAGTCATCTCGTCGATTCGAAATAAAATAAGAGAGGTTTTCGAAGAGATAATCGGAGAGAACGGTTATCAGTATATCGGTGAATTACGTACATTCGACGAGAATTCGATTGTTGAAGAACTCGAACAGTTAATTGTAAACGATATTAATATTGGTGAAGCAGACCGTGCAAGATTAGAACAAGTTAAAAGTGAGAAGCCCGATATCGAAGTTCTGACACGAAACGAAAAACGTTTAAGGAAGGCGAACGAGGGCCGTGCATCAAATAAAAATAAAATCGACTATTTTGTCGGCGAAATATTTAAAAAAAGATAAGGGAGTCTATGAGTGTATATTCAACAATCGACGAATCATTTGAAAAAACCCGTGACAATATAGGTTTCACCACGACGCAGTTCTCAAAAAAAGAGATGTAGATCGTGCTGCAACTGAATTTCTAAAAAATAGTACTGAATGGATTACGGAATATCGGTCCGATGATAATCCTGGTATATTAATAATTAAAAGAATATCGAATGCCTAAAAAAATAGTTATTGCCCCAGTATTTTGTGATAGTCATCTAATAAGGTATCAAATCGATAATATAGTCGATACGATCGATCCTGATTATATAATCTATAATGAAGGAATGTTCCCACAAGGACCAGAAGGGACTACCGTAGTCGATGATCGATTTATCGAAGAATTCACTTTAGACGGACATCGTGGTTTCGACTATGCAGAATTGAAACAAATTGTTGAAGATGCACAATATAAATATCCGAACACGAAAATAATACTTAATGAGATGCAGTATCCTGAAACTGCAACAGCACCGGAATGCTATTATTTAGCATGTTCAAACTTTAAAGAATTAGGTATAGATATTGCAGAGGGCGACCTGATCTTTCCGTTTGAAGGTGATGTATTCCATCATGAAGATGCAAAGTCGGACATCGAAAACTATTGTAAACAGTTGACACCTAATACCGGATTCAGAAGTAACTGGATCGATTTTATCGAAAATCAATACTACGCTGAAAAATCACAATGGATACGTTATAAAAAATCTGCAGAAGATACCAAATCAAGACGAGTCTGCATATGTTACGGCACAGAGCAGTTCTACCGTGATGTGTTATTGAATTTCATGACACAGAAATATCCAATGTTATATCCGACCGATCTTGTAACCTACCATTATGCATGGTGGAGACCAGAAAAATACAGAGATTTGCGTTATGCACAACTAAACCGTGCCGGTGAATATTGGAAAGATTTCGATTCGGCTTTATATAAAATACACAATGCGAAAGGTAAGGATATAGGTGACGTGATATTAAGGCCACACTTGTCGGAAAATCTTTCACATCGATACGCGTGTTATGTCGATATCGAACATCCTAAACATGTAAAACAACACGTCAATTATATATGAAGCCTGCATTTATTGTAACGGTACATCAAAGTGCGCAGTATAGACCAAATGGTCATGCGCTACTCGATACGTACATAAGTTCACTATCGGATAATCTTAAGTTGGAATACGATTTATTCATATTAGAAAACGCATCCGAAAACCCATATACATTTCCAAAAAATTCACATTACCGATATTTTCCTGACCAACAAGGCGGTATGACACGATGTTGGAATGAAGGTGTGCGAATGGCAATTGAAAACGGCAATGATGTATTTTGTGTGACAAACGAGGATTTAATTTTTAACGACACTATTAATAATCTATTTCGAGTTATAGAGGCTCACTCTGAAAGAGATCGATCAGTATATGGGCCGATATGTGACAATCGAACTACATTCCCACCACAGAGACGAAATACGTGTTCGCATACAATACGCGACATCACAGGCAATCAGTATCCGATTCATGGTTGGTTCACCGCGTTCAATAAAGAATACTATAATACCTACAACGTAAATGGAAATATTTTCGACCCTGCACTTAAATGGCGAAAACAGGAATGTTTTCAAGAAAACAATTGGAAGAAAGGCGCTAAAAGTTTTGTGGTAGATTCTTGTTTGGTGCATCATGAACATATTGGATCTTGGAGAAAACCAGAAAAAATAATAAAATAGATAATACAATGCAGAAAAAACCGAAAACAAAAATAGCAATAGGTTGTTTAATACAGTGGTATGAAGTAGACATCATTGAATCGTATCTATCTACATTGCGTGAAGCGATTACGGTATTCGATTCGGAACACAAAAACGAGGGGCGCGTACACGTAGATCTGTGCGTATGTTCCGATACTTCGTTAGAAAAATGTGTAAGCACTGAGGTATTGAATCAATCAGTAAATCGAATTGTTGAACTTGCAGATCGTTACGATTTTGAAATATGCGTAATAAATGATCTGTATACAATAGCCGATTATCGACGTGAATTCAATACCATGTACTGCGACTCGCACGATGTACTTGTATGGGGCGAATCCGACATGCTTGTACCGGTGACTATGTTTTCCTCAATTCATTCACTGCATCAAACGGTATCCGATCAAACACCGAAATATATTGCAACATTCGCATCGTGCAAAATGTGGGACGCGAGTTGGGCCCCTTTAGAGCACCCGTCGTTTAATCTTAAAAAACATTCCGACGACCCGAAAGACTGGTGGAGTGTACGTTATACAAATACAGTTGAAGACATGGAACGTATAAATAATCTCCATGAAACAACCGATATCGAAACGATACAGCCTTTCAAATTTAACGGTTGTGGATTGGTGATATCTTCAGAAATTGTGAAGGCCGGTGTAAATATACCGAAAGCAGTATTCTTTGTACATGAGGATACGGCATTTCTGTTAGCACTTTCGAAATGCATACCGGATGCAACACAATATCATTTCAAACATATCTACTTGCCGCATAATCGGAAGCATCCTAATAAGCGCGCAAATATTTTAGGGGAAGAAGGTATCGATAAAAACAATATTGGACTACTGAGAAAATCGCACTGGTGGTATCCGATAGCAAATCAGTATTCGGAATTGAATTGTTACAATCTATATACGCCTAATTATCGATTCAAAACGTGGAAAGACGTATTTGCTCAAAACCCTGAAAATAAAAAATGAAAATAGCATTCTTCAGTGAACTTCCATTCACGGGTAAAACCGATAGATCTCATGCAAACATGCGAACCGAATTTGCTTGGTTCGCTGCATTAAATGCAACACATGTATCGTTTAGAGATATTAAATCTCACAATCAAAACTACGATTTAGGAATCGTTATATTTCCAAAAAAGTTAGCAGATTGGACCGATATCGATGTAGTTTCTGAAATTCGTAAATACTGCAAACGTACTGCATTTATGCAAGAAGGTCCGAGTTGGTATTTTCAGGATTTGCCATTAGAACAGAGTCTGTGGTTTTATGAACAGATGATGTCGGTCGATGTTGTATTTGCACATAACGATGCAGATTTGCGCTACTATTCAGGCCTATTAGAAAAGCCGTGTTATATTAATCCGGCACTGATGATCGAAGATCTATTAACGAATCTACCTAACATTACACGAGAAAACGCAATCATCGGTGGCAACTTTGTTAGATGGTATGGCGGATTCGATTCTTACTTAGTCGCTCAACATTTTGAAAGTGAAATATGGGGCCCTCAAATGGGACGAATGCAAACAGAGGAAAAGGGTATTGTAGGTTTAAATCATTTACCGTATCTTAATTGGAAGGATTGGATAGTACAGTTGAATCGTTTTAAATACGCAGTTCACATGATGCCGGTATACGGTGCAGGTACATTCAGTTTAAATTGTGCGTTTTTAGGCATACCGTGTATAGGAATTAATTATAATGATACCCAACGTTTGTGTTTTCCTGATCTGTCAGTTGACCCCAACGATTTACCCAAGGCGAAATATCTTGCTGCAAAACTAAAAAATGATGTGGACTTTTATAATGCCATGTCTGCAAGTTCTAAAATATACTATAAGCAGCATTTTTCGGAGACGGTATACCTGCAACATTGGCAAGATATAATCGCCAGTTTAGATTAAATAAAAGTATTATATTATGAATGTATTATTTTGGATTGCTGTTAAAAGTGAAAACTCTGTTATATCTCAAAAGCACGGCAATTTCGAGTATTTCGAATATTCGAAACGAACTTGGCAATATTGGTGTGAACGTAACGGCGTATTATTTTATGAATACGACCATACCGAATACGACACTACTGAACACAAAGTTACATGGACTCGTTGGTTCGACGTATTTGACCAATTAGATACTGCTGGTATAGATTACGAGAAAATTGCAGTAATCGATGCAAGTACAATGATTAGATGGGATACTCCTAATTTTTTTGAACTCACTAATAATGAGTTAACTGCATTCCAATCATTAGAAAATGTTAGATGGATAATGGAGGGCGTCGATGCATATTCTGAATTGTTCAACTCATTCGACTTCGATTATAAAAAGTATGTATCGTGCGGGTTTCAGATCTTTACAAAACAACATAGGATCTTTTTAGAAAAATTACGTCAATTTTATTTGGATAATTACGAAAAAATTCGTATATTGGAATCGACTGTAAAACGTGGTACAGACCAGCCGATCTATAATTATATGCTTCAAATTGAAAACATTGATGTGAATAGAGACCTACCAAAATCGTATTGGTTGATGCACTTGAATCGGTTTGGCTGGTTAGGATCTAACTGGCAACTCGCTGAAGATCTTACACCGTATTTTATAAAGTACGGGTACATTTGGGTGTATAGCGGGTTCGACCGAAAACTGAGAGAAAAATTGATGTCGCATACATGGGATATAATAAAAGAACATTATGAGTAAGAACGTAATTTTTATGATAAATATCGTTCAAGACGAACGAAGTAAAAACCAAGGATACGAGTTTTCTATAAACAGTTGGAAACGTTATGCAGAAACTAATTCGTGTGAACTGTTTGTTTTAAATCAACACATCGATTCCGAATATATGAAGCCGCAATGGATAAAGATGTATATTCTTGACATCTTAGATAGTAATAATATCGATTACGATCAGGTGTTATATGTAGATTCGGATACAATTATCAAACCTGATGCGCCGAATATATTTGATTTGAGTGAGAATAAATTTTGTGCTGTTGCAAATTACGGAGATTATGATTGGGTGTTGCGCAGCATTGAAAACTATTCAAAAGAACTTTTTGATAATTATAGCTTCCCTTATTATAAATATTTTAATTCGGGTGTGTTATTATTCAATAAAACGCATAAAGAGTTTTTTAAACAGATTCAGAATTTTTATGAATCGAATCATTCAAAGATACTATGGATGCAAAAAAACTATGGTGTGGGTAATGACCAACCGGTATTCAATTTTTTTGTTAATAAATACCTCTATGAAGACTTCAAATTGTTGGGATACGAATGGAATATGCAAGACCTAAATAGGTCTGAACTGATTGGTGACGATCTGCTATTTACAAAATACGGATACATTTACCATTTCAATTGCGGTATTAAACCGAATCCTGGTGTTTGGTTAGAAAAAACATATAATAAATTGTATATAAAGTAAGGTAAAAATGAAAATCAGTCTTATATTACCGTCGCGTAATAACTTGAAATATTTAAAATGGGCATATGAATCGATTCGAAAAAATCAAGGATCTCATGAGGTCCAAATTTGCATTGCTGATGATGCGTCCAGTGACGGAACGGCTGCCTGGTTGGCTGAGATTACTATGGATGATTCTAATGTGTCTTATATTATCAATGATAGTCCAAACCGTCTTGGTCATACGATTTTGTATGATAAACTCGTCACTAATGTAGCAAAACACGACATATGCATGATATATCATGCAGACATGTACCTTTGTCCTGGTGCATTAGATGAGATAGAACGCTTGATGCAGCCGAAAACTATTGTGTCACTTACTCGTATAGAACCACCTCTACACCCACCAGGACCTGAAAAGATACTAAGAGATTTCGGTACTGAACCGGAAGACTTCAAAGAATCCGAGTTGTTAGAAGACTTGAAAAATCATCCGTTATATATAAAAAATAAAACAACTGAAGGTGTATTCGCACCGTGGGCATTTTGGAAAACCGATTTTTTAGAGATCGGTGGGCATGATTGGTTATACGCACCACAATCGAAAGAAGACTCTGATATATTCAATCGTTTCCATTTAAACGGAATCCGTTTTGTACAAACATGGCAAGGCTTCGTATATCATATGACATGTAGAGGCAGTCGCCGAAATACTACAGACGGTGCTCCGAATATTCACACAAACAATCCTGAATGGGAAGCACAGAATATGCGTTCGACACGTAACTTTATTCGTAAGTGGGGTCACTTTGTGAAACACGATGAATACATGAAACCGATAGTACCACCTAAATACGACATCGGTATCGTATTGAAAAATGGTGCTGGTATACTGCCTGTATTGGAACCGTGGTGTTCGAAAATCTATGTGGAGTCGAAATATGAATTGGTTGCAGATTCCTATATACGTTCCGAACAGACTAACACACGTTACGATTTAGCAGGCCGTGTAAAGTGGGACGATACGATTTTCAGTGATGTTGTAATCGAAATCGATGAGCGCACATTCACCGAACAAGATTTCGTGTTTTTACAATCGATATCGGAAATACTTGCAAGCGAACCCGATATAACTGGAACTTTCGAATTAGGTACAATGCGTATTCAGATTCGTAAATTAGTAGACAGTTCACAAGATCTAATTAAAGTAACCAACGAATAACATGATATACTATCTATTACTGCCTGGTGATACAGAGGCAGATACAGTCAACGACACAAATATATTAGGTGAGGTATCGTTCAAACGATTCAAGAAATCTGGTGGATTAGATGTGTTGATTAAAATAACAAAGGAGCGTCCTGATCTCATCGAACAGTTACGTATATATGATGAGAAATCGAAACGATATACTGTAGATGAATTCCTTAATATTTTAGAAAAATATACTAATTATAAATAAAGAAAGCCTATGTATTATTTCGATAATCGTTTATTAGCACAATATTTAGCCACTGGTGTTGACGTTAAAGTGTATGTCGACGGCGTATACTATGTATTAGCAAGTGCTGAAGACGTTAGCAATCCGGTCGTCGGTTATGGTTATGACCTCAACGGCAAAACATTCGAATTCGACTATCGTGGAATCGAACACATACTTGTAAATGGTGTGCCGATCGACATGGAACAATTAGAAAAAGCCTATAAAGGCGGCGACGAGAAATCGAAAGACGGTGAAGCGGAAGCCGATAAGACCGAACCAAAAAAAGATGAGAAAGAAAAGAAGGAATCGATTAGTATAGGTGACTATGTGCAAAATGTCGATTTTACACGACCTGAATTTTTAACGAAAGGTTCGGTTGTACTTGTCGAATGGGGTTGGGTCACATACGAATACTATTCAGATGATGCTAAACGTCTAACACGTAGAACCGTGCATGAACGAATGGTTAAAAAAATTGGTTAAACAGCGTTTTAATATTTTTAGGTTTCATACTTATATGAAATTTAGGAAAATGTTTTATGAAACCGAAATTAGAGAGTGTGATAAAAGTGTATGATGACTATACGATCGGGTATATTAGATACGGTAGCATCAACATTTGGGCTTCATACGGTCCGTTAACGGATGCGATGTATCGTCTAACTGCAAAACTTAAAGAATTTAACGAACGTTATCGTTTCTATAAATAGTTCTATACCATGTCGAAGAAATGCAATTCTTGTAACCCTGATAGTATCAGACTCTATTTACCAAATATCGAATTCACCGATTCGCAGTATGGCACAATCAAACAGACACTACTGACTGTAGGCGAATTCCATGACATACAGGCCGAAGGTACAATCGTATCGCTTAAAATGCAGCGAATGATGCTACGCTCAAAAATTATATCCTCTGTGTCGGATTCGATAATATACAGTGGTGAAGAAACGACCGCTAAAAAATTGCAAGAAGCACTGCATGTACAAGGCATACGGTCCTATATTCAAACATCAAAAGATTTAATAAAATGAGTACGTTATTCGCAACATTTGTATGGCTAATGGTTGTATACGGAATCACGCAAATCGTAGCCGATGCCGGTATAACACGGCCGCTTAAGGATCGAATGCTTACACTACCAGTGCTATCGTTCGTAGCAAGAATGATGGATTGTTTTCTATGTGCAAGTGTGTGGGTGTCGTTCTTTGTATCGTTATCGGTTTGGAGTCCAACTGCAACGGTGTTCGAATCGGATGCCCAGTTCTTTTTAGACGGCATGTTTGGTAGTGCGTGTCTATGGTTTTTACGTGGAATCGAATCACTATTGCACGATTGATATGCCGTTAATTAAAAATAAAGCCTTGAATTTAACTGAGCGTGAAATACGTTATGCGATGGCTAACTCGCGCTCAAATAAAGAAGCATCGCGCTTTATAGGTTGTCATTTCGATACGTATCGGATCTATGCAAAACGTTATATCGACGAGGAGACCGGCAAAACTTTATGGGATCTTCATAAAAATCCTTCAGGTAAGGGCGTGCCTAAAAACAATGGGACCTTGTTTTTTAAAAAGGACATCTTCGAAATTTTAGACGGCAAGCATCCGAAGTATAATCGTGGTATATTAGCCCGTCGCATAATCGACGAGTGCGTATTCCCCGAAGAATGTGCGGTCTGTGGATTTAATGAAAAACGGATAACCGACTATAAAGTCCCACTGATCTTAATATGGAAAGATGGTGACCTGACAAATCACAAACGCGAAAACTTAGAGTTCATTTGTTACAATTGTTATTTTTTAACATACGATGACGTTTTCCATAAAACGGAACGTGTAAATTTTAAAGGTTATTGATATGCGTATAGAGACAGCAGATGACATCTACTCGGTAATTACAACGAATACACCAGACACAATTTTCGCCAAAAGAATTTGGGAAGGTTTAGCCAATGCATTTTATCAACTTGCATTAAATGACCCGTTATATGATAGTAAAAAGAAACTGGAAACTGTACTTGAATTGGCAAAACAGTATGATGTACAGGTGCCATCAGATCAATATCGTCACGTAGAAAATTTCATGAAAGCCTCACTTGAAA
>Ga0315902_10007842_pt1 | contig 14515 bp, 11 predicted proteins | sample LakEriMetagenome_9_FD_203523 | JGI IMG/M metagenome (GOLD analysis project Ga0315902, IMG submission 203523) | Freshwater fungal communities from buoy surface, Lake Erie, Ohio, United States - Buoy 12 MA117 | ecosystem: Environmental > Aquatic > Freshwater > Lake > Lake biofilm | place: USA... | reverse complement strand
AGAACATTCTGGAGCGCGCCTTCACGCTCTGCGAAAACGCTGTCATTCGCGTGGAGGACCTGCGGCTCCCGGCCTCGGATCAGACGGTCGAGAACCCTCTGGACGGCATCGCCGAGGAGTTCGACCCGGATGGCGGCGAATCGCTCGAAGCCTTCCTCGAGGGCATCGAGCGCAAGGCGCTGGTGCGCGCGCTCGAGCTCGAACGCTGGAACCGCACCGCCGCGGCCAAGCGCCTGGGTATGAGTTTTCGTCAGATACGGTATCGCCTGAAAAAGCTCGGCATCGACTGAGCCTGCCCCCCCACTATCCGATATTTCCTACAGACAGCGCTTGGGCGCACGGGTAGCGTTTGCCTGGCGTGCACGGATGCGCGTAACGCCAGGGACGGCAGGCTCCAGGGAAGGGGCTAACGGGAACGGAATCCCGGCCAGCCAACATGCCGCCCTGCCCCGTCGGACCATGGAAGGGACGATGGGGTGGGGTGGGTGTTCGGCGCGCAGGCGGGGTGAGGGAGTCACATTCCAGGGAGGGAGTGGCATGCGCAGGATGCGTGGGTTCACGCTGGTTGAGATGCTTGCGGTCGTACTCATCTCAGGGATCCTGCTGTCCATCGGCTTGCCCGCGATGCAGGAACTCTCGGCCCGGACACACGCCGACAGCACAGTCTTTGGCTTGCGCGCGATGCTGGGCCTGGCGCGGCAGAGTGCGATAACGCTCAATCACGACATCACCGTCTGCGGTACCTCCGATGGTAAGCGCTGCAGCGCCGAGTGGCGGGAGCAGCCTGCACTTCTCTTCGCAGACACCAATGCGAATCGCGAACTCGATCCGGAAGACCGCCTGATCCTGCAGTCGGACGCCACACGACGTGCCGGTGTCCGTTGGCGCGGATCGGGCGGCAGGGCCTACCTCCGGTACCGGCCTGATGGCGGTGTAAGGGAGTACGGACACTTCATGTATTGCCCTGACGGAGGAGACCTTCGTTTCGGCAGGCAACTCGTCGTGAGTGCGACCGGCCGGCCGCGACTAGCGCAGGATACTAACGGTGACGGGATCGTCGACAACGGAGCACAGCCACCGCGATGCAGCGGCTGAAGAGTCAACGGACTAGCATCAGGAACAGCTACCAGTCTGGGTGCGCTTCACCGACGGCCTGCCGGTAGCAGACACACTGACCACGCGCTCCTGCCTGCCCACGCTGGGAGCGCCACGGCAGACAAGAAAGGCCTCGTCGCTGCCCCCGGACCGTATACCCGAGGGCGGCATGTCCACTGCGGAGGTGAGAGCCGAACTCAAGGCTGCGTTCTTGTGCAGCACACTGATGTTGCCGCTGACAGCAGACTGACGCTGGATGATAACGTCATCCGACGTACCGCCCGCATAGGGTGCCATGACAATCCAACCCGACGCCCAACTGGCAGACGTCGCGCAGGTGGTGCTGTCCGTCGAGGGGCAGACCCTAACGACAGTGTTGCGCTTGATCGCCTCGCTACGGGCCAAATAGAGGCTCACGACGAGATTGTTTGCGGTGGAGCCCAGCCGGCTGCCAAGCGTAGCATCAGAGAAAGTGGGCACTCCCACCGCTACCAGGATGGCCAAGATCAGAAGTGCGATCACCAATTCCACCAGCGTGAAGCCCGACGCCCGGCGAAGATCGTCTGCCCGTGGAGAGATGATGGTGAAATAGCGCCAGCTCATTGCTTCACATGCCAGTAGACCCGACCCTTGGGCGAGGTGTAGTTGCTCGATGCCGAAGGGCTGCCGCCTTCGAGCGGCGAAGTGCCACTGCCACCGATCAGGAACGGCACCACCGTACCGTCGTCCAGAATCACCTTGCCCGCCACCGGGGAGGGAGGCAATCCGTCACCCGTGATGCGCTGAAAGCGGGTGAGACCTACAGCAGGCGCACCGTTGGCGTAGTTGACGTTGTAGACATTCGCCTCGCCGAGATTGCCACTGCAGGCGTTCGCGTCATAAACGGCAGGCTTGAAGGTACTGAATGTCACGGTGTCGGAGACCGTGATCGCCGAAGTCACCACGTTCTCGGTGCTCGCGAGAGGCAGATACCATCCTTTCTTGCTGGCGAGGTCGCTGGCGGAGGGATTACTGTTGGAAGGTATCGGTGTGAGCGAACCCAGACACATAAGTGCTAGTCCGCAGGTAGAATTTTCTTGGCTCAGCCAGGCGCTGTTCGTGGGCTGATCATCTACCCGAAAGAAATAGTTCGATACCGCATTGGACGCACCGTAGGTACCGGAACCCAGCGGCTTCTCTCGATCGCCAGAACCTACGAGGACTGCGTACCGCCCGCTGGTAATGGCCACAACATCAGGGCCGAACAGGAACTTGCGGTTCCGGGTGCACGTAGTGCTCCCGTCATCGCAACCGAGCGCGGCGATGCGCGTGATGTTCCAATCGGCCGGCGCCGCACTGCCGATGGGGTCTCCCGTGGCGGCCCCGGAAATGCGATAGAGATTTCCGCCCGTATCAGCCGCATAGGCGTAGGTGAGGAGTCCGTTTGAGTCCGTCACCGGCGTGATAGCACCAGCCACCCCTCGCTCGGTAGTGAAGGTCTTCAGTAAGACGCCGGTGTTGGAGTCAACGACGTAGATCCGGTTGCCTTTGGTACTCGAGCAGCTGTTGTTGGCGCCGCTCGCGCCCGTGTCGGTGTCTTCACAACGGTCGTAGCCACCGCCCATAAGGAGAAGCGGGATGGGAGTTCCACCGGAAGCATAGCCCGTCGCCTTCACGGGCGTCGCAGGCGACCAGGTCTGGCCGATGCCACGCCAGTCACCGTTGGTCGAATCATTGGTGCAGTTGGTGTCATCAAGCAAATTGGGACAGCCTCGCTTCCATTTGAGCGAGGGCGTGAGAGTTGATGTGGACGAATCGAAGGTCATGTCGAAGGCGTAAATCGCGCGCCCGCCCCTGCGCATGCCAGCGTAGAGGAAGGTCTTGCTGCCCGTGACGCCACCCACCGCCCCCTGATAAGCCGTAATCGGACCATCCACGGCATAGGGCTTGGGTAAACCGAGCTCAACCTTCCAGGAGGCATAAGTGCCAGAACCGGATACCGAGGTAATGTTCGCGACCAAGGCTCCCGTACTGCTGTTATAGGAGGTGATGGTGCCGTCCATGTAGTTCGATGCATCGTAGGAAATACGGAGAGATTTGTTTGCCGAATAACTCTGGCCCGTGCCCACCGTGAGCGACTTGGAGCCGGAGCCGATCGCGAGCGATGTCGTACTTGTGGAGGTATTGACCGGATAGCCCACGATCACGGAGTTGTCGTACTGCCGACGGATGCCACTCCAGAACTCGGGCGCGATGAACGACCAGATTTCGCTCCCTGGCGTGACACTACCGATGTTTGCCGTGCGGTTGCCGTTGATGGCCCGGAGCATGCCGTCATTCGCCGAGTAGAAGACCACCACCTGCGGCGACGCATCCGTACCGAAGTTGATAGCGACCGGGCGGGAATGCACTACGTCGCCGTGAGCCGAGGCGCGCATTTCAGTGCTGGTGACGCCGTTAATTCTCTCGTCTACGCCAGTCTTCACGTCGAGCCCGCGCTGCCAGTTTATGATCTCGTCGCGCTGGGCATTGCTAGTGGCCCCGATCGCAGCGTTGGGGATCTGGGTGCTACGGTTGGCCGAGGTCGCGAAATCGAACAGCGATGTGCAGGACGCGAACGTAGAGGAGCACGTCTTCACGGTCCGAGTGGTGGAACCGCGAAGCACGAAGCCTTGCCCGCCCTTCTCTACCACCGGGCCATCGGGATAATTCGAAGCGTCAGAGTTGGCGACCGCGTTGCAGTCGCCCTGCGGCTGAGTAGCCCAATAACTGTCGACCGTGGATGGGGTCCACGTACTGCGCGCGCACTCAGTGATGAAGCCCGTGTTGGCGTTGATAGCTGTGTTGCCGTTGACGTCGAGGAGTCTGAGGGAGCCGCTCACCAGTCCGAGCTTGTACTGTTTAAGGTTGCCCGGCCAACGTGGAAGCGCGTCCGGATCGGGCCGGAACATTCCGATGAACACCTGGTTCAGGAAGGTGCTCTGGGCGTTGGAGGCTGCGGGCAAGCTCACGGACGCAAACACACTGTTCACGGCGAGGATTTCGGAGAGCACAGTATTCAACGCATCCACGATGTTCTGCGACACGCCGGAGCTCACGTCGAAATACTTGCCGTTGCTGACGCTCGCCATGCTCTTCAGCAGCGCACTCCACCCCGGCCCCTGGCCCGTCGTGACCTTGTCGATATCCAGCGTGTAGATCGTGATCTGCTGCGGGCTCTCGCGCATGAAACGGGCCCACTCGTCCGCCACGTTGTCCTGCGAGCCGCTCGGCGAAATGGGAATGGCCGTGGTGCTGCCGCCCGCACTGCTGAGCAGCGTGGTGGCCGTGGTGGTATCGGAGTTGTTGTCCTGCACGGCACCGTTGCTGATGTAGATGATGTAGTTCTTGGCGCAGTTCGAGAGGTTGGGGCCGGCATAGCTGGATGCGGTGAAACTGGAAATGGCATTGCCGGGCAGGGCATACACGGCGTTGGATTGCGTGCTTCCCGAGGTGTTGCCGGTGTAGTCGGTCTTTACCTTGTTGTTGCCAGAGCGTACGGCCCCGCTCGAGAAGTACCGGTACGCCTCGGCCATCGTGAGGCCGGCCTTGCCGCCGTTCGATTTGTCACCCAGCACATTCAGGCTGTTCAGCAGCGCGGCATAGGTGGCCTTGTTGGCGCTGGACATCGGACGTATCGCGGCGCGCACATAACCGCCGTCGGTGTTGTTGTTGGGGCTCCCCGTCTCGGTGAAGAACATCATACCGACGTTGAATTTAGCAGTGCCGCCCGCCCCCACCGCAAGGCCGTTGAAGACGTTTACAAGCGCAGCAATCTCGTTGGTAAAAGCGGTGTTCCAGTTGGCGGTGTTGTCGATCATGAACAGCACGTTCGGCGGCGTGGGCGCCACGCCGCTGGGAGTGCCGGTGAAGAGGTCGATGTCCTCGGCGTTCGACGCCAGGGGCACGGCCAGCAGTACGGGCAGGAACCGGCAAAGCAAACGACGGAACATCATGCAAGGCTCCAGGTGCGACTCAGGCGCACGACACATCCTTCTGTGATTGCGACAGCACGGCCCTCACGGCCTGCACCACAGTGACCTGCGCACCGCTGCGCGGGTCGGTGACGACGGCTTCGAACTCCCAGGTGGTGATCCAGGCCGATGTCGTGGTGAGGCCCGGCAGCGTCACGCTGCTGACGGCAGCCGTGGCAGCCTGCGCCGCACGCACGCACACCGGTGCACCGAGGTTCACGGTGTAGTCGGTGGTGCCGTCGTTGTTGATGTCCACGGTCTGGCCCGACAAGGCCGCGGGAGTGGTGTAGAAAGGCCCGCCCAGTTCGGTTTCGATCACCAGCTGCGCAGCCGCGATGGCTTCGTTGCGGGCCTGCATGTTGCCCACCGAACGCAAGCCGGTGGTGCTCATCGTGAAAGCCGTGGTGACCAGCACCGTGATCAGCAGCAGCATCAGCAAGCTGAGGAAAAGGGTGACAGCGCCGCGCTGGCGGGCCGACGGCGACTGCAAAGCGCTCATGGCGTTTCCCGCCGGCTGGTGATGTTCACGAAACGGACGGTCGTGCTGAAAACGTGCCGTTTGAACCCGTCATTGAAGGGGCCGACGGGCGACTGCGTCCCCAACCTGTAGGTTTTGGTGTCGGTGTAGCCGGGCGTCGCCTCGTTGGCGCGGGCGAGCACGTAGATGCGCGCAGCCGAGACGTTCGTCAGTTGCGCCACCGTACAGCCACCCGCGCAGTGCGCGAAAGGCGGACTACCATCCGGGATGCCATCGCCACGGTTCGTGGCGACAGTGCGGGCCGAGTCCTGCCAGTTCACTGCCGCAGTGTAAGCGATGGCAGCGCCGGTTTCGCTCAGGCTGTCGATGCCCACTTCGATGCGGAAATCCTCGATGCCCTCCACGAGCGGAACCGCAGCTTGCTGCGTGGGCACGCCGCCGCTCACACCCAGTTCGGAGCGGACCAGGGTGGGGATGCCATCACCCGCGGTCACGGCAAAGCTGCGCACGTAGTAGATGTTGGAAATCAGGCGGTAGAGAGGTGCACGGCGGCCGTCGCACTGGCGCCGCTGCAAGGTGAAAGAACTCGTGCCCAGCTTGTAGCGGCTCGCGTCGCTCTCGCAGCGTGAAGCCTGAAAGTAGGCCGCATTGGCAACCGCGGCATCGCAGTTTGCGTCTTCTGGCTCGAAGGCAGAGGTGGTGGCGTTCCAGATAAGGGCGCAGGTGTCGGCATGGCGCACAACCACCACGTCCGTGCTGCCCTGCTTGTTGGTGATCACCGAGCCGCAACCCGAGGGCACACCGTTGTAAAACTGCAGCGGGATGCCGATCAAGCCGTTGATGTAGGTGGCGTCCCACGAGGAATACGCCTCACAGGGGCCGGGGATGGCTGAGGGCGCATCCGTGGGAACCGCACTGCTGGTGAGGTCGTCGAAGACGGGGATATGGCCGCCCCAGTAGCCGCCGTGGATCAGGTCGTCGGCGAGGATGTTCAGGGCGAAGCGGGCGTTGTCGATCTGGCTGTTGGTCTTTGCCATTTCCTGGTTGGTGCGCGAGGTGTTCACGAACAGCGCCACCAGTGCCGTCATGATCAGCAGCCCGAGCGTCATGGCGATCATGAGCTCCACCAGGCTGAAGCCCGTATCACGCGACCCGGAGCGCCACAGCGGCCTCATGACGCGAGGTTCCCGATGCGCACCACCGTGGTGATGGCGCGGCGGCAGAGGTCGTTCACGCACGCTGTGCCGTTGGTATCGAAAGCGTTGGCCCCGCAGGCGACGCTCGACGGGGGCGCAGTGAGGGGCGCCATGCCCTGCCATGCCACGGTGATCATGTAACGGTTGGTGCCGATGTTCTCGACACAGCCCCTCGCGCCCAGCATCGCGCCCACCCGCGCCGAACCGCTCGCGGTCTCGGCCACACCTTGCAGCAGGTTGCACCACTCACCCGAATCACGCTGGGCAAGGCTGCTGGTGATCGTGGAACAGGTCATGCCGGTGCCAAGCGGGTTGGCGGACCCCGTGACATAGGAGGCTGCATTGATGCGGTTCAACTCGACACGGGTGCTCATGTCGTCCAGCAGCATCAGCGCTTGCGAGCGCTGGTAGGACTCGACCTCGGACATCTGCAGCCTCGACTGCACCTTGGTAAGACCCCACAGCCCGATAACGCAGATCACGATAGTGACAAGCACCTCGATCATGAGGGCGCCGCGCTGCGTGGCGGGAGACAAGTGACTGCGCATCACCACTCGCCTGCCGGAGCTTTGGTCCCGGTACTGTCCAGCGTCAGCGTGCTGAAGCCCGACGCCGACTGCACAGAGGTAGGCACACAACGGATCGTAAATGTCGGCAGACCCGAGCTGCCGACTGACGGCACCGTGCAGGTATAGCGGGCAGCCACGTCGGCGGGAACGGTGTAACCCAGATTCGAGAGGGTGTCGGTGTAGCTGCGATTAGCCAGCAGATACTGCTGCTCACGGTTGGCGATATCCAGCATCTCGGCCTGGGCTGCACTGCGGTGGCTCTTGCGCACCGAGTTCTGGTAAGCAGGCAAAGCTATACCTGCCAGGATCCCGATGATCACGATCGTGATCATGAGTTCTATCAGCGTGAAGCCCTCATGGCCTCTGTTTGGCTGCCTATCGCGCATCGGCTGTCCTGCAGGAATCGGGGTTCAACCCCAGTCTAGTCAGGATTCCAGCCTAACGCCCTCGCACCAACGGGCAAGCGGCAGACGATGAGCGGCCGGATCAAGCGGACGAGCGGTCACGGTGGCCGAGGCAGGCTCAGTCGGGCCGCAACTCGCGCGGCATAGAGAAGATGATCGACTCCACCCTCCCCTGCATCTCGGCCGGGGCTTCCGCCCCGAGGTCCTGCAGCCGCCCGATCACCCGCCGCACCAGCACCTCGGGGGCCGAGGCTCCCGCCGTGACCCCGATGGCTCTGCGACCCTCCAGCCAACCCGGTTCGATGTCATCTGCGGAGTCGATGAGATGGGCACTCGCGCCGATGCGCTCGGCGAGCTCTGCCAGACGGTTCGAGTTGGAACTGTTCGGCGAGCCCACCACCAGCACCAGGTCGCACTCAAGCGCGAGTTGCTTCACCGCATCCTGGCGGTTCTGGGTGGCGTAGCAGATGTCGTCCTTGCGGGGGCCGCTGATCTCGGGGAAGCGCGCGCGCAGCGCATCGATAATCGTGGCGGTGTCGTCGACTGACAGCGTGGTCTGCGTGACATACGAGAGCGCGGAAGGATCACGCACGGTCACATCAGCAACCTGCTCCAGGTTCTCGATCAGGTAGATGGCGCCGCCGTTGGCAGCGTCGTACTGTCCCATCGTGCCCTCGACCTCCGGATGCCCGGCGTGGCCGATCAGGATGCACTCCCTGCCCTGCCGGCTGTAGCGCATGACCTCCATGTGCACCTTGGTGACCAAGGGGCATGTCGCATCGAACACGCGCAGGCCGCGGCGTGCGGCCTCCTGTTGCACGGCCTGCGAGACGCCGTGGGCGCTGAAGATCACGATGGTGTCGTCAGGTACCTCATCGAGTTCATCGACGAACACCGCACCGCGCGCGCGCAAGTCCTCGACCACGAACTTGTTATGCACCACCTCGTGGCGCACGTAGATGGGTGCGCCGAAAACCTCGAGCGCGCGGTTCACGATTTCGATGGCGCGGTCCACGCCCGCGCAGAAACCGCGGGGATTAGCGAGCCTGATCTGCATTGGCGGGCGCCTCCCGGTCGAGGAACAGCGAGTCGATGATCATCATGCCGGCGCCCACCGTGATGGCGGAATCGGCAAGGTTGAAGGCCGGAAAATAGTGCGGCCCCCAGTGCACGGAGAGGAAGTCCACCACATAGCCCAGCACAAGGCGATCGACCAGATTGCCGAGTGCGCCGCCCAAGATGAGCGCGAGCCCCGCAGCCAGAAACGCCTTGCCTGCGGGCAGCGAGCGCAGCCACCACGCGATCCAGCCGCTCACGCCGATGGCGATGGCAGCGAAGAACCAGCGCTGCCAGCCGCCGGCGTCGCTCAAGAAGCTAAAGGCAGCGCCGTAGTTATGCACCAGCGTGAAATCAAACACCGGCAGGATGGTCACGGGCTCTGCGTAGGTGAGCCGCGTACTCGCAATCCATTTGGTGAGGTGATCGAGCAGGAATACAACTACCGCGAGCAGGTACCACGGCCACGCACGCATGGTGCTCATCGCGGCAGCGTCCTGACGGGGGAGCATTCAACGCAGGCGCGGCATCCAGGCTCAGGCATGTTGCCGCACCTCACCCACGCCATCGACGTTCTCGACGCAGCGCCCGCAGAGCTCGGGGTGCGCGGCATGGCTGCCAACATCCTCCATGCGGTGCCAGCAGCGCACGCACTTGGTGCCGGCAGCCGGCCGCACCAGTAACTTCAGGCCCGGCAGTTCGGTGTCCACGGCATCGGCAGGCGCACGGGCCGCCGGGTGCACCGCAGCAGCCGACGTGATCAATACGAACCTCAGTTCCTGCCCCAACCGCGCGATCTGCGTGGCAAGCGGCGCGTCGCAGAAGAGCTGCACCTCGGCCTCCAGCGAACCGCCGACCACGCCTGCTGTGCGCGCGCGCTCGAGTTCACGGTTCACCGCGGTCTTCAGTTGCATCGCGAGATCCCAGAAATCCCGGCCGAGCGATTCCTCGGCTGTGAGTTCTGCGAGCCCGGTGTACCAGGTAGCCGTGAAGACGGAGCCGCTACGGTCACCCGGCATGCAGCGCCAGATCTCGTCCGCGGTGAAACTCAGGATGGGCGTGATCCAGCGCACCAGCGCCTCGAGAATGTCGAAGAGAGCCGTCTGCGCCGAGCGCCGAGCGAGGCTGTCGGCACGCGTGGTGTACTGACGGTCCTTGATGATGTCGAGGTAGAAGCCGCCCAATTCGGTGACGCAGAAGTTGTGGAGCTTGTGCGTCACGAGGTGGAACTGGTACTCCTCGTAGGCCTGTTGCAGCTCGCGCTGCAGCACCGCGGCGCGGTCGACGATCCAGCGGTCGAGCGCCAGCATCTGACCGGGCGCCACGCGGTTCTCGGCCGGGTCGAAACCCGCGAGGTTCGAGAGCAGAAAACGCGCAGTGTTGCGGATGCGGCGGTAAGCGTCGGCGTTGCGCGTGAAGATCTCGTCCGAGACCGTCATCTCGCCGCGGTAGTCGGTGGAGGCCACCCAGAGGCGCAGGATGTCTGCACCGAGAGTTTTCATCACCTGCTGCGGCGCGATCACGTTGCCGCGGGACTTGGACATTTTGTGGCCGGCCGCATCCACCGTGAAGCCGTGCGTCAGTACGCCGCGGTAGGGCGCGGTGCCCTCGATGCCGGCAGCGGTGAGCAAGGAACTCTGGAACCAGCCGCGGTGCTGATCGGAGCCCTCGAGGTAAAGATCCGCGGGGAAGGACAGATCAGGGCGCTGCGAGAGCACCGCCGCGTGCGTCACGCCTGAGTCGAACCACACGTCCAAGGTGTCCGTCACTTTGTCGTAATCGGCTGCCTCTGCGCCCAGCAATTCTGCGGCATCCAGATCGAACCAGGCATCGATGCCCGTCTGCTCGATACGCTGCGCGACGGCCTCGATCAGCTCGGGCATACGCGGGTGGATCTTGCCGGTAGCGCGGTGCACAAAGAGCGCGATCGGCACGCCCCAGGTGCGCTGGCGCGAGATGCACCAGTCGGGGCGGTTCTCGATCATGCCCTCGATGCGGGCGCGCCCCCACGCCGGCACAAACTGCACCGCAGCGAGGGATTCACGGGCGCGATCGAGAAGCCCGGCACGCGTCATCGACACGAACCACTGCGGTGTGGCCCGGAAGATCACTGGGCTCTTGTGGCGCCAGCAGTGCGGGTAGCTGTGCTGCCAAGCCTGATGGTGCAACAGCATGCCGCGCTCGCGCAGCAGTTCCACAATGGGGACATTCGCCTTCAGCACGAACTGCCCCGCCACGAAGGGCGTGCCCTCGACGAACACACCAGCCCCGTCCACAGGGTTCAGGATGCCGAGCCCGTAGGCCTGCCCGACGAGGTAGTCATCCAGACCGTGGCCCGGCGCGGTGTGAACCGCACCCGTGCCCGCTTCCGTCGTGACGTGCGTGCCCAGCACCACCAGCGATTCCCGCTCAAGGAATGGGTGGCGCAGCAGTTGGCGATCCATGCTCGCGCCCGGCGCCACGGCCACCGCATCAGCGCTGGTGATGCCGTAACGCGCAAGAACGGTCTCTTGCAGTGCATCGGCAATCACAAGGTAATCGTCATGCCCCGTGCGCAGCAGCACGTAGGGAAGCTCCGGATGCAGCGCCACGCCGAGGTTGGCGGGGAGCGTCCAGGGTGTGGTGGTCCAGATGGGGATGGCCACGCGCGCTGTCGCGTCGACCTCGACGCCGAAACACCGAGCGAGCGCCACAGGATCCACCGCGTCGAAGCGCACGTCCACCGAGGGAGAGGTCTTGTCCTGATACTCCACCTCGGCTTCGGCCAGCGCCGAGCCGCAGTCCATGCACCAGTGCACGGGCTTGTAGCCTTTCTCGAGATGCCCGTTCGCCGCGAGTTTGCCGAGGGCGCGCACGATATGCGCCTCGGTGCGGAAATCCATGGTGAGGTAGGGGTTGGCCCAGTCACCCAGCACGCCCAGGCGGATGAAGTCCTCGCGCTGGCGCTGCATCTGGCTCTGCGCATAGTCACGGCAGTGTTTGCGGAACTCCGCGGCGCTCACCTTGACGCCGGCCTTGCCCACTTTTTTCTCGACGTTCAGTTCGATCGGCAGGCCGTGGCAGTCCCAGCCCGGCACGTAGGGCGCATCGAAGCCCGCCAGCGTGCGGGACTTCACGATCATGTCCTTCAGGATCTTGTTCACCGCGTGCCCGATATGGATCTCGCCGTTCGCGTAGGGCGGGCCATCGTGCAGGATGAACGTGGGCGCACCGCGGCGCGCGGCGCGGATCTGGCCGTAGACGCCCTCGGCCTGCCAGCGGGCCAGCGTCTCCGGCTCGCGGGTAGCGAGGTTCGCCTTCATGGCGAAGCCGGTCTGCGGCAGGTTCAGCGTGTGCTTGTAGTCAGCCATTGATCACCACGTCATTACTGGGCTCTTGCGGCCGCTCACCCGATACCGAAGAACTCCCGCGCCTCGCGGATGTCGATGGCGATGCGGGAGGTAAGTTCGTCGAGAGAGCCGAAGCGGCGCTCCTCGCGGATACGCTTGCGGAACACCACGTCGATGGTGCGGCGGTAGATATTCTGCCCGAAATCGAGGATGTGGACTTCCAGATTGGCCTTTGTGCCGTCATCCACCGTAGGCCGCGTACCCACGTTGGCAACGCCGTGCAGCACGGGCGCATCAAGGCCCCGCACTTCCACCGCGTAGACACCCGCCAGCGGCGCGCGCAGGCGCCGCAGCTCGAGGTTGGCGGTGGGCACGCCGATGGTAGCCCCAAGCCGCTTGCCCACCACCACCTTGCCCGCCATCGCATACGGCCGCCCGAGCAGGCGCTCTGCCGCCTCGAAGTCCCCTTCACTCAGCAGTGCCCTTAACCGCGTGCTGCTCACCCGTTCGCCCTGCAATGCGATGGTGGAGGTGGAGTCCACGGTGAAGCCGTGGCGTGCGCCCCACTCGCGCAGCAGCTCGATGTTGCCCTCGCGGCCGTAACCGAAATGGACATCATCCCCCACCACGAGGTGGCGAACCCCCAGGCCCTCGATCAACGCATCGCGGATGAAATCGGTAGCACGCACGGCGGCAAAGCGTTTGTCGAAGCGGATGCGCAGCAGGCGGTCTATGCCCAGTTCGCGCAGCACGGGGACTTTCTCGCGGAAGCTCATCAGGCGCGGCGGCGCTTCCAGCGGAGAGAAATACTCTCGCGGCAGGGGCTCGAAAACGATCAGCGTGGAGGGGACGCCAAGCGACCGCGCCCGGGCGATCATCTCGCCGATCACGGCCTGATGCCCGCGGTGCACCCCGTCGAAGGCGCCGATAGTGGCCACACAACCCCGGTGCCTGGCACGCAGGTTGTGCAGTCCGCGGATCAGTTCCACGCGTGTTCTCCGTCCAGGGTTGGCGAGCGAGGGCCGAGTATAAACACAGCAGGCGGCCTCAGGCCGCGGCCGGGCGGGGCCTCAGCCCGCGCGCGAGGAAGGCAGGGCGGGTTGCGAGCAGCACGGCAAAGTACAGCGCCGCGCCCGCGCCACAGACCAGCCCGAGGCGCCATGCCCGACTGGCCCAGCTGAAACTCCCGAGATCACCGAGCCAGGGCAGTGCCGCCACCAGCAGCGCCACCAGCGCCGTCGTCGCGAGCAGGATCTTGCTGAGGTCGCGCAGCAGGTTCCGGTCGATGCCGTAGATGCCCTTGCGCCACAACCCGTGACAGAGCAGCCCCGCGTTCAAGTACGCGGCCCCGGTGGTGGCCAGCGCAAGCCCCATGTGCCCGATCTTCCAGAAATGGTGCAGCGGCAACACGAAGAGCAGGTTGAGCCCCATGTTCGCCACCATGGCGATGATGCCGATGCGCACCGGCGTGCGCGTGTCCTGCCGGGCATACCACGCCGAGGCGAAAATCTTGATCAGCATGAAGGCCGGCAAACCGAGCGCGAGCGCGCCCAGGCTCAACGCTGTCATCTCAACATCGCGGGCGCTCATCTGACCGTACTGGAAGAGCGTGACAAGAATCGGCTCGCCCAGCAGCAGGAGCGCTGCAGCCGCCGGCAAGGCCACCATGCAGATCATCGCCACGGCCCAGTCGAGGGTATGGCGATACTCAGTGTCGGACTCCGTCGCAAACTCCCGCGACAATCCGGGCAGGATCACCGTGGCGATGGCGATGCCGAAGACCCCGAGCGGCAGTTCCGACAGCCGCTCCGCGTAATAGAGCCACGACACACTGCCCGTGGGCAGGAAGGACGCCAGCACGGTGTCCAACATCAGGTTGATCTGGCTCACCGACACACCGAAGAGCGCGGGAATCATCAGCCCCAGGATGCGCCGCACACCGTCGTGATTCGGCAGGAAACGCGGCCGCGGCAGCATGCCGATGCGGGCCACGAAGGGCAGCTGGAAGAAAAATTGCACCATGCCCGCAATGAACACGGCCCAGGCCAGCGCGAGTGCGGGCTCGTCGAAAAACTGCACGCCGTAGATGGCGCCCGCGATCAGCGTGAGGTTCAGGAACACCGGCGTGAACGCCGGCACGGCAAAACGCGAATAGCTGTTCAGCACAGCGCCCGTGAAGCCCGTGAGCGAAATGAAAAAGAGATACGGGAAGGTGATGCGGATCATCTCGGTGGTGAGTGCCATCTTCTCCGGCATCTCGAGAAAACCCGGCGCAAACACCAAGGTCACCACGGGCGCGCCCACCACCGCGAGCGCCGTCACCGCGAGCAGGGCTGCGCCCAGCACGCCGCACACGGCGTCGACCAGCGCCTTCACCTCGGCCACGCTGCGGGTGG
>Ga0315902_10007840_pt1 | contig 14518 bp, 13 predicted proteins | sample LakEriMetagenome_9_FD_203523 | JGI IMG/M metagenome (GOLD analysis project Ga0315902, IMG submission 203523) | Freshwater fungal communities from buoy surface, Lake Erie, Ohio, United States - Buoy 12 MA117 | ecosystem: Environmental > Aquatic > Freshwater > Lake > Lake biofilm | place: USA... | reverse complement strand
CCTTCGAAGAGTTCGAATCCCTCAACGACGCCTTCGATTATTACCGGGATAATCGCGAAAAATCCGTGAAACTCATCACGACTGCACGCCCTGTCCAAGAATAGCCCAGCCAAGCAAACGCCCTGAGAAAGCCCGTGTGCCGCAAATCCCTGAAGATCAAATTTCCGTTTACTACAGCCAGAATCGCGAGATTCCCTGCGAGTGGAAAAACATCCTATATCTAGAATGGTTCAGTGAAATCAACGGTCGCGTGCTAATCGAAGCCCCAGATTATCGCATGCGGATTTCCGAACATGTTTGGGAAATGGATCAGGATCTCGAAGAGGCTCAGAAACTCGCGAACATGAACAGCATGCGGGATTTCCTCGCACAAATGATCCAACGCAGCGAGACCGACAACACGCCTGATGCCGTGAAATCAAAAGCCCAACATTCTGAACTCAATGAGTTCGAATGGGAAGAACGTCTCAAAGAATCAGACCGCCTAACAGATGCATACCAGGAAGTGTTAGAAAAATACATCGACGATCCGGATGCCGAACGCAAAGAAGCTTTCGTCATGGGCTGGGATGGTTTGCTCGGTGCGATGGCGGATCGGGAAGAAAGCGATGAATTCGATGAAGTGGATTTCGATGAGGACGGCGATTGGAACTCCGTAACTGGTGATGATGAATTCTATCATGACGGACGTCTGCGTGACGATGACGAGTTGGAGCGCGATCATCCGCTGCAAGTTCATGCCCAACAAATTTCGTTACGTGCTTTTGAAATTCTCGGATCAGCTTGTGAAAACAGCGAGAGCCCAAGCTATGAGCTCACATCGAATCTGATGAGAATCAGCACCAAGCTCGCCGGCGTGCTCAATGATCGCTCCAGTGGCTATGAACCCGAAGCCGGCTTCATTCTCGCTGTCTTGAAACGTTGCCTGAACTGGATCAACGATTCCGTCGGCGCTTGCCAACAACTCATCGAAAATGAAAAAAATCTCGATCAAATCGCCGCCCTCGAACAACTACGCGCAAATATTTTCACTATTAGAGACGGAATTCTCGAAATCCGTCGCTCTTTAAAGCAGCGTTGACAATTTCACGTATTTGCTGACAATTTGCTTATCTTAACTATCTATGAAACTTATCCTTATCAGCTTCACCTGCATCTTCGCTCTCGCATCCTGCAACACGATGGTCGGTGTCGGCCGTGACACCCGCTTGTTGGGAGAGAACTTGGAAAAAACCGCCGAAAAATCAGCTCCTAACGCTGGATCCACTTCTGGCGCACCAGTTTACTAATTTTTAGTAATCCCGCCAGAACAGCAACGCACACACCAGCGTCGCGATTCCGTAAACCAAGCCCGCTAAGGCAAAGGCATTCCATCTGGTGCGATTTGCGCTCACCCACGTCACCGCATCGCGGAACAAATAAGGCATGCCGACCATATACAGGGAAGCGGTCAACATGGCGTAGGTGAAAATCGGGATTAGCAAGCGGCTTCCGGGATCTTTAAGGAAGGCCGATTCCAAAAGTGGCGCCGCTAGCATCAGGCCAAGTAGGCCTAGCGCACGCACCGCTAGGAAATCTCGAATACTCATCGCGACCGCGATTACTGCTGCTGGCACCAACAAACGTAGCAAAGGCTTGGATTTGTTGAATTCCCCGAGGTCCATTTGCAGCGCACTGAGCTTGCCCAAACCATCTGGCGCCACCAGAAGCCAAAACCACGCCATTCCCAACGCGAGAAGGATTTGCCCGGCGAGCAGATCCCTCGGAAATTTTTTCAAGTATCCCTGCACCTGGGTCGGCTTGGCCAGCATCACCCCGTGCGAAGCAATCAACCAAACGGCGAGCAATATTCCAGCAGTGAAGAGCGGAAGCTGCTCATAAGGGTGACGTGGGTCCATGCGACTCAGGATTTAGAGCCCCAGCCCATGAGTTTCAAGCGGTATCTCATGTTCTCCAGCTATTTCTCTCGACCTCGAAATCAGGGTTGTCGCTTCCATTTCCTCTGGCTAGATTCTCAGAAGTTCGCTCTCACCAACTTTCTAATCCAATTTTCCCATGGGCATTTTCAGCAAACCTCTTCTCCGCAATCAACAAAAGCGCGACGATATGCCAGAGGGCCTTTGGTCCAAGTGCCCCGAGTGTGGCGCGATGATTCACGCCATCGAACTCAAACAAAACCTACAGGTCTGCCCGCCCTGTGGATTTCATTTCCTGCTAGATTCGATGGATCGCATCTTCCTTCTCGCAGATCCCTCCAGCTTCGAGGAAACCGATGCCGGCTTATATTCCGCAAACCCACTCCATTTCAAAGGCTACGAAGATAAAATCGATGGCCTCCGCAAGCGCACCGAAATGAATGACGCAGTTGTCACGGGTCGCCTCAACATCCACGGCAAGCCAGCCATGATTGCGGTGATGGATTTCAAATTTTTCGCAGGGTCGATGGGTTCTGTCGTTGGTGAAAAAATCACCCGTGCGATCGAAACCGCCATCGCTGAAAGACGCGGCGTGATCATCGTTTCAGCCTCCTCTGGCGCGCGCATGCAAGAAGGCATGCTATCACTCATGCAAATGGCAAAAACCTGTGGCGCACTCGCCAAACTCAACGAAGCTGGATTGCCTTACATTTCTGTCCTCACTCATCCAACCACTGGCGGAGTCACAGCTTCGTTCGCCACCATTGGCGACATCAACATCGCCGAGCCGAAATGCATGATCGGCTTCGCTGGCCCACGCGTGGTCAAAGAAACCACCCATCAAAATTTACCTCCAGGTTTCCAAACCGCTGAGTTCATGCTCGAGCACGGCCTCATCGATGCCATCGTCACTCGCCACCAAATGCGCGATCGCATCGGCAGCTTGCTGAACTTCATGATGAAGTGAATGCGAGCCTGTCTTTGTAATGCGTGAGAAAAAAGAGAAGGTTTATTCAAACCGCAGATAAACAGGATTCACGCAGATGGGAGAGTGATGTTTTTTGGATGACATTCCATCTTTCCAGCCTTCATCCATTTTCTTCATCTGCGTTCATCCTGTTCATCTGTGGTTTGAACTCTCAATCCATATCCGTGCGGAACGGTGAGGCAGGAAGGCCATCCTTGTTGAACAGGTTCACGTCGGGAACATTGGCCCATCCGTAGCGGACAGCTTTCGGATCGGCCACGCCATCTGCGGAAACCACGATGGTTGCGCCTTTGATTTCTGCTTTTGCAGGAACGAAATTCTTATCCTCACCTGCGATGGTGAAGCCTTTGAGATCGCCATCCTTGGCCACGAGTCCGCCGCCGACATGTTTGAACGTGAGCGTGATTTTTCCGTCTTTTGCAGACATGGTTTCATAGAGCGGGCCTGAGTATTCAATTTTTTCGCCGTATGTTAGAGCGCGTGCAGCAAGAGCCAAACGCTGACCTACGGGTTCCTTTTGATTCGGATGAATATCATTGGCGTTGCCGACATCCGTGGTCACTGCCATAGCGGTGTTCTTCACCTTCGCAAGTGTTAGAAATTGTGCCTCACGGATTTCAGGAGGCTGGCCTTTGAACGGAGCAATCTGAACAAAGAAGAACGGGAAATCGCCCTGTTTCCAACGTGAGCGCCAATCCGCTATCATCGCTGGGAACAAGGTGCGGTATTGTTTGGATTGGCCGGCATTGGATTCGCCCTGATACCAGATCGCACCCTTGATGCCGTAGGGGATGATAGGAGCAATCATGCCATTGTAGAGAGTCGCCGGATTACCCGAACCACCACCTGGATTTCCGGGTGCCTTTGGCTGCGGGCTGGAAGGATTTGGTTTCGGTGGCAATGGCTGACCTGCAGTTTTCGCCTGCGCAGTCGCCTCATTCCATGCTTTGAGGGTTTCCTCATAAGCCTTGCCAACGGTTTCATTCCATTCTTTCGAATCGACTTTGAACTTCTCCACTGCAGCAGCGTGGGCAGCTACCTCGGCATCATACGAAACAAGTCTTTTAGCCGCTGCATCGGCATAGCCTTTGAGTTCGGGATCCGTTCCAAAACCCTCCAAGCTCGTCCACGCCTGCGCGGGAGTGCCGCCCCAAGATGTATGAATCATACCAACAGGAACTCCCAACTTATTGTGAAGATCGCGTGCAAAGAAATAACCGACTCCTGAGAACCCATTAACCGTCTCAGGGGAGCACTCGACCCATGAGCCCGTTGCTTCTGCAAGCGGCTTGTGAGACGTGGTTTTTTTCACGGTGAACATCCGGAGCTTTGGATAGTTTGCCTTGGGTGCTTCCTCCATGGCATTGTGGGCTCTGGAGAACGGCCACTCCATGTTGGACTGACCCGAGCAAACCCATACTTCACCAACGAGCAGGTTGTTCACGGTGATCGTATTATCACCTGTGATCTTCATCGTAAGAGCTTCGCCTTCTTTCAGCGGCTTCAAACTCACACTCCATGTCCCACCCGCCGCGGTCGTGCTGAGCTTCTGCCCGCCGATTTCAACCGTCACTTGCTCACCATCCCGCGCCGTGCCCCAAACTGGAACCGATTGGCCGCGCTGGAGAACCGCACCGTCCGTAAACAGCGGATTGGGTTTCACTTCAGCATGCAGATGGCTGGAAACCGCCGCCACAATCGCCAGCGTTATGATGGGAGATGTTTTTAAACTCATAGGATCTCTAATACGAAGCCAACTCATGATCCTGTCAAGCTAGGGAGTTTATTACTAAAACCCACCGATTCCAGAAAGGTTGAATAATCGCCCAAGAAATCGACTGAAATATAGGACGCCAAATGAGGTCGCCTACGCTAGCGATTCTGTCGCGCTTCAAACTTGAAACTATTCTTCTTCATTATTTGGATCAGTTGCTTCTGAAAACTGCGTAAGCGACCAAGGAGGCTGATATTACAAGCATTGGGAGCGGTGAAATTGCCAATAGAATCATGCCAACTCGCTTTCTTGCTGGGGAATTACCGACTGAACGAATCGAACGAATCAGTGTTGGTGCAAGAATCAAGTAGAAGGCTATACCACAAAAGGCACTAAGAAACACGAATGCGGCAAACGAGCTACTTTTTGTGTTCAAATCCCCAGTTGCGTAGTCGTAAGCGAAACTGGTGCCTCCAAGTATCCAGTATAATGCCGAACCAAAGGCCGAAATTTCAAGGACGTTGGCTTCAGTGATCTTCATTTCTTCGCCTAACAGTATTATTGAACGACCGGTCGGGTTTGAGGGGTGTTACACGATCGGTCGTGTAACACCTGCAAAAGCGGCCCGTTGGTACGGATTTTGGCGTCCTCGTTCATGACACATTTATAAACGTGTGCATGCTGGCGAGCCACGCAAGAAATGATAGATGTATGGATTAACGGTTGTCTAATGAATTGGGCGCGGCAGTTAATTTCTAACAGGAGAGTGGCTAGTTCTTTCAAATCAAATATCAAACCTCAACAATCGTCATTCGTCATTCGATATATTCCGTGAAACGGTTGCAGGCGCGATTTTAAATCGCGGTTCCTTTCCGAGGGACAGGAATGTCCCTTCTCCTTAGAAAAAACAACCCGGTGGATCGCTTGCGCGCCACCGGGTTGTTAGAAGGATAGCAAGAACGCGAACTCCTACTTCTTCTTCCCTTTCGCAGCTTCCAGTCCTTCTTTGACTTTCGCTTCGATGGATTCGTAAATCGCGGGATCGGCTTTCAAGACATCCTTAGCAGCATCACGACCCTGTGCGAGTTGTGTGCCGTCATAGGAGAACCATGATCCACGCTTTTGGATGATTTCCATTTCCAAGGCGAGATCGAGCAACGATCCCGTGGAGGAAATCCCCTCGTCATACATGATGTCGAACTCGGCTTCTGTGAACGGAGGAGCGACTTTGTTTTTGACGACTTTAATTTTTGTGCGGCTACCGATGGTGGTGCCATCTGTAGATTTGATTTGAGAAATACGACGAATATCGATACGCACCGATGCAAAGAATTTCAGGGCGCGTCCGCCAGGAGTGGTTTCTGGGCTGCCAAACATCACGCCAATTTTTTCACGAATTTGGTTGGTGAAAATGCAGACGGTTTTTGCTTTCGAGATGAAAGAGGTGAGCTTGCGCATCGCGGCACTCATCAAGCGGGCTTGGGCGCCGACGGTGGAGTCGCCGATCTCGCCATCGAGTTCTTGTTTGGTGACCAAAGCGGCTACGGAATCGAGAACCACGACATCGATCGCATTGGAACGAACCAAGGCCTCGCAGATTTGGAGGGCTTCTTCACCAGAAGATGGCTGGGAAACCAAAAGATCATCCAAGTTCACGCCAAGCTTGCGGGCGTATTGTGGATCAAGTGCGTGTTCTACATCGATGAACGCCGCAAGGCCGCCGCGTTTTTGTGCCTGAGCAATGACGGTGAGAGTCAACGTGGTTTTACCAGAGGATTCCGGACCGTAGACTTCCACGATACGGCCGCGTGGGAAACCGCCGACTCCTAATGCGCGGTCGATTAATAAATTGCCAGTTGGTATGACATCGACATCGACCCGATGTTCATCGCCCATGCGCATAATGGCCGCTTCTCCGAATTCTTTCTGAATCTGCGAAATCGCCATATCCAGGTTCCGTTTGCGGGCGTCTTGAAGTTTGTCTGTTGCTGCTGTTGTCTCGGTGCTTGTTTTTGTAGCCATGCACGGAATCTAAATAAGCTGAACACGCTTTGCAAGAAAAAAGATGTTCACTCGAACAAAAAAGTGCCTTTTCTCGATATTACAAGGATCTCCATGATAAAGTTGAACCCCTTACCACATCTATCTTCCAGGCTAGGAAGTTAAGATTTCTTAGGAAATATCGTTCACTCCCAAGGTATTGGGAGTGAACAGCTAAATCACTTCGCTGGAGTCAGGCTGAAATCTTTAATCGTCACCCCTCGGCTGCCGGTTTTTAGCTCGAAGTTCAGGATGTTTTTGCCTTTTTCAAGGTTCACTTCGATGGGTTTGGTGGACTGCCATTCGCCCAGGGTGTATGGGACAGGGAGCTCGGTAGCTGGAGCGGAATTGGCGGAAAGAATGAAAATTTGGCCCGATTGAATGGTCGCAACTTTAGCCGTCAGGGAGTATTTGCCAGCAGCTGGGGCTTCGAACTCATATTGGGTTTTGAAACCGCCGAGCGCGTGGATCTGCATGCCGCCACCGGAGTAGCTTTTCATGGCGGCGGCTTTGCCAGTGCCTTTCGCGTGGGCGACGGATGGGATATGGATCACGCCGTTCTTCACGGTGACTTTTTGTTGCTCCGCGGTAACTGTTTCCGAGACGACTTTTTGTTCTTTCTCGTTTGCCTCCCCGAGTTCTTGGCCGAGAGGCCCGAGCGAGGCGGACTTGGCTGCAAGAGTGCGAGATTGGAAAAGGGCGAGGTTACTCCAAAATCCGCCGGCGATATTTTTGCGGTCGTTATATGCGGGCTCACCAAAAATCCGACCTATCCATTCCGCGCGTAGGACTTTGACGTATTCATCTGTGTGTTTGCGGGCTTGGGTTTCCATGAGGAACTGGTTGCCGCTCAGGGAAACGTCGTCTTTATCCCACCAGCTGTGTGCATACCCCGCACCAAGGTTCACCACCCAACCTTTCGGTGTCCAATGGCTGAGAGCCGCGTGAGCTTTCTGCGTCACACCCCAAGTCGGAATCCCGAAGGAACGAAGCATGAAACGACCGAAAAACGCACGACGTCCGCAGATGCCGCCGTTTTTAGCGATGTTTTGATGTTGGTGAAGGGTATCGACGTCATATTGCACATTTTGAGAACCATAAGGAACTTCCGTGCGAACTGCAGAGACGTAGCGCCAGCCGTAATCAGCCATGTAGATATGATCGGGGCGATAAGTCTGGAGCATTTTCCGACCCCATGTGGTGATCTCATCGGGCACGTCTGAGTTGATCACGAAACGATATTCCCAAGTTGTTAGATCTTTGAATGCAGGATCCAGTTCGCCATCGAGATAGGCTTTTTCGTAGTGCAAATAACGTTTCACAGGATCGACCACAGTCGGGCCGTTGGTCACGGCTTTGGCGTTGCTTTGAGCAACAGGGATCGCGTGCTCAAGGCTGGTCGCCATGGCAAGACGTTGGAAGAGATCCGATTTCGCTTTCGGGCTGGCCTTCTGGATATCGGTGTAAACTTTCATCGCTTCGCCGTATTTTCCGAAACGTGCGCCGCCTGAAACCAGCATGTCCTTCATGAGTTTGTCGTCGGCCAAAAGCTGAGTCACCGCTGCTTTCTCTGCTGCGCCTTTCTGTGCAAACGCGGCGAGCCCTTGAGGAGTTGCGTGGGTGAGGATGTTGGCTTTGGCGAGTTTCCCATCAATTTTATCGACACCAAGAACGCTGTTGAGTGAGCTGAAAATCTCAGCGGCTATATTTGCTTCTTCGCCCTTTGCTTTCGCGAGAGCTTCTTTGGCATCCGTAACCGTTTTATTCAAAGCCGCTTCATTCGCTTTGAGTTTTTCATAGGCTTCCGTACGCTCTTTCAAGGCTTTTAGACCCTCTTCTTTGTTTGCCTGCCAGCTAGCCAAATCTTTTTCTGCGGCTGCTTTTGCTTCCGGTGTGGTCGCGTTTTTGAGCGCAGCCGTTGCCGTTGCAATTCCCTTTTCCGCGCCGCCAATCCATTTGCCCTTGGCGTGATCGATCATGCCTTTCGCTCCGCCAATTTTGCCGAGCTCCGCTTGTGCGGCTTCCGCTTGTGCGGTGACCTTCGCAGCGTTTTCACGGGCTTGGGTAAACGCGGTTTTCTTTGCCTCGCTAATGTCAGGAATCGCTTTTTTGATTTCCTCCTGGAGGGTAGAAAGCATCTCTGTGTACTCGGCTCTGAGCTTTTCGCCCTCTGCCGTCAATGGCTCTGAGGATACGGCGTTTGGCTTGGCTGAAACAAAACTGCCACCGAGTATAAACCCGATGCTAAGGATGAGAGATAAGGGCTTTTGCATATTTTAATCTATGTAATGGGATGTAACGTGAGCGGATAAACCATTTTATCAACCGAATAAACGAAGAAATCAGCCCCCCTACATTGCTTGTCAGCCTAGTTCTTACCTGCTAGCAAGTCTGTGCGATAGCTCGCCTTTGCTCGAATGAATCCCACAACAACCGACTCCAATGCCAAGTCGCCTAAAATGGCGGCCATGGCGATCGCAGCCCTCGGAATCGTTTTCGGTGATATCGGCACCAGCCCGCTTTATGCATTTCGGGAATGTTTCTCTGGCTCACATGGTGCGCAGATCGATCCTAGTAACCTAGTTGGTGCCGCGTCTTTGGTGGTTTGGTCGCTCATCCTTGTGGTTTCGGTTAAATATCTCTTCATCATCCTCAAGCTCGATAACAAAGGGGAGGGTGGCATCCTCGCCCTTTCAGCGCTGATACGCAGCGTATCAAAACAAGACGAGAGCAAAAGGGCGAAAAAAATTCTACTCTTCGGCCTTGCGGGCGCGGCGCTGATCTACGCAGACGGCATGCTGACGCCGGCGATTTCCGTGCTCAGTGCGGTTGAGGGTCTCTCCGTAAGTGCACCCATGCTCGCCCATTGGGCCATTCCTGTCGCTTGCACCATTCTTGCGACTTTGTTCGCCATCCAGCGCTTTGGTACTGGCAAAGTAGGTGTGCTTTTCGGGCCTATCGTTCTACTCTGGTTTTCCACCATAGGAATCCTTGGCTTACGACAAATCATCGCTCATCCAGATGTATTGCTCTGTCTCAGCCCCTTGGAAGGTGTCACGTTTTTAGTCCGTGAATGGACTCATGCCTTTCCTTTGCTTGCAGCTGTATTCCTTGCCGTCACGGGCGGTGAAGCTCTTTATGCCGATCTTGGCCACTTCGGAACGCGGCCGATCCGTATCGGCTGGTTCACGGTTGTATTGCCTTGTTTGGTTTTAAACTACCTCGGCCAGGCAGCTTTATTAACTTCAGACGCTTCCGCCATTCGCAGTCCGTTTTTCCTTCTGGCTCCCGAATTTCTCCAATTTCCTCTCACGCTTCTAGCAACAGCTGCGGCAATCATCGCCAGCCAAGCCCTCATCACCGGTGCGTTTTCTCTAACAACTCAAGCGATTCAACTCGGGTGTCTGCCGCGCTTCCAAGTTCGCTACACTTCCGAGTTCTCGGCCGGGCAAGTCTATGTGCCTATGGTAAACTGGACTCTCGCCTTTTCCTGTATCCTCTTGGTGATCAGCTTTAAAACCTCTGCCAATCTGGCTGGGGCATACGGTATCGCGATCGCACTCACCATGACGATTACTTCCATCCTGTTTTTCGCGGCCGCGCGGGCCTGCTGGAACTGGTCGCTTCCCAAAGCCATTCTGCTTACAGCCGTCTTTCTTCTGTTAGACGGCGCGTTTCTCGCCGCAAACGCCTTAAAAATTGCTCACGGTGGATGGCTGCCTCTCGTTGTCGGAGGCGCAATCATGGCACTCATGCTTATCTGGATCTGGGGTAGAAAAAGGCTCTACGATCGAATCATCGCCACAGCGCTTCCCGTGGCGGATCTGCTTAGTGATCTTGCTAAAGGGAAAATTCACCGCGTAGCAGGCAGCGCCGTCTACATGAGCGGAAAAGACACCAAAGTTCCAACGGCTCTCCTTCATAACCTAAAACACAATCAAGTGCTTCACCAACAAGTGATTCTTCTTCATGTTGCGACTTCTGATGCGCCCCACGCCTTCGGTCCGGAGCGTATCTCCCATCAAGATCTTGGCGAAGGCCTCCATCGCGTGACCCTTCAGTTCGGATTTGCCGATAGCCCAGACGTTCCAAAAGCCATGAAAGAATTGATGCCGGAAGCGCTCCACTTCAATCCTAACAAGGCCACCTATTTCCTCGGTCGGGAAACTTATGGGATTGGAAAAAACGCAGGAATATTTGACCGCGCCAGACTTTTTCTTTTTGCAATCATGACGCGCAATGCTTCCGCAGCAACCGCATATTTTCAACTACCTCCCGGCCGAGTCGTTGAACTCGGCGCCCACATCACTTTGTAAGTTAGATTTTCAAAGAGGCTTATAAAAACGCGCTGCGGCTTTTCTGAACAATGGCTGCGCCTTAGCGGCACGATCGATGACGTTTGCTTTCGTGTTGCGTTTTTTCCAGCCATGATAGGCGGCAAAGGTTTCAAATGCAGCGTTGAGAGAACCTTGCATGGGGTTATGAAGGTTAAGATCAGCATCGATGTTTTCAGGTAAGCCGAAGGGATAGAGAAACCGATTCGCACTGAGATCACTCAAGCCTTTGGGGTAACGCTCGGGATCGCTTAGCGCGAGGCTCATGATCATGTAATGCGGATGTATCCAGCGGACACCCATGACTTCCGTTCCGTTCGCGGTATAGCCCGCACCAGGCATGCCTGATTCACCACCGGACAAACCAAAAATGCCAGCCTTTGCTGCCGCGGAATCCGGCCAATGATTTATTGGATACATCATCTGTGCCGTAAGCAGTTTTTTGCGAATGTCTGGCCATGAAATCGATGAAATCAAATCGGGTTCCTTTCTATCGAAATCCGGAAAGTATAAACTCTGGATTTCAGCAATGAAACCAACTCCACGATAGGGCTCTCCGCTGGGAATCATTTTTCCGCGAGGCGCGCGATGGGGAACCATCGCTTCCAGCGCCAAGACTAACGCGGTTTCTCCACCCCAATCTCTCCAACTTGAGGTCAGCAAGGTCTTACCGTCATCTAGGTAACCGTGATTGATCCAGCCCTCGGAATCCGTCACCGCATCAAAATTGAGTCGTGTGATCAGGCCGACAACTTGTTGGTTCAATTCAGGCAGCTCAACAATCTGGGACGCGAGTAAAAGCGAATGTAGAGCGAGTGCCGTATCCACTGTGCTAAATTCCGTTCCAGGAACAATCGTAATGCGACCATCATTTCCGTTATGCGTGAAATGTGGGAAAAATCCCGCTGCCGTGGGCAGGGATTGAAGAGCTGTTAGAGTTTGGGAAATTTCCTGTGTCGCCCTACCCTTATCAATGATGCCCTCGGAATATGCCAAAGCGCTACCTAACGCATGCATTCCTGTTGATGCAACAGAATCAAATTTCCCTGCCGGAATATGGCCCCGGTCGCGTGTCATACCGCTTGCAAAATCATGACAACGACGGAGCTTTCCTAAAGAAATCCGAAATGCCCATTCTTCTAACGACATCTCGGGTCGCTCGGCGAGGAAGCCGATGGACGACAGCTCCATCTTACAACCCGGCTCAGCGATCCAGCTCATGATCTTAATGTTGCCCAGTGTGCTCGCGTCGAGAGGAAATGTTAGAGTGGTTGTCGTTTCACTGTCCAGAGTGACAGAGGCATGCCAAACAACCTTGCGGTCGATATCAACGAGTTCGAGCCGCAACAAGCCTTTGCCACTCACGTTCACCGCAAGCTCACGAATCCCACATCTTTTTTCAGATGCGCCGCCCAAACCGATTAAATCCGTGGGATCAAAAAACCGGTCTTTCTGCGCCGCAAGCCCGGCTAACGAATGCCATGCGCCCGTCCATTCACCGTTTGGCTTGACGTTGATAATGCCCCCTTTGGAATCGATGCGCGCACCGCCCGGACCCATCCAACCAAAGTCGGATGCCATATGGGTGAAGTTTTCGAACGGGTTGATCATTGGCGCCGCATCGGGCCGGTCTCCGGGGAAAGAAATCGTGTAATCAATAATCGGCTGCCAAATACGCGTGTTTTGTGCGACACATGGAGCAATGAGGGCTAAAAATGCGAGGAAGAGACGAAACATTCACGGGACTCTCGATGAAACTCAGTTTTTTTGCAAGAGCTGGACTGCGACTTCCCATACTGCAGAATAAATTCCGAGTTGCTTTCTCCATTCCCCAGCGGAATCTACCCATATATGAAAGCCCTTTTCGCTTTATTGATCGCCACACTCACATCCTGCGCCATCGAGAAGCCCACCTATGAATCCGTCCAAAAAAAGGGTGATTTTGAGGTTCGCAAATACGCAGCCATCCCTATCGTTTCCGCCCCCATGCAGGACATGGAGAAGCGCGACAATTCCTTCCGCCAACTATTCAAATACATCAGCGGGGAAAACGACAAGAAACAGAAAATCAGCATGACATCTCCGGTTTTCGTAAACGAAGCGGCTGATTCCAAAAAAAGCGGTAGCATGAGTTTCATGATCCCGTCCGAAGTTGCAAAAATGGGTTCTCCGACTCCCAATGCCGAGGGCTTGGCCGTGGCAAAAATCGATGGCGGAAGCTACGCGGTCCTGCGCTTCTCTGGTTGGGACAAGGAAGACAACCGCAAAGCAGCCTCTGAATCCCTCGCAAAACTGATTGTTGAAAACAAACTCAACCCCACGGGAAAACCTTTCTTTGCCTTTTACGATCCACCATGGATTCCAGAAATGCTTCGCCAAAACGAAGTCTGGCAAATGTTAGAACCGTAAATGATTCTGTGGGGAATTGCGCTTGGGATCCGCAGTTGAGATTCACTCATCTCACCAGGCTTTCTCAGCTTCCGCCAGTTGGACATCGCTCATCCCGAAGGCACGCAGGATACCGCGTGCCATCATCTTGTTTCCCACAGCATTCATGTGGCAACCATCGCTGGTTAGCTTGTTTTGAACATCGCCACCGTAGAAATACGAACCAAACGTATTGGGTTTGCCTTGAACATCGGGGATAGTTTTTAGCTGTGCCTGCATGTCCGCATTGAGGTCGGCGAGCAAACAGCTTTTTTCCTTCGCGATATGACGCAGGAAATCGTTGTAGGGAATCATCATCTGGTTGAGCTCTTTGCTCGCATCCTCACCGACCATGGTCGATGTCAACACCACGACCTTGATGTTGGCCGCTTGGCATTTCTCGATGATGGCAGTGATGTTCTTCTTGTAGTCGTCGATGCCTACGCCCTCGAATTTGCGATTGCCGAGCACCAGTTTGAAATGCCAGACATCATTCACTCCGCAACTCAGAGTCATCCATTGCGGCTTTTTACTGATCACATCCGCTTCCAAACGCGCGAGCATGTCCGTAGATTTGTGGCCGCTTTTACCTGCGGGAATGTGCTGCACTTCCAAGCCTTGGCTCTTCAATGCACTCATGACCAAAGACACATAGCCGCCCTTTTTGTTGCCAGCCTGCGTGATCGAGTCACCCATGAAAGCAATGGTCTCACCGGATTTCACGGCAATTTCAGCATTAACGTTCGACACAGCAATGGCCAGCACCGTAAACAGGATGGTGTAGAGTTTTTTCATGGTGATAAGTTGATAGTATTAAAGGGGACTAACAGGAATTAATGAATTCTGCCAAATAGCTTCTGATCTTTAGCTCATTTTTATAGCCTTTGGAAAGCCTTACTTGTGTCGGCCGAGCACCAGCGCGTTTATAATATTAAAAAATAGTTTATTCATGCGATATGATTTACCTCATTGCTCAACTCCCTCGCATTGCAAAAATCGATCCTGATTTACCTCCTGTTGCGCTTTTCAATGGTTTTGCCGTTCTTTCCTTCTGTCTTTCGAACTGCGACTGATACCTCGCTGCCATTCCTTTCACATA
>Ga0315902_10007836_pt1 | contig 14522 bp, 9 predicted proteins | sample LakEriMetagenome_9_FD_203523 | JGI IMG/M metagenome (GOLD analysis project Ga0315902, IMG submission 203523) | Freshwater fungal communities from buoy surface, Lake Erie, Ohio, United States - Buoy 12 MA117 | ecosystem: Environmental > Aquatic > Freshwater > Lake > Lake biofilm | place: USA... | reverse complement strand
CTCGACAGGCTACGGCGTCCGCGTCGCGTATCGCGGCCACGACCTCCACGGCCTCACGCTCGGCCCCGACGGCCGGATCTACTTCTCGGTCGGCGACCGCGGGTTTCACGTCGAGCACGAGGGCCGAGTCGCCGACGACCCGGGCCGCGGCGGCGTCTTCCGCTGCGATCCCGACGGACGAAACCTCGAGGTTGTGGCGATCGGGCTCCGCAACCCCCAGGAACTCGCCTTCGACGACCTCGGCAACCTCTTCACCGTGGACAACAACTCCGACGCCGGCGACAAGGCGCGGCTCGTGTACCTGCCCTACGGGGCCGACAGCGGCTGGCGGATGGAGTATCAGTACCTCGACGACCGGGGCCCCTGGCACCGCGAGAAGATCTGGCACACCGAGTGCGAGGGCCAACCCGCCTTCTGCCTGCCCCCCGTCGCCCATCTCGGTTCGGGACCGTCGGGCTTCGCGGCCTGCCCCGGCACCGGGCTCACGCCGCACTTCGCCAGCCGCTTTCTGCTCGCCGACTTTCGGGGCACCTCGGCCACGAGTTCCGTGCGGAGTTTCCGCGTCCAGCCCCGCGGCGGTTCGTTCGCCGTCGCCGATGACGAGGAGACGCTCCGCAACGTGCTGGCGACCGACGTCGAGGTCGGTCCGGACGGTGCGATCTGGGTCAGCGACTGGGTCCAGACCTGGGACGGCGAGGGCAAAGGTCGCCTCTGGCGGTTCCTGCCTCGCGAACGCACCGCCGAGGAGGCTCGACTCGTCGCCGAGGTCCGCGACCTGCTCGCCGGCGACTGGCGGTCACTCGACGACGCGCGGCTGGCCGGCTTGCTCGCCCATGCCGACCGCCGCATCCGGCTCGAGGCGCAATGGGAACTCGCCCGCCGCGGCGCGACGTCGCGGCTCGCCGAACTGCTCGCCGAGGGCGCGGCCGCGCCGCTCACCCGCATTCACGCCGCCCAGGGCCTCGCCCAACTGCTGCGTGGCGGCGACACCGCTGCAGGAACCGGGCTCGTCGCCGCCGCAGCCGCTCCACGTGCCGACCTGCGGATGGTGATCGCCCGCGGGCTTGGCGACTGCCCGCCCGGTGTCGCCTGCCGGCGCGATGTGCGGTCCGCGCTGCGCCAGCGGCTCGTGGACGACGACCCGCACGTGGTCGGCGCCGCCGCCGTCAGCCTCGGCCGCCTCGGTCGGCACGACGGCGACGACCCGGCGGTTGCCGACGCAGTGGTGGCTCTGGCCGGCTCATCGAAAACCAGCGACCGCACCGTACGGCATGCGGCGGCGTTTGCGATCGCAGGAACGGCCACTCCGGCACGGCTCGACGCGTTGCTCGGCGATCCGTCACCCCAGGTCAGGCTCGTGACCTGCGTCGCCCTCCGCCGACTTCGCGACGATCGGCTCGCAAGGATGCTCGACGACGATTCCGAGGCCGTCGTCGTGGAGGCGGCCCGGGCGATCCACGACCTGCCGCTCGACCACCTGCTCGCGGCGCTTGCCGCGCGGGCGGCGACCGGCCCCGCCGATGACGCCTTCATGCGTCGGGCGGTGTCGGCCGCCGAGCAAGTGGGAACGCCGGATGCGGCGCGGGCATTACTGGCTGTGGTGGCACGTCGAGTGGCTCCGACCGAGGCCCGCATCGAGGCGATCGAAGCCCTGCGATCGTGGGCGGCTCCGCCGAGGGTCAACCGGGTGACTGGCGCCTGGATGCCGCGGGCCGTACCTCGCGAGGCCACGGTGGCCCGCGACGCGCTCGCCGCAGCGCTCGGCGACCTGATGCGCGCCGACGCCACGACGCTCGACGACTCCCAGCGGTCGTCGCTCCTTGCGGCGGCCAGCGGACTCGGCGTGGCGACTGTGGCGCCGCTGTTGCGTCAGTGGTGCACCGATGGATCGATGACGCCGGCCTCCCGAAGTAGTGCGCTCGACGCCTTGCTCGAGGCCGGCGACCCCGAGGCCGCCGTGCTCGCCGACCGGCTCGTGAGCGACCGCGAGTCGCTGGTGCGCATGGCCGCGCGGCGGGTGCGGGCCACCTGCGCACCCACCGCGGCGATCGTCGCCGACCTCGTCTCGGCATGCGACGGCCCTGACCTCGCCGAGCGGCAGCAGGCGGTCGGCCTGCTCGCGGCGATCTCAGGGCCCGCGGCGACCGCCGCGGTGGCGACCCTGGCGACCCGCCTCCGCGACGGCACCCTCGACCCAGGCATCGCGCTGGAGGTCGGCGAGGCCGCCCAGGTACGGCTTGGCGCGACTCCTGACACAGTCCATGCCACCGATCCGCTCTCCGCCTGGAACGACGTGCTCGCGGGGGGCGACGCCTCCCGTGGCCGCCACGTGTTCTTCGCCAAGGAGGAGGTGTCGTGCGTCCGATGCCACCAGGCGGAGGGCAGGGGGGGCGACGTCGGCCCGCGACTCGACGGGATCGCGAAGACCCGCGACCCACGGCACCTGCTCGAGGCGATCGTGCACCCAGGCGCCCGTGTGACCGACGGCTATGCCACGGTCGTAGTCGTGACCGACGAGGGCACGACGTTCTCGGGAGTGGTCGCCGAGGAGACTCCCGATGTGCTGACGCTGAAGCTCGCCGACGGTCGCGTGCAGCGAGTCGCGGTCTCTTCGATCGAGGAGCGGGCGAGCGGCCCCAGTGCGATGCCCGCCGATCTCGCCGCCAAGCTCAGCCGACGTGAACTCCGCGACCTCCTCGCCTGGCTGCAGGCGCTGCGGTAGACCCGCGTCCGCCGCTCGGCGGACGCGTCATCGGCCTGCGCGTCGACGTCCCGCGGCTCGTGCTGCCAGCGTTCCCAGCGCCACAGCAACCATCGCCACCGTCGACGGCTCCGGCACGATCGTCACGATCTCCGAACGGTAGAACGAAAGGTCGGCCGCGTAGGTGAGGTTCCCGAAGACCGCGTTGGCCCCCGGATCGGGCTGGCCCGAATAGCCGGCCACCGTGAGCATGATGCCCGAGAGTTCCCAGGCCGATCCGTTCTTGTGAAACACCGCGCCGCCGGAGTCGCCATAGGCGGCCTGTGCTTGGTTCGACGGCGTGCCCGAATAGGTAAAGTCGGTCGCGAGCATGTTCACGTCTCCGAAGCCGTCCGCGACCCAGACGCCCGACGCGTTCACGGTGTTCTCGCCCCAGCGCATCGCCCTGCTCGAGATCGTCTTATAGCCCGCGGCGTTGCCCCCCGACGACACCTCGGTCCAGGCCCAGGGCGTGGTCCCGGTGTTGACGCTCCACTGCGTGAACGCCCCCCGATCGCGGCCCGAGCCGATCATCGTCACCGCTGCCCCTGGAGCCGCCGAACTCGACGCGATCGTGACGCCGGAGAGCCCCGGCGGCGTGGTGGCCAGCTGAAACATGTAGAGGTCTGTGGTGGCGCTCTTCCCTGGAGCCCCGTTGTTGGTCAGCGTGGTGCCCGATCCGGCGAGCATGGCGTAGGTGCCACCGTTGAGCACGATGCTGCCGCCCCCGACGTGCGCGGCGGTGAGCACCCAGTTGTTGCCGAGATAGACGCCGGTGCCCACACCGAGCACACCGACGTTGGCCCAGCCGGGATCGTCGGCCGGTGCGGAGGTGTTGCCCAGCCCCGTGAGCGTGTCGATCACGACGGCATGCGCCCGCCCCCGCGCCAGGAAGGCCGACAGGGCGATGGCGAACACCACCCGCAGCACCCCCGAGATCCGAACCTTCCCGCAACAGTGTGATCGCTCAATCGCCCGCATCGTGCACGACTCCATGCGACAGAAACAAAGGCCTCTGTCTGCATGATTCAGCGTTCCACGTGACCGGGAAAGGTCTCGGACCGAAAAAGGGACGAATCGGGCACGGGGAGGGACGAATCGGGCAGGGCGGGCAGGAACGGAGAAAAAAACACCCCTCGCGAGGAGGTCCCGCGGGCCTGCGGCTCACCGACCCGTGTCACGCGGGGGACAGGCCGCGAAGCGACTCGCGGACCTGCCGCAGCGTGTCGTTGCCGAGAACGCCCGCCGCATCGGCACTGAACTCCGGCTTGAGCCGCTCGAGAAAGAACATCTCCACCTCGCCCTTGCCCTTGACCTCGATCCGGCCGCGAGGAATGCACTCGAACCACGTCGCGATGATCGCGTGCGTGGCCGCCGAGACGTTGATCCTCCCCGGCTCGCCCTTGCTCTCCATCCGGCTGGCGGTGTTCACCGTGTCGCCCCACAGGTCGTAGAGAAACCGCTGCTCGCCGATCACGCCGGCCACGAGCGGACCGGTGTGAAGTCCGATGCGGATCGGGAAGATCGGCAGGCCCTTCGCCTGCTGCTCGCGACCGATCTCCGCCACCGACTCGCGCAGGCCCAGGGCATAGAGCGCGGCGTCGAGGGCGTGGGAGCCCGTCGGCTCCGGCACGCCGGAGGCGGCCATGTAGGCGTCGCCGATCGTCTTGAGCTTCTCCATGCCGAAGTCGGCGAGCAGCTGGTCGAAGCGGAGGAAATAGCGGTCGAGGTTGGCGATCAGCTGCCGGGGCGAGAGGGTCTCGGCCGTCTTCGTGAAGCCGACGAAATCGGTGAACAGCACCGTCACGAAATCGAAGTGGCGCGGCTCGCTCTGGCCGGTGTCCGCGAGTTCGTCGGCAATCCGCCGCGGAAACACCTTGTAGAGCAGCTCGCGGGTTTTTCGCAGGCTTTCCTCCACCTGCCGGTTGGCCTCGCCCAACTCGCGGTGCATCTCGGCGAGCTTCGAGTTCTGCTGGAGGATGTTCTCGTAGGTCGAAAGCAGGAGGTTGAGAAGCTGCCGGCGGGTGACGTCCAGCCGCAGCACGTCGCCGCCATACTCGAGTTCCAACGGCTCACCGGGCCGATCCGAGCCCGGATCCTGGGCGAGCAGATGATCGATGCGCTCGAGGATGTGGGCCGGCTCGTAGGGCTTCGTGACGTAGGCATCGGCTCCCTGACGCAACCCCGCGAGAATGTCGCTCGTCGCGGCGAGTGACGTGAGCAACAGGACCGGGATCGCGCGGAGCTCCGGATCGGACTTCACCGCCCGACAGAGGGCGTGTCCGTCCATCTCCGGCATTTCGACGTCGGAGATCAGGATCGCTGGTCGGTGCTCCCGGACGAGCGCCAGCGCCAGCGCCCCGTTGGCGCCCCAGTGCACGGTGTGCCCCCGCGACTCCAGGGCCTTCTTGAGGATCATCGCCGGCACCCGGCTATCCTCGGCGATCACGATCGTGCGGGCTGTGGGCTGCGACATGGCGACGAGGATACCGCACGCCGTCCTCCACTGGGAACCGCACGCCTTCGGCCGGCGGCGGACGAACCACGCTCGAAGTTGTGTGTCGTGGCCGGTCACCCCACGCCTCATGGCGTCGGGCTTGCAGAGACCGCCGAGCACGGTTCATGCAGACCCCTTGCATACGACTCTCACTTGATCCTGAGGCGTTCCTGAGGCTCGGGGCTACCCACGCCCTCTCGCCGGACGTTCGTCTCGCCCGTGTAGATCAGGATCAGCATGCAGACGATCATGGCAAGGGAGGCCTGGATCTCCACGCCGTTGTGATCGCAGGAGAACAGATGCCGGCAGCCGAGGAGCTGCTACCTGCTGCGTTGATCGCGCTCCAGAGCCGCGATCGAGGATGTAGCAGCGGTCGGCATCGATCGTCCGCCGTAAGACAGCCCGCCACGAGAGCTCCGCCGCGATCTCCTTGAGCGGAGCAGGGTCGAGGATCGCCACCGACTCTGGCAGAGACCCAAGGGATGCGCGGTTCACGCCAAGTCGCTTGCGGACCTTGTCGAGCGTGCATGCTCGCTGGAGGTCACGAAGACTCTCGATCGCCGGGCTGAAGAGTGCCGTCAGGATCAGGTCACAGGAGTGATCCATGAACGGCCGGCGATTGCCAGCTCGGTCGCGTTCGGTGCCCACCTTCCGCTGTGTGATCACCGGGTATCCCGAGACGTCTTCCAGCTGGCGTGGCATCGTGCTCACCCCGTCGAAATCCGAACCGAGCCCCACATGATCGATCTCGGCGACCCGCACGATGTGATCGATGTGGTCGACGACGTCGTGGACCGTTCCGCGGGCGATCGGCCGCACGATCGAAAGAGCGTCGCTACGACGGCTCGACGTGGCCGAACGTCACGATGATCGCGGAGCCGATGAAGATGAAGATCCCGCCCACGATCACCGGCCATGGTATCGGCTGCCGGTAGAGCAGCCAGGCGAAGATCGCCACGAACAGCGGATAGGAAATCTCGAGCACCGCCGCCCGCGACGCCCCGAGTACCTGGATCGACGAGAAGATCGCCAGGCAGGCGAGCGCGACGACCGCCATCGTGGCCAGCACGAGCGGGAAGCCGATGCCCGGCCACGAGAACCGCAGCAGGGACGCCGGCGAGTCGCCCTGGGCCAGGAGCACGCCTCCGGCCACGGCCACGCCCGCGACCGAGTGCAGGAAGTAGAGGCGGTAGATCGACATCCCCGCCAGCAGCCGCTCGTCGAGCACGTAGAGCAGGCCCCAGAGGACGGCGGCAGCGACGGCGAGCAGGTATCCGGTGCCTGGCATGGAAGCGTGGCTCACCCGCGATCCTCGTCGTCTTCCTGATCCTCATCCCGATCGACGTCGGCGAAGGCGTCGTCCGAGTCGTCGTCAAGCGCCCCGTCATCGGCGTCGTCGATGTCGTCCTCGCCATCGATGTGGTCGGCGTCATCGTCGTCCTCGTGCTCGTCGATCACGACGGGCGCCGCGTGTGGCTGAATCTTCAGCTTTCGCGGGGCGGGGTCGGGGGGCAGGGGGGCGGTGCCGTTGCGGGCGGCCCACTGCTCGAGCGTGATCAGCACCTCGCGGGCCTGGCTGCCGGCGTACTGGCCGACCACGCCGTCCTCGGCCATGAAGTCGATCAGGCGGGCCCCGCGGCCGTAGCCCACACCAAGCGCTCGCTGCAGGAGCGACACGCTGCCACGGCCCTCGCGGATCACCACCTCGACGGCGGCCTCATAGAGTTCGTCCTTGTCCTTGGGGCTGGCCCCGCCGGCCTTGTCGGCATCCTCGGCCCCGGCAGGCTTCAGGTTCACCAGTTCCGCCGCATACTGCGGCTCGCTCGTACCGATGGCCGCCATCACGCGACCGATCTCGTCATCGCTGAGATACGTGCCCTGACCGCGGAGGATCTGACTGGTACCGGGCGACAGGAAGAGCATGTCGCCGTTGCCGAGCAGCCGCTCCGCTCCCATCTCGTCGAGCACCACGCGGCTGTCGGTGCGGCTCGCCACCTGGAAGGCGATTCGCGCCGGCAGGTTGCTCTTGATGAGGCCGGTGATCACGTCCACCGTCGGCTTCTGCGTCGCGAGGATCAGGTGGATACCCACCGCCCGGCTCTTCTGGGCGAGCCGGATGATGTGGGCTTCGATCTCCTTGCCCGCGGTCATCATCATGTCGGCGATCTCGTCGGCGATCATCACGATGAAGGGCATCGTGGTGGGGATGGCGGCGGCCTCCTCCTCGGTTTCCGGTTTCATCCGCTCGAGAATCGTCTCGCGGCCCAAGGCGTTGTACTGCGTGAGGTGACGGACGCCGACTTTCGCGAGCAGCGCGTATCGCTGCTCCATCTTCTCCACCGCCCAGGCGAGGATCGCCTCGGCCTTCTTCATGTCGGTGACCACCGGATGCATGAGGTGCGGCAGCGACTTGTAGGGCGTCAGTTCGACCATCTTCGGATCGATCATCAGCATCCGCACCTCGTCGGGTCGCCGCGTCATCAGCATCGAGACAATGATGGAGTTCAAGCAGACCGACTTTCCGGTGCCCGTACGACCGGCGATCAGGAGGTGGGGCATGCTCGCCATGTCGACCACCATCGGATTGCCCGCCACGTCCTTGCCCAGGAAGATCGGGATCTTCATGGTGCGGCTCTTGGCCTGCGTTTCCTCGATCACCTCGCGGAGGCGGACCATCTGTCGGGTGGTGTTGGGAACCTCGATGCCGACGGAGTTCTTGCCGGGGATGGGGGCCACGATGCGGACGCTCGGCACGCGGAGCGCGATTGCCAGGTCGTCGGCGAGATTGGTGATCTTGGAGAGCCGTAGGCCGGCCTCGAGTTCGATCTCGTACTGCGAGATCACCGGGCCCGTCTCGATCTCGACCACCTTCACCTTGAAGCCGAACTCGCCGAACGTCTTCTCGAGCACCTTGGCCCGGTCGCGGACCTCCTGCTCCTGCTGGTCGAGCTCCAAATACTCGGTGGCCAGCAGCAAGTCGAGGCTTGGCAGTTCGTAGTCGGCGGCCGGATCGGGCGAGAGTTCCAGCGTGGCCTGCGGCTTGCGGCGGCTGGAGAGCGAGCGAATCGGCACCAGGGGCTGAGCCGCCGTCGGTGCGGCACCCGGTTCGTCGTCGGCTCCATCGACCTCGACCGCATCGGCCGTTTCGTCGGCCTCCCCGTCCACGCCCGCCTCGTCGGTCGCGAGCGTCTCGCGGCGCTTCACGCGAATGGTCGGCTCGTCGTCCTCGGCGGGCTGATCGCCCTCGTCGTCGCGATCGGCAGCATTCCCGAATCGGCCACGGAGGCCCGGGAACCGTGCGGCGATGTCGGCGGCGTCGAGCGAGTCCGGATCGGCCGCCCTGCGGGCGGTGAGCCGACCGACCACGGCCGTGATGCCGCTGACCGCCGTCGCCGCAGCCGAACCCACCGCCGTTGCGGCGGCAAGCACGAGCGTGTCGCAGGCGAGGAACAGGCCGCCGAGCGTCGCAGCCGTCACGACGATCGCGCCGCCGGTCCGGGCAAGGTACGAGTCGACGAGCAGGCGGCCCATGCTTCCCAAGCGCCCGCCCGGCCCCCAGAGCGGCCGCTCGATCCAGTCGGGCAGGAAGAGCGTGAGCAGCGTGCAGCCGCCCGCCAGCGCTACGGCCGCACCGATCGTCCGCAGCGGCATGTCGGGCAGCGGGCGGCGGCGAAGCACCGCCATGTCGAGCGCGAGAAGCATGGCCACTGCAATCCAGCCGCCCAGGCCCAGCGACTCATACAGGGCCCCCGCCACGACCGAGCCGATCAGGCCGCAGGCGTTCACCGCGCGGGCATGCGGGGGAAACACTCGGGAGGACGGCGGATCGGCGGGATCGAACGTGGCGAGAGCGGCAACGAGGAAGGCGCAGGCCGCGAGCAGGACGAGGGCCGTCAGGTCGCGGACGCGATTCCGTGGGACGCCCGCGTCGGCGGCGGGCCGCTGCTCCTGCCGCTGCTGCGGGAGGGCGGCCGTGCCGGCCCGTTGACCGGAAACGAAGCGCTGCGAAACGGAGCGGTCGGCGAAGGCCATGCGACGATCCTTGTCGGAGAGTGGTCCTCGGCAACTCTACAGGCCGCTCGACGCCCGGGCGGTCCCGTCCGCGCCGGATCGGGCCTCCGGCTGGGCCGGTCGCAGCGACCATGCCGATCGTGACGATCGCGTCCTGCGCAGCGCCCCTGGATGATCCCCACCACATCGCCGAAGGATGGCTGGCCTTGGTGCGGCTTCGCATGGGCGGCCCGCCCCATCGGGTACGCTTGCCGTCCACGAGGCCACCGTGTCAGACCGCATTCCGCCCGCCGCCAGCCCCTCCGACCCGCTCACGCTCCAGGCCGGTCGGCAGCTCCTGGAACTCGTCCTCATCGCGGCGGCGACCGCCTGCCTGCTTGCCGCCTGGCGGCTGGTTCCGCTGCAACCGCACGCCGTCTGCCTGATCGTCGTGGGGCTCGCCCTCGCCAAGACCGCGTTCTTTCTGTTCGAGAATTTGCAGCACATCCTGCTCGCCACCTCGCAGGAGATCCCGTATCACCGCTTCCTCACCCTGATGGGCGTCAACATGGCGCAGATCACGCTCTCCTTTGCCCTCGATTTCTGGGTGCTCGAGTCGGCGGAGCAGGGAAGTTTCAGCGGGTTCAATGCCACCAGCGACGCCGCAAGCGTCTTCTTCGACTGCTTCTTCTACAGCGTGCTCAACTTCTCCTTCTTCGGCTTCGGCGACATCATGCCGCAGACGATTGCCGCCAAGGTCGTGACGCTCCTCGAGGTGGTGCTGGCGTTTTTCACGGTGATCTTCCTGCTCTCCGACTTCATCAGCCTCAAGGACTCGCTCCGTCGAGAGCGACACCGGTGACGTCGGCCCCGCACGCCCACCTGGGAAGCGGTGCGGTGGCGCTGGGCGTGGCTGCCGGATTCGTGGCTGCGCTCGCCAGCGCCGTCTCCTATTTCATTTCCCGGCATCACAGCAGCCGAGGCGGGAGCAGTTCTCGCCTCCTCGTCATCGCCCACGCGCTGATGGGTGCGGCCTGCCTGCCGACCGCGTGGCTGCTCTGGCCGGCAGGACTGCCGGCGGCATCCGCGTGGATCGCGCCCCTGCTCGGATCCTCGTGCTCCTACCTCGGCGGCCAGGCGGTCGTGTTCGCCGCGCTCGCACGGGCCGACACCTCCCGGGTCGCGCCGCTGCTCGGCCTCAAGATCGCGATGCTCGCCTGCATCATCTCGTGCTTCCCCGGCGATCCGCTCGACCTGCGACAGTGGCTCGCGGTCGGGCTGAGCGTCGTGGCCGCGTTGATGCTGCAACGGGGCGGCGGCATGCGGCCGGCGGCGCTGGGCTTCACGCTCGCCGCCTGCGTGGCCTTCGCCGTGTCGGACCTCTGCATCGTGGCCCTGATCGACGGCCTGCAGCGGACGGCCATGGAAGCCGGCGTGCCGCTGGACCGGCTCCAGTCAGGATTTCTGGCGATGCTCGTGACCTACGCCACCTGTGGCGCCATCGCCATGTGCGGCCTCCTGGTCGCGCCCTCGCTCAGGCCTTCCGCGCGGCACGACTGGGTGGCCGGCTGCCGCTATGCCCTCACCTGGCTCCTGGGCATGGCAGGGCTCTACGTCTGCTTCGGCCTCATCGGCGTCGTGTTCGGCAACATCATCCAGTCGACGCGCGGCCTGTTCGCGATCGTGATCGGGGCGTCGCTGGCACACGCCGGTTGGCATGGGCTTGAGACCCTCGTCGACCGCCGGACGCTCATCCGCCGACTTCTCGCCGCTGGACTGATGACCGCCGCGATCGCGCTCTACGTGCTCGACATCATGTAGCCCGGGGCTACCCGCGTCTCACAGGGTGGCAACCTGTTCTCCAGCGACCACAACGGCGTTGAGACCGGGCATCCAGCGTCATGATCATCTGTATGCTGATCCTGCTCTCCACGGGAGAGACGCCGATCAGAGCGATGCACCAGATGGTCTGGTACGAGTTCATCGGCCTTGTCAGCCTGAGAGAACTCGAGGCCGGGCACCGATCCGCCACCGGCGGTTTGGTCGGGCCGAGACGCACGTCCGTCGCGAGGGCGTGTGGAGAGAGCACCCAAGCCGATGCCAGACGTGCGGAGACCGGTGCTACGACTGCCGTGCCGAACAGGATTGCCTCATGGCCTTCGGCTTCCAAACCCGGTTCACTCCGACCCGTCACGGGCGGCGAGCCTGTCGACCGCGGTCGCGATCGCCCGCTCGTCGCCGACGACCAGCCACGCGCGAAAGCGGAATACGCTCCGCGGACCGAGGCTCGCCGTCGCAATGGGCGCCACGTGCATGCAGGGATCGGCCGAGGAATCGTCACTCGCACCATCGCCGTGCGGCCCCACGTTCCAGGCTTCGGTCGCATCGGGCGAGAAAACGGCGACGCCCTGACCGACCGCGTCGAAGCAGCCGAGCGTGCCCCGCGGCGGCTTCACGTGTCCCCAGGGGGGGCCGGCTGGAATCCGCTCCTCCTGCCAGCGGCCCTCGCCTCGATAGATCTTCACCGTGCCGAACGACCGCGTGAGGTAGCAGGCGGGCAGTTCCTGATGCCGTGGCACGGGAGGCCCCCAGCGGTCGCCACCGTGCCGACGGCACTCGATCTCGCCCTCGAGCGACACCACGTTGCCGAAGCCCTCCTCGAGCCTGGTCACCTGCCGGATCACTGCGTCGGCCTCCTCGTCGGGCATGTCCCAGAGTCTGGGAGCGGTCTCGCCGACGAGACCTCCGTCGGCCGTTCGTTCGAGCCGCATCATCCGCGCCCAACTCCCCACGCCGCCGGCCTGGATCGGATTCCACGGCCACGGGCTCCAGGCCGCGTGCTGTGCCTCGGGCCTGCGATCGACCGCGCGTCCGGCGTAATACGACTGCTGGATCAGCCGTCCGGGATCGTGGACGTTGACCGCGTTACCCGGATGGCCCCGCCACGAAAGCCATACGATCGCGCCACCTTTCTCAGGGTCGATCCGGACGGTCACCGTGCCATTGTCGATCTGCTCGCTCCCATCGGCCGCCCAGACCGCACCGGCCCACGCCAGGCACACGACAACAACACTGCTCGGCGCCACCTGCATCGCCTCATCCCTCCCCGCGGAAGTTCGGCCGCAACCTGTAGAAACCCGACTCGTGCCGCTTGAGAATCCCGACGAGATCGCCCGCGTCATCGACGGCCGCGACGACCGCGACCGCCGGCTCGCCCACTGTCACGAGGCCCCCGCGAACGGCCTTGTCGAGGAGTTCGCCGCCCAGCGTGACCCGTGGCAGCAACGGCACCGCCTCGGCGGCCGGGAGGAGCGCCGACCGGGCCGACTCCGGCGTCACGGCCGCCAAAGCGAGCGACTGCTCCTGAGAAAACGGCCCGACCGCCGTCCGCACGAGCGACTCCATGACGGCGGTCGTACCCAGTGCCGCGGCCAGGTCGCGACCGATGGCCCGCACGAACGTGCCCGACGAGCAGACGATCTCGAGCCCGAGCTTCGGCCACTCGTAGGCCGTCACCTCAAGCCGCTCGATCCGCACCGGCTTCGCCGCGAGTGCGACCGGCCGCCCCTTCCGCGCGAGCCGGTAGGCCCGCTTGCCGTCGACGTGGACCGCGGAATAGTCGCAGGGCCGCTGGAGGATCTCGCCGCGAAAAAGTGGCAGGGCGGTATCGAGGTCCGCGGTCGTCGGCATCCGTGGATCGGCCTCGACGTCGATCGGCGTCTCGAAGTCGTCGGAGGGGCTCGACCGGCCAAAGAGAAACGCCGCGGTGTAATGCTTCGGCAGGTCGTGCACGTAGTCGACGAGCTTCGTGGCGTGGCCGGCGCACACGACCACCACGCCTTCCGCGAGCGGATCGAGCGTTCCCGCGTGGCCCACGGCCGACATGCCAAGCGCGCGGGCCACCGCATCCACGACCCGTCGCGACGTCACGCCGGCCGGCTTGTCAACCGGGATCACACCCGTGAATGGGAAACGCATACAGCTCCGCGATCTGGGCCGGCGACGCGGCCGCCAGCGACATCCGGCCCCGCAGGGCCGCGGGATCCTCGACGGCACCGGCGACGAGCCGGTCGAACTTGAGGTCGACCACCGCGGCCGTCCGCGCCGCGTCGGCCCGGGCATGCCCCAGCGGATACTTCACGAGCCCGCCGCCGAGCCTGCCGAGCCCGGCATGGTCGATGGCCACGCTGGTGGGAATCCCTTCGGGATAGAGCGCGTCGTACTCCGTGCCGCCGTGCTCGATCGCCATCGTGGCGATCAGCCGCGCGACGGCCGGGTCGCGGATCGCCTCGTCGGAGTAGTCGTCGGGCAGGAGCATGAGCGACTCCCAGCCGATCGGTCTCCCGGCCTGTGCCGCTGCCCGGGCCTTGAGCAGCGTCTTGGCGAGAATGAACGGGAGCGAGTGGTCGGCGGACTGCCGGGTCGTCGGCGTCCGCTTGGCCGGGTCGGCGATGATCGAAAACGCCGGCTCGTAGATCCGCACGGTGATGCCGCGGATCTGATCGAGGTCGGCGGCGAGCCCCGGATGGGCCGCGAAGAGGTCGACCAGCGACTGCAGGGCGCCGGCCGACTGATGCTCGTAGAGCCCGAGCTTGAAGTGCATCGCGTGGATCGCGAAGGTGTCGCCGGCCGTGCCGAGTTCGAGGTCGAACGGGCTTCGCCCCGCCGGGCAGGGCTCGTTCTTTCGATAGATGGCCAGCGGATTGCGGAACACGTCCCGGGGGCCGACGAACCCGGAGAGCGCCCGCCGGGCCGACATCACCGCCACCTCCGACGAGAGCGCGGCCGAGGCGCCCTTGCTGTCGGAGAGCTGGTGGCCCGCGCGGATCGCGCGAAACGGGACGTAGTGGGCCACGACCATGCCAATTGCCGACTCGATCTGGTCGGCGGTACCGCCGAGCGCCGCGGCGTAGGCCGCCGCCGAGGCGACGGCGCCGTGGTGCACGTGGTCGATGGCGTAGTTCCGCAGCGCGAAGACCTCGGCGAGCCGTCCGCGGATCTCGTCGATCAGGAGCATGAGCCGCAGCGTCGCGGCGCCGTCGAGGCCCGCCTCGCCGGCCGCGGCGACGGCCACGGGGTAGTAGTCGTTGTGGCCAAACTCGCCTGCCGTCCGCCCCTTGGAGGCGTCGTGGCCGAAGTTGGTGCCGTTGGAATCCCACTCGCGGACCGCGGAGGCGTTGGCGGCGACGGCCCGCTCCACCAGGCACGGCCGCGCGGAGCCGAAGCAGACGGCCCCGCGGCTGCCCGCCATCGGCGGCGTCGCCAGGGCTTCCCGTCGCAGCACCGTCGGCGCGT
>Ga0315902_10007831_pt1 | contig 14527 bp, 13 predicted proteins | sample LakEriMetagenome_9_FD_203523 | JGI IMG/M metagenome (GOLD analysis project Ga0315902, IMG submission 203523) | Freshwater fungal communities from buoy surface, Lake Erie, Ohio, United States - Buoy 12 MA117 | ecosystem: Environmental > Aquatic > Freshwater > Lake > Lake biofilm | place: USA... | reverse complement strand
GAGCACAAGCAGGAGGCACAGAAGCCTGAAGTATTTAATCTTGATACATTCAATTAATTAGCATGGAAATAGTTAACACATTAGGAAGAAGAAAAACGTCGGTTGCCCGCGTATACTTGTCAAAAGGAACGGGTAAGATGACTGTAAATAAGAAAGACTACAAAGAAGTTTTTCCTGTTGCGGTTCTTCAGGCAAAGATCGAGCAGCCTTTTGCTATCACGAATACTGTAGGGCAGTTCGACGTGAAAGTGAATGTTGTTGGTGGTGGTATCAATGGACAGGCAGAGGCAATCCGGTTGGGTATCTCTCGTGCATTGGTTGAAGTTGCTGAAGAAAACAAAACATTGTTAAAAGCAGAAGGATTGATGACTCGTGACCCAAGAATGGTTGAGCGTAAGAAGCCAGGTCAGCCGAAGGCACGTAAGAAATTCCAGTTCTCTAAGCGTTAAGAATTATTTATTTGGCGGTTGTTTAGTATCCAAACTGCAGAGTACCCTCCCGAACTGATTGGGACCCTTTGTTCGTTGATGAATTACTAAAGGAACGTAAACAATTAAAAGAAAAAAAAATGTCAAAAGTTAGTTTCGAAAATTTATTGGAAGCAGGTGTACACTTCGGACACTTGAAAAGAAAATGGAACCCGGCAATGGCGCCGTATATCTTTGAAGAGAAAAAAGGTATCCACATTATAGACCTTAATAAGACAATAGCACATCTTGACCAAGCGTGTGCGGCAATGAAGCAAATTGCAAGATCGGGTAAAAAGGTTCTTTTCGTTGCAACCAAAAAACAAGCAAAAGAGATTGTCGCTCAAAAGGTGGCGGAGATCAATATGCCATTTGTAACTGAACGTTGGTCAGGTGGTATGTTGACAAACTTCCAGACTACACGTAAGTCGATCCGTAAAATGACCTCTATCGATAAGATGAAGTCGGACGGAACGTGGGATACGTTGAACAAGCGTGAGCGTTTATTCAAGACGCGTCAGCGCGAGAAGTTGGAAAAGAATTTTGGTTCCATTGCAGACATGACTCGTCAGCCTGCTGCGATCTTCCTTGTGGATATCCTGAAGGAGCATATCGCGTTGGCTGAAGCGAAGCGATTAAACATCCCTACTTTCGCAATGGTAGATACGAACTCAAACCCGAAGCTGGTTGATTTCCCTATCCCTTCAAACGATGACGCAACAAAATCGATCTCTATCATTCTAGATGCAATCTGTGGTGCGATCAAAGAAGGTCTTGATGACCGCAAGAACACGAAAGGTGCGGATAAGGAAGAGGAAGAAGGAGTTGAGAAGGCAGCACAAGTTGAGGCTGCAACTGAAGAAGCAAACGATTAATAATTAACGATTAATAAGATTATACCATGGCAATTACAGCTGCAGAGGTAAATAAACTACGCCAACAGACAGGTGCAGGAATGATGGACTGCAAGAACGCGTTGGTTGAGGCAAACGGAGATTTCGAAACTGCTATAGACATCCTTCGTAAAAAAGGACAGAAAATCGCCGCAAAAAGAGGTGAGAACGAGGCGAAAGAAGGACTTATCATCGCACAGGCTTCGGAAGATGGGAAGTTTGGTGTGCTTGTAACATTGAACTGCGAAACCGACTTCGTGGCGAAGAACGATGGTTACAATGCGCTCGTTCAGTCGTTGGTTGATCTCGCTATTAAAAATAGACCTGATTCAATCGAAGCACTCAAGGCACTTCCTTATGATGCCAAATTGACAGTTGATGAAAAATTAACTGAACAGATCGGGGTTATTGGTGAAAAGCTGGATCTTTCCGGTTATGGAACTATCGAAGCTGACAAGGTTGTTGCATACAACCATCCAGGTAATCAATTGGCAACACTGGTTGGTTTGAATAGTGGTTCTGATGCTGCAGAAGATGCAGGTAAGCAGGTTGCAATGCAAGTTGCTGCGATGAATCCTATCGCCCTCAATAAGGATGGTGTTGATTCCCGCACTATAGAGCGTGAGATCGAAGTTGGTAAAGAACTGGCAATACAGGAAGGAAAGCCGGCTGACATGGCAGAGAAGATCGCTATGGGTCGTCTGAATAAGTTCTTCCAAGAGAACACCTTATTGAGCCAGTCTTTCGTACGTGATAATAAGTTGACTGTTGAGCAGTTCCTTGTTTCAGCAGAGAAAGGATTGACTGTTGTCGATTTCAAACGATTCTCATTGAGCTAATAAACAACTCTCATATTAAAAGGCTATCAGTATTGATAGCCTTTTTTTTGAATAATAACATTGGGCTTGGTGCCTTCCAAAAAACAAGAACATGAAATACAATCGGATCCTTCTGAAATTGAGTGGTGAATCCCTTATGGGAGATAAACAGTTCGGTATAGACAATAACAGACTATCTGAATATGCAAAACAGATTAAAGAGATCCATGATCTTGGAGTTGAGATCGCGATCGTTATCGGCGGAGGGAATATTTTCCGCGGCGTTCAAGCCGAAGAAGGAGGTATGGACCGTACCCATGGAGATTATATGGGGATGTTGGCAACAATGATCAACTCAATGGCCTTGCAGTCAGCACTGGAGTCTGCAGGTATCAAGACACGTTTACAATCTGCAATTGAAATGAAAGAGATCGCCGAACCTTATGTGCGTCGTCGAGCGGTGAGACACCTTGAAAAGGGACGTGTAGTGATCTTCGGCGCAGGAACGGGTAATCCATTCTTTACAACAGATTCAGCTGCGTCATTGAGAGCAATTGAGATCAATGCAGATGTGATCCTGAAAGGAACTCGTGTTGATGGAATATACACTGCAGATCCATTCAAGGATCCGAATGCAACGAAGTATGATATGATCAGTTTTGATGATGCCTACAATAATGGATTGAAGGTCATGGATATGACTGCCTTCACGCTTTGTAAAGAGAACGATCTACCGATTATTGTTTTCGATATGGACACACCGGGTAACTTAAAGAAATTAATGGAAGGTGAACAGGTGGGAACGATCGTTCGAAACTAGAAAATACTATTTTTGTCAAAATCTTTATTCATGACGGAAGAATTACAGATGATCTATGAGGAGTTCAAGTCTGCAAATAGCAAGTCGTTGAACCATTTAGACAATGAATTGACAAAGATCCGCGCCGGTAAAGCCACTCCATCGATGTTGAATGGAGTAATGGTGGATTATTACGGATCACCAACACCGCTTCAGCAGGTTGCTAACGTGGGTACTGTCGATGCGCGCACGATCACTGTTCAACCATGGGAAAAAACCATGTTGAATGAGATTTCGAAAGGGATCATCAATTCAAATCTAGGCTTTGCTCCGCAGAACAATGGTGAGATCCTTATCATTTCAGTGCCCCCCTTAACGGAGGAGCGTCGTCGCGAACTTGTTAAGAAATCTAAAGCGGAAGGTGAGCATGCCAAGGTCGGTATCCGCAATAACCGCAAGGACGCTTTGGATATGGTTAAGGACCTTAAAAATGAAGGCCTGTCCGAAGATATGGCAAAGGATGCCGAAAATGAGATACAGAACATAACCAATGGTTTTGTGAAGAAGGTGGATGATCTTCTTGATGCTAAAGAGAAAGAAATAATGACAATATAATGAAGGGCCTCAACAGTGGCCCTTTTTCATTGGACTAGATAAGAAGACGATTCGCGTCAAAAAACAATGTGTTTTATTGTTAAGTTTCGATTAACAGTGTGCGATTGAACGAAATAAGTATTCAGGTGAAAATAGTATTGGATAAATAGATCCCGTGATCATTTCACCAATATCTCAACTCTTCGATTAGCCTGCTCTTCATAGGCTAGTTTCGCATCCGGATAGATAGGTTTGGAATTACCATACCCAACAGCAGTCATGCGTTCCCTGGAAATTCCATGTTCTGTTAGATAAATCATCACGCGTTTTGCTCGGGCTTCAGAGAGCTTTTGTGATGCAAAATGGTTGTCATCTGTCTTATCTGTATGGACATGGCCTTGTATCTCAATCTGGATATCTGCATTCAATGCCATAAAATCTTTCAAACGCCTGAGTTTTCCATCCGAACCTGGCATGAATTCACTCGTTCCGGGTTTGAACTCGATCTCTTCGATCTGCATGCTCTTTCCTACAGAGATACGTTCCATTTTCAGCAGAATTTCCTGGTTAGAAGTTGCTATAAGGTTTTCTTCCGAATCAATGAAAAAGTATCCCTCAGCATCACACTTGATAGCAACTTTACATGGTCTTGAAACATTGCAAAAGACATCACTTCCCTTGTAAAGTGCGGCCAGGTCTTTAGGACCTTCGATTGTTATATTTGCAATAATTGGCTCATCCGACTCAGCATCGCGCACCATTATGGACAGTGATGGAGCAAATTCATCATCCCTGTTGTCGATTATCTTCGTTTCATTCAATGCTTTGGCAGCATTTTCGTTTTCCTGGAATTTGAAATTTAATTTTATAAATGCTTTACTCTTTGGCAATGTCGAGAAACAGATAACAACCTTTTGCCCAGCCATCAATTCTATGGGGTACAAGAATCCTGCCGATGTAGTCCTGTTTAAACCAACAGCAGACTGTCCTTTCTGCTGATGAATACGCTTGATTTCAGCAATTCCTCTGGGTAATTCAACACAAATGTTAGAGGTCATCTCCTGAAATACAACCATTTGAAGATAGTCCTGTCCAATTGTTGCATCAAAACTTAAAACTCCATCATCTTCGGCGATGTATGAAATCCAAATGAGATTTTCGTCACCCAACTCTTTCAATGAAGGATAGTTCTCCAGCTCCCGATTGTTTCCCGTTGATCCTGTAAATTGTAAGGTGTAAGATCCAGACTTAAAAATATTCAAGGCACCTGAACAATCCGCAATGGTTCCTTCAGCAGACTTTTTGGACTGTGCATATAGCAGAGTGGTCAGAAAGGTCAAAAAAATGGTTAGTATTACCTTTGTCATCCTTATGGAACCAAATTTACAGATTAATTCACCTTTAAAAAAATATTAAAACACTAAAAATCAATCTATGCGTACACTTTATGCAGAGTTGGGGCCAAATATGCTGAGACAACTTGTTGATTCATTTTATGATCGTGTTTTTGTATCAGAAAAAATCGGACCACTTTTTAAGAATGACAAGGAAGGGATCAAACAGAAACAATTTATGTTCCTCACTCAATTTCTTGGTGGCCCCGATCTTTACGCACAACAGTTTGGTCATCCAAGGATGCGTCTTCGTCATTTACCGCATAAGATTACGGAAGAAGCCCGTCAGGAATGGTTGAGATGTATGATGGAAGCGATCGAAACGCTGCCTATCACTAATGATCTCAAAAGGAGATTATTCAGTGTATTCCCAAAAGTCGCGCAGCATATGGTCATCTCCTGATCACATAGACAATTTCATTTCTCCGGTGGAATGTGCGCGAATAATAAGGTTATGATGGTTAGGGAAGATGTTTATGATTTCAAGACCTTCTATTTTACCGCTTAAGCGCACACCTTCTGTTAATTCCCTGTTCATCTCCTTCTGAACGCTCTTTTTCATTTCTACGAGATGCGGATTCAGATCGAATACAGCGCTTGCCCTCATCATATCCGTTATCTTTTCGCTGAACAGCCATTTTGCAGATTTCAATAATGCATTCTTCGTTTGAATATCAAATGAAAGGTCCGGAAAAGAAATGACCTGTTTCAATGAATCAAATATCGGTGTTCCCACAAGATACAAAGTTCCCTTTTTACTTCCTTCAAAGCCCACCTTGATTGTTAGTTGTTTATCCGAAGCACCTTCAATTCCAATCGTTTTAAAGATTATTTCGTTCTTTTTGATTTCAACTCTTTTTCCGGAAAGTTCTTTCGTCAAGATCGAAGTGAGGGAATCATAGGATGCAATAATGTCAAGATTGATGTCAAACCCATCAGACCGCTTATGTTCACTGAGCCTGGGTAATTCAGTATTTTTAAATTCCGGCGGATTGGTTGTAACGATAGGTTGAATTGTGAGGCTCAGATCAATAAATGCCTGTTTCTTGTCGAATTTTATGTCACTAAGAGAGATCGCTTTAGGCTTAATACTCAAATAACCATAGTTCTCCAAGGAGGTTGGTTCTGAAAGGAGCTGCCAAACATCCTTGATCTGTGATCGGAGATCGATGGAAGAAATTTCCTTGTCAATATCTTTCTCCAGATCTTTGAGAACCTTCGTTAGTTCCTTTCTAAGTTGTCCGGTGGCATCATAACTAAAGACTGTAATCTCGCAAGGATCGATGGTCTCGAACTTACGAAGTTCGGTTTCAGTTTTGAACCTAAAATCGTTCGTGATACTGAATTTTGTCGTATATCCAACTGAAACCCTTCTCATAGGCTCACCTACACCACAACTCGTATATATTCTGGGTACTACACATGTCCCCTTACTGTCGAACAGATAGGTGCATTCGGGACAATAGTTGAGGTTCAGAGAATACTTACCGTCTACCTCATAGTACATATAATCCCCTTTTCCTTCGAATTCGATTGGATTGCGTGTGAATTTGTACGAATAACTTACACCCGAACAGTTGTCTTCTTTGCCGTTGAATGTTTTCGGAAGTGATTTTTCTGTATCATTGAAGTAGGGCTGAAGATTGATCTTGATCGGTAAGTAGATCGTGGATTCTTTTTGGGTCAACGTTGGAACCTCCTGAATGACTTTTTCAGGTGCTACAGGTTCGATCGATCCGCAAGATGTCAGGATGATTGAAAGAAATGAAATAAAGATGAGCTGTTTCATTCTGTTTTCGTTTAAAAAAAGGACAGACAGTTATAGACTTTTGAAATACGGTTATACCACCATTCTTTCAACTGAATAGAACCAATGTGATTTCTGTAATTCGTTAAAATTAAGAATTATAAAAATAAACTGGTTCTTTCCCATGACAGTGCTGATGACATGCAGGGTATCAAGGGATGCTCTTTTCTTTCGGAACTAATTTCTTATGCAGTAAAAGTCAATTGATCCAATACTCTATTCAATGTTTCACTCGGACGCATTGCATTCTTCACTTTGTTCAAGTCAGGATGATAGTATCCGCCTAGGTCAATCGTCTGGCCCTGTGCTTTGTTCAATTCAACAAGTATTACGTCTTCATTGTCAGAAAGCGCTTTCGCCAACTTGGAGAAATTCGAACTCAATTCAGCATCTTTTGTTTGTGAAGCCAAAGCTTGTGCCCAATATAATGCGATGTAAAAATGGCTTCCGCGGTTATCCAACTCACCTACATTCCTTTCCGGTGATTTGTTATTGTCTAGTAACAGTCCTGTAGCCTGATCAAGCGTTTCGGCAAGGATCATTGCTTTTGCATTTCCTGTCGTTTGCGATAGGTGTTCGAGAGAAGCGGCCAATGCAAGGAACTCACCCAGTGAATCCCAACGAAGGTGTCCTTCTTCGATGAACTGCTCGACATGCTTGGGAGCAGAACCTCCTGCGCCGGTTTCAAATAGGCCTCCTCCATTCATCAATGGAACAATAGAAAGCATCTTTGCACTTGTTCCAACCTCCAGGATCGGGAAAAGATCAGTTAGGTAATCCCTGAGCACATTTCCAGTAACTGATATGGTGTCCTGACCTTCAACGATTCGCTCCATAGTAAACTGTATTGCTTCATTCGGTGAAAGAATTCGGATATCCAATCCATTGGTATCGTAATCCTTCAGGTACTCATTTACCTTCTTTATCAATTGTGCGTCATGCGCTCTGTTCTTGTCCAGCCAGAATACTGCCGGAGTGTTTGATAGCCTAGAACGTGTTACGGCCAATTTCACCCAGTCTCGCACTGGAGCATCCTTTACCTGACACATTCTCCAGATATCTCCGGTTTCAACTTCATGACTCAATAGTATGGATCCATTTTGATCGATGACTTTAACTGTGCCATCTGCAGGGATCTCAAATGTTTTATCGTGTGAACCGTATTCCTCCGCCGCCTGAGCCATCAAACCCACATTCGGAACAGTACCCATCATTACAGGATTGAAAGCGCCGTTCTTCTTGCAGAAATCGATCATGACCTGATAGATTGTTGCATAGCTGCTGTCCGGAAGTACAGCTTTAGTATCAGCTGAATTTCCATACTTATCGTACATGCGTCCAGAATTGCGGATCATGGCAGGCATAGAGGCATCCACGATCACGTCACTTGGAATGTGAAGGTTAGTAATCCCTTTATCTGAATTAACCATTGCCATCGCCGGACCGTTATCGAAACAAGTCTGAATAACTGATTCAATATCCGCCTTTTTATCCGATGGTAAGGATGCGATCTTGGAAATTAAGTCACCAAATCCGTTCTTAACATCAACTCCTATCTCATCAAGGGTAGCAGCATACTTCTCAAATACAGGCTTAAAGAAGGCTTTTACCGCATGACCAAAAATAATTGGATCTGAGACCTTCATCATTGTAGCTTTCATGTGTAATGAGAACAAAACATCCTTTGATTTGGCATCTGCAACTTGTTCTTCCAGAAAGGATACCAGTTTCTTTTTACTCATGAAAGTAGCATCGATTATTTCTCCTGCTTTCAGAGGACTTTCATCCTTGAGTATTGAACTGTTTCCTGCTTTATCAGTGAACTCAATTCTATAGGTACCGGCCTCATTTATCGTTGTTGATCGTTCATTGTGAAAGAAATCCCCCTCCGTCATGTGCGAAACATGGGACTTTGAATCAGCAGACCATTTCCCCATCGAGTGGGGGTGCTTGCGCGCATAGTTTTTGACGGAAAGAGGCGCACGACGGTCTGAATTCCCTTCTCGGAGGACAGGGTTCACGGCACTTCCTTTGATCTTGTCGTATCTTGCCTTGGAGACTTTTTCATCTTCATCAACAGGGGTTTCCACATAATCAGGAATCTGATATCCTTGATCCTGAAGCTCCTTGATGGCTGCTTTTAACTGAGGTATTGAAGCACTAATATTCGGTGTTTTTATGATATTTGCTTCAGGAGTTGTTGCTAATTGACCAAGTTCCATTAGAACATTTCCAACCTTCTGTTCTTCTTTAAGACATTCCGGGAAGACCGATAATATACGCCCGGCCAATGAAATATCTTTTGTTTCGATCTCAATGTTTGCAGTTTCAGTGAACGCTTTAACGATTGGGAGAAATGAAAAAGTTGCCAACGCCGGTGCTTCATCAGTAAGCGTGTAATAGATCTTAGAATTCTTTGAGGTCATTTTGTTAATGCTTGAAGGTTCTTTTATGAAGGAGCGAATTTACTCATTTACAGTCAAAGATCGTTGCAAAATGGGCGTTGATTTTATGATAGCTATAAATAATTCTTTAGGAAATCGATCATTTGAGCAACGGCTCTTGCTCGGTGGCTCATCGTGTTCTTTTCACTGAGTTCCATTTCAGCAAAGGTCTTCCCGCATTGTTCCGGTTCAAAGATTGGATCGTAGCCAAAACCTTCGTTTCCGCGTCCTAAGGTTGTTATCACACCGTTCACGATACCATCAAAATGGAAGAGTTCACCGTCGAGGTACAAGGCAATAGATGTTCTGAATCGCGCCTTTCGGTCGTTCTCGTTTTCCAGTTTTCTAAGTACAAGTTCCATATTTGCCTTCGGATTCTTTTCCTCACCGGCATATCTGGCTGAATAAACTCCGGGTTCACCATTGAGAGCCTTGATCTCCAGGCCTGTGTCATCGGCAAAACAGTTCATATGATAACGGTCTGCGATGTACTTCGCCTTTATGGTTGCGTTGCCTTCCAATGTGGTTGCCGTTTCCGGGATTTCTTCATGACATCCGATCTCGTCAAGCGTGATGATCTCTATTCCTTCCGGCATGATCGATTGAATCTCTTTGGCCTTGTGTGAGTTATGGGTTGCAAAAACAAGTTTCATGGTTGTTCATTAAAGATTACAGTTATTCTTAACGTAAAGCAAGATATTTGAAACTGAAAAAGGTATTCAATACTTATCGCCTTTTAAGTAAACAATTTCAAATATCTTTCCTTGTTGGCCTCTACCGAAAAACGTTCAATGATCGTTTGTCGTCCCGCTGTACCCAATTTTTTCCGAAGCTCTTTATCCTTGAGTACTATCTCCAGTTTTTCCTTCCATTCTTCCGGGCTTCCTGCGAGAAATCCATTTTGACCGTCATGAATGATGGAAGTGTTAACACCAACCGGGGACATGATCGAAGCGATTTCAAGGGCCATATATTGTAAGCCTTTGAACCCACATTTTCCTTCTGACCAGATGTCATGTTGTAAGGGCATTACACCGATCGTGATTCGCGCCAGGTCTTCGATCTCAGTTTCTTTTTTCCATTTTATGAATTGAAGGGAATCCAGGTCATAGTCTGGTTTTTCATTGGAAATGACAAGAAACGTAAATTCGTGCTCCTTTTCCAGCTCCTTCAGTATCGGTATGAGCTCATCCAGGTATCGCATGGTCGTGTGCGTTCCCGTCCAGCCGATTACCGGCTTTGATTGTTCGTGATCGCAGGTAATGCTGTGATAAGTCGTGTCAATCGTTGTTGGTATGATCGTGACATGACCATTGAATTGTTTCGCGTGGCTTGCTAAATACTCATTACCCGCACTGATGCGGTAAGCCCATTTCATACAATAATTGACTTTCCAATAGGCTTTTAAACGATGATATCGCGCATTTGTATCGCTGTAGTTCGGTAGCCAGATGGCATCATCAAAATCGTAGATATACCGCCGCCTCAAAACCTTGGCAATGATCCATTCGAAAATTGGTGGACCTACATGTGCCGCTTCCCGATGTATAAAAAGATAATCTGCTTTTTTCAATTTAAATAGCAAACTGAAACGACGCAGAAAGCTGATGATAACTCCCATAGCCTTCCTGAAGGTCTTGCCTTGATGGTAAAGTGTTTGCCATGTTTCGTAATTATAGAAAGGATGGATCTCAACTGTGTATCCATTCTTTTCCAGAAAAGGGATATATTGTTCGAAACGAAAACGCTGGGATGGTGCTTCGTTTTTCGGATAGGGAACGATAAAAAAGATCCGCTTCGACATCAGAACGAAGGTAGTGGTTTTGTTTAAGTTAACCGCAAGGTTCTTTGGGCCTTCATACTTGTTTCTTCAACACATAGGCACATAGGGCTCTATTGACAGGCATTGTGATTAGAGCACAAAGGTTCGTTGGACTCACAAGGATTGATGTCAATGCTCTTTGCTCTTTGTTCCTTGCTTTATTCTATTAGTGATTAATCAAACTTTCGTAAATCCCCCAATAGCGCTTAACTCCCTCTTCCAAACTGTAGAACTCACGCGCACCGCGCATTGTTTGCACCTTTTTGAACCGGAATTCCGTGTTTTCCTTGAAGGAATCTTCAGTTAGCGTTCTAAGAACAGTTCCTGCTTCGTATTTCTCGACCACAAGATCGGTATCTCCAACGCCGGCATTGCAGATCAGAGGTATACCCATCGCCATGATCTCGCCCTGCTTGGTCGGTGATGATGCTTTCTTGGAGAAGGTCGGACGGATAAAAAAGATCGACGCATCGAAAATGCTGATGTGTAATGGGACTTCCTTGTGGAGACATGAGGTAATAGAGATGGCATCTTGCGGAATTTCGAGAGCTTCAGCAGCGACTCTGATCACGGATGGTGCTTCACCGGTGACGAATAGGAATCGGGAGTGAGGATGAGAAGAGTGAAGGACCTTAAAATAGTGTAACATCTCCAGGAGCATGTACCACGTGCCGATCGATCCGACATATCCAAGAATGAATTCGCCTTCCTCGATACTTAATCTTTCTTTCAACCCAACCTTTTGATCAGCTGTAACCTTGGAGGGATCGAATAGTTCCAGATCGACACAGCAGGGAATTACTTCGATCAACGGTTTTTGATCAGCAAAATCGTTCCAACTCTCGATCTCGTTCTTCCCATTATAGGTCAACGAAACAACATGATCAGCTTCTTTAAAGAACTGGATCTCCTTCTTCTTGAAATAATTGTAAACCGTTCTGTAAACCGGATTGCTGAGGGACCATATGTTACCGTCGATGCGCTCATCTGCCCAGAATCCACGCATATCGAACAGGAATTTGGTGCCGAACCGTTTTTTCATTCCTGCTCCTACCAATGCAGCGATATAGCTTCGGCAATGTACAACACTGAAATAATGCTGATGCTGCAATTTGCGCGCGAGACGTTTCATGCGTTGAACATCATAGATCGTCGAGAGAAGTGGTGGTTTTTTCGTGTAACTCAATGGGTACCAATGAATACCCGCTTCATCACAGATCTTTTGAATATGGTCCTTGAACTTATGGAAGCGCTCCTCCTTTTCAAAACTGATCAGGTGAAATTCAATTCCCTTCTCAGACAAACCCTTCAGGTACGGCAATACCTGCGACTGACCCAGCGGATCTGTCATCCCATCATATGATATGTAAAGTGCTTTCGTCAATTATTTTATTTGGAACGCTATTCTCCAGTTTCTAATCTCCAGTCTACATCCACCTCCTGTACCACATCTGGAACATTAGTAAATACCACAGTTTTACGTCGAATTCCTTCTTTCCTCCAAAGAAATCGCGTTTCAACTTGTGGACGTATTCCCATTGGAAAATGCCTTGTTCCTTGATCATTTCCTCGTTCAGATGGTCCTCAACAAGATCGCGAAGATCCTCTTTCATCCAGTTTGCGATCGGTATAGCAAAGCCCATTTTGGGGCGGTCCATTAGTGCCTTTGGAATGTACTGATGAACGATCTCTTTGAGGATGAATTTCTTTTCTCCGTTGCTGTATTTGAATTCATCGGGCAATGTCGCAGCCCATTCGATCACACGGTGGTCAAGGAATGGTTCGCGGCCTTCCAGACTTGCCGTCATTGTTGCGCGGTCGACTTTTTGAAGGATATCGTCAACAAGATAGGTCTGATAGTCGATCGCCATCATATAAGCTAATGGTGAGTAATTCTCTTTTAAAAGTTCCTTTGATGAGTATGACGTTTTTAGTGCTTCATCGGGAGCGTCAATAAGCACATTTCTCAGCTGATCATCGGTATACTGCTGAGTTAAGCTCAACATGATCTGTTCAGAGGATGGATTTCGCAGTATACCCTTCAGCTTTTCGTAGCGGTTATGGAAATTGTACTTGTTCTTCAGTACCGGAATACGTTCACTCGGGATCCTCTCCATCATGCCGGCAGCCGTCTTCCGAACGAAACCTGGAAGTTGTTCCATTCGTTTTCCGTAACGCATCAGGTAATCGTATCGATTGTAGCCTGCAAATACTTCATCGCCTGCATCAGCACTTAGTGCTACTGTTACATGCTTTCGTGCCATGATGCTGACAAGCGTTGTTGGTATTGCGCTGCTGTCGGCGAATGGTTCGTCATAATAATAAGGAAGTTCCGTAATGAGATCCGTTGCTTCCCGCTGGGTACAGTTTATCTCGGTATGATCGGTCCCCAGATGTTCAGCGACTTCTTTTGCGAATGGTGCTTCGTTGAGGCCGATATCAGGTACAGCAATCGTAAACGTCTTCAGTTTTTCCATTCGATCCTTTTGCAGCAATGCAGTCACACATGCACTGTCGTAACCGCCGCTGAGGAAAATGCCTACCGGCACATCTGCAACCATGCGGTATTCGCAAGCCGATGTCAATATCGATTCCGTTTCAGTGATTGCCTCAGGCATTGAAAGTTTGATTTTGGGTTGGTTATACCACTCATACACGTTCCAGTAGCATTCTGATTGTATTGACCATTGCTTCAGGTCGATCATTATGAAATGACCGGGTTCAAGTTTAAAGCAATCAGAGAAGATGCAATGTGGCGTCGGAACATTTCCATATTGCATGAAAGCTGCTACAGCCGAATGGTTTAATTGCTTCCGGAAGCCCGGGTGGCAGTGAAATGCTTTTAGTTCTGATCCAAACAGGAACAGCCCCTCATGCCAGTAATAAAAAAATGGCTTTACTCCTGCACGATCTCTTGCACAGAATACTGTTTGTTTTTCTTCATCATAGATTACAAAAGCAAACATCCCAATGAAACGCGAAAGGCATTCCGTACCCCATTGAGCGTATGCATGCAGGATTACTTCTGTATCTGAATTTCCTTCGAAAATATGCCCATTATTTTCAAGTTCTTCCTTGATCTCTTTGTAGTTGTATACCTCCCCGTTGTAAGTAATATGGTATTTGCCGAACTGCATTGGTTGAATACCGGTCGCACTAAGGTCAATTATCGCCAACCGCCGATGCCCTAGACCGATCATTGCTGCGGAGGTTTGTAAGATGGAGGTGCCACGTCCATCCGGTCCTCTGTGAATAAGTGTATCGGTCATTGCATCCAGCATCTCGATGGTTGAGGATCCCTTTTGATCAACAAAGCCGGCAATTCCGCACATTAATTCTGTTTTATATATCTGCAAATATAGGTAGAAAGTCAGTTAGTGAGCAGTATTGTTAGCGTCAGCTCATCGTAAGACAAAATTTCCTCCGGAGTTTTCTGAAAGGGGTTTTAATTCTATTTCATCTTGTTAATGAACGAAGTTCGTTCAATAC
>Ga0315902_10007830_pt1 | contig 14527 bp, 15 predicted proteins | sample LakEriMetagenome_9_FD_203523 | JGI IMG/M metagenome (GOLD analysis project Ga0315902, IMG submission 203523) | Freshwater fungal communities from buoy surface, Lake Erie, Ohio, United States - Buoy 12 MA117 | ecosystem: Environmental > Aquatic > Freshwater > Lake > Lake biofilm | place: USA... | reverse complement strand
CGCCGAACGCCCCGATATTCTGGCGGAGCAGGTACGGTGGCACCCCGACGGCGTATCGGCGCCCTTCGTGTTCGACCTCGAACCGTTCTTCACCCGCATCCTCGGCCAGCCCTGAGGGGTTCAGCCCGCGTCGCGCCCCAGGGCCCGGAGCGCGAGGGACCGGCGCGACGGGTCAGCGGCTTCGCTCGGCCCACGCGCGCTCAAGAATCGGCTTCATCACCGCCGTGAACTCCACGTAGGCCGCCCGGCTGCAACCCCCGTCACCAGCCCCCCCAGCGGAGACCGTGGCGATGGCGGGCGCTGCGGAGCTCCAGCTGATGGCGGGGCTGGTGAGGACGGTGCCTGCGGAATCGCGGGCACTCGCCGTCAGTTGTCCCGCCGCACCGATCGGGAGGGTCAGGGTGGTTGGCGTGAGGGTGAGTGCGCTGAACGGCACGATGGTACGCACCGTGATGCTGGCCGACGACTCTTCCCCTGGCTCATGGCGGTGATGATCGTCGTGCCCGCCGCCACGCCGGTCACCACCCCGTTCGCATTCACCGTGGCGATGGCAGGGTTGGCCGAGCTCCACGTCACGGCGGGCGCCGTTGCCCCGGGATCGGCCTCCACGGTGGCGGTCAGTGCCTGAGTACCGCCCGCATCGAGCGTGAGCGTTGCCGGTTGGACCAGGACACTACGGACGCCAAGCGCCGTGAGCACCACGCTGCCACGGACCGGGCCAACCGAGGCGGTGATCGTGGCGGTTCCCCGAGATAGCGCCGTGGCCAGCCCTGACGCGGACACCGACACGATGGCGCCGTCGGACGAGCTCCAGGCCGGGGTGACGCCGACCAGCGGCGTACCGCGAGCCGAGACGCTGCCGTGAGCTGCTGCGTACTACCGACCGGCAGCGAAGAGGGCGTGAGGAGATCCATCGCATCGGGAACGGCGCTCGTGACGACCTCACCGCCGGTACAGGCGGTGATCGCGAGCAGCAGCCCCGACGTGGTCAGCCGAAGGGCGAGTCTCCACCATGTCTTGGCAGGCGCTCGCGCGCATGAAGGGACTGCACCTCCGCCTCAGACAATCCTCGATGGTAAAGTCGAACATCATCAAGGCGTCCGATGAAGAACCCCACATAGGCTCCCCCCACCTTCCACGGGAGCGTGCTGGTGGAGGCCGATGGCGCACCTGAGCAGCGGTGGGAGTCGATCACGCGTCCGTCAAGGAAAATCCGACCGCCGACGGAGTCGACAGCAAAGACCAAGTGATGCGCGAGGGATCGTGATCTCCTGTCCGGAGCCGAATCGGTATGCCCGATTGGCCGTACCGAATCGATCCGACGCCAGCACGGCCCCCCTGCCTGTCCCGTCCAATCCATATTGCGACGCATCGGTGGCGTCACCGGTAAGCGGGTAGTGGGCCATCAGGCCCTGGTTTGGATCGAATCCGGAGGCAGAGACGGTCACCGGGACCGTCGCGCTGGCAGCGTCGCTGCGGACAGTGATTGTGGCGGTCCCGATGCCCGTCCCGGTCACGGTGCCAGCGGTCGAGATGCTGGCGATCAGCGGATTGGAGCTGGTCCATGTGATCGGCGCGTTGGGCAGGATGGTGCCACCGGCGTCCCGCGCCGTGATCGCAAGGGGCCGCTGCTCACCCACCCGCAGGGTCAGCGACGCCGGGGTGACATCGAGTCGGGCGGTCACCGCCCGCACCGAGACGGTGGCGGAGGCTTGGCGTCCTTCGCTCGAGACCGTGACGGTGGCGGTCCCTGGCGCCACGGCCGTCACCAGTCCGGTGGCGGAGACCGACGCCACCGCGGGGGCATTGGACACCCACGTCAGCGGGCGCCCGGTGAGGGTGTTGCCCAGCGAATCCAGCGTGACCGCCACGAGCTGGTTGGTTCCTCCGACGGTGAGGGCTGCCGATGTCGGTGTGAGCCGGATCGACTGTACCGTGACCGGGCGCAGGACCGTCACGATGGTGGTGCCCGAGCGTCCCTGCGCGGTGGCCGTGACCGTCGTGGTCCCGGCCGCCACGCCGGTCACCACTCCCGTATTGCTGACGGCAGCCGTGGCCGGTGCGGCGCTCCGCCAGCTGACGGTAGGTGTGGCGAGCCCGGGATCCGCATCAATCAGTGCGACCAGCGGCTGCGTGGTACCAATGGACAGCGTGACGGCGGCCGGCAGCACCTGAACGGAGCGCACCCCCAGCACGGCGAGCTCGGTGCGGCCCGTGGCGGGGCCCGCCGTGGCCGTCACGGCGGCGACCCCTTTTACCACACCGCTCACGAGCCCGGCGCTGGATACCGTGAGGACGGTCGAATCGGAGGAGCTCCAGACCACCGGCATCCGGGTCACGGTCCCGCCGCGCGTGGTGACCACCGCGGTCAGCTGCAGCGTCCCGCCCGCCAGCAGCGAGGCGGCCGGCGACGTGATGACAATGGCCTCCGGTGTCGCCGGCGCGATGGGGGCATCCGACGCACAGGCGATCAGGACGAGCGCCATGCCGGGCCGGAGCGTATCCCGGAGCGAGAGACGGCGGATCATGGATCAGTCCCCCTCACGGCGGCCCGCCTGTTACCCGTGCGATTTCATACGTGGCATCCACCACCGCGCGGTCCTGCATCGGAATGGTCAGCAGCCAGCGTGCCAGCGCGTCGAAGGTGTCGCGGATGGTCGGAACGGCGGCCACGTCGCCACTCTGCCGGCGCGCCACGCCCGGGAAGGGGATCGGCTGGCGAGTGGCCACAATGGTCAGCCGCTCGCTGCGCGCCGGGACCCCGGTTGGGAGCGTGGTCCGGAGCCGGAGTCCCAACTCCTCGCGCAGCTGCGCCGACGGGACCTCCGCCCCCTGACCAGCCAACACCCTGAGCTCTGGCACATAGCGGTTCGGGAAGAGCACCTCCACCGAGTCCTCGGTCACGAGAAACACGGTGAGCCAGACATCCGCGCTGCTGGCCACGCGCATCACTACCTCGTCGCTCCGCTCGGGCACCCCGCGATCGAGGAACCGGGAGCCGTTCAACGTCAACTGGACGTCGAACGGGGGAGCGCTCCGCTGGGCCGCCGGACGCACCCAAGCGCGCACCATCACTTCGAGGATGGCCCCCGGCGTGCCGGTGCTCCCCTCGCGCCATTGTTCTCCCAGCACCTCGTGTCGCACCACCGTCCCGGTGGCCGTCTCGCGGATGATGCGGTTGAAGCGTTCCTCTACCGCACCCGCCCGCTCCTCGGTGACGTAGTCCACGAGCGACGCCACCTGCCGGCCTGTGGCCTGCTGAATGGCTTCCGCCAACGCCGCCTGCACCGCCTGCTCGCGCAGCTGACGCGGCGTTACTTCATCATGCATTCGGGCCCGTCCAATCACGCTGTCGACCACGATGGCATTGCGGGGCACCGCCGACTGCTGTGCCTCGAGCGGGGCGCCAATCGAGCCCAGCAGCATCGCGCCGAAGATTGGCCCAAGCAGGCGAACGGTCATGTTACCGCCGCAGGAAGCCGAGGGGTTGGTCTGCTGCCTGACCGAACACCTGGGGGGTCTGATCTCGCTGACGGAGCCGGCGTGAGAGCCGCACCACCTCCGGCGCGAGCCGTTCCCGGAGCGCGCGCGCCGTGGGCAGGTCCCGCCCCTCGGAGGCATTGAGCGACTGCGTCAGCTGCTCCAGCAACACGTAGGTGAACAACCCGTGCCCCTTCTGGTCGTACCACCCGCTCACCTCGGTGCCACCGGACGCCGAAAGGACCACCGCATTGGGCGCGGCCAGCACCGGATTTTCCACGCGCAACGTGAGCGGGCTGATCCCCCGCAGCAGCGTGCCGCGGTCCGACAGCCCGCTGAAGCAGGCATCGAGTACCACCGTGAGGGAGCGCGCCGGCAGCTGCGCCAGATTCTCGTACAGCGTGCGGACCGGATACCCGGTGAGCGAGAGTGACTGCGGATCGGCGTCCGCGGGTACCAGGAACGTACCGGCGGTCGACGGGTCCGGTGCGCCATGCCCGGAGTAAAAGACGAAAACGTCCGAGCTCCGATCGGGCGCGAGGAAGTTGAAGAGCTGCCCGCGGTAGCTTTCGCGAGAGCCGAAGATGCGCTGAAAAGTGGAGAGCCCCGCGTCAGTCTCGAAGATGATGTTCTCCTCGCGGAAACCGAACGATTCCACGAGGTAGCGCTTCATGAGGGCGGCGTCGCGGTCCGCATACTCCACGGCCGGAATCTCCGACCGGGTGTACCCGCGATTGCCAATGACTACCGCCACGGCATCCGGATTCCGGAATCGGGTGGCTGGCGGGACCAGGTCGTCGGGGTAGGAGGGACGGGTGCGCTCAGCGGACCTCGGGGCTGCGGCGGGGGCCGCTGGGGCCGCTGGGGCCGCTGGGGCCGCGGGCGCCGGTTGCGCCGCGAGCAGCGCATTCCGGGCAAGCAGCTCCTCCCGCTGGAGGAGCGCGACGGCCGAGTCGAGCCGGCGGGCTTGCGCGGCGATCCGCTGGTCGACGGCCCCCCGGCGCGCCGTGTCCTCACGGGCCAAGGCCTCGGTGGTGGACGCCACCTGAGCTTCCCACGACCGGAGCGCCCGTTCTGCTTTCACCTTCTCGGCCGGATATCGGGCCGCCTCCAGTTCGTAGGCCCGCGCCGAACGCCCGTACCGGCTGTGCTGGACCGCGAAGGAGGCCAGCCCCAGTACCGCCGCCGCGCCGACGCTGACACCCGCCGAACAGCCGGACGACTTGGACTTGGCCGACTCGCCGGGGGCGAGATACTGGCCCCCCACGAACCCGCCGTATGGGGCCGGCGCCGTCTGGGTCGTGGTGCACAGCACGGCCGACCCCACATACCCGCCCCCACCGGCCGCCAGAGCGGCGAGCACCGGGATGGCCACCGATGGCCGGACCGGTTGAATCGGTTCCTGCGGCATGGTGGGCTTCGGATACCGCGACAGGGCAATCTTCTCAAGCTCCGTCGTCGGTCGAAGCTCGGGGAGCTCAACTACTTCAGTGGCATTTGATCGACATACGAGCGACAGTGCACTGAGTGTGGCCGAGGTGGCGCCGGCCAGCCGGAGCCGCTCGGTGTACGCGTCGACCGGGAAGTCGAGACACCGTTCCCTCGCCAGCGAGACCACGCCGGACCCGGTGCCCTGCACAAGGGCCCGGGTTACCTCGTCGATGCCCATGGGCCTCGACGCCTGGGCGGCGAGTGGGGTGGCCGACAGACCGCCACCGGAGAGGGCGAGCAGCGAGACGGTGACGGTCCGCCGCAGGCGCAACGGGCCGGGTGTACGAGAGACAGACATCAGGGGACCCGGGTCTTGTTGAAGGCTTCCAGCTCCTTGGCCAGCTCCTGCATCGCCGAATCCGCCAGCGCGTTGTTGTCAGCCACCGGTCGGCCGCCTGACGCGGCGTGGTCCACCCCGAAGCACGCATCCATCATCTTCCGAGGGTACCGATACCACCTCGGCGTGGAGACACAGGCGCCCAGCGTGCCAACGGCAGCGAGCCGCCGCGCACCGAATCCTATCAGACTCACCGGGGACGTCTCGCCAGGGAGTCGTTCACGGGCGGCTTGGTGCTCGCCTCATACTTCTCCAACTCGGCATTGAGTTCCCTAAATACCTCGGTCGAACGGAAGCGCGTGAACACCGCCTGCTGTGCCGCCAACTTGGCCATCAGCGCTCGATTGGCTTCACCGATGGGCATCTCCATGAGGACGTACGCCCGGTAGCTCCCTTCGCCAGGGACCACCTGTTGCTCCTTCACCCGCGTGCCATTCAAGTTCTGGCTCGAGACAAACTTGTAGGCGGTCGTGAACTGCTCGATCAGGTCGGCACTTCCCGGCCCGACCTCCTCCTGGAAGCGCTTCACGATACCACCGTACTTGGTCTCCATCTGCTGGGCCATCTGGCTTCGGCACGCCGCGGTCGCCTTGTCGATGGCGATCTGCATATCGCGAGACTCCGAGGTGGCCACCCCGTAGACCCGATCGTCGGCAGCCGGCGGCTTGCTGAACCAGTCCGGGACGGTAGCAACTGCCGCACGAGTCTCCAGGCTGCTCTTCTCGCCGGAGGCCAGTGGCTTGCTGGACCTTGCGGGGACGGTAGCGACCGCCGCACCGGTCTCCGGGCTGCTCTTCGGGGTTGACTTGCAGGCACTTGCGGCGATCGCTATGCCGAGGACGGCAACTGAATGGATCACGGACACGCGCATAGGTACCTCTCGTGGGGTGGAGACCGGTCGGGACGTGGCGAGCGCATGCATACGCGCGGCCGAGTTAATAACCAGCACCCGTCATTTCAACGTCAAATCCCTGAAGGGCAATGAATTGCGCGGATTTCCCCTGACGCTTGGAGAGATCCGGCCGGGCTTTCCTCGCGATGTCGCAGGCCCCCGGTCGCGCCGGTCAAGGCGACCGTCTCGATGGTCGTGCGAGGCGGCGGGGGGCCTCTCCGTGGCATGGGAAACTTGTCCACTGGGGCGTCTGCTGCTGGGATACGACGTTGCTGCCGATTCCATGGAGCGAGCCGATGGCAGCAGACCAGACGACGCGGCGATCGACCTGAACTGGACCGCCATCGTGAGAGGGGCGAAGCGGAGGCCGGTAATCACGGCGGCCACAACGTATAGTTCCCGCGTGGAGGCGAATCGTCACGCCGATCCCGGTCCTGGGGGCCGGTCCGCCCCATCCATCGGGAGGCCACATGAATGAAGCACGGTATCGTGAGGTCGAGCAGCAGCTCTGGGCCTCTGTCGGGATTTCTCCAACCGAGCGGCGCGTACCGCTGGCCTGTACCGGAACGACCGTGCGCGTGCAGGTCGTCGGGGATGGACCACCGGTGCTCTTCCTTCACGGGGCGCCCAACGCCGGAAGTACATGGGCGCCGATCATCCCGCACTTTGCCGGGTACCGCTGCCTCATCGTGGATCGCCCCGGCACAGGGCTCAGCGACGACTTCCGGCTCACGCGCAACATAGCGACGGTGGCGGACTGGTTCGTTGGGGACCTGCTGGACGCCCTGGGTGAACCGCGGGCGCACATCGTGGCCTCCTCATTCGGCGGCTTTCTGGCGCTCCGGTCGGCGGCGGCCACGCCGGATCGGGTCGACCGGATGGTCCAGATGTCGTGCCCGGCCCTCGCTCCCGGGATGACCGTACCGCCGTTTATGCGTGGGCTCTCCAACCCGTTCATCTGCTGGCTGGCCCCCAAGCTGCCGCCGTCCAAGGGGTACAACCTGCGCGTCCTCCGCGATCTCGGGCATGGCGCCAGCCTGGAGGCCAAGCGCATCCCCGATCTCTTTCACGACTGGTACCTTGCGCTGCAACGGCATACGCCGCTCATGCGGAACGAGATCGCGCTCATTGCCGCGGCGATCTCCGGCAAGGGGATCGATCAGGCGACCGCGCTGGACGCCAACGTCCTGTCGCGGGTACAGGCGCCCACGCTATTCCTCTGGGGTGAGGCCGACGGCTTTGGTGGTCCGGGCGTAGCGCGGGGCGTGACGGCCGCCATGCCGAGTGCTGCCCTCGAGCTGTTCCCGGACTTTGGCCACCTGCCGTGGATGGATGATCCTGATCCGATCGGAGCCAGAACGGTCGCCTTCTTGGGCGGCAACTGAAAACGGCTTCTGCAACCACGGCACCGCGTCGGGGATCTGCGCTCACCCCAGGGTCCCCGCTACAGATGGCGACCAGCAGCCATCCGATCACGATGCCGGTCACCGCCTGTAGCGCATGGCCCAGCACCACTTCGCCGGTCAGGGCAAGATTTAGGCGGGTCGGTGGACGCACGGAGACGGGAGACGGAGGACGTGGGCCACCGGAGCGCCCCTGGCTTCAAGACTTGTCCCGGTGGTGGCAAGCGAAGGCGCTCTGTTCGACTGTCAGTGGCCGGTTGCACATTGGGTTTCGTCCATGCCGACATCGCCACGCACCCCCAAGGTCCAGCGCTGGATCGACCTCGTCGCCGCGCTGCTCCGCTACCACTTTCCGGTCGACTTCGCGACGCTCGCCGCCGAGGTCCCCGCCTACCACCGCGCGCGCTCCGGCGCCACGCTCAAGCGGATGTTCGAGCGCGACAAGGACGAACTCCGTGCCTTGGGCATCCCCATCGAGTCGGTGGTCAATGCCGACGGCGTGATCGACCGCTACCGGCTGCGTCCGCAGGACTTCTACCTCCCCTACCTCGCCATGGTGGAGGAGAGCGGCCGGCGGCAGGAACCGGTGCGCGCCCGTGGGCACGGCTATCAGGCACTCCCCTCGCTGGCCTTCCCCGCCGATGAGCTCGAGCTGGTCTGGCAGGCCGCGGAGCGGGTGGCGCAACTCGGCGATCCGCAGCTGGCCCGCGATGCCGCGAGTGCACGCCGCAAGTTGGCGCATGACCTCGCGCCGACCGGCCCCAACGCACCGTCTGCCGAGCAGGTCGTCACCTCGGGGAGTGCAACCGATGCACACCGTCAGCTGGAACTGCTCGACGACGCCATCCGCCGCCGCAAGCGCGTGGACTTCGCCTATCACGCCTTCGCGAGCGATACCGTGACGACGCGCGACGTGGCGCCCTATGGGCTCGTGTTCCTCTCCGGCGTCTGGTATCTGATTGGCCGGGAACCCGAGCCGGGGCCAGTGAAGCAGTACCGCGTCCAGCGGATCTCCGCTCTTCGCGTGAACCCGGCGCAACCGCAGCAACCGGATTTCCACGTGCCGCCCTCGTTCCGCCTCGCCGACTTCGCCGCGGTCCGTCAGCCTTGGGAGATCGGACCGGACGAACCAGTGACCGCCATCGTGTGCTTCACGCCCACGCATCAGGTCACGCACGAGGCCATGGCGCTTGGCGACCCGGTGGACGGGGCGCCACATCACCGGCGCTATCAGCTTCGGCGCGTGGAGACGTTCGCGCGGTGGCTGCTGGCACAGGGTGGGGACGCCATCCCCGAGTCCCCGGCATCGCTCGTGCACGCATTCCACCAACTCGTGGCGGCCACACGTGCCGTGTACGAGCCACAGGACCCTGCGGGCTGCTCCCGGGAGCCGGTGACGTGACGCCGCGCCCCTTCGAGGATGCCGCGGCCCAGCTGGGCCGTCTGCTGCTCGCCATCCCGCTCCTTGCCGATGAGCGCCCACGCCGGCTCGACGAGTTGGCCGAGGCCATCGGCGTGGATCCGGTCACGCTCGCGCGCGACCTCCGCAGCGTGGTCACGCGACTCGACGAGGGCGCCCCCGGATGGACGGAGAGCGTGCGCCTCCTCTTCGACCGCGAATCGGTCCAGCTCCATTCGCATCACTTCCGTCGTCCCATGGGACTCACGCAAGGCGAGTGGCGGGCCCTCGAACTCGGGCTGGCCATGCAGCAGCAGGAGCTGCCGGCCGATCGTCAGGCCATCGCCGAGGCCGCACGCCGTCGGGTTCGCAAGGCCGCCTCGGCGCTCCGTGACGCGAGCGATCCGCACACGACACCCCCCGCACGCGGCGCCGCGCTCACGCCCGCGGAGGTCTCCACGCGACAGGCGGGGGCGCTGCTCCGCCTGCGCCAGGCCATTCGCCGGCAACGGGCCGTGGTGCTCCGCTATCGCAGCGCCCATGCCGACGCCGTATCGGAGCGGACGGTGCATCCGTACGGCTTGCTGTTCGCGCGCGGGCACTGGTTTCTCGTGGCGCACTGCGAGCGGGCCGGCGAAGTGCGTGTCTTCCGGGCCGACCGCATGGCGGCCGTCACGGTGGGGACGGTGGCCTTTCAGCCACCGGCGCCCGGTTTTTCCCTCGAGGGCGCACTCGCCGACGGCCGCGTCCTGCTCACCACCTCCCCCGACCTGCTGCGGGTGCGGTATGCGCCACGCATTGCCCGCTGGATCCTCGAGCGGGAAGGGGGCGAGCCGGAGCCGAACGGCGCTGTGATCCGTGAGTATCCACTGGCGGATGACGCGTGGGCCGTGCGGCATGTGCTGCAGTACGGTCCCGACGCCGAGGTGCTCGCCCCCGAGCGGGTGCGTGAGGCGGTTCGGGCTCGGCTGGAGGCGATCGCGGGCGTCAGAACAGCAGGGTAAACCCCATACGGACCGCCGCCGCACACTGGCGGTCGTCATAGCTGGCCATGGTGACCTCCTGCCGTTTTGTTCGCAGGAAGTCAGCGGTGGCCAGATGCAGCGCATCGAGGGTCCGTACCGGCACGGGAAATGGCTCGGCGGCACGACCCAGCACGGGCGGCACCATCTCCACGAATGCTAGGCGTGCCAGCAGGTCGCGAGCGGCATCACCGTGTGATTTCCCGAGGCCTCTCGCATGGAGACGGGTCCAGAGCTCGTACTCGAGCAGGCGGCTGCTGACCAGCGTCTCCCGCCAGAGGGATACCGGTGGCGTCCGGTCCTCGCCGAGCAGCTGCGCCAGCGCGACCGAGGTATCGAGGTAGGTGAGGGCCATGGCCTACCGGTCTCCTCGGTCCGCATGGAGCTCGGTCAGTAGCACCCCGGTTGGCGCTACCGGGAGCCGAGCCGGAGGCTCGTCGCGCACCACCAACGGTGGCGACAGCCACCCCTGCCGCATGGCGTCAGCCAGCAACGCGTCCGACGCCAGCGGACTGCGTGCCTCCGGCGGCCGCAACTCCGCCACCACGCGATCCCGATCGGTGACCAGGATGTACTCGCCGGCTTCGGCCATCCGGACGTATTCCGCGAGCTTGTTCTTGAGGACCTTGAGGCCGACGACGCGCATGCGTTCAAGGTAGCTACCAGAAGCTACTTTTGCCAAGCAGTCGCGTGTGTTCGACAAAAAGCGCATACCGCACGATGTCGCACCGGTCGCCAGGAGGCCCTATCGAAACGCCGCCCGAACGACCCGGACGACGCGCGGTCAGCGCCTCGCGGAAACCTCCGCCACGAACAGATCGCTCTCCATTTCGTCGATGGTGAAGAAGAAGTGCTGCTTTCCGCAGGCGAAATCGCCACGCGTGGACGGCCGGGCGGCATCGCCGAAGGTCACGACCGGTTGGGCCGTCCCTCCGCTCATGGGGACCGCCACGATCAGTGCATCGCCCGCCGCGGTGAACCCCTTCACGAACGCCGTTCGTCCATCGGCGCTCACACACAGCTGCCGGCTCCGGCGCAGCCCGGTCTTGGCGGGAATCGACCGGGAGCGTCCGCTGGCCACCTCATACTCCGTGATGGCGGCATCGGATTCGGCGTCCGCCCCGCTGCTGCGCGCCGCAAAGGGGAGGTAGTAGAGTCGCGAACCGTCCGGACTCCACGCCGTGACCTGCCCCTCCCCGATCGGAAGCAGCGCACCGAACCGGCCATCCGGTTGCCGAGGGAGAATCGCCACGCCCCGCTGCACGCCCTGATTGTTGAAGGCAATGCGCGAGCCGTCAGGCGACCACCGGGGATAACTCTCCTGCTCGTCCCCGGTATCCGTGGCCCGGACGGCTGGACTGCTGCTCCCCACGGCCTTGACCTCCACGTCGCGCGTGCCATTGCGGAAACTGTGGTAGGTCACGAAGGCATTGTCGGGCGACAGCGACGGGCCGAATTCGTCCCATGGTTCCGAGGTGAGCTGCTCCGTGGCCCCGCCCATCACGGGCATGCGGAAGATGTCGGAGTTGCCGCGCACGTTCGAATCGAAGACCAGCCACTGCCCGTCCGTCGAGACCGCCATGGCCTCGACCACCTGATTGCCGGTCGTGAGGGCGTCCGCGCGATACGCGCTCACGCTCCCCGAGGCGGGAATAGGCAGTCGCCAGACGTTGGCCCGCGACGTATACACGTTGTAAATGAGCCGCGTGCCGTCCCGCGACAGCGACAGCGCCAGTGCGTCGAGCCCCGTCGTGATGCGGACTGTCTCGCCGGCCGGCTTGCCACTCCCCGTGAGACGGACGGCAAAGACATCGCGCGGGCCGTCCCGGTCCGACAGGAAGTAGAGCGTTGTCCCGCTTGGCGACCACGACGGGGCGAGGTTCGCGCCCGTGCTCGGGACCACCTCGACGGGGACTCCGCCCGAGGACGGGAAGACCACGATCCCGCTCGGCGCCCGGTTGCCGAAAGTCCCGGTCGGGATCTGACCACTGCTGTTGCGCGTGGTACAGGCAATCCACGGGCCGGTGGGTGCCCACTGGCAGGAGTGCACATCACTCGCTGTCCCGATCACGGTCGCGGCCCCGGTCGTGACCGGTGCGGCGAAGAGGGTGTCGCCGCGCGTAAACGCGACGCGATCCCCCTCGGGGGACCAGGTGATGGAGGTGATGCTCCGTGCACCCGCGGCCGGCACCACCGTGCGCGCATCGCCGCCCAGCGACGGCGCCACCGCCACACTCCCGTTGTGCACGAACGCCAGCTGGGTGCCGTCGGGCGACCAGCTCGGGAAATACTCCATGGCGGTGGTGTCATCCGAAAGCGCAATCGTGCGCCCGCCCGCCACCGGCCGGATGAAGATGCGCATGCTGTGCGCCGTCCCGGCCGCGAAGGCGACGAACTTTCCGTCTGGCGAGAGCGCCGGATGAATCTCGAGCTCGGGGACATTCGTGAACTGCTGGGACCGCCCCACCTCGAGGCGCTCGGGCGCGCCAGGCTGCATGGCGTACCACCCGCCGGCCGCCGCCATCGCCACGCCCGCCACCGCGCCACCAATCAGGATCCCGCGCCGCCGACCGACCGGAGAACCCGTCTGCACGCGTGATGCCGGCACGCCACCACTCGCCGTGCTGGCGATCATCTCCAGCGCCGCCAGCAGCTCATCGGCCGTCTGCCACCGATCGGCCGGTCGCTTCTCGAGACAGCGCATCACCGCTGACGCCAGCGGCGGCGGCACGGTGGGACGTCGATTGGCCACGGGCTCGGGCGCCTGCGTCAGATGTGCCGCCAGCATCGCTTGAGGCGATGCCGCCTCGAAGGGAAGCCCGCCCGTGAGGATCTCGTACGCCAACACCCCCACGGCATACAGGTCCACGCGATGGTCCATGGCGGGATCCGCCGCGGCCTGCTCCGGCGCCATGTACGCCGGCGTCCCCATGGCCATCCCCACCTGCGTCATCATGGTGCTGCTGGCCTCCGACGGCGCGGCCGCATCCCGCATGGCTTTCGCAATGCCGAAGTCCATCACCATCGCATTGCGCCCGGCCAGCAGCACGTTATCCGACTTGATGTCGCGGTGCACCACGCCATGGCCATGCGCGCAGGCCAGCGCATCCACCACCTGCGTGATCAGGCGGAGCGCATCAGGGATCGGCAGCTCCCCCTCCCGATCGAGGCGCTGGCGCAGCGATTCACCGGATACATAAGGCATCACGTAGTACAGCACCCCCGCCGCCTCGCCGGAGTCGAGCAGCGGCAGGATGTGCGAGTGCTGCAGCCGCGCCGCGATCTGGATTTCGCGCAGGAACCGGCTGCCGCCCACCGAGGCCGCCAGCTCTTCGCGCACCACCTTGATCGCTACCTGGCGCCCATGTCGCAGGTCCTCGGCCAGGAAGACGGTGGCCATGCCACCAGCGCCGAGTTCGCGGACCATGCGGTATTCGCTGGCGATGGCGGAGACGAGGGCGTCGGGAGCGGCCACGGCGCGAGGGGCAGGGGACTGAAGTACAGGAGTCCGTTCAGGACGCCTGTCGGACGCGATTTGGGCGAACATATCCCCCGCATTCCGTGCGGGCTACACGGGCGACAGACGGTCCGAGGCGCTCCAGGGTGATTGGTTGACCGTGAACTCTAGTGATGGTATGGTATATGGTATGGCAATCATGACGCATCGCACGACCTTTGCCCTCGATGAGCCAACCGTCACCCGGATCCGGACGTTGGCCGCGCAGTGGAACGTGTCGCAGGCGGAGGTGATCCGCCGGTTGGTGGCGAAGACGGCTGCCGCCCCGACACCCGATCCGGTTGCCCTGCTCGACGACCTCTTCCGGGCGGGCAGCGGCGTCCCGCAGGAGGTTGCCGCGGCGTATCTCGCGGAGGCCCGTGAGGCCCGGCAGAGTTGGCGGCGCCGATGATCTGTCTCGATACGAATTACCTGATCCTCGGGCTCGTCCCCGGCAGTCGGGAAGGCGCCCACCTGCGCACCTGGATCACCGAGGGCACGCCACTGGTGGCCCCCAGCGTCGTCTGGTTCGAGTTTCTGTGCGGACCGGTCAGTGGCCGTCAGGTGGAGACGATGCGCGCGTTCCTGTATGACCTCATCCCGTTCAGTGAATCCCACGCGCGCCTTGCCGCCGAGCTGTTCAACGAAGCGGGACGCCGTCGCAGCACGCGCGTCGATGCCATGATTGCCGCGACGGCCATGGTCGCCGATGCCCCGCTGGCCACCAACAACGCGGCAGACTTCGAAGCCTTCGCCGCGTCCGGCCTGCGGTTCACGCAGCCGTGATGGACGCGTTGCGCGCGTTCCATCGGGGCTGGATCCCCGCGGTGCTGGCCGGCATGGTGTTGCCGGCACTGGCCGTCCTGCTGACCAACGCAGCGCTGTTGCCGCTCCGCCATGGGCCCATCCTCGCCCTCGGCCTGATGGGAATGGGCATGATTGCCGCAGCCACCGCCGCACGCTTCCGGGTAGGCGTGGCGTTGGCCCTGCTCACCGGCGTCGGCCTC